>Ga0194133_10001274_pt1 | contig 45219 bp, 43 predicted proteins | sample TA2KigOf40mmetaG_FD_155448 | JGI IMG/M metagenome (GOLD analysis project Ga0194133, IMG submission 155448) | Freshwater microbial communities from Lake Tanganyika, Tanzania - TA2015055 Kigoma Offshore 40m | ecosystem: Environmental > Aquatic > Freshwater > Lake | place: Tanzania: Lake...
TTTTCTAAATTACTTACCATTTCCAATATAAATATAAATATAAATATAAATATAAATATAAGATATGGCAGATAATTTATAATCAACGCTTTTGTGCTTCATATAATAAATAGATAAAAATTATATTAAGCGTGCCATTTTAAATCTTCAAGGGTGTAAACATCTCTTGTTCTGACCAGGCTGGAAATGTAAAAATCCCATCAAAACATTGACAACTCGTTTATAAATCACACTGTATGTATAGTAAAATGTATTTACATCATTTCAATAATATTGTGAAATAATATAAAATAGTGTTGAGCTATTATCTTTTACGCATATTTCTAGATTTGCGGTTGCTTAGTTTGTTTTTCTTATTTTTTCTAGTTTTTCTGCCGCCTTCTTTGTATTTCGACATATAATCAGCAATCATATTGACGGGGCCAGCAGGAATTGTTGTTTTACCCGATTTAATTTCCATGTTTTTTGCTAACACTTTTGGATTAAAATTATCTATACGTTCTTTTACCATTGCCAATCTTTCATTCATAACTTCTATTTGGTTCTGGTGTTCATTAATAATGTCATTTAAAAATTTTTTATACATTTCAGCAGAATTGAAATTCAAATTATCGACAAAAATTTCTACATTGGCTAAAAGATTAGGATTTGGTAAATTTATTAATTTTACAATAGGATTATACCTAGCATTTAGTTTAACCAAATTAACTGGCATCATTGGCAATTCAGTAATATTATTATTTTCACAATCAAGTTCTTCCAATCTTGATGGTAATTGTGGCAATGAAGTTAATTGATTATTGTTACAAATTAAACTTTCTAAAGTAGGTGGTAATTCTGGTAATGAAGTCAATTTATTAAAGTCACATATTAAGAATTGTAAAGTAGCTGGCAATGGAGGCAACGAAGTTAATCTATTTCCCGAGCAAATAAGTGTTTTCAATCTTAGTGGTAATTGTGGCAATAAAGTTAATTCATTATTCCCACAAATTAGGGTTTCTAAAGTATCTGGTAAAACTGGTAATTCTGTTAAATCACTATCACTAACATCCATAACAAAATTATTTTGGTCCATATATTTTATACAAATATAAAATATAAAATATTATATGCCAAATTGTCCAGCATAAAATGTATCAATTTGTTCCACACAGCGTCCGATATAATTTTGTGGTATCATACTGATTTTATTTTCTTCCAATATTTGTTTTAATACAGGGTCTAACGTAAAGTCAATATCGACTTTAGAAGAAGAATTTGTCGTAAGAATTAAACGCAGTCTTTCGTGAATGTCTTGTCTATTAAACCCCATTTTGACACCCGCAATGATAATGTGTTCAGAAATAATATTATGTAAATGTTCATCAACATTTTTTTCAATAACGGGTATATTAATATAAATATTATCAATACATTTAATAGTTTCAGTTAAAATGTGTTCAGTCAGAATAAAACAATCAGGATAGATAATGCGTTTAATTGCGGAATCATCGAGAGAACGTTCAAGCCACTGATTAATATAAGTTTGTGACATATTCGTTTCATGATTAATAACAAGTCGACAAAGAGAGCAAATCTTTTCACAAGTAATCGGATTTTTCTTATAAGGCATAGCAGATGAACCGATTTGTTCTTTCGAGAAATGTTCATAAATTTCGGATTTTCCAGAGAGAAGGCGTATATCGTTCATCATTTTATAGACACTTTGACACAAAGAGCTTAATGATTGAAAAACAAATAAATCATATTTTCTAGAATAGGTTTGTCCGCATATTAATAATTTATTAGAGAACCCATACAGTTCCGCAAGTTTATTATTGAGAGAAATACATTTGGCATGGTCGCCGTCGAATAGTTTTAAAATGGTATCTTCAGAGCCGACGGTTCCTTTGATACCGCGAAACGGTAGCTTATTGAGTAAATCCAATATTCCGTCTAGGTCTAAAATAATATCAGAATTCCAATAAGTGAAACGTTTACCTACGGTAATTAGTTGAGCCGATTGTAAATGAGTATAAGCAAGCGTAGGAACATCTTTGTATTTAATAGATTTGGTCTTTAATACTTCAATTAATTTGTATAACAAATCAATAATATGTTTGAGTGATTTTGTTACAAGAATCATATCTACGTTATCATTGATAAAGTTGCTGGTGGCGCCCAAGTGGAGCATATTTTTTCCGGTGGGACATAAATCGCTGAATGCATGTAAATGCGCCATAATATCGTGTTTAAATTTCTCTTCATACGATTCAATTACAGAATAGTCAATATGCTCTTTGTTACGAGCAAGTTCATCAATACCGTTGTCATTAATACAATTGATACCTAGGTCCTTTTGACAAATAGCTAAATCAATCCATAATTGACGCATAGTTAGAACACGATTATCTCTAGACCATATAGAAGAAGTAATTGGAGCTTTGTATCTAGTATTAATTGGTGATATATAAGACATAATATATATCATCAAAAATATTTATATTGTTTATAGTATTTTATTTTTTATTTTTTTCATAATTAAAATAGCAAATTAAATCGTATTAGGATTGCCGGAAAAAACTATATCAATAAAGGGTAATTTACTAAGAATATAGTCTTTCATTTGTTCCATATTTTTAAATTTAACGAGTTGTTGATTATGATATAGTTGAAATACACCAACTTGTTCAACAATGTCTATTTTATTGATGATACATTTGTTACATTGGTTAATAGTTAAGGCGTCAATTAAATTATCCAAATTAAGATAATTACACTGACGTTTACGGCCAGTCGTAGAGCCGTATTCTTTACCGATTTCACCAATTTTTTGTAGCACAGGGTCATTGTCGGGTTCAAATTTCATAGTCCCAACATATGTATCATACATTTTACTTATACCGTAAATATTGCGAATCTTTCTTAAAGGAATGCCAATATTGATAGCGCCAGATAATGTACAGGTAGAAGATGTACAAAAAGGATAATTATTAGTCCAGTTGATGTCCAATTCAAAACCTTGAGCACCCTCTACTAAAACCTTATATACATTTTTTAAAATAAATTGGGATTTCCAGAATTTTCTCATATCAACAACTTCGATTCCAATGTCAGCCAATTCAGATTTGTAATCCTCGGCACGTTTTCCAGTTCTAAGCATTTTTTGCGAATATGTGTAACCGATGCCGGAGCCAGTTGTTCCGACCAAATTATTTTGTTTGTCAAAATCAATCGCGGCTTCCGTAATAATATGACAAGCCTTGCTAACAAATAGACGACCGGAAATGACAATACCCTTACTGTTTAGTTGCTGTATTTCCGCACGTAATTTAACAATATCTAATACAGCATCGCTAGAAATTAAATTATAAACAGAAGGGATTAAAACACCGATGGGCAATTGGTGAACAACGTATTTTTCGTTATTAATATATACAGTGTGTCCGGCATTACTGCCACCGTTAAATCGAACACATAAATTATAATTATTTTTTGTTAAAAGGTCGTAAACGACCTTGCCCTTCCCTTCATCGCCGAAGCTACATCCCAAAACAATATCAAAATATTCCATTATTATTTGTGATACATAATAATAATAAAAATTTCTTTATATCTTTTGTATGAGTAAATATTTAGTAGTTGTCTTTAGATTCAGGATATAATTCTGGTAATTTTTTAGAATGTAAAAAAGTGAGTGTTGTTCCGACACTAGTATATAACAAATTTTGCCCTCTAAGTGTGGTTCCAGGTATATGTAAAAAATATGAGGTTAATCCAACCAATTCTGAAAAAGTGGGTGAATCCATGCTTTGAACAGATACATCATATATCCCACCCGACACAAACGCTCCGGTTGTATGTAGCAATTCCGCATTAATATCCGCATATACTAATTCAGGGACAGTATTAATGTAGGCCCCAAGTGCTTTTTGGTCATCCTGAAAATTATTATCGATTGACCATTTAAATAATTTAATTAATTCACCAGCATATCCAGCAATCAATCCGCTATTAACATATTTTCTGTGTATTTTAGAAGTATCAATATTATACATTTGCCAATATTTGTCAATCCATGTTACCTGATGATAATCTTTATCAGGGTTATAAGTAAACCTTCCTTCAGCAAATAGTTCCATACTGACTACAATTTTTTTATTAAACCGCATAAAATCTTTTATAAATTTTTTTGAATTTCTAACACAATAAACATCTCTAGCATCACTGACAACAACAATTTGGTTTGGGTCTAATGTTAATAAAAAATTATAATACCCATTCAATTTTGATTTATAACCATTCCATTTTTCACCACGTCCAATAATATGATACTTCCAATCATTATTTGTTAACGTTTTAATTAATAATTTAGTACATTGATGTGTATTGTCTATTTCTGAATTACAATAACTAATTACAATAGGTATCTCCATATTAATAATACTAATTATAATAATATTATTAAAAATATCTAAATTATAATTTTATTTATATATTTAATCAAATGTATTTATGTTTATAATTTTATTTTTTTAACTTAAAAAAGAATATAATAAAATGAAGATATTGGATGATATAAAATTAGATTTTTCCGATGTTTTGTTAAGACCGAAACGAAGTCCTTACTCATCTAGGTCAGAAGTATCTTTAGAGAGAACGTTACACTTCAAATATTCAACATATTCGTGGACAGGTATTCCAATAATGGTGAGTAATATGGATACGACAGGAACAGTAGAGATGGCAAAAACGCTAGAAAAACATCATATAATAACTTGTTTACATAAATATTATACTTGGAATGAGATTCCGGTAGATTTAGATAAAAATTATTACGCTGTAACTTCAGGAATAAAGGATTCAGATTTAGAGAATTTAAATGAAATAATGGAAAAGGTGAATCCTAATATAATATGTTTAGATGTAGCAAATGGATATATGACAAAATTTATAGATGTTTGTCGTAGTGTAAGAGAGAAATATCCTGAAAAGATAATAATAGCAGGAAATATTTGTACTTCTGAAGGGGTATTAGATTTAGCGATGAATGGAAAGGTAGATATAATAAAGGTAGGAATTGGAAACGGTAGTTGCTGTACTACAAGGAAGCAAACAGGAATTGGTATGCCACAGCTAAGTGCTGTAATCGAGTGTTCAGATACGGCACATGGTGTAGATGTTCACATAGTGAGTGATGGAGGAATACAAGTAATAGGTGATTTTTCAAAAGCTTATGCTGCTGGAGCAGATTTTGTGATGAGTGGTTCTATGTTTGCGGCACATGAAGAATCGGCAGGTGAATTAATAGAAGAGACAAATGGAAATGGTGAAATAAAGAAATACAAAATATTTTATGGTATGAGTTCGACGACAGCAATGGATAAATATAGTGGCGGAGTGGCAAAATATAGGAGCAGTGAAGGAAAAACAGTGAAATTAGAATACAGGGGGAAAGTGGAAACAACAATATTAGAAATACTGGGAGGTATAAGGTCATCGATGACGTATTTGGGGTCGAAAAAGATAAAGGACATTCCAAAATGTGCTACATTTATAAAGGTAAATAGACAATTAAACCAAATATATAATGGTAAAGAAGTATAAACATTTTATTTGAATTTTCCAAAGGGGGTAAACAATATAATAAAATAAATATAATAAAATAAATATAATAAAATATATATTGTTTATTATATTTTGTGTAATAGATTATGAATTGATGTATACATCATAATTATTCCAATGAGCTCTACAAGTAGGACAAGTTCGTCTAGAATAGATATTTTGTGAAAGCCACAAGGATAAATCTATTTTTTTAAAATTATTCATACAATTGTTACAAGTCATATATAATTCGCCAGAACTAATATCATCTTGACTAATATTACAAATAATTCTATCATTAGCAATTAATCTATTAACTGGCGGGTTAGTTTCAAAAATATAGTTATTTTCAACAAAATTGTGTGTAGTTTCGCCAGTATTTGTAGTAGTTCCTGTCATAGTTGTTGATGTGACTGGACTAGTTTGGCTATCAGAAGAATTATTTGAAAAATTATAACTGTTAACATAATGATTATAATTATGTCGATTATAATTATTTCTATTAAAATTATAGTTGTCAAGATTGGCAATAATATTACCAGACATATCAAACATATTCGTAATAACATTGCCAGTCATGTAGAACATGTTAAGACGATTAGTAAAAGTTTCTACAATAGGAATAACTGGATGATTAATCGTATTTGATTCTGTAAAAAAAGGTGGAAAATTATTCACTAGTGAAGCATGATTAAGTCTATATTGAATTTTATTGCTGTAAAGGTTGGAAACCCAAACATTTCTTTGACCTTCAGTAAAAGTTAATTTCAAAATAATCGATTGGGTGTTTGAGAAGTTGATGGCTCCTTGAAAGCCAACCATATCGCAAAAATTACTGTTATTATTAAATGGTAAATATAATAAGTTGTCGCTAATGTTTACGCAGTATTCTTTAATAAAATAATTATTGTAATTGATGCGAAGAACATTGTTAATATAAAATTTGATTTCGCGCAATTTATTAACAGAGCAACCTATAAAAATTCCTCTAGATAAGCCATTAAACAAATCCAATTGAAGTTGAAATACATTGGTTGTGTCATAGTCAGGATAATTATTAGGGTTTGTATGAGAAATATTGATAGTAGATAACTGTTGAATTTGTTCGGCGCCAACAAAATTTTCATTGAGTAATCTTCTGCGTTCAACATAATCATAAACAGTGACTTTACAAACCATGCTAACACTAGATACGTAATCCAATAGCATAATTAGATTTTCAATAGTAAAACACACATCATTGCTCGATAAAGCTCCCATATCGATTTTTCGTAGAAATGTTTTAAATGGAAAGTCGATATATATAGAGCCATCGTTTAATACAGGTTCTTTAAGTTGCCATAAAAGTAGAAATGGTATTTTTAAAATGTGCTGGGAACCAATTCTAAAACAAATACAAACTTTGTCTAATAATTGAAAAAGTGTTGAAAACAATTCATTAACAACATTATTATTATTAATATTATCGACAACATGTTGACGTAAATTGAAAACAATTTTTTTAGGGGAATAAGAATCGTAGTGAGAGTTTAAAAATAAATCTTCCCTATTAAAATTAAACATTTCATATGTAGAGGCATAATTGGTATACCAATTATCAGGATTAATGAATGAACTATTATTGATAATCTGCATATTTAATCCGTGATTGAGACTAGTATTTGACATATTTTACAATACAAATAATTATAAAATATATTTAAGTTATTTTTACATAACTAAGTATAATAGCCAAGTATAATAGCCAAGTATAATAGCCAAGTATAATAGCCAAGTATAATAGCCAAGTATAATAGCTAAGTATAATAGTTAAATAATAAATAAAACAATTTAAACGCAATACACGATATAATACAATAACCGCAAAGAAAATGTCTGCCACCGATAGTTGTCTAGTATTATGTATTGAAGAGAGAGATGATAAGAAATATGATAAAGTATTATTAACTATATTTGTAACCTATGAATATGAGTCAGAAACATTTGTAGTGTATGGTAAGCGTAAAGACCATATTTTCAAAGGAGAAGGAGGCTTTAAGACTAAGTTCGAGCCATTTTTCTTTAGAACCGACACAGTAAATGATACATATATGTTTATTCGATTTGTAGTAGGAAAGGAGAGCCTATGTAGTTACACATTGTATAATTATAACAACATGCCAATTACTTGCGATACAGTAGATTATTATTTTATGGAAAACAATATGGCATTAAATTATGAAATTGTAGCATATGATAACGTAACGATTAAGAAACGTGAATTGTCAAATACGATTCGAATGTTGCGCGAAACCTTTAATTTTTATTAACCATCCAAAATCATATATTTGTTTCATAATAACCCAATAAAAAAAATAGTGTATACGATGTCATAATTAGATTTATCATATTTAATCTGTGATGTATATGTGAGATTATTAAATTTACATATCTGTCTAATAACAGTGATGAATGAATTATATGTAGTCTTTTTTTCTAAATACTTACGCTTAGATACATGGTAATACTGAGAACATTCTTCAAAAAAACTAGCTATAATTCCATTAAATAATCCCTTTTTATATACATTATTATCAATAATATATAATTTATCCGTTTTCACAGCAATTGATTCAAGAAACTGAACAAATAGCTCGTTCGGAATTTTTTGTTTAAATATTTGTGATTGAGAGCTCATTTGTATAATATAAATATATATTATACAAAGATTAAATAAAATAACTAGCAGACAAAATGTTTCCCTAAATAAAGAAAAAAAATTAGTCAAATAAAATAAAGCAAATAATACAGCAGCTAAAGCAAATAAAAATAAGTTATCAATATATTTATGATTCGAATTTTGGTTATTGTTGGTTTGTTCATAATAACTTTATGTTCAATGGCTTACAATTTTATGTAAATTATTAGTGAATAATGCGAGTTCAATCTCGTCTTCGTGAACGTTATGGAATATGGTAATATATTTACATATTAAAGGAACGATATCATATTTTTGTGTTTCATTAAATATATTTGTGGTTTTTGTAAAAAGAAAAAAATTATCTAAAATATCCATTACAGAATATCCCTTATCATAAATATTATAAAGGAGAGAAATTGCTTGATATAGTTCGTTGTTTTTCAATAAATTAATGTAGTCATTAAAAAGTAAAAAACTTATATTGGTACATACATTAGTAGCGAGTTCGAATGTGACTCGCATATTCAGTAATTTAAATTTCTCTAAATAATTGATTAAAACTTTAGCAACATTATTAGAAACATTTAAAATAAATAATTTGCCATCTTCATCAATTTGGATATTTTCAGACTCAATAATTTTATCCATAATAACACTTAAATCTTTACGCTGTAATGGTTTAATTTTAATAATGATAAATCTAGATTGAAGCGATTCAATAACCTTTTGGGAATTTGAGCAAGACGAAATAAAATGAACATTGTGGCTATATTTATCAATACAATTTCTAAATACTTGCTGACTTTGTTCATTAATAAGGTCAATATCATCTAATACAACGATTTTTTTTTTGCCAACAATAGAGGAACAAGTTTGGCAAAATGTTTTTACGTCATTGCGATAATAGTTGATACCCTGTTCTTTGAGATTGTTGATATGTAAAATATTGTCTTCATACAGATTAGCTGGAATATCTTTATAATATTCTCTAATAGAAGCATTCAGAAATGATGTTTTACCGCAACCAATGTCTCCAATAAATAGAACATTAAGGTTATCAATACTTATAAGTGTATTCAATATATCTTTCATTTCATTGTCAATTACAAAATCTGTAAAATATTTGGGTTGATATTTGTTTAAAAAGAGAGAAGTGGTTAATGGATTATTTTTTTCAATAATAGACATGTATAATTATAATTATACGTAATAAGTATTTAAGTTTAACTCAAATAATAATAATAAAAAATAATTTTAAATGTCGGAAAGTTATTATAATATATTAAATGTTCCCGAAACCGCAAGTGAGGATGAAATAAAAAAATCATTCAGGAAACTATCTATGATACACCATCCCGACAAGAACGGTGGGAGTCAAGAATCGACAGAAAAATTTCAAAAAATAAGCGAAGCATATGAGACTTTGGGAGATAAGGATAAAAAAAAGGAATACGATATGAGACAGAATAATCCATTTTTCAAGATGATGTCAGGACAAGGTGGTGGAAATCCAATGGGACATATGAATCCAGTGGACGAACTTTTTTCAAATATTTTTGGTATGCCATTTATGCACATGGGCCAAATGCCAGGCAACGGAAATGGTTTCCCATTTGGTCCAAATGTTCAGGTATTCCATAATGGTGTCCAAATTAATCCCAATCATGGAAATTTTGGTCAGAAACCAAGCCCTATTATAAAAAATGTAACCGTTTCCATTGATAAAATTTTAACAGGAACCACTATTCCTGTCGATATAGAGAGATGGATTGTTGAAAATGGTAACAAAATATTTGAAAGTGAAACGGTGTATGTTACCGTTCCCAAAGGAATGGATGAAGGAGAAATAATTCTTTTAAAGGAAAAGGGGAATATTATGTCTGAAAATTGTAAAGGAGACATAAAGGTATTTATAAAAATAGAGAACAATACAGATTTTAAACGAAGTGGGTTAGATTTGATTTTAGAAAGGTCAATTACAGTAAAAGAAGCGTTGTGTGGGTTTTCATTTGAACTAAAATATGTAACAGGAAAGGTATATACAATAACAAACAATTCAGGAAATATAATATCAAATGGTTATAAAAAATTAATTCCAGGAATGGGGTTCGAAAGGGATGGACATAAGGGAAATTTGTTGATTATATTTGATGTAAAATTTCCTGAAAAATTAACCCCAGAATCAATAGAAAAATTAAAAGCAGTTGATTTTTAGAGATATAAGTTCAAAACTCATATAAAAGAAAGTATAACATATATATTATAATATTGAATTATATATGATGAATTCGTTCTCTTATTTATTTAGACCCAATATTATTAATATTGTTAAACGTTTTAATCATTTTGATTCAATAAATAATATAAATAGTTTAACAAATAGTAATCAGTCAAAAAAATGTATTGATTGTAAACACTACAAAATAAATACAAAATATGAAAATAATGTAAAAACATATGATTTTCATGAAGCATTATGTATGAGGTTCAAATATATTAATTTAGACACAGGGTTTAAAAGGTATGAACGAGCATATATTAGTAGAAGTGACCGTATGCTTTGTAGTACACGCGGCATTTTTTTTGAAAAAAAAGAAGAAAAATAATGAATTAAATAATTTGTAGAAATATATTTACTAAAAAACAATTTAAAGAGAATACATATTATTTATATGTGGAATAATATAAATCCACAGCAATGAGTGCTCCTTTAGCTTAGTGGTAGAGCATTCGCTTTGTAAGCGAAAGGTCTTGGGTTCAATCCCCAAAGGGAGCTAAATATGGGTTGTAAAATCCAGAATAATAATTATTATTTATTGATAATAATTATTTCAAATACTTATCTCTAGTTATATTTATTTCTAAGAGTAAAAAAATAACAGGTATTTAATTTGATGCATTAAAATTTGATACCTTAAAATTTGTATACAATAAATATATAATTAATATTTATAATTGTCTATTGACATTATTTTTATGTATTCAATGCGACAACTTTCGCTACAAACGGTTCCGCATATCGGCAATTTTTCGTTACAAACTTGACAACAAAACAAACTATAATCTACTGGATATTCCATATATAATATATCCTCTGTCTCTAAATAATCCTTAACCATTAAATAATATGTATTGTAATCATAAATAATTTGAGTGATTATTTTTTGATTTATTGATACAATATTTTCATTAGTAATTAAGTTGTTTTGAAAACAATTAACTACATCATTATACTCGTCGATGTAATTTGCTGGTAATACATTATTTGAATTACTAATTTGTGATAACAAAAATGGTGCTATATTTTTATCAGCATTAAACAAATTAATTATATTAGTTGTGTCCATTTATAAGTGATTGATAATAAATTATTATTAACTGAATAAAAATAATAATTTTCAATTTTTTATATATCCAAAAAGAAATCACGTTTTCTCTCATTCGCACATTTATAAGAATGAATCATAAATATTTGTTTTATTATGTAACATGTTCGACAATTACATGGCTCATTATTTACTCGGAAAAGTATTATTAAAAATGCCTAATTGTATCATATTCTTACTATAATAATCAATAACCTGCGATTTTTCTTCACCATCAAGTCTTTCTAAAAATAAAATTAATAATCCAAATGCTTTTCTATACTCATTTTTGCGTATATAATTGTCAATATTTACTTTTGAATCAGATATATATTTCTCCACATCTGCACTTGTTTCTGACATTACAATAATTATCGTCGTGTCTTTAAATTTTTATACATAAATATTATTATACATAAAATAAATAGGTGTCTTAAATGAGAAAAGGTGTAAAATATTATAATATAAATAAGCAATATATCTAAGTAATAATAATCAAATACTTTTTCTCTCATTATCTTACTTTTAAAAGGACTAAATTAAATGTATTTAGATTTGTAACAATATTTGTTTCAATAATACAAGCTCTTTGTATACCATCTCATCGCAAGTTTTGTATTTTTTCAAAATATCTATTACATATTTATTTGCTAATACAAGATTTTTGTATTTCTGAACAGAGATATTATTATCTAATTTTAGATTATTTTGTAACAGTTGAGTTAAATCATATATATATATACAACTAATATAGATTCTAAATTATCGGACAATTCATTAAGCATCCAATTGTCATTGTAATTTATTATATGTTTCAATAATATAATAAATTGCTTAGCATAATCGTTTATTTCTGGACAAATATTTTTTACCCTTGATAATTCAATAATATAACTTACATATGTTTGTTTAAGTGCTGTTATTATTTTTTGTTGTCTGCGCGAATCATTTATAACTGTAGCCATGGTATTATAAGTTATTCAAAAATATATAATGAATTTATAATTCAATTTTTTATATATTTTATAAATTGTGTTTTATACATTAAATTTTGAAATTATAACGATAGTATTACCCTCAGAAACGCCAGCAGGAACTTCATATGCTCCTGGCTGTGCAGTATTTGTGCTGGTATCAGTTAATATATTATTAACATATACTTCAGTTGTAGAAGTAATTGGTGCGTAATTTACAATAACAGTAGAAACCCCTGTAAAACGAATAACTGTATTAAATCCAGGCTCGGAAGGTAAAAATGTGTATTCCCCCAAAACCTCATATCTAGGAATGCTTGGATAAGGATAATAGCTCAAAGGATTTTTAAACAATCCTAAATTTAAATTTGTTTTGCTACATCCTCCTCCAGTTGAACAAGAAGATGATTTTATCATCTTGGAACGCCTATTTGAAATATTGGATGCTCCTACACCAGAACCAGGTGTATATGTGTTCCATAATGTAGTAGGTTTGTTACATATGAGACCATATTTTGGGTTTTTTCGACCACCAACCCCTGTGTTTTTTTTATATAAAAAGCCTGGAAAGCTTGAGCCACCAAACCAAAATTGTCCATAACTATTTGAACCATTTCCAACTCCTTTGAAATATGACATTTATACTATATATAGTTATAAAAAGTTAGACTTTTACTAAAAAGTAAAACATATAAGAAAGACGGTTTCCAAAAGGATTGTTTGGCACAACCTTTTGGAAAGGTTGTAAAGGTTGTTTAAGATATCTTTCTGGTAGGAATATCACTAGAGACAATGTAAATAGAATTTTCAGTGATAATGATATACTCGGTTCCTGACTTATAAAACTTAGCAATAGCGCTGGTATACTCTTCAGGAGATTTAACTAATAGTTTTTCGCCAGATTCTCTAACACCGACAAGGGCCTTCTTGTCAACAGAGAAAGTCCAATAATCTAGCATAATAGGTTTATCTTCAACAATTGCCAACTTGCTAGCATGTTGAAGTGTTGTATCGGAAGGAAGGCGGTAATTTGAGTTACCAGTGGTCACTGAGTGAGAATCAGAAGTAGCGGCAGGAGCCGATTGTTTTTGTTCAGAAGTAGACATTATACTAAATAAAATTATTATCTTTAAATACTTTTACATATATATTATTAAATTTGGTAAAAATAAGTAAATAAACAAATAAAATTAATAAACAAATATAGTATAAATATAATGTCTACTTCAAAAGAAAGTCCACAATATATTTTGTTAAATGTAGATAATTACAAAAAAACAATACAAAATACAAGTCAAGAAATATTAAATAAATTTACAGATATAATAATTGATTATATGAAAATTATGTCTGAAAAAATAACAATGAAAAAGAAATCATATTATTTGTTTATTTTTGAAAGAGGAATAGAGACATTAATTCATGTTTTTTCAATGATATTTTTTTATACAAAAAATTTAGATTTAACATATTATCATAGTCAAAAAGCATATTATTTTTATATAGAGTTTATCGAGCAAATATCGGACGACAATATTACATTTTTACAATTAAGCTCAAGAGATGCCGTGTTGTTTGTTTATAAAAAAACAATTTATGACATAAACAATGAATACAAAAAAAATATAGGAAAACTTACATCAGAAGAAGATGAAATACTTGAAATTTCGAAACTATATATGCAAACATATAAAAAAATAATGCACTATTTATTACATCATGTTGATTTTTTGTATGAAAACAAAAAAGAAATAATCAATACGTATTGTGAAAAAGTTCATAATTTAAGTCATAATTTAAATAAAGTAAAAATACGATTAAACTGTGTGAAATGTATTTATTCATTTGTTGAGTTACTAATAAATAGTCAAATCAAAATATACGATTTTTATGTAGTATTTGAAGATTTTATTAAACGAATACAAAGCAGAAAAAAAACTACAGATGAAATAAGTATAACAAATATGACAAATATAATAAATAAAATACATTTATGTGATATAAATAAATTTTTGGATGAAAACGATTTGTCTTCATTGAATGAACATATTTTTAGTTAGTTATCATAATTATTTTGTATGGGTTTTAGTTGTTCTTGGTTTCCGTTGTTTTTTGGTCTTATTAAGTTCGATAACAAATTCATCATCATTATTTATTATTTTATCGTTTGTAGGCATCATTTTTTTTGAAATTTCTTTAGTATCTTGAAATATGACGTGTCCCGTCTCAATAATGTTATTTTTATACTTGGTTACATCATTATCAGGTAAAACAGTGATGTTAATTGTTTTCTTGCGTATTTTCTTCTTTTTATCCTTCAACATTGTATGTTTAATTCCGAAAACATTTTGACAAATTTTTGGAAACTCTGTTTTTAGAAGTGCTGTTAGAAAATCATAAATGACATTTAAAACGGCTTCTTCACACATTCCAACTATTAAAACGCTACCGGTTCTAAATATCATAAAGGATACTTCTGTTATATTTGTATACTTATCTTTATTTTCATTAGTAATCTGTATTCCTGATTGTGAAACTACATCATTGTTGAAATAAAATTTACATTGAATTCCAGGATAAGAGCATGGGTCATAAATAGCATGTATGTGATATTTATATTTTAGTAAATCGTATAATACTTCTCTATTAATATAAAACCCACAATTGAAATTTGAATTAATCAATACAGTATCGCTTGTTTGTTTATACGTCAATACTGTTTCTGAAAAGGGTTGTAAAATTGTAATAATGTTTTGTAGCACAATTTCAAACATTTGCTCACTTTGAACCCCTGGAATTTCTAATTTCCCCGTATTGAAAACCTTAATATGAAATTCTTTAAATAGTCCATCAATTTTAATACGAATAATCATTACAAAACAATTGTAAAATGCTTGTTTCTTTTTACCACGATAACTCATAATATCTTTTTTTGATATGCCAACTGTAATTTTTCGAATATCCTTAAATTTAATTCGACCACAAGGATTTTCAATATGATTTATTACATATTCATCATAATAAAGTTCCTTTTTTAATCTTTCTTGTATAATATTTAATTCTTCTGGGGTTTTTGAATTAAATTTTATTTGTTTTTTAATTACCCCATTTGAAGGAGTAGCATAAGGTATTATAGGTATGTCCCAAAATATTTTCAAATCTACTGGATTAGTTAGATAAGCAATTTTGGATTTAGTAGATACATAAATAGGAGTAGGTTCAGGTGCTTCTAATGTATTTAATAAATCTGGATTCATTACAGTATTATTGTCATCAATACAATTATTGTTTACATTAAATGAAGAATATTGTTCAGTAGTTTCGTTTTCAGCATCCGAGTCACTATCCGAATCATTATTATAATTATTTGATATAAATTGAGACCATTCGTCATCAATATTATTAGAAAATGTATTTAAAGCCATTTATATTATTGGTTAATTATCTTTAAATCGATTTAAACTCTTTATATTATTATAATTAATAATATAATTATTGTATTAAAAAATTTCAATTATTTTCTTATATTATAGAAATAATAAAATGAATATTTGTAAACCTCGGAACAACAATATTTACGAAAGAAGTAGTATAATACCAATTTCCCCAAGTTCTCCAAAGAATATAGAAACTGCGTCAGCAACTGAGTATAGTTTAAATGAAAATGTATTTGACCCATCCAAAAGTTCTCCACCCAATGAATTTTTAATAAAATTACAGATTAGAATGAATATTTATAATTCTTTCATTAATGATGAAATACGTAAAAGTGAATAATTCACGTAATGATTATCATTACAATCTTCAAAATGTAATATATTTTCTATAAAACTATAGAATTCAGTGTTATTAATTAAATTATCTTCTTCTGAAACCTTATTTCGTATAATAAAGTTTAAAAAGTCCTTGATGACATTTTTTTTATCAATATTGTATTTGATGCTTACATTATTAAATTGAGAAATAATAGTTTGTAAGCTTGTTTTGGTTTTAATCAAATTATATAATGTATCCCATACATCTTTATCAATAATATTTAGTTCATCGAATGAAATATTTTGATTCGATTGCATAAAATTAATCATACTTCTTATATCTGACTTATATAATTGTTGAATAAGACAAATCGTCTTTTCATTAAGATTTAAATTTTCTGATTTAGAGATATTAGATAAAAACTGAAAAATATCATTTTTAGGCAACTGATTAAAACGAAGTCTTAAAAATTCGTTTTGTAATCCTTCATCAATTCGACTAATATAATTACAAATGAGACAAAAACGGACATTGTTAGAATAATTTTGTAATAAATATCTTAATGCTTGTTGAGCATTTTTTGTCATATAATCAACTTCATCGAGAATTACAAATTTCATTCCTACACTAAAAAGTGTGTTAGAGTTAACAAATTGATTTATTTGATTTCGAATAATATCTATGCCTCTCTCGTCAGAAGCATTTAAATGAATCATGAGTCCTTTATTTTTTTGTCCAATTTTTTCTTGATACGAATTGATTAAATTAATAATTGTAGTTGTTTTTCCTGTTCCAGGTGGACCAAAAAATAATAAATTAGGAAAATAAGATGTGTCAATAATATTTTTTAGAATTTTTTTATTTAAAGGGTCAAGAACAATATCGTCAAAATTAGATGGTCTAAATTTTTCACACCAAGGAATACTAGCCATGATTATACCTTCTTATATTAGTAAGTATTGTATTATATTTAATATAAAATACAATACTATAAATTTTATAAAAACAATAAATTAAACTAACTATAAAATTATATAAATATAACTTATGTTAAAAATAAAGCAAATGGAAAATAAAACAAGTGAAACAGAAAATTTAAAGAATAAGTCTTCTTATTTAGAAATTATTTTAGGTTGTATGTATAGCGGTAAAACATCTAAAATAGTAGAAATCTATAAACAATGTCAATTTTGTAACATTCCAGTTGCTGTAATCAATCATTCGTTTGATAAACGGTATGATGATAAAATGTTATCAACACACGATAAAGTAATGATTCCTTGTATTCAAACTGACAAATTAATCGACGTATGGTATTATGAATCCATAATGTCTGATGAAGAAATGCGTTTAAAATCGTTAGATAACAGTGTTAAATTAATAAATGCGGATGTAATATTAATTAACGAAGGGCAATTTTTTGAAGACCTGTATCCAACTGTTAAACATATGTTGAAACATGGAAAACATATTTATGTTTGTGGACTAGACGGTGATTTCGAACGTAAGAAATTTGGTCAGTTATTAGACTTAATTCCGTTATGTGATAAGGTCACAAAGCTAACTTCACTATGTAGTATATGTAAAAACGGAACCCCTGGAATTTTTTCAAAAAGAATAACTTCCGAAACAGAACAAACGGTTATTGGTTCGGACAATTATATACCAGTTTGTAGAACTTGTTATGAAACAAAGTAAAAAATAAAAATAAAAATATAAATAAAAATAAAATATAAATATCTAAACGCATAAAACATTTATTAAAACGATTTAAATCAATAGTGCAATTAATATATAAAAACAAATGTCTGATAAAGAAATTCTAAAGCCAAAACGTGGACGTAAATCAAAGAAGGAGCTAATGGCGGCATTAGGTGTTGTTGGGTCTGATAAAAATTCATTTCAACCAACAAATACGAGTGAAACAGGTATGAATGTTGCTTTAAATATAACTGATGTTAATGATGATAACAATAATAATCAAAATGACAGTCAAATTGACAATAGTGGTGGAAACCCTAATAACAAAATTTTAGAAGTAATGAGCACGGATGATGCTGAATTAGATATAGAACAAGAGCCAGAGCCAGAACAAGAGCCAGAACAAGAACAAAAACAAACGTTAAAAAAACGAGGCAGAAAACCAAAAGGAGGAAAAATAATTCCACAAGTAATTAATTCAGAAGGGTTAAAAAAAGAAAAGCCAAATGTTATTTTACACCTAAAATGCTCAACAAAAGATTTACAATTATTGACTAACTCGGAGCCAAATATTGAATCATATACTTTCAATAACAAAAGTAATTTATCATATGAAATAATTGGTGGTGAAAATATCACCAAAGTAACTCAGTCAAATCAAAAGAAAACAACAGTGTCAACTAGTATTATAAATTCATTTTACAACGATACAAATAAATGTGAAATTGTCAAATCAGATTATGAGAAAAACAAAGAAAACGACGAATACGACGAATACGAATTTGACGATAACAACAAAGAAATAGAAATAAAAGAAATATGGAGGAAATTAAAATTGTTGGAGCATGATTTACATATAAACAATGTAAATAATAAGAAATCAGCATGCTTCTGGGATACTTGTGAATTTGATAATCCGCCAGTTTATATTCCAAAACATTTCATAAATGAAACGTATAATGTATATGGTTGTTTTTGTTGTCCAGAATGTGCGGTGGCATATTTAATGAATGAAAATATTGATAGTTCAACAAAATTCGAAAGATATCATTTATTAAATCATATTTATTCAAAAATATACGATTACCAAAAAAATATTAAACCATCACCAAATCCGTATTACATGTTAGATAAATACTACGGCAATTTGAGCATACAAGAATACAGGATGTTAGTTCGAAACGAAAGATTATTTCTGATAGTTGATAAGCCATTAACAAGGATTTTACCAGAATTACACGATGATAATGATGATTTTATATTAAACAATAAGATAATCCCTTCAAATAATAATTATCAATTAAAATCACGTATGCAGCGTAAAAAACCGACAAAATCATCAATATTAAATGAAAAATTTGGAGGTGCTTCATCAACAAATCAACAAGCTTATTCATATCAAACAACTAGTTTAGATGAATAAGAATATAGTCTATAATTTCTGTTTATAACTACCATATTTCATTTAGTTTTCTGTCATAATACATTCCGTCCGAATGATTTATGTCAAAAATTTTAGCAAACCTTTTGGACCGCATTAAAACACAGTTAACTCGATATTTAGATAAACTGTGTTGGTCTAAGAGTAATAATGTTTTTAATTGTTTAGGTTTTACTAATGACCTCCATTGTCTAGCAAAGTTGTAATATAATTCTTTAAAGTAAGAGTTCTGTTTCTCTCCAAAAATATTATTTTCAATTAAATATGATTCAAGTGTATCTTCAATTATATGTAACGCAGATATGTCCGCTATATTTTCATCTAATGTCAATTTACCATCAACCTTTATGCCGTCCTTTTTAGCCAATGCTTCGTAATGGTCAATAACATCATTTTGAAGCTGTTTATAATGCGTTTTATCTTCTTCCGTCCACCAATAATTCATGATGCCGTTTTCATCAAATAAACTACCTTCCGTATCGAACCCATGAACCATTTCGTGCGCAATTATGAAACCGATGTATGCTAAATTGTATGGCAAATTCCTAGTAACATCTACAAATGGTTTTTGTAATATGGCGTTAGGTAGGATAAATTCATTTTTCACATTATTATAGAAAGCGTTAGCTGAATAAACTGTCATGTCGTCTGAATCAACCCAGTATTTTTTATTAGGTATATCATTATTAAGTTTGTGATTATAATTATTATATACCCACTTTAAGTATTTTACGTTATTTCCAATAGCATCGTCTGGAACAAAATCGCAATCTGGGTCATCAATCCATTTTTCTTTGTATCCTATGACACACGTTAATTTATCTATTTTTAAAAGCGCTTTCTCTTTTGTGACCTGACTTAGCCAAGCATTTTTTGTTATTCTTGACTTAAACTCTTTTTTTATTTTTTCTATTAAATCAGTAACATATTCGATTTCCTTTTCATTTTTATAATACTTAATATACATTTTACTGACAGTTGTGTTCATTATTGAACTCACATTATAAGCAGCATTCATAACAACATTTTCTTTTTTTCTTGTGTTGTTTAATTTATTCGTAAAAAAATCAAAAACAAATGTGTGTAGTCTGGAATGAAAATTAGAAACATAAATTAATAGTCTAAATATCCAGTATGAAGTCCATTTATTAGTTGTCCATTCTTTTTTCATAACAGTAAATGCGTGTTTTACAAATTTTGGATTAGACAAATTCACATGATTAACATTATTTATATTAAAATGTTTGAAAAACAAATCAGCGTCAAAATTATAGTTAGTTTTAGCTGTTTTATTGTTATAACTATTGTATGTCTTTACAGTAGAATCCAATTCATTTATGTCATACATATTTTGAGCCATATCCATTTCAATATCAAAAACATCGTCAGAACTGTAACAGTGGTTTTCCCCAAAAAATAAAGAAAATAAATACGATATGAATGATTTAAAAGCATTTCGAATATTTGTATAATTTTTATCTTTATTTAAATACATTTCTTTAATTGAAAAAGATAGCCCACTCTCTCCAATTGTAGCAATATATTTTTTAGGTATTTTTATATCATGCCTAAGTGTAAAATTTATTGGAGTTTTTATTCCATTATATAATGCCCAAGTTAAAAATGAATATAAACTGTTTATATTATCATTTTTTCGATATTCATTGATTTGCTTAATATATAAATATGTAATAGTTTCCACTTTCACATCATTCCAATTAGTAAGGGCAGTATATAAAGTTTGGCAACGTTTTGCGTTTGGTGAGCTATTTTGGAATAAGTATTTTTTAACGGTCTTTAAAACATCCTTGTCAACTGATTTTTGTAAGATTGTAAATAAACTTTTATATGATGTATCCTTTGAAACATATGTATTTGTTACCCATGTTTTATTAACATAATGATAAAAGTTATTTTTCAATTCTAATTCCTTTTTTATAGGGTTTCTCTTGTTTCTAGTATTTCTATTGTTTCTCATGTTTCTAGTATCTCTATTGTTTCCCTTGTTTCTAGTATTTCTCTCATTCCTTCTTTCATTAATACTGTTTTTCCTGTGTTTTTTTGTTTTGTTATTCATATTATTATATTATTTATATAAGTATATATAATATAATTACTAGTTTTTATCATTATCCTCTATTTTTTCATCTGCCTCAATAAAATTATTAATTACTTGTTCAATATTAATAGGGTTCTGTTCTCGATAATTTTTCATACCAGAATCTAAATTATTTCTAATTTGTCTATATATTTCTTGATTGATGGAATTAATTTTGTTAGTTTGTTTTTTTTCTGGAATTCCCATATAATTCCTTATAACTTTCATATAATCATAATTAAATTCCTTTAATTTTTCTCTAGCTATCTTTTCGTCATAATTTGTTTGAGTTAATATAATATTGATGTTTTTTTCAATATCTTCATTACTTATAAAACTAATGTCTGCCATATATAATAAAATTAAATATTTTTTAAATCATATTAAACGCATTGTGTTATAATATAATAATTCAAAGAAAATGTCATATCAATCCCAATTAGATAAATTAATGCAAATGGCTACAATTGAGCAATTGAATTTATTAATGAGACAATTTAATATCAAGTCAAACAATAATATTTCAACAGAGCCCCCTGAAATTTTATCTTTACCAATTGTTCAAAAAGTCATATTAGAGTATGAGAAAGAGCTACAAGTATTTAAAGACAAAGAACAACAAAATAAATGTAGCTGTTGCTGTCAATGTGATGTAAAAACCCAAACTGTTCCAACAAATGATAAATTAGATAAATTAGAGCTTTTAAGTGTAATTGAAGACCTACATAAATCGTGTAGCACAGCATTTTTATCTTTAGAAAAACGTTTAAATGAAGTTGCGTCTTGTGTTGACAAGCTTATTACACTTAATAATGAATACAAAACATTTGTTAATGTCGATGATGAACCTTATATAAAAATTGAGAAGGTTGACAAAGTAGAAACAACTACTAATACAGTTTTGTCAGTTAGTAAAGAAACGGAACATATCAAATTGGAAATACAAGAAAAGGTCATTCCCGATAATAACGATAAAGATGAAGTTGTTACATTGGTGAAGGAACCAGAATTAGTTATTGACGCTCAGGTTCCTATCGTAGACAAACTATTAAGTAATATTGCTGAGGTTAATGATACAATAGTCGAAGAGGAACTAATTGAAGAAGAGGAATCACAAGATGAAGATTTGGAGGAAGAGGAATCACAAGATGAAGAAGTATCTGAGGAAGAAGTTGCTACCGATGTTTCTGAAGAAGATATTAAGGAAACCCAGGTTCTAGAAGACAAAGTTGTTGAAGAAGACGATGAAGTTGTTGAAGAGGAAGAGGAAGTCGTTGAAGAAGACGATGAAGTTGTTGAAGAGGAAGAGGAAGTCGTTGAAGAAGAAGACGAAGATGTTGAAGAAGAAGACGAAGTCGTTGAAGAAGAAGACGAAGTCGTTGAAGAAGTGAAAGTTGAGGAAGAGGAAGAAGAAGTTGACGAAGAAGTATTTGAAATAGAAATAGATGATGTAACATACTATGCCACAGATGAAGAAAATGGAATATTGTATGAAGTTACAAAAACAGGTGATGTTGGTAAAAAGGTTGGAATTATTAAAGATGGAGAGCCTATTTTTTCGTAATATAATATAAGTATAAAGAATGGTAGAATTATGTTTGCCGGCTAAGATTTATGTGATTTTTTCTATTATTCAAATAATTTTGGATACTTTTAATGGATTATATAACATTGCTATCATGAAATGTATTATTTCGCTAATAATGACAATTATTTTAAATACGTTTTGTAGTGTAGGAATGTCGTTTGTTTCTTGGATAATAGTATTTATACCTTTTCTTATTTTAACAACAGGAGCAATACTGCTTTTATATATTTTTGGTTTAAAAGCAACAACAGGAATGGTTCATAAAGCTCCAAAAAAGCCCCAAAATAATTTAATTTATTCAAGTGAAAAAACACAATTAAAGCCAGATAGTAATTTAATATATTCAAGTGATAACAATGTTTCAAAATATATAGATATTTCTTTTTCGGAATCGCCTTCACAAATCGACGAAATTTCAAATTAAATTTATATTTACAAATAAAAATAATAATTATTACGTAATTATTATTTTAAAATTAATATTTAAAAATAGAACATTAAGTAGTATAATTAGTGAAAATGTTAAAAACTTTTATTTTAGCAGGGGGCATAATAGTAATGTTTAAATTACTAAATAATAACAACCCAAACTTCGAAAATGTAAAATCCGAATTTTATAGATTTATTTATAACTGTATTTACTATTACAGTGTTTGTCAGTTAAAGTATAAAAAACTATGTCGCTACTTTAATCCATATTTACACTATATTTACTCAAGTGAAAACCAATATCGTGAAGAAATGTGTCCATTATTAAAAAGTAATTCTGCCGAGCAATATAAAAATAATATATGCGTTTCATTTTATAACAATACACGTTTAGTTAAAACAGCAATTTACAATTATGATTCACATTGTGCGGCGTTAGATTTAAATTTGTTTATGAAAAATGTAGAACCTGTTAATTACAATTTGATAATTATGTCATTACTAGAGAAACAAAGAGAAACCGAAAATAATTCTAAACAATACGACATGATAATTTTTACAATTAAAAATATGTCAGATTTTAAAAATGTAACAAAATATGAAGTATCAAATATAAAATTTATTTCTATAAATTTAATACATAATAATAACACATATCAAATACTATTAAAAACTCCAGAATATAATTTTTACATAGTTGATAATATAATTGATGCTAGTTTTTTCAAATACTATTTGGTAGCTATGCTAAAAGAAAAAAATAATGAATTGGATAATAATTTTAGTTATACCTTGGAGATTATGGATCATAATGTAAATATGTTTACATTAAATGAAAAACAAAGTATTATCTTTAAAAAGGATAGTTATGACATTCTTCAATGTGATACAACTAGAGAAATAGTAATTGAAAAAATTGATTCAGTATCTAAGATAGATACAGTGGATACTAGCCGTTACTAACAAATATTTGATTTCGAATTATTTATTATTTATTATTTATATATTTACACAATTGTAATCATATAAATATAATATTAATAAACTAATTTAAAAAAAATTGAAGTAATATAATTATAATGGCGACTCCTCAAACAAAAATAACAATGAATACTCAAAGTAAAGAAGTCAGCAATAATAGTTCTTCAAATAATACGCATCATTTGAAGAACAAATGGGTATTATGGGCTCATTTGCCTCACGACCCAGATTGGACAATAAAAAGTTATAAAATTATAGCAACCTTTGTATCAGCAGAAGATGCTATTGCTATCACAGAAACCCTACCAGACGCTTTGATTAAAAATTGTATGTTATTTGTTATGAGAGAAGGTATTACGCCAATGTGGGAAGATGTTAAAAATAGATATGGGGGTAGCTTTTCATATAAAGCGTCAAATAAAAATGTGGTAGAAGTTTGGAGGGATGTAACATATGCTTTAGTTGGAGAGTCGATTAGTTCGAATAGTGGTTTTACAAATAATGTTACAGGAATAACAATTTCTCCAAAAAAAAATTTTTGTATAATTAAAATTTGGTTAACAAGTTGTGAAAATCAAAATCCTACGTTGGTTAATCCGGAATTAACAGCATTAAGTTCTCAAGGTTGTTTATTTAATATACATGATAAGCATGCTGATTTTAAAATATAAATAAATGTAACATTCTAAAAAGTAAAATTATAAAAGGTAAAATATAATTAAGTATAACGAAATGAATTAAAGATAAATGATAAAATAATAATAAATGAAATATCCTTTTTTATTATTTTATCGCGATGATAGTAACAAAGCAATCGATGATTATTTAAATGAAAATAATAATAATCTACAATGTACAATAAATATAATAAATAAAAAAGAAAAAATAAACAAAATTTTCAATACGAATTATCATTTACTAATACTTTACGACAATAATATAAAAGAAATAACTGTAGATTTTATAAAAGAAGAATATAATATACCAAATCATTTATTTTTGCGAACAATTTTTATGAATGAAATAAAAAATATTGATACTTTTAATAAAATTGTAAATGAAAAATATATACAAATTTGTGGACTACCTAGGGATTTGACTCGTCCTGTTTTTTCAATTTTTACATCATCTTTTAACTCATACAACAAAATAATAAGAGCATTTAACAGTTTAAAATCACAAACATTGACATATTGGGAATGGATTATTATAGATGATTCGCCTGACGACAAACATTTTGATTTTTTGAGGAAAACGATGGCTTGTGATAATCGTGTCAGAATATATAGACGAGCAGAAAATAATGGTTCTATAGGCAATGTTAAAAACGAAGCGGTTTCATTATGTCGTGGTGAATTTGTATTGGAATTAGACCATGACGATGAAATATTGCCATTTGTTTTAGAGGAAACAACATATTTATTTAGAACGAACAAAGATGTAGGATTTATTTACATGGATTTCATAAATATTTATGAAAATGGTTCAAATTTTACATACGGTGATTTTATGTGTAAAGGTTATGGTTCATATTATTGTCAAAAATATAATGATAAATGGGTATATGTGTATAATACACCAAATGTAAATAATATAACTTTGTCTCATCTAGTATGTTGTCCAAACCATCCTCGAATGTGGAGAAGAGAAGTTCTATTAAGTATTGGAAATTATTGTGAATATTTGCCAATTTGCGATGATTATGAAATATTATTAAGAACTGCGATTAATACAAAAATCGCAAAAATTCATAAATTTGGGTATATACAATACATGAATGACTCAAATAATAATTTTTCATTAATAAGAAACGCAGAGATAAATAGGATTGGACCTAATTTTATAAGTCCAGTGTATTTTAAAAATCTTAATATTCATGAAAAAATGAAAGAATTTGACGCATATGAAGATGAAAAATATTTAGAGGGTTGTGAACAAATATGGACTCGAGATGTAACAACATATAAACATAAATATTGTAATTTACTATCAAATCCTAGTTATAAAAAACAGTATTGTATAATCGGTATGAACAGTTTAATTAAAAATATAGTTGAACTAACTGAATTATATAAAGATGTTCAGAATGATTTTTTTGTTCTGGAAAATAAATGCTATCTTGAATATTTGTTTAAAAAATTAGATTCATATGATTTTGGTAGAATGAAATGTTATACACTAATTGACGTGAGTGATGATGTGTTAGAAAATTATTTTATGATGACATATTGTTCTATTGAAAATCCGGTAATTTTTAAAAATACAGTATCTCATTTACCATATAATACAGATATTGTAGAAAGGCATAATGTAATAAATTCTTTAACAAATTCAAATCAGAAATATTTGGAGATTGGAGTAGAATATGGTATTACATTCAGTAGCACGCATTTTTCTAATAAAGTAGGAGTTGACCCTGACCCAAAGTGTAATTTTCCTGGTATAGAAAAGTATACTTCTGATGATTATTTTAGTAAATTTAAAAACAAAATGTTTGATGTAATATTTATAGATGGAATGCATCAAAGTGAAGTCGTATTAAGAGATTTAAATAATAGTATTCAATGTTTAAATCAAGATGGATTTATTTTTATAGACGATATTTTACCATTAAACTATAATGAACAATTAAAAATACCTAGAAAACATTATTATGAAAATGGTATTTTGAAATATGGGGAAGAATGGACTGGCGATGTGTGGAAAGTAATATATCATGTGCTACTAAAATATTTAGGGAATATTAATTTCGGATATTTTTATAATATTAATTATAGAGGAGTTTTTTATATGAAGATTAAGGAAACATTTCAAATTCCAGAAGAAGATATAGAGGAAATCAATGGACGCGATTATTATAGCAATTATAATAACTATTTACAACTTCTTTTAAACAGTCAACAAGTATAATTAAATATTTTTATGTAATAAATAATTTATTAAATTACAAATTTAATAAGTTAAAAACAAGTTCGGGTAAATATAAATATAAATAAATGGAATTGATAATAACAGAAAAGCATCCATCTGTTTGTTTAAATATGATTGTTAAAAATGAATCACATATAATTAGAAATACGCTTGAAATGTTATGTGATAAAATTAATTTCGCTTATTGGGTAATATGTGACACAGGGTCAACAGATAATACAAAAGAAATAATACAAACTTTTTTTGATGGTAAAAAAATACCAGGTGAACTACATAGCCATGAATGGAAAAATTTTGCTCATAACAGAACACTGGCTCTTAACGAAGCATTTGGAAAAACAGATTTATTATTTGTATTTGATGCTGACGATGAACTACATGGTGATTTTAATATTCCAACTACAATAGATGCAGATGGATATTTGTTACACTTCGGAAATCAATTAGGAATATCATACAGTAGAATATTACTTGTAAATAACAGAATAAAATGGAATTACGAGTCAGTTATACATGAATATATTAATTGTTTAAAACCAAATCCACTAATAAAACATATTGATGGCAACTATTATGTAGTTTCTGGTAGACGTGGAAGTAGAAATTTGGACCCAAATAAATATCTAAAGGATGCCAAGATTTTAGAAGAAGCTCATGCTGTAGCACTAAAAACAAATGATAGGTTATATTTGCGATATGCTTTTTATTGTGCTAATAGTTACAAAGATGCTGGAAAACCAGAAGAAGCAATAAAATGGTATAAAATTACATTGAGTCAACCTAATTGGGACCAAGAAAAATATAATAGTTGCTTATATTTATACAACAATTACAATGCTATTTCTAAAAAGGAAGAAGGTATATATTATTTAGTGGAGTCGTTTCAATATGATACAGAACGAATTGAATGTGTATATGAATTAGTATGTCATTATTTACATAAAAATATGTGTAAAGTGGCATATAACTATTATAGAAACTGTAAATTATTTTATGAAAACTCTTTTTTAAATACTAAATTAACTGATAAATTATTTATTGAAAATGATAAATACGAATTATTTTTACCTTATTATTTAATTTTAGTTTGTGACAAAGTTAAAGAAGAATATAATGAAGCCAATTTTACAATTGCTAAAATGTATGAAATAATTTTTACAAAAAAATACATACATGTTGACACTTTTTATATCGGAAATATTTTGTATAATTTACAATTTTTTATTGAGATATGTTTAAAACATATACCAAATTTTATTAACTTATTTCAAGAATATATAAATGTGATAAGTAATACGGTTAATGTTCATAAATATGATTTTATAAATAAATATACAATTTATGGTATAAAATTACCAGATAACCCATTAAAACTTAATGAAAATATTAAAAAAAAATTTTCAGAAGAAGAATGTAAAAAAAGTAAAAGAATTTTATTTTATACAGGATATTCGAATATTCATTGGAACTATTCATATAGTATGAATAATGCTTTAGGTGGCTCAGAAACAGCTGTAGCTTATTTGTCAAAACAATTTCCTAGTGATTATGACATTTATATAGCTGGAACTGTTGCTGACGAAACTATAGATAACATTACTTACCTAAGTTTTGACTCGATGCGTAACGTTATTGATAATTTACCATTTCATACAGTAATAGTTTCAAGATATATTGCTTTTTATGAAATGTTTCCTGATGCGTCTTTTTATAAATCATTTATTTGGGGACATGATGTTTTACTATATCCATATGGTTGTTCAATGAATGAATATGATATTTTGACAAAATGGGAAAAAAAAATAACAGGATGTATATGTCAAACAGAATGGCACGCTAATTTATTTAAAGAGATGTATCCACAGATTAGTAATAAAATCAATGTTATTAATAATGGGTTAATAATTGATTTATTCAAGTATAACAACAAAAAAGTTACTAATAGGTTTATTTACTCATCATGTTCTGAACGTGGTTTATCAAAATTATTAAGTTTATGGCCTAGTATATTAGAAAATATGCCAGATGCTGAATTACTAATATCATCATATAATCCATTTCCTCAGAATAATGATGAAATAGCAATGAAAATGATGATAGATAGTTATTCAAGTAGCATCAAACATTTGGGACGATTGAGTCGTGAAAAATTATACGAAATAATGTCTACCGCAGAATATTGGCTATACACTAGTTATTTTCCCGAAACATCATGTATTACTGCTATGGAATTATTAGCTAATGAAGTTATTTGTTTATATTATCCAGTTGCTGGATTAGTTAATACTATAGGTGATTATGGTATTCCTCTGAATGAAGGTGAAGAAATCGAAAAATTATTGAGTTTAACTATTAGTAAAAAAAATGAATATAGAAAAAGGGGCAAAGAATACGGATTATCGTGTAGTTGGAAAAACAGAGCAACCGAATGGAGTAAATTAATGTTTGATTCCAACTTAGAAAAAGAAACAAAAACTACAAAGAATTATATAAAAATTATAAATTTAAAAAGACGCGAAGATAGGAAAAAAGCAATGATTGAACAATTTGAAAGAGAGAACATTTCAAATGATAATTATGAATTTATTGAAGCAGTAGATGGAAATGAATTAAAAGAGACTGAAGAACTTAGATTGCTTTTTCGTGGTAATAATTTTAATTATCGAAAAGGTATTATCGGTTGTGCTTTAAGCCACTTAAAAATTTACAATAATTTAGTCAATGACGTAAATAATGAATATTATGTTGTTTTAGAAGATGACGTTGATTTGCTTGAAAATTTTAGAGAAACATTAAATAAAATTACATGTGAATTTGTGAATCAGAAAATTGAACATTTAGCGTTAGCACTTTCACTATCAAACAACGAGCATGATGTCACATACAATGTAAATAATAGTAATGACATTTATTTTATTGAAAAAGATGTCTATAAATTATGGAATATCACATTTGCATATATTATTAGCAAAAATGCTGCTCAACGAATTTTAAATTTTGTTAATAATTGTTCTATAAAATGTGCGTGTGATAATCCGCAAGCATATGGTGAAGTAATTAAATATCATTACCCTAATAAATTTATAGTTAAACATCCAATGATTGAAATTGTTGGTTCTGACATTGATACTAATTACAATTGTTTACAGTTTACAAATACAAAAATAGAAAACCTAAAAATTGCTTACTGTGATTGGTGGTATGAAGAATATTGTGGAGGTAATTTTGATTTCAATAATAATTTTATTACAGATATATTAAGAAAATATGGTAATGTTAATGAAGTAACTGTAGTTAATCCTAATGACAATCCAGATGTAGTATTTTATAGTATTTTTGGAAACGAACATTTAAAATATCCTAATGTTAGAAGAGTATTCTTTTCAGGAGAACCTTTTGGTATAAGGTCCGAAGCAGATTTTAATTTTACTTTTGATAGAAATAGTGATAAAAATATTAGATTTCCTTTGTGGTTAGGTTATTTGAATAATAATTTACTAGAAGAATGTCATAATAGAAGAAATGGAATTGTAACTGTCCCTAAGAGGGAAAAGTTTTGTTCATTTATATCTAATGGAGAAGTAAAAACAACCCACCGAAAAACATTTGTTGAAATGTTATCGTTATATAAAAAGGTTCATTGTGGAGGAAAATATTTAAACAATATAGGGTTTACAGTTCCGAGAGGAATTAATTGTTCTGGAAAGATAGAGCATAATAATCAATACAAATTTGCGATAGCTTTTGAAAATGAAGATTATCCTGGATATGTTACTGAAAAAATTTGCGATATTTATAAATCAGGCTGTATTCCTATTTATTGGGGAACAAAAGAAGTCATTAACGATTTTAATCCTACCACTTTTATTAATGCTCGCAATTTTTCGGACTTTAATGAATTAATTGATTACATTGTCAAAGTAGATAATAACGATGAACTTTATGCCAGTTATTTTAAAGAACCTATATTTTCAAGAAAATGGTTGGACGCATTTAATGACCCAAATAAAACATTTTATAAAAATTTAGCAGACTGTATTATTGGTAAAAATACAAAACTATATGATAATTTTGTAAATTCTAACGTTTTAAATGAAAATAATGAAAAATGGGTTGTTTATGGTCCTGGTTGGGTATATAATTTAGTAAAAGATTTTATAAACAACTTAAATTTATCACGTGAGGTGACATATGTAACATCTGTTAATGAAATACAAAAAATTAATCCTTCAAAAATTCTTTTCATTAATAATATTCACGATAATTCAGTTTTTAATATATTTAAAAATGTTGAAATTAGTATTTTTAATATAGATTCACTTTACATCAATTATTTTTTAAATAATATTTTCAAAATGATTTATCTATATCCAAATATTAAAATATATGATTATAATCTAAAAAATATTGAAGTGTTAAAAAAATATAATATAAAATCTGAGTTTTTAAAGTATGAATATGATGAAAAAGAAGTAAAATTCCTTAAAGAAATAAATACCCAATCAAAAATATATGATTTTGGATTAATAGCCTATAATAAAGATATGAGTTGTAATCATAGAAGAAAATATATTGTAGAAAAATTAAGAAGTAAGGGATATACCGTAAATATAGCATGTGGTTTTGGAGAAGAAAGAGATATTGAATTAGGTAAATGTAAAATAATATTAAATATTCATCAACAAAATTTTAATGTAGAGTGCCGTACATTTGAACATGTAAGATGTAATAGATTATTATACGCAGGGTTTAAAGTTTTATCAGAGGTTTCTTATATAGACGAGGATTTTATTTCGAAGTTTCAAAATCTTAAATTTATAAAGTATGAAAATTTTGAAAATATAACAAGACAAAACATAGATGAATTTGATTTTATTAGTGAAATAAATAATCAATATGACTATAAAAAAGAAACAAAAATATTCAACATATGGCACAATAAAATATTTGATAAATGTTATCAGAATTTAGATGAGTATTCTTTAAATAAAATCACAATGTATGATGTAAATCAAAAATATGTAAAGGAATACAATAAGGATAAAAAATACAATATTATTCGCGAATATGAATTAAAAGATTACAATAGTCTTTATCAAGCCACAAATTACTGTCAAACATCATGTTTATATCACATATTTAAAAATGATTTGTACACTAGGTCAGATTATATCGGATTTATACAATATGATATGGAATTAGCAAGTAATTTTATTTATGACATTGAAGAAAAAATTACTAAAAGTGATAATGATGTATATTTTTATAGTTTGGCAGTTGCAAATAAAGTAGAAGTTAGTTATATATGTAAACCTTATAACAACTCTATTTTAGAGAAATATAACAAATATTTTAATACAAATCATACATATGAAACTATAAAAGCTCATAATAAGTCTGATAAGTTTATTTGTCTTCATACTTTTGTTATACCTACTAAGACATTTATTAAAATGATGACTTGGTATTTTTCTATAGCAGACTGGTTACATGCGAAATATATTAGTGGTATATATACTGAAAGCATGTCAGAGGTTACAGAAGAAATATTTGGATTGTTTTTATTGTTACAAATGATGGAAAATGATAGTATACAGTTAGAGAGTTTAAAATTACATCACGAATGGCCTAATTTACATAATGAAACAAGTTTTAATAATTATAAAGACCCTGTTCATTATTTTTCATTAGATAAAATAGTAGATAATCGATTTACAGATAAAAATACATGTCATAGTTATTTGGAAATATATGAGAAAATAATGAAAGCCAAACATTTAACAAATGGAAATATTTTGGAAATAGGAATTCAAACTGGCGGGTCAATGAAATTATGGAATGACTATTTTGTTAATGCTAATATATATGGGTTAGATGTTAATAAAGCGCCTGATTTTTTGGAACAATTCAAAAGAGTGAACTGTTTAAAAATGAACGCATATTCTCAAGAAAGTATAGACTTTTTTTCAAGCAGAAACATAAAATTTGATTTTATCATAGATGATGGTCCCCATACATTTGAATCAATGTCATATTTTATACAAAATTATATAAAATTATTGAGTAGTGATGGTATATTAATTGTAGAAGATGTTCAGGACATTAATTGGTGTGAAAGCTTTAAACAAATGGTTCCTGCTGATTGTTCTTATGAAATATTTGATTTGAGATATATTAAAAATAGATGGGATGATATACTGTTTGTTGTAAAAAAAGAAATAAAAGAAATAAAGGAAATAAAACAAATAGACCAAAAAACAAATATTAAATTATGTTTTGATATAGGTGCTAATGTTGGACATTGGTCGTTACAAAATATTAATAAATATGATAAGATTATAGCAGTTGAAGCTTGTGAAGATACGTTTAATAAATTAGTACAAATAATTGATAATAATAAAGACATTATTATACCATTAAATTATGCTGTTTGTGATTCAACAGAAGAAACAATTAAATTTTATAGTTGTGAATCACATGTATTATCAACATTAAATGAAAAATGGTTAAAGGGTGGAGAATCGCGGTTTAATGTAAATTATACTGAAACAATATGTAAAACAATTTCTATCGATAAATTAGTAGAATTATATGGTATTCCGGAATTGATTAAAATAGACGTTGAAACTGCTGAATATGAATGTTTGAAATCTATGAAAAAAAAATATAACACTGTGTGTTTTGAATGGGCCAGTGAGTTTTTAGATATTGTATTTAATTGTTTAAATTATTTGTATAAACTTGGCTATAGAAAATTTTATGTACAAATTAATAACGATGAATACACTTTTAGACCTAATACATATTACGATATTGACAACGCTAAAGAGATACTTAGTAGAACAACACCAAGATATGAATGGGGAATGATATGGTGTATTTAATTTATTAAATTTATTAAATTTATTTAATTAGTATTTAAATATAATATCAACTAACTAAGTATATGTTAATTGATATTTCACAGTTGAAATTTCCAAAAAGAGTTTGTGGAGTAATTCATATTGGTGCTCATGAATGCGAAGAACGAATCATGTATCTAAAAAAATTTCATAATATAACTGATAATGAAATTATTTGGATTGAAGCGCTAAAAAGTAAGGTAGAAACAATAAAAGTAAATATGCCGCATATAAAAATTTTTAATGAATGTATATCAAATACAGATAATGAAATAGTAACATTCCACGTTACAAATAATATACAATCAAGTTCTTTTTTAATTTTAAAAGACCATTTAATAGAACATCCAGATATTTATGAAGTTGAAAAAATAAAAATAAAAACAAAAACATTAAAAACTTTTTACAAAGAAAATAATTTTAATTTTAACCAGTTTAATTTTATGGCATTAGATATACAAGGCGCAGAATTACTAGCCTTAAAGGGAGCTGAAGATATTCTAATTTTTGTTGACTATATTTATATTAAAATTAATATTAAAGAATTGTATGAAAATTGTGGATTATTATGTGATGTTGACAAATATTTAAATTCATTTGGTTTTAAAAGAGATAATATTTTAATGACACCTCATGGTTGGGGTGATGCATTTTATTCAAAACATATATTTCCTATAAATAATCCAATATCAATAACATATGGATTAGAATATATGATGAATATAGACATAACTACAACTATTTTTGAAAAGGCATTGCCAAATGGTATAATTCATATTCCTATAACAGATGGATTAAGAGCCAATATATATGGTGACCCCTTATTTGGCATTATAAAAAAAATATATATTAATAATGGAAATAATATATTCATTATAGAGCACGATGATTTTGTTAATATTGATACTATTAATAATAAATTATATATTAATGAAAATGTAGAAAATTTCCATAATGAAGAAAATAAAAAAACACAAATTATAGAACCAATAATTAATAAAAAATATAATTTTTCTGTAATGGCAATATTTAAAAACGAAACTATGAATTTAAAAGTATGGCTTGACCATTATTTGTGGCAAGGGGTTGAGCATTTTTATTTAATTGACAATAATAGTGATGATAACCCATTAAATATTTTACAAGATTATATAGACATGGGTATTGTAACTTATTATTTTAAACCTGAAAAACATAAACAAGTTGAACATTATAGATATGTATTCGACAATGAGAAAATAAAAGAAAAGACGAAATGGTTATGTATTTGTGACCTAGATGAGTTCTTTTTTGGAACATCGACAAAATTAATAAATGTTTTGGAAAATGAATATGATAATTATGATGTTATTTATACACATTCTTTTTTTTATGGTAGTGATAATTTAATAAATCAACCCAAAGATATTAGAACTTCTATTGTATATCGCACAGATGATACAGTTAATGGAATCAAATATATATTTAAACCATCTTGTATTAATAATAGTTCCGAAATATGGATACATTGGTTAGTAGAACCAGGAACATTTCAGAAAAAATCTGGTCAAAATGAAACTTTTCATGATACAAATTTTAGACTAAATCATTATATTTGTCAATCACTTGAATATTTTCAAAATGTAAAAATGACTAGAGGAGATGTTTCGGTTAATGAAAATGAATATATAAGAACTATGGATACTTATTATTATTACGAAAAAACAGCTATAATTAAAGATGATATATTAAAACAAATTATAGAAAATAATTTATATGATAAGAATGGAGAAATAATGAAATTTTATGATGAACACAATATTTTAATTGATAATAAATCTATTGAAGCTCCTGAACAAGAGCTAGTCAATAATTATATTTTAGAAGACGATATAGTGCTCGAATTGGGAGCTAGGTACGGAACTGTTTCTTGTGCAATAAATAAAAAATTAAATAATAAAAAAAATCAGATATCAGTTGAACCTGATGATAGAGTATGGAACGCCTTAGAATTAAATAAAATAAAAAACGCATGTGAATTTAATATTATAAAAGGGTTTATTAGCAATAAAAAATTAGACCTAATAAATTTAGGTGAAGGATTAAGCGGTTATGGAAGCACATTTATAGAAAACAATAATACAAAAATACCTTCGTATTCTTTGGATGAAATTAAAATAAAATACAATATTAATAACTTTAATGTTCTTGTAGCTGATTGTGAAGGGTTTTTAGAGTTATTTTTTGAGGAAAATCCCGACTTGTATGAAAGTTTAAGATTAATTATATTTGAAGCAGATTATGCTGATAAATGTAACTATGATAAAATAAAACAAAATTTAATATTACACAAATTTACTAAAATACTTGAAGGGCATCAAAATGTATGGATAAAACCATAATGTTAGTAATTAATGAATAATATTATAACCTTTTAACTTTTTTATATTTAAAAATTTTTGAAATTAAGATAGACAATTATTAATTAGTTATAACAAATGTTTTACGTTTGATAATATAAATATAATTATCAAACATAATGTTCAAAAAATAAAATAATTACAATAGTATTGTATTATCTAAAAAAAATAATTAAATTTGCTATTATCATATTTTGTATATAAACCAGTACATACAAAATGTCCCCATAAAGGACACCATATTTCACGCGCTGTTCCCAAAAACGCAGCAGATAATGAAAATGTGCTCCTAGACAATATTAGTATATCTGCGTTACATAATAAAAACATATCATAACTTTCATCATTACTACGAATACACCTATATGGATAACCTGTTTCATAATCGCCTGGTGAAGTCACAATTATGACTTCGTGTTCTGGATACTTTTGTCTCGCTTGTAGTATAGCAAATTCTACTTTATTTTTGTCTAAAGGTGTTTGCATATTACAATATCCTAATGTCGCTATACCTTGAATTTTTTTGTTATCATTATCGATTCTATTTTTATAATAATTACTACAAATAGAACCATTATAGTCTTGACGGTCTTTTACATCACCTAATCTTAAATGAACTAATATGCTCTTTTTTGGATTATAAGGCAACTGAAATGTTTGAGGAACTATATTCAATATTTCTTTTCTCATGCTCTCACATATATACTTCTTAAAATAACTAATCAAATCTGTATGTATATTGTATAACACTTGGGTTGTAATTATTAATAAATCACAACTGTAAAAATAGGAATTCGGGTCAAAATTGATTTCAAAATTTAATAGATATTCCATTGCGTTTATATTTTTATATTGCTCCAAATAATTTTTATTAGGAAACTTTTTATTATAATTATCAATCCATTTTAATATAGCTTTAACAATAAAACTCGGATTATATTTTGTCCCTTCATACTCGTATTCATTATTATAATTTACCCTTTCTGGTTCGTAAACGATATATAAGTTATTGTAAAAAGCATAAATAATAATAGATAAATATTGAAGTATATGACTTCCTAGACGGTCGCCTCTAGAATATAGATAAATAGAATCTAACATTATACTTTAGATAATATAGCAAATTCACTTTATATACTTTTTATTTAAATAAAGAAAAGTATATAATACATTTTATTAATCCGTTTTATATCAACTAAAATAGAATATAAATTTATCTCTCTGTTGAAAAGAAAAATACCTGAAACAACCTACCATTTTCTTTACAATCGCCAAAATAATCCATCGACATATGATACCTATGTGCGTTAAATAATATTAATCTATTAAATATATTTCCGGCTCTGTCAACTAATTCCCATTTTGTTAAATCTTGACTACAAGTGTCGGTTTCATTTTTATTGTCTAATAATTTATTATCATCATGTATTGAGGTTCCGTCATGAAACCTATAAAACGCTGTTCCGGCAGTTACGGGGGCATCCGGTGTTAAAAATAAAACACCCGCCCAGTTATTCCAATTATCAACATGAACCCATGAGCGGTCCCTTGATGTTGTATACTGAAATGAACCATTGTAAATGGTAGCTGCGTCGGACATGTCTGCTTTTGGAATAGGAAAATCTGTTATTTTTCCAGCAAAGGGTTCAACATATTTCTGTATAACTTCTTTTAAATGTTCATTCGCATATGAGGTAGTTCGTTGTCCTGGATAATTTCCTTTTACAAAAAAATCCTGAGTTAAAATATAATTTCTTGTATCAATAGCATTAGAATAAAAGTTATCAATAACAATCAATCCACACGATGGAGGTCGTTTTGTTGCTGCTATTTTTAATATTTCTTTTCTCTCGTTAATTGGATTTAAATTGGATAACCCAACTGGAATATTATTAATATGAATTGTTTCACTATTTGGTTCATCATTGTCTACCAATATATTGCCATTTAATTTTTTCTCTATTTTATCCATTTGTTACTAAAATAAATAAAATATTTTTAAGTCTTTATTTTTATTAATATTAATATTTTATTTATGGAATAAATGGTCTCTGATTTTTGGGAACAACTAATGGAACAGGCATTATAATATCTTGTTTTTTAAATAAATTAGCATTTCCTAGACACTTTAATTCTGGAACTAAACATGGTGCTGGGTTAACCAAATTTGTGGCATTAATGCCGAATAAAAATGATTCAATGTCTGCTGGATTATGTGACAATGTAGTCCATGGCATTTGTCCTGGATTAAATCCATTTCCTGCTAATTTAGTGTCATATGCTTTCCCAGAAGAGCTATTTTCATATAATGCCCAATTTTGCATTTGAGAATATTGTCTCTGGTCTAAACAATAATTTCCTGCGGTATTTTTATTTCTTGTAGATGCCATTCTGTATTATATTATAATTATACATAATAATAAGTAATTTAAATATTATTATTTATAAAAATATTTATAAAATGTCAAATATATTGTCTCAATTTATTTTACTGTTTAAATAGGCCAATAGTTTTTTCTTTTATTTTTAAAAGTAAATCGGGAGATATTTCACCTACTGTAAAAAGCTGGCAAAGACAAATATGAGTTAAATAAAATAATTTTTGACTAAAAAGAGAAATAAAAATTAGATATTCTGAATTCCTTTTCATATTTTCTAATTCTTCAGGGGTTCCAACAAAATTATCAAAATCAATTAAGTTCACCTTAATATCATCTAATAGTTTTCTAAAACTTTCGTTGTCTATCATTTGTTCTATAGCAGCCTTTATACCAGCATCTATATTTTCATCTGAAATTGATTGAACATTGAAAACAGACAATAGTTCATCTCTGTATAATTTTTCACAAATAGTATATACATCATCTAAAGTATATTCATACTCTTCACTATCATCATCATCATCATTTCCGGTATTGTCTTCTTCATTGTCATATTTTATTTGCTCATTACTGTTACAATCTTGACAATATACTGAATCTTCTTCTTCTTTGCTGACATTATTACCAATATTATTGGTATTCATTTCATCATTTATAAAAATACCATTTTCTCTTGCTAGTCTAGCTTCCATTTTTTTTTGTAAATTCATTAATAACGCCTTCTCTATATCGTGATATTTTACTTCATAGTTAATATTATACATTTATAGTATTAACATAAGTTCTCTTTAAATAAATATTATTATTTATTTGATGACTTTATTTATAACAGCCTTTTATTTATGAACGATACAATTCTCTGTCTCTTGTTAATTCTCTGGAAGGGACACCACCACGAATCCATCCCTCTGAAGCATTGCTTTCAATCAAATAATTAGGATTTTGTATTTTTTCCTTAACTTCTGGCAACAAAGGAACCGCATGATAATTCAAATAGTTCTTTTCCATCAAGTTGGTAACCGTTCTCTTGTTAGTGTTTCCTTCTCCTTGTTGTATCTGAGCCTCCAAAATGGCATCCACTGAACCACGTCCTAAATAAGGCACTGTAGCAAAAGGTCTTTGGAATAAATCAATTCGGCACTTAGGATTTGTCTGAATAGTGCCTATTAATAATCGAGAGCTATCATCAATATTTGAACCACATAAATCAGAACCCATTGAGCCTTTATAGTTAATACAAGGTTGTGTAACTGCCAATTGTTTTGCTTTTGTCATAGCACAGTCGTTTGTGAAATAATTTTGTAACAAATAATTACAAGCTTGAGTATTCTGAATTGTATTAATGTCTTGACTACAACTATCATCGCCTATTCTTGAAATATTGTTAAATGTAAAATCGGATACGTAAGCCATTTTATATATATTAATACAATAAAATTAATACAATGATTTAAAAAATAATACAATGATTTAAAAAATAATACAATGATTTAAAATAATATATTTACAAAATTAATAATAATCTTGTATATAAATTTTGAGACAACCATTTTGAAAACTGTATACCCTATTAATCTAAGTATGTCCTAAATAATAGTTTTTGAATTCAAATTGTTTATATGAGTACATATCTTTCATTATCCTTGACTCTTTGTGTTGCCGCATCTGGACCGGATTCCTTTGCTGAAGGCATTGAACCATATAGCCACTCACCAAATGCTCCTTGGTCATTTGTAACTCTTGTATTTGCTGTAGCATAAAATCTCATCATCGATTGGTCTAAATCATAGTTGTCTTTTAAATCGCCATATAATTGACTATTTGTGCTTTTAATACTAGGATTCAACATTTGCGTTTGTTTTTTAACAGCTCTAATAATATCTTCGCTTACATTAGGATTAAAACTAGGTGCTGCTGCTAATCTGTCTGGGCTATCATGTATCTCTGTCAACAATACATTTCCCATTGGATTTTTGTATGAAGTTGGATGAAAATCGCTGCTTAACATATTGCTTAATTCTGTTGCATCACCCCCCAACTCATTTACTAAAACATTTTCATTATTTGAAGAAATAATTTCATTTGTTGGAATTTGTTTTAAATAATCACGATTAATCTTAAATCCTTCAGATTTTGCTAGAGAAGATATCAATTGATGTTTCCTTAATTTATAAAGGGAGTATATAATAGCAATTGTTATTGTTCCTATAATTAATAAATTTATATTTCGGGTAAACAAAAAGCCTAAAAGAGACAAAAGTAATACAACTCTAGTAATTGCGTTTAATTTTGTTTCGAATGACATATTTTCAGTAGGCCATAATTGTAATATGTCCTTCTTATTAAATAGAATCGTGGGTTCATTTGACCAAAATGGAGTTGTCATTATATATATATAAATCTTTTTTTAAACTGAAATTTATATAAAATAACAATATTTATATAAATTTTTATTTATTTACGTTATTTTCCATTTATTATTATTTATTCTTCTTCTTCTTTTTTCCTTCTGGATTTGCTTGTTGTTTTGCTTGTTGTTTTGCTTGTTGTGGTGGCTTTGCTTGTTGTGGTGGCTTTGCTCCCCTTGGGGTTTTCTCTACTTTCTCACCTGTGCTAAATATTTTGATAATTTCTTCATCAGTAACATTTTGTTGATTTAAATTAGCGGCAACCGATGATGGTGTTGCTGTTTGTTGTGAATTATTTTTAGCGTCAACCTTTGATTTCATTCTCTCTCTCATTTTAGCAGCTTTCATATTTTTGTTCATCTGAGCTTCCATTGCTCCCATATTTAATTTTCCTCCTTTTCCTAATCCTGGGATACCCATTTGGCTAAACATTTTTTGCATATTATCCATTCCTGGCATGGACTGCATCTTATTCAAAAGGTCCATACCTTCGCTCATCAATTCGCTTTCTTTTATTTCACCTGATTTGATTTTCGCATCTATCTTTCCTCCAATATTCTTAACCATACTCATTAATTTTCCAGGGTTCTTAAATAATTTTTGAAACATATCGTTTGCGTTTGAAGCATTTTCCATATCTAAATTCAAATCTTGAGCTGTTTCCTCTGCTAATTCCATTGCTAATTTTCCCAATTTACCACCCATCATTGATTGGATATGTTTATGTAAATCTTCAGCATTTGGCATCTGTTGATTTCCTGAGGTTTCATCATTATTACCACTTTGATTATCAGTAGAGTCATCGCCTTCAGAAAAAGAACCATTTGCCGATGAAGTAAACAAATTTTCCATATTATGAAGTGTCTCTTCCAATTTACTTTTTAATTCGTCTTCATTAATAGCTTCAAATAGTTTTGCAGTGTCTCCTAAGTCTGAGCTATTATGAACTGAACCTATAACAGAAAATAATACTAACTGTAAATATTTCCAAATAGTTTCTCTTGTTGAATCGCTAATATCAAATGCCCACAAATGTTTAAAAACAATTCCAGGCAAGAATTCGGTATTTTCCTCTCCACTCTCCTTAAATATATCTACATTCTTATACAATATATCAAAAAATCTCTCAGGAAATACTTTTACACAATGCCTAAATACAAAAGAACATTGTTTAGTCCTTTCTTCAGAATCTGCTAATTCCTGATTCCACCATCGAGATATAATTCCAGAATATTCCGGAAAAGTAATTAAAATATCAGTAATAAAATCGTTAATTATTTTATAAAATTCATCTGGAACAACTATTTCTTCAACATTTTGAGGTTTGTTAGACATTTATATTGTTCTAGTACTAAATATATTTAAATTAAACTAACCCAAATATATTTATTTGTTATTTATTATTGTGGAACCATAGCAGCTATTTTAGACAAATTCTGGATATATTTCATTGTTTTTTGCTGGTCAGTTGGATTCATTTGTTTAACTGGTCCACGCAATCTATCAATGGATGACATTATTTGGTCTGGGTTACCGGTTCTCGTTAAATCATTTGAATAATCTTTATTAACAAAGAATTCAATATCTCCGGCTAGTATTTCATTTTGATATGGTGTTGCTACATATTTCAACCAAATTTTTACAATTAACTTTGGATTTGCCTTTCTTATAGCAATTAGAGCATTTTTAGCAGTTAAAATATCAGCATCATCTGGAAACACATTGTGAATATCTGTAATAAATTCAACAAAATGGTCATTGAAAATCGTTAATAGATTTGTATTGGAACCAGCCATTTTATATTGTAATTCAATATATTTCTTTATATATTTTTCTTTAAATATAAAGTTATTATCAGCATTTCTCTAATATATATCATTTATATCTAAACAAGCATCTATAATTATACCAGTAACTACACCCGTAACTATGCCAGCAACTACACCAGTAGCTAGACCTATACTTATAAGTATACCCATTCCCATTCCTATAAATATATGTCTTAAAATTCTTCATTAAAATCTAACGTTTTCTCTAAATATTCTACGGTTTCGTGATATCCTCCTATAAATTTTTTTCCGTCAAATACTATCGGAAATGTTTTCCATTCTTTGTCTGCAAATAATTTTATATATAGCAAAAACTCCTTTTTCCAATCCAATAAATAATCGTCACAATCTACTACAAAAAATGGTTGTTCCATTTCTGTAAGAACTGTTTTTACTTTTGTGCAATAAGAACATCCACTTTTACTATAAACTGTATATTGATTTGATTTTGGCTCTATAAAATCAAATTGATGTTTTGAGTCTGCTTTATGGTCCTCCATACTTATAATAATATAAAAATATTTAAATAATTTATTAATCATATTATTTTCACGATTTCTAGGGATTGTAACAAATATATGCCGGAATATCAGGTAAAGATTGAATACTTTCCATATCCCTAAAACGTATACACCCTTCATTTTCTTCAACAATTCTAGCTGTCTCCTCTATAAGCTTAACTTTTTCTTTACAAGTGAGTCTTGAAACGCTCAGTATTTTTGTTACATGAATAGAAAAATCATCATCCCATGAAATCATATTCGTATACATTTTTTTAAGGTGAACCTCATATTGTTGTTCTTCGTATTGTTCATTTTTATCACGTTCCATTCTCAAGAGTCTTATTTCTTGATATCTCAATTTTTGTGCTGTTTGTTCTCTTAATAGTTGACTCTTGCCAAGTCGGCCACGTGGCATTATGTTGAACATTTTTTCAGTGTTTGATTTTATTTGTAAAATATTATTATATGATTCACTTGATGTCATCATTTGTTCATAATAATATGTAATAAGTCCTTAAGTGATTTATACAAGTAATTTATTTATACCAGTGATTTATTTATACCAGTGATTTATTTATACCCAGCAAGTTCCTGTTCTCTCTTTCTTTGAAGCGCCTCAATACTCATTTCTCCTTCCTTAAGTTTATCAGATTTATATTCAAAATCATCTTGCGGCAAATGCATTGATAAGTTTCCAGAATCGTGTAAAGCTACATAATTGTGCATTTGTCTCATACCTCCTTCACCTTTTACACTTAAATCATTATCACTTTGGTCTAAAAAACTAAAATTATCTGAAACCACACCTGAACCAAAACCGAATCCAGAACCGAACCCAAAACCATCTAAAAATGCCATTGGCTCCATATTATTTCTTGTAGCTTTCTGAACATTTACTTCTTGTGCTGGTTTGAAATGTTGATAAATTTGGTCTCCATAAACAACCTTATAATTTTGATTTAACAAGAGAAGAGCGGGAACCTTTGTAACATTTTCAGGCATAATAATTTTTTGCCCATTTTGTAAAACAATAAATATTTTACCATTACTATCCTTAATTCTCTTGTCTATACAAATAAAATGAATGTCTTTAGCTACCCCTGTTTTAGAAACGGACTGTAATAATTTTTTAGAAGGTTCGCAAAAATTACTATAATACAGAATGCTGCTCATTAAAATACCTTAAGTTTTTCATACAGGAATTTTAACTTATTCATTACGTTGATTTGAAAGATAAAAAGAAAGGCAAAATAGAATAAATGGAAAA
>Ga0194133_10001275_pt1 | contig 45185 bp, 39 predicted proteins | sample TA2KigOf40mmetaG_FD_155448 | JGI IMG/M metagenome (GOLD analysis project Ga0194133, IMG submission 155448) | Freshwater microbial communities from Lake Tanganyika, Tanzania - TA2015055 Kigoma Offshore 40m | ecosystem: Environmental > Aquatic > Freshwater > Lake | place: Tanzania: Lake...
GGATGCGTCAGCGATTGCGATGACAAAACAAAAGCCCGCCGAAGCGGGCTGTCCGATCGCAAGCTTTGAGGGCTATTTTTTTCTGGATCGGCGCTGGCAGGCGCGGCTGGCGCATCAGTCGCCGCCGGTGCTGCTGCTGGTGCCGCCGGTGCCGCTGATGCGTTTGCAGCAGGCGATTGGCTGTGTGAATCCCCATGCCCACCGGCTTCGCCCTGCAGGCTTGCTTTGTCCCCCATGTTGAACACAGCGGCTAACGCAACTGCCGCGAAAATCACAAACGCTACAAGCATTTTCCACATCAGTTTGTCTCCGGTTGTTTGCTCTGTTTGGTTGTTCGCTTCAGGCTGCCAGCAACTGACGCAGCACGAAAGGCAAGATACCGCCGTGGTGATAGTAGTCAACCTCGATCGGCGTATCAATGCGCAGCAGCAGCTTCACCTGCTGCGTCTGACCGTTGGCATGATGAATCACCAGCGTTACGTTTTGCTGCGGTTTGATGTCATGCTCGAGACCGATCAGATCGAAGCGTTCCTCGCCCGTGATGTTGAGCGATTGCACACTGTCGCTGCCGATAAACTGCAGCGGCAGCACACCCATGCCGACCAAGTTGGAGCGGTGAATACGTTCGAACGAGCGTGCCACCACTGCTTTAACGCCAAGCAGTTGGGTGCCTTTCGCTGCCCAGTCGCGTGACGATCCGGTACCGTACTCTTCGCCCGCAAACACCATGGTGGGAACATCATCGTGGATGTACTTCATGGCAGCGTCATAGATCGACATCTGCTCGCCACTCGGCTGGTGAATGGTGATGCCACCCTCAACGCGCGAGCCGTCTTGTTTGGCCGGGATCATCAGGTTTTTGATGCGGACATTGGCGAAGGTTCCGCGCATCATGATTTCATGGTTACCGCGGCGAGAGCCATACGAGTTGAAGTCTGCCTTCAACACACCGTGTTCGATCAACCATTTGCCCGCCGGGCTGCTGTCTTTGATCGAGCCAGCAGGTGAGATGTGATCGGTGGTAATCGAGTCACCAAACACCCCGAGTGCACGCGCGCCGGAAATGCCGGTCGCGGCCGCCTTGGGTTGCATCGCAAATTCCTGGAAGAACGGCGGCTCGGCGATATAGGTAGACTTTGGCCAGTTATACACCTGGCCCTCGGCCACGCCTTGAATCTGCTCCCACAATTTACCGGGAGCGCCTTTGACGTCGGCGTAGTTGCGCTTGAACGTGTTGGCGTTCATCGCGTGCTTCATCAGCTTGTTAATTTCTTCCGAGCTAGGCCAGATATCGCCGATGTAGATGTCACGGCCTTTAGCGTCTTTGCCGAGCGGTTGCGTCATCAGATCAACCGTGACATTACCCGCGATGGCATATGTCACTACCAGCGGTGGCGAGGCAAGGAAGTTGGCACGAATGTTTGGATGAATGCGCGCCTCGAAATTTCGGTTACCCGATAACACCGCAGCAGCAACCACATCATTTTTTACGATGGCTTCATTCATCGCTGGCGTGAGATCGCCGGCGTTACCAATGCAGGTAGTGCAACCGTAAGCGGTGACACCGAAACCCAGTTCTTCAAGGTAGGGCAGCAAGCCAGCGGCCTCGAGGTATTGCGTGACAACGCGGGAGCCGGGGGCAAGCGAAGTCTTGATGTGCTTCGGTACAGTTAAGCCGAGCGTTACCGCTTTTTTAGCAAGCAGACCAGCGGCTAATAGCACACTCGGATTCGAGGTGTTGGTGCATGAGGTAATCGCGGCGATTAATACATCACCGTTGCGCAAACTGACGCCGTCGCTGGTGCTGTAGCTGGCATCCAGATCTTCAGGCTTTTTGTTGAAACCATTGTCTGCCACCGGCTTGGCGAACAAATCTTTAAAGGTGTCTTTGACATGACCAATTTCGATTCGGTCTTGCGGGCGCTTTGGCCCGGCCAGTGAGGGAGCTACCTTGGACAGGTCAAGCGTGAGCTCTTTGGTGTAATCGATCTGGCCTTTTTTCGGGATGCCGAACAGGTTTTGCGCTTTGAAGTAAGCCTCGAACGCGTCAATCTCAGCAGCGGTGCGGCCGGTACCGTGGAAATAATCAATCGTTGCTTCATCAACCGGGAAAAAGCCCATGGTTGCGCCATACTCGGGCGCCATGTTGGCGATGGTGGCGCGATCAGTGAGCGAGAGCGAGGCAGTGCCTTCGCCAAAGAACTCGACAAACTTGCCGACCACTTTTTCTTTGCGCAGCATCTCGGTGATGGTGAGCACCAGATCGGTTGCGGTGACGCCTTCGCGCAATACGCCTGTCAGGTTCACCCCCACCACATCAGGTGTGAGGAAGTAGACCGGTTGACCGAGCATGCCAGCTTCTGCCTCGATACCACCCACGCCCCAGCCAACGACGCCAATGCCGTTGATCATGGTGGTGTGCGAATCCGTACCGACCAAGGTATCCGGGTAGTACACACCGTCTTTGTGATGTACGCCACGCGCAAGGTACTCGAGGTTAACTTGGTGCACGATGCCAAAGCCGGGTGGTACAACGCCAAAGGTGTCGAATGCCTGCATGCCCCATTTCATAAACTGGTAGCGCTCGTTATTGCGCTGAAACTCCAGTTTCATGTTCAGATCAAGCGCGTTCTTATCGCGGAAGTGGTCGATCTGTACCGAGTGATCCACCACCAAATCGACCGGCACCAGCGGCTCGATATTCTTCGGGTTTTTACCCATCTTGGATGCGACACCGCGCATCGCAGCGAGGTCAGCCAGCAAAGGCACGCCGGTAAAGTCTTGCAGCACAACACGTGCTACGACAAACGGGATTTCGTCGGTGCGATCTGCCTTGGGCTTCCAGTTCGCCAACTGACGCACATGCGCCTCGGTGACTTTTTTGCCATCGCAATTACGCAGCACAGATTCAAGAACGATACGAATTGAAACCGGCAAGCGGGCGATGTTTACGCCAAGCTTTTTTTGCAGTGCCGGTAGCGAGTGTAGTTGCCCTTTGCGTGAGCCGGAAATAGTAAATTCTTTGAGCGTATCCAGCGTATTGTGCGACATGTATTCTCCTAAATTTCAAATGGCCTTCGGCCTGTCATCCAGCCTGTTAAAGTCAATGTTCATGTTGAGCGCATACGCTGTGCGTCGTGCCGATGCGTAGGCTATCGATACCGTTCAGCGGAGAGCGCTGCCGCTTGAAAGCAATCTGCATTCGCTGACAATGGGCTCGCCCTTACCGCCATCAAGCAACATGGATTTGCTCGGTGTGCTGATCCATATCAGTCGGCTGATCGGGTCTTCGAAGCGCTGCACCCCGGTGGTGGTGCCCACGCGCTGCATACGGTAGCTTCTTCCGCGCCAGACAAGTTCGATGACGTTATCGATGGCGACATCGCCACCCACCAATACGGGTTGGGAACGCTCGCACATCAAGTCAGCGGTAGACCCATACGCCTGACTCGCCCAAAGCAGGCAAGCACACAGCACCAGGAAGAAACGGTTCGCCATACAACCTCCTACGCAGTCGGTTGAATCTGAACAAGCGCCTTACGATGATGACAGCGGCGCCTAGTGTTTTGCCAGCCGACGTATCGAACTCGCCGGCAGGCGCTTACTTCAATTTATCCGTTACCGCATGTTACCGGTATCTGGCCGGCGACTACCTTTTCGCTGCGGTTGGGTGCTGCGCTATCTGCAGTGCCTAAGGCAGCAGGTGCTTCACGCCATCGCGTTCCTCCTGCAGTTCTTTGAGGGTGAGTGCTATGCGTTCCTGCGAAAAAGCATCGATCTCAAGCCCTTGCACGATATGGTACTCGCCATGGTCGGTAGTGACCGGAAAGCCAAACATCATGCCCTCGGGGATGCCATACGAGCCGTCAGACGGAATACCCATGGTGGTCCATTTGCCGTGGGTGCCGAGTACCCAGTCACGCACATGATCAATCGCTGCATTTGCCGCCGACGCCGCCGAGGACAATCCGCGTGCCTCGATGATCGCAGCGCCGCGTTTGCCAACGGTTGGCAGGAAGACATCTTTGTTCCATACGTCGTCATTGATCATCTGCTTGACCGAGTGACCGTCAATGGTGGCAAAGCGGTAGTCGGCGTACATGGTGGGCGAATGGTTGCCCCACACGCACAGCTTTTCAATCGATGCCACTGGCTTACCGGTTTTGGTAGCGATTTGCGATAGCGCGCGGTTGTGATCAAGGCGCAGCATGGCGGTAAAGTTTTTCGCTGGCAGGCTTGGTGCGGACTTCATCGCGATGTAGGCATTGGTGTTGGCCGGATTGCCGACCACGAGCACCTTTACATTGCGTGAGGCGACTGCATCCAGCGCTTTGCCCTGCACGGTGAAAATCTGTGCGTTCGCTTCCAGTAAATCCTTGCGCTCCATGCCGGGGCCGCGTGGACGCGCACCCACCAGCAGCGCGACATCCGCATCCTTGAAGGCGGTCATTGGGTCGGCATGGGCTGTCATACCCGCGAGTAGCGGAAAGGCGCAGTCGTCGACTTCCATCATCACGCCTTTCAGGGCTTTCTGAGCCTTCTCATCGGGGATCTCAAGTAGCTGAAGAATGACGGGTTGGTCCTTGCCGAGCATATCGCCATTAGCTATACGGAACAGCAGGGAATAGCCGATTTGACCCGCGGCGCCAGTCACGGCCACGCGCATGGGAGTTTTTGACATGGTGTTTCTCCGGAGTGGTGAGTAGAGCAAAACGTGTTGCGCGGGCAGGGGCTGCAACGCCCGAAAACATGGCGAAGAGTTTAGGGGGGCATTATGATGCTGTCAATCTATCTCTTATATCTTATATAAGACATCATACTCATTAATGTTCTGGACGATAGGCAATGTCTGTGGTGAAATGGCGCGCCATGAGCCAGACCCTGATCCCACCGCTTCCAAGCGTGCCGGCGGCGAGTGCCGGCAGCGGGCTGGCTTCGCCTACTTTTAGCCCCCTCTATCAGCAAATCAAAGCCTTGATATTGCAAAGTTTGCAATCGGGCGAGTGGAAGCCCGGCGAGTTGATTCCTAGCGAAGTCGAGCTCGCGTTGCGTTACAAGGTGAGCCAGGGCACGGTCAGAAAAGCGATTGACGAGCTTTCAGCAGAAAACCTCGTCGTGCGGCGCCAAGGTAAGGGAACCTTCGTCGCTACCCATCACGAGGCCAAGGTGCAGTTTCGTTTTTTGAAATTGATGCCTGACAATGGCGACGCGCACCAAGCCGAAAACCGGATCATCGAAGTCAAGCGATTGCGCAGTCCTGCCGAGGTAGCGCGCGCGCTCGACGTCAAAGCGGGCGACTCGGTGGTGTATATCAAGCGCGTGCAGTCTTTTGAAAGTGTGCCGATTATTTTGGAAGAGATCTGGCTACCCGGCGCGCTGTTCAAAGGTCTGACTGCCGAGCGGCTGGCTGAGTATAAAGGGCCGATGTACGGTTTGTTCGAGACCGAGTTCGGTACCCAGATGATTCACGCGACAGAGAAACTGAAGGCGGCTTTGGCCGACGACGTCGTGGCTGCCACGCTTCATGTCGCTACCGGCACGCCAGTGCTGAGCGTTGAGCGAGTGGCATTCACCTATGGCGAGCGCCCGGTAGAGCTGCGACGCGCGATTTACCTCACCGCCGAGCACCACTACCACAACGAGTTGAGCTGAGCGCGCGTAATCATGTTAGCAAGCTGGCATCGATCATTTCGAGGTGGGATGGGCGCTGAGAGTTCGACCCAGATAAAATTCGGAAAGTTTGACAAATACGCTGACAATCCATCAGCCTGAAACGCTGGAGACAAACCCCATGCCCGATGCCGTAGCGCGCCGACGCTTTACCAACATCCACGTGACACAGATTATTCGCTACCGTTTGCCCGCTTCGGGCATGGTGTCGATCTTGCACCGCATTAGTGGCGCGCTGATGTTCTTGCTGCTGCCGTTTGTGCTGTTCTTGTTTGATAAATCGATCACCTCCGAGATCTCGTTCGAGTTCCTCAAAGGCTACGTCAGCCACCCGTTGGTGAAGTTATCGATACTCGCGGTGAGCTGGGCTTATCTGCATCACTTCTGTGCCGGCATTCGGCATCTGGTGATGGATATGCACATCGGTCTGGCCAAGCATGAGTCGGTCAAATCGGCAAGAGCCGTGCTGGTGATCAGCGGGCTGCTGACGCTGCTGGTGGCAATCAAATTATTCGGAGTCATCTGATGGCGAATAACCATATCGGTCCGAAGCGTTTGGTGGTTGGCGCGCACTACGGCTTACGTGATTGGCTTGCGCAACGCGTGACAGCCGTTGTGATGGCGGTTTTTACGATCGTCACGCTGGTCTTGTTTTTCGGTGCCTCCGATTTCAGCTACGAGGGCTGGGCGGGACTCTTCGCGCAGCAGTGGTTCAAGATTTTGGCGTTTGTCACTTTTCTTGCGTTGTACTACCACGTCTGGGTTGGTGTGCGTGATATCTGGATGGACTACGTCAAGCCAGTCGGTATACGGCTTGCGCTGCAAGTGTTCACCATTCTTTGGTTACTCGGTTGCGCTGGCTGGACCGTACAGATTCTTTGGAGAGTGTGATCGTGGCTGCCATTAAATCTTCCGTCGCGCGTCGTCGTTTCGATGCGATTGTGGTTGGGGCGGGCGGCTCCGGTATGCGTGCCTCACTTCAACTGGCTGAGGCGGGTCTCTCGGTTGCGGTGCTGTCGAAAGTATTTCCGACGCGCTCTCACACTGTGGCGGCGCAAGGCGGCGTTGGCGCATCGCTTGGCAATATGTCAGAAGATAGCTGGTACTGGCATATGTTCGATACCGTCAAGGGCTCCGACTACTTGGGCGACCAGGACGCGATCGAGTTTATGTGTCGCGAGGCGCCGAAGGTGGTGTACGAGATGGAGCACTTCGGTATGCCGTTCGACCGCAACCCGGACGGCACCATCTATCAGCGGCCGTTCGGCGGTCACACTGCAAATTTTGGTGAAAAGCCAGTACAACGCGCGTGTGCCGCTGCCGACCGTACCGGCCACGCGATGCTGCATACGCTCTACCAGCGCAACGTCCGTGCCAAAACGCATTTCTTTGTTGAGTGGATGGCGCTGGACCTGATCAGCAATCAGGAGGGCGATGTACTCGGTGTGGTTGCGCTGGAAATGGAAACCGGTGAGGTGGCTATTCTTGAGGCGAAGACCACGGTGTTTGCGACGGGTGGTGCCGGCCGTATCTGGGCCGCATCCACCAATGCCTTCATCAACACCGGCGACGGCATGGGCATGGCAGCGCGCGCCGGATTGCCGCTCGAAGACATGGAGTTTTGGCAGTTTCACCCGACCGGTGTTGCTGGGGCCGGTGTGCTGATTACCGAGGGCGTGCGCGGTGAGGGCGGTATTCTGATCAATAGCAACGGCGAGCGTTTCATGGAACGCTACGCGCCGACGCTGAAAGACCTTGCGCCGCGCGATTTTGTATCGCGCTCGATGGATCAAGAGATCAAGGAAGGGCGTGGTTGCGGTCCCAATAAAGACCATGTGCTGCTTGATCTGCGCCACATCGGTGCTGACACCATCCGAAAGCGTCTGCCATCGATTCTGGAAATCGGCCACAAGTTTGCCAACGTCGATGCGACCAAAGAGCCTATTCCGGTAGTGCCGACGATCCATTATCAGATGGGCGGCATTCCAACCAATATTCACGGTCAGGTGGTCGCGCCCAAGAACGGTACCCAAGAGATCGTTAATGGGCTGTATGCGATTGGTGAGTGCGCCTGTGTGTCGGTGCATGGTGCCAACCGTCTCGGTACGAACTCATTGCTCGATCTGTTGGTATTCGGTCGTGCAGCGGGTAACCATATTGTGGCGTCGAAATTGAAAGAGCAAAGCCACCAAGAGCTGCCGGCTGATGGTGCTGACCGTGCGCTTGAGCGTCTCGCTCACCTGGAAGCATCGACCGGCAGCGAGCGCGTGCAGACGGTGGCGAGCGACATCCGCAGGGTGATGCAGCAGCACTGCGGTGTGTTCCGCACCCAAGCATTGCTCGATGAGGGTGTAGCGATGATTGACGAGCTCGACGAGCGCCGCAAGCATGTCTCGTTCAAAGACAAGTCCAAGGTTTTCAACACCGCGCGGGTAGAGGCGCTTGAGCTCGATAATCTGATTGAGACCGCCAAGGCAACCATCCACTCGGCGGCGGCGCGTCATGAGTCGCGTGGCGCGCACGCGCACAGCGATCACCCGCAGCGCGATGACGAGCACTGGATGAAACACACACTGTGGTTCTCCGAAGCTAACCGACTCGACTACAAACCAGTGGTGACCAAGCCGCTCACGGTCGACACTTTTAAACCCAAGCCCCGTACTTTCTGATCGCAGGACATTTCCAATGCCACGCACAGTCAAATTTCAGATCTATCGCTACGATCCTGACAAGGATGCCAAGCCCTATATGCAGGATCTGACGGTCGAGCTACAAGACACCGACAAGATGCTGCTCGACGCTTTGCAGCGTATTAAGGCGGATGCCGATGACTCGCTCGCGCTGCGTCGTTCCTGTCGTGAGGGAGTGTGCGGCTCGGACGCGATGAACATCAACGGCAAGAACGGTCTAGCCTGCACCACCAATCTGAATGAGCTGACACAACCGATTGTGCTGCGTCCTTTGCCGGGCTTGCCTGTCATCCGCGACCTGATCGTCGACATGACGAATTTCTTCAAGCAGTATCACTCGATCAAGCCGTTCCTGATCAATGACACGCCGCCACCTGAGCGCGAGCGGCTGCAATCACCGGAAGAGCGTGAAGAGCTCGATGGCTTGTATGAATGCATTCTGTGCGCGTGCTGCTCAACGTCCTGTCCATCGTTCTGGTGGAATCCGGATAAGTTCGTGGGCCCGGCTGGCTTGCTGCAAGCGTATCGCTTCATTGCTGATAGCCGTGACCAAGCGACCGGTGAGCGTCTCGACAATTTGGAAGACCCTTACCGTCTGTTCCGTTGCCACTCGATCATGAATTGTGTCGATGTCTGCCCGAAAGGATTGAACCCGAACAAGGCGATTGGCAAGATCAAAGAATTGATGGTGCGTCGCGCGGTGTAACGATGACCACGGCGCGGCATCAGGATGATCCGACTCGGCGCGCGCGGCTGCGGTGGCGCAGTCGGCGTGGCTTGCTGGAAAACGATCTGATTCTGACGCGCTTTCTTGATGCGCATGAAATCGATATGACTGATACCGAGGTCGATGCATTTACCAAGCTGCTCGATCTCTCCGATAACGACTTGCTTGATCTGCTGCTGGGGCGCGCCGAACCCGAGCAGGCAATTGCTGGTCCGAATGTGAAGGCGTTACTGGCTCGCTTGCGCCAGGCGTAGCCGGTAAAGTTGGATTGTAGTTAGCCGTTAACCATTATTTCGAGTTGAAAGTAAAGTCATGAAACAGTCTGATGTGAAAGCAATGCTGTCTTTTTCGAATGGTTCACCATCGGTTGAATTCCCCGTGTACTCGGGCTCGATTGGCCCGGACGTGTTGGATATTCGTAAGCTGTACGGCTCGACCGGAATGTTCACTTACGATCCGGGCTTCATGTCGACCGCGGCATGTAATTCATCGATTACCTACATTGACGGTGACAAGGGCGAGTTGCTGTATCGCGGCTACCCGATCGAACAGCTTGCCGTGAATTGTGATTTTCTTGAAACCTGCTACTTGCTGCTGCATGGTGAGCTGCCGAACGCGGCGCAAAAATCTCAGTTCGAGGCCACCGTGACTAATCACACCATGGTGCATGAGCAGATGCAGTTTTTCTTCCGTGGTTTCCGGCGCGACGCGCATCCGATGTCAGTGCTGGTGGGTACGGTCGGTGCGTTGGCATCGTTCTACCATGACTCGCTCGATATCAATGACCCGAAGCACCGCGATGTATCTGCCATCCGCTTGATTGCCAAGATGCCGACGCTAGTGGCGATGGCGTATAAATATTCTGTTGGGCAGCCGTTTGTTTATCCACGTAATGAGTTGTCGTACAGCGCCAATTTCATGCGCATGATGTTCGCCACGCCGGCGGCTGATTACAAGGTTAATGATGTGCTGGTACGCGCGCTGGATCGCATTCTGATTCTGCATGCCGATCACGAGCAAAACGCTTCAACCTCCACTGTGCGTTTGGCAGGCTCATCGGGTGCTAACCCCTTTGCTTGTATCGCAGCAGGCATCGCGTGCTTGTGGGGCCCGGCGCACGGTGGCGCCAATGAAGCCGCACTGCAGATGCTGCGCGACATACAGCGCGACGGTGGTGTAGAAAAGATTGGCGAGTTCGTTGCCAAGGTTAAAGACAAAAACTCCAACGTCAAACTGATGGGCTTTGGTCACCGCGTGTACAAGAACTACGACCCGCGTGCCAAACTCATGCGCGAGACCTGCCACGAGGTGCTGAATGAGTTGGGTCTGCAAAATGACCCGCTGTTCAAGCTGGCGATGGCGCTGGAAAAAATTGCGCTCGAAGATGATTACTTCGTCTCACGCAAGCTGTACCCCAACGTCGATTTCTACTCGGGTATTGTGCAGTCGGCGCTTGGCATCCCGGTTGCGCTGTTTACCGGTATTTTTGCGATGGCGCGCACCGTCGGCTGGATCGCGCAGTGGAAGGAAATGATCTCCGACCCGGAGCAAAAGATTGGCCGTCCACGGCAGCTGTTTGTCGGCGCAGAGCAGCGTGATGTGCCGCCCATCGCCAAGCGCTGATCAGCGGTTTTAGGGTCAACACGAGAGCGGGCTTCGGCCCGCTTTTTTTGGGTCCCTTCTGACATTTTCGCGCTGGAACGGATGAAAAATCCGCGCCCATCGTGCTGCGAATTGATTCGATTGTGTTAACCTTCGGTGTCGCTCGCACGCTGAGCGTGCGGGCGATTCGAAACGTCCTTCCCGCAATTTTTTGCAAACCGTAACGCGGTGTGGCCGCAGTGCGGAGGGTTGATTAACCCGCTTTTTACTTCGCGAAGCGCGAAGAAAGGTGAGCAGCGATGATGCAGCAATACTTCTCCAACTCCTATCTGTTTGGAGGGAATGCCCCGTACGTGGAAGAGCTGTACGAGGCCTATCTCCTGAACCCCGGCGCAGTACCTGATAACTGGCGATCGTACTTCGACGCCATGCAGCACGTGCCAGCGGTTGACGGCTCTGACCGACCCGATGTGCCGCATGCCAGCGTGATCGCCTCATTTGCCGAGCGCGCCAAACGCGGTCCGATTCGGACCGTCAGTGCCTCTGCCGATGCAGAGATGGGCCGCAAGCGCGTCGCGGTGACGCAGCTGATTGCCGCGTACCGGTTTCTGGGTACGCAGTGGGCTAACCTCGACCCGCTGCAGCGCCAGGAGCGCCCGAATATCCCCGAGCTCGAGCCGCCGTTTTACGGATTCAGCGATGCCGATCTCGACACGGTCTTTAACATCAGCAACACCTATTTCGGTCCTGAGACAGCATCGCTGCGCGATCTGCTGCAGGCGCTGCGCGACACCTACTGCCGCTCGATTGGCGCGGAATTTCAGTACATAACCGACCCCGCTCAGAAGCGCTGGATGCAAGAGCGGCTTGAGGCAACCCGTGCGACGGGCAGCTTTGGTGCTGAAGAGAAGAAGCATATTCTCGATCGAATCACCGCCGCTGAAGGTCTGGAGCGCTACCTTCACACCAAGTACGTTGGTCAAAAACGTTTTTCGCTGGAGGGCGGTGAAAGCTTCATTGCCTCGCTTGATGCGCTGATTCAACGCGCCGGCAGCCAGGGGGTGCAAGAGATTGTGATCGGCATGGCGCATCGCGGTCGATTGAATGTGTTGGTGAATATTCTCGGCAAGATGCCGCATGATTTATTCGCCGAGTTTGAGGGCAAGCACGCAGATGATTTACCTGCGGGCGATGTCAAATATCACCAAGGCTTTTCTTCGGATGTCTCGACGGACGGTGGCCCTGTGCACTTGTCGCTGGCGTTTAACCCGTCTCACCTTGAAATCGTGAACCCGGTAGTCGAGGGTTCTTGCAAGGCGCGGATGGATCGTCGCGGCGATAGTCAGGGTAACCAAGTATTGGCGGTGCAGGTGCATGGCGATGCCGCGTTCGCGGGTCAGGGCGTGGTGATGGAGACGCTCAATCTGGCGCAGACACGTGGCTACGGCACTGGCGGCACGGTGCACATCGTTATCAACAACCAAATTGGCTTCACGACTTCGGATCCGCGTGATTCACGCTCAACCTTGTACTGCTCGGATGTGGTCAAGATGATCGAGGCACCGGTATTACATGTGAATGGCGATGACCCTGAGGCGGTTGTGTTTGCTACCCAGATCGCGTTGGATTTCCGTATGCAGTTCCACAAGGATATTGTGGTTGATATTGTCTGCTTCAGAAAACTGGGTCACAACGAGCAAGACACGCCGGCACTCACACAGCCGCTGATGTACAAAAAAATCGGGCAGCACCCTGGCACCCGCAGGCTGTACGCTGACAAACTGTCGGCGCAAGGCGTCATTGCTGCCGATGGCGGTGATCAGATGGTCAAAGACTATCGTCAGGCGATGGATGAAGGTAAGCAGACTGTTGATCCGGTTATCTCCAACTACAAGAACAAGTTTGCGGTTGACTGGTTACCTTTTCTGAATCGCAAATGGACGGATGCCGCCGATACCTCGGTACCGGCAACCGAGTTGAAGCGACTCTCGGAGCGCATCACCACGGTGCCTGAAAATTTCAAGCTGCACCCCTTGGTTGAAAAGGTGTTGGCCGATCGTGCCGCGATGGGCCGCGGCGAGATTAATCTGGATTGGGGCATGGGCGAGCATCTGGCGTTTGCGTCGCTGGTGTCGTCTGGCTACGCAGTGCGTATTACGGGTCAGGATGCAGGGCGCGGAACCTTCACCCACCGGCATTCGGTGCTGCATGATCAGAACCGCGAGAAGTGGGATGCAGGTAACTATATCCCGCTACAGCATGTATCGGAGCAGCAGGCACCCTTTACGGTGATTGACTCAGTGTTGTCAGAAGAGGCAGTGCTCGGTTTTGAGTATGGCTACTCGACTGCTGAGCCCAACACGCTCACGATCTGGGAGGCGCAGTTCGGTGATTTTGCCAACGGCGCGCAGGTAGTGATTGATCAGTTCATCAGTTCCGGTGAAGTGAAGTGGGGCCGTGCCTCAGGCTTGGTGATGATGCTGCCGCACGGTTATGAAGGGCAGGGGCCGGAGCATTCGTCTGCACGTATCGAGCGCTTCTTGCAGCTCGCTGCAGACAACAATATGCAGTTGGTACAGCCGACCTCGGCGGCGCAGATTTTCCATTTGCTGCGGCGTCAGATGATTCGCTTATTCCGCAAGCCCTTAGTGATTTTCACGCCCAAGTCGCTGTTACGAAACAAGGACGCTGGATCGCCACTCTCCGAGTTGGTGAAAGGCTCGTTCCACACTGTGATCGGCGAAGTGGACACCAAGCTGGACGCTAAAAAAGTCAAACGCGTGCTGGCATGCTCCGGCAAGGTCTACTATGACTTGGTCAATGCGCGTAAAGAACGCAACGCGAATGATGTGGCGATCATCCGTGTCGAGCAGCTGTACCCGTTCCCGCACAAGGCACTGGCGACTGAATTAGCCAAGTTTCCGAATTTTTCTGAGCTGGTGTGGGTGCAAGACGAACCGCAAAACCAAGGCGCCTGGTTCCAGATACAGCACAACATTCTCGAGAACCTGAATGACGGGCAAAAGCTCGCTTATTCCGGTCGGCCGGCTTCAGCGTCACCTGCGGTTGGCTACTATGACAAACACTACGCACAGCAAAAAGCATTGATCGATGCCGCGTTCTCCAAACTGAAAGGCTTTGTTTTAACCAAGTAAAGACCCCGCAGGTCGGTGGAAGCCGCTGGCCTGTGTGACAAACCCGAAACGGAGTAGGTAATGGCCATTATTGAAGTACACGTCCCGCAGTTATCTGAATCTGTCGCCGAAGCGACGCTATTAAACTGGCATAAAAAAGTGGGCGAAGCAGTCGCCCGCGATGAAAACCTGATCGATATCGAGACCGACAAAGTCGTGCTTGAGCTACCCGCGCCATCGCAAGGCGTGGTGGTCGAGATTGTGAAGGATGATGGCAGCACCGTCGTGTCGGGCGAGATCATCGCCAAAATCGACACAGAAGCCACTGCGACAGCGAGTGCATCCGCCAGCGCGTCAGGCACGCCAGCCGGCACACCATCCAGCACATCATCCGGCGCGTCAGCGGTGACGCCAGCCAGCACCGCCAGTGCGCCTGGTGCTGCCGCTGTTTCCTCGGGCGCGATTGCGATGCCTGCCGCTGCCAAGATGCTGTCAGAAAATCAGATGTCCGCCTCCGCAGTGACGGGTACCGGCAAAGATGGTCGCATCACCAAGGGTGATGTTATCCAGGCGCTGTCGCAGCCCAAAACGAGTGCGGCTGCTGCACCGGTCGCTGCACGCCCCGCACTGCCCGAAGTACCGGCGCAAATCGGGTTGGATTTAGGTGATCGTCCGGCGCAGCGTGTACCCATGAGCCGTTTGCGTGCGCGTATTGCCGAGCGCTTGCTCGAGTCGCAAGCGACGAACGCCATCCTCACCACCTTCAATGAAGTGAATATGCAGCCGGTGATGGATCTGCGGAATAAGTACAAAGACAAATTTGAAAAAGAGCATGGCGTAAAACTGGGTTTCATGTCGTTCTTTGTGAAAGCCGCTGTTGCAGCGCTGAAGAAATACCCGATTCTGAACTCGTCGGTGGATGGTAACGATATTGTTTACCACGGCTATTTTGATGTGGGTATCGCGGTTGGCTCACCACGCGGCCTGGTGGTGCCGATTCTGCGCAATGTCGATCAGATGTCGATTGCGGACATTGAGAAAAAGATCGGCGAATTCGGTACCAAAGCCAAGGACGGCAAGCTCACGCTCGACGAACTGTCGGGTGGTACGTTCTCTATCTCGAATGGCGGCGTATTTGGTTCGATGCTATCGACGCCGATCATCAACCCACCGCAGTCGGCGATTCTCGGTGTACACGCTACCAAAGAGCGTGCGGTGGTGGAAGACGGACAAATCGTTATTCGTCCCATGAACTATCTGGCGCTATCGTATGACCACCGCATTATTGATGGTCGTGAAGCAGTGCTTGGTCTGGTCGCGATGAAAGAGGCACTGGAAGATCCGGCGCGTCTGTTGCTTGATCTGTAAGGGGCGGCCATGGCTAAGCATTTTGATGTGGTCGTGATCGGTGGCGGCCCGGGCGGATACATCGCTGCGATTCGTGCGGCGCAGTTGGGCATGTCGGTAGCGTGTGTCGATGCCTGGCAGAACGCGAAAGGTGGTCCGGCACTGGGCGGAACTTGCACCAACGTGGGCTGTATTCCATCCAAAGCCATGCTGCAATCCTCGGAGCATTTCGAGCATGTGCAGCACGGGCTTGCCGAGCATGGTGTCGAGGTCAAAGGTGTCAAGCTCAACCTTGCGCAGATGCTCGGTCGCAAAGACACTGTGGTCAAGCAAAACAACGACGGCATCCAGTACCTGTTCAAGAAGAACAAGGTTACGTTTTTGCATGGCCGAGCTTCATTCGTTAACGCTGATGCAGGTGCTTATGAGATTGCGATATCAGCACCCGCAAACGATTCGGTGACCGGCAAGCACATCATCGTCGCAACCGGTTCGAATCCGCGTACCTTTCCTGACCTGCCATTTGATGAGCAGTTGATCTTGTCGAATACCGGCGCGCTTGACATAGCCAGCGTGCCAAAAAAACTCGGCGTGATTGGCGCTGGTGTGATTGGGCTGGAGATGGGTAGCGTCTGGCGTCGGCTTGGTGCCGAGGTAACGATTCTTGAGGCACTGCCAACTTTTCTTGGTGCGGCTGATGAGTCCGTCGCGAGTGAGGCGCATAAGCTGTTTGTCAAACAAGGTCTGGCGATTGAGCTGGGTGTGAAGATCGGCACAATCAAAACCGGTAAAGGTGTGCATGTTGAGTACACCAACGCCAGTGGGGCAGCGCAGGTACTTGAGGTAGATAAGCTGATTGTCTCGATTGGTCGTGTACCGAATACCGATGGGTTGCATGCCGATGCGGTCGGCTTGAAACTTGATGATCGCGGCTTCATTGCAGTGGATGAGCATTGCAAAACCAATTTGCCCAATGTCTGGGCGGTGGGTGATGTCGTACGGGGCCCGATGCTGGCGCACAAGGCCGAGGAGGAGGGCGTGGCTGTCGCCGAGCGTATCGCCGGTCAGCATGGTCACGTCAACTTTGACACGATTCCCTGGGTCATCTACACCTCGCCCGAAATCGCTTGGGTGGGTAAGACAGAGCAGCAACTCAAAGCGTCTGGCGTTGCCTATAAGGCGGGTAGTTTTCCTTTCATGGCGAATGGCCGTGCCCGCGCACTGGGCGACACATCCGGTTTGGTGAAATTCCTTGCTGATGCGCACACGGATGAAATTTTGGGTGTACACATTGTCGGTCCGATGGCCTCTGAGTTGATATCGGAAGCGGTGGTGGCGATGGAGTTTCGCGCCTCGGCCGAGGATATTGCGCGCATTTGCCACGCACACCCCACGCTATCCGAGGCTACCAAAGAAGCTGCGCTCGCGGTAGATAAGCGCGCTCTTAATTTCTAAGCCCATGCCCGTGCGGCGCACACACTACCGGGCGCATGAAAGCACTGGCATGCACCGGGTCGGTTTACTGACAGCGTTAGTCATGGCATTGGTGGGCTGCGCCACGCAGCCCTCGCCGCCTGCGGGTCAGCTACATGTCGTGTCCTCGGCTCAGGGCAAGCCGCTCTCTGGAGCCGCATGCGTAGTGAGTAATCTCTCGGGAAGCTGGCAAGTGACAACGCCGGGCACGGTGATAATCGGTGAGCCCAGCGGTGACTTGCGCGTCGTGTGTCATCACCCGGGTTATCGATCCTCGGAAGTAATCTACCGACTACCTTTGAGTGCTATCTCCAATAGCGGCACGCGGGTCAGCGTTGGTGTGGGCGGCGGCAGCTTCGGCAGTACCAGCGGCGTTGGGGTGTCGATGGGGTTTGGTTTTCCTTTGGGCTCGAGCAAGCAGCGCTACCCTGCGCAAATCACGGTTGATTTGACCCCAACGGGCGACGCGCAATGAATGTGATCGAGTACTACGAGCTAGCGCTAGCCGAGCGTGGCTATCGCGCGGATCCTTCGCAGCGCGCTGCGGTCGATCGGCTTCAGCATTTGTACGATGAATGGGTGGCCTATCGCTCCAAGCGCGCAACACGCTTGACCAAGCTGCTGCATCATCCTGATATTCCGCGCGGTGTTTACCTCTGGGGTGGGGTTGGTCGTGGCAAGTCGTTCCTGATGGATTGTTTTCATGCGGTCGTACCGGTTCAGCGCAAGACCCGTGTGCACTTTCACGAATTCATGCGTGAGGTGCACCACGCGCTGGATGAGCAAAAAGATGTGGAAGATCCTTTGCAGGTGGTCGCAGAGCAGATTGCGCAGCGCTACCGTCTGATTTGTTTTGATGAATTCCATGTCTCTGACATCGCCGATGCGATGATTCTGTACAACCTGCTGCAGCCCTTGTTTGATCATGGCGTGTCGTTCGTGATGACCTCAAATTACGCGCCAGACACGCTGTATCCCGATGGCTTGTATCGCGACCGGATGTTACCGGCGATCGCGCTGCTCAAAGACAAGCTCGATATCCTGAATGTCGACGCCGGAACCGACTACCGAAAGCGCATCTTGGAGCAGGTCTCGGCCTACCACGCGCCGTTGGGTGCAGCGGCAACAGAGGCATTGCTACATGCTTTCTCCGACCTTGCCGGCGCGGCTGAGGATGATCCCAAGATCAGGATAGAATCGCGGGATGTTTTGTGCATTCGGCGCGCGGGTGGGGTGGTATGGTTTGATTTTGCGACACTATGTGGTACCGCACGTTCTCAGAATGATTACCTCGAGATCGCGCGTCGTTTTAATACGGTGATTTTGTCGGATGTGCCGAAGATGTCATCCGAGATGGCTTCTGAGGCGCGGCGCTTTACCTGGCTGGTAGATGTGCTGTACGACCACCGGATCAAGCTGCTGATGTCTGCAGAAGTCGGACCGGAGCTGCTGTTCACCGAGGGCAGTTTTGCGACCGAGTTTCAGCGTACGGTCTCGCGGATCGTTGAGATGCAATCGCGTGAGTATAAAGAAAGTGATCGGCGTAAGTCGGCGCTTATGCTGGCGAAGCAGGCGGCTGACTAAACGGAACGGGATATTTTTTGGCTCTTAAGAAAAATTTTGCGGTACTGGCTGCCTTGATGGTTTGGTCATTACTCTGCGCTAGCGCCGTCGCACAACCGGTTGATCCGAGCGGCGCTGCCGAGCAGGCGCTGGCGACGCAATTTCCGCCTGAATCGATTGATTCGGTCGACCGCGCCAATGACGCGCTTGCATTGGTTCCGGTTGCGCGCAGCGAGATCGTGCGTCGGGTAGCGCGACAACGTGCGCAGTGCTACGCGCAATTTTTTACCTCTTCTTGTTTGATTGATCTTCGCGAGAGCGAAAGGCGCGCAACAAAGGCAGTACGGCGGGTTGAAGTTGAGGCGAATGCGCTATTACGGCGCGAGCGCGCTGCCGAGCGCGATCGTGCGGTGGCTGACCGTGAGCGCCGCGCGGCCGAGCAACGCGCCAAGTCGGTTCCCATCACGGGCAAAGCGCGTAATGCTGAAAGCCCGGACGCTACCGATTCGTCGCTTGAGCCAGCTGGTATCGAGGCTGTCAAACCTGAACCGCCTGAACCGCCTGCGCCACCTTCCGCGCCAGCGCCTGCTAATGAAACTCGACCCTGATCAGCTACATGCGCGCGTGGTGGCGCTCGAGATTGAGCACCGCGATCTCGACGAGGCTATTGTGCGTTTGATTGATTTGCCAAACCGGGATGACTTGCTGCTGACGCGCATGAAGAAGCGCAAGCTTCAGCTGAAGGATCAGATACTGCAGCTGAAGATGTTGCTGGTGCCGGATATTCCTGCCTGACGTTTGATCTCATTTTGAGCGACGTCCCTGTCACTAACGAGCTTGTCGGTGTTCACGATGCCGAGGTGGCTGCGCTGTTTGCTGCCAGCGGCAGACTGGCCGAGCATATTCCCAGCTTTCGACCTCGGCAGTCGCAAGCGGATATGGCGTGTGCAGTGGCGCAGGCTATTGCGACCCAATCGACACTGCTAGCAGAGGCTGGCACCGGCACCGGCAAAACATTCGCTTACCTGGTGCCGGCCTTGCTGTGGGGTGGCAAGGTGATCATCTCGACCGGTACCCGCAACCTGCAAGATCAGCTGTTTTTGCGAGATCTTCCCGTGGTGCGCAAGGCCTTGAATGCGCCTGTCAGTGTCGCGCTGCTCAAGGGTCGCGCGAACTATGTCTGCCATTTTCATCTCGAGCGCACGCAGCAGAACGGGCGACTGACTGCGCGCGAAGATGTTGGCTATTTACGCGAGATTGGTCGCTTCATCAAAACTACCAGCAGCGGTGACAAATCAGAGCTATCACGCGTACCTGAGAACGCATCGGTATGGCATCTGGTGACCTCAACCCGTGACAACTGTGTCGGTGCCGAATGTAAGCACTACCAAGATTGTTTTGTGATGAGGGCGCGGCGCGAAGCCCAGCAAGCAGATATCGTCGTCGTGAATCACCATCTGTTCTTTGCCGATGTCGCCTTGAAGGATACCGGCGTCGCCGAGTTACTGCCGACCGCGAACACGATTATTTTTGATGAGGCGCATCAGCTGCCCGATACTGCTACCTTGTTTTTTGGCGAGACGGTATCTACCAGCCAGCTCATGGAGCTGTGCCGGGATGTCCTTGCGGAGGGGCTGACCCACGCCCGCGATGGCGCGGACTGGGGTACGCAAGTCGCGAGCGTCGAGAAAGCGGTGCGTGATCTACGGCTATGCTTACCAGCGGAGGGCGCAAAGCTGGCTTACGCGCAGATCGCTCAAAGCAGTCAATTTTTTCCGGCGCTTGAGCAAGTCAAAGCAATGCTCTCGCATTTGATCGAGGTGCTGGCGGCACAGGCTGAGCGCGCCGAGACCTTGGAGCAGTGCCGCGTGCGTGCATCTGAACTCGGCTTGACGCTGGGCCGTTGGCATCCGTCTGCCAGCAGCGAGCCTGATCAGGCCGATGTGTTGTGGGTTGAGGCATTTTCCCAAAGCGTGCAGCTGCACCGAACACCGCTGTCGATTGCGCCGATCTTCAACAAGCAACGTGAGGGTGTGCCGCGTGCCTGGATTTATACCTCGGCGACGCTGGCGGCGAAAAATGACTTTTCTCACTTCACCTCGCAAATGGGGCTGGAGCTGGCTGCGGCGAAAAGCTGGCCGAGCCCGTTCGACTACGCGCGTCAGGCGTTGCTGTATGTGCCGACTGATATGCCTGATCCCAGTTCGCCCGCGTATATCGATGCGGTGATCGATGCCGCATTACCGGTTATTGAGGCGGCCGGTGGTCGTGCTTTCTTGCTTTGCACGACGCTACGCGCGGTCAGGCGTGCGGGTGAGCGGCTGCGCGACCTGATCGCAGAGCGAGAGCTTGCCTGGCCTTTGCTGATTCAAGGAGAGCTCGGGCGTAACGAGTTACTCGAGCGTTTTCGCAGCGCCGGTAATGCGGTCCTGGTAGGCAGCCAGAGTTTTTGGGAGGGCGTTGATGTGCGCGGAGACGCGCTGTCCGTCGTCATCATCGACAAGTTACCGTTTGCGCCACCCGATGACCCGGTACTCGCGGCACGTATCGCAGAGATGGAGCGGCGTGGTCAGAATGGCTTCATGCATCACCAGTTGCCCGAGGCGATTATCGCGCTCAAGCAGGGCGCCGGTCGCTTGATTCGGGATGAGCATGACCGTGGCGTGCTCATGATCTGTGATCCTCGCCTGATCTCCAAGCCCTATGGCCGTCGAATCTGGCAAAGTCTGCCGCCGTTCGCACGCACGCGCGATATCAAGGAGGTAGAAAGCTTTTTGCTCCGCGCGCCATGTTGAGCGGTATCAAAGCAGTGCCGCGTCGGGGATGCGTTGAGGTAAAATCGCAACGATGAAAATCTTGATCAGCAATGATGATGGCTATCTGGCCCCTGGCATCAACGCCCTCGCTGATCAACTCTCTTCGATTGCTGAGATCGTGGTCGTGGCACCCGACAGCAACCGCTCCGGCTCTTCCAACTCGCTCACGCTCGATCGCCCTCTACGGGTGATGAAGTCTGACAAGGGCTATTACTCCATCAACGGCACACCCAGCGATTGCGTGCATATCGCGCTCACTGGCTTGCTCGGTGAAAGACCGGATCTCGTAGTGTCAGGTATTAATCAGGGGCAGAACATGGGCGATGACACGCTTTACTCCGGTACCGTTGCCGCGGCTACCGAAGGTTTTTTGTTCGGAATTCCGGCGATTGCTTTTTCTCAGGTTGATCATGGCTGGTCAGAGCTGGCCTCAGCTGCGCGCCTGGCGAAAGATATCGTGCAGCGAAATCTGAATGCGCTCAGCAAGCCTTTTCTGCTGAATGTGAATATTCCTAATCGCTCTTACGATAGGCTCAACAAAGTAGTGGCGACGCGGCTGGGCAAGCGGCATCAATCAGAGCCGGTGATTCGCTCGACTGATCCGCATGGCAATGAGATTTTCTGGATTGGACCTGCGGGCAAGGCAAAAGACGCTGGCGAGGGCACCGATTTTCATGCGACCGAGCAGGGCTGGGTTTCCGTCACACCGTTACAAATCGATCTCACGCATGGCCCTCAGTTGCAACGCTTGCAGACGGTGATCGGATGAGCGAGAGCGAAAGCCAACCGAAAAAGCGTTTTCCACTGACGCTGGATTTTGTCACTGGCCTGTCTGGTCGTAGCAAGACCGGCGCGCACCGCACCCACAGCACACAAACCGCGACTCGTAATGTCAATGAGCGCAGTGCGAACGCGCGGCCGCTACCACCACCAACCATCGTCAGCAAGCCGCCTAGTCCCGCGTGGGTTGTCGACAGACCGGGCCATGCGCCGTTGGTATCCGAGGCGGTACGCAAAGCGATGGTGCGCCGCATAGCCCAGCAGGGCATCAAAGATGCTGCAGTGTTGGCCGCTATGGAAAACGTGCCGCGCCATTTTTTTCTCGAGCCAGCACTCGCCTCGCAGGCCTATGTCGATACCGCATTGCCGATCGGCTACCACCAGACGATATCCAAGCCGTCGATCGTCGCGCGCATGATCGAGTTATTACGCGAAGGTGTTGACGGAAAATTGGGTCGGGTGCTGGAAATCGGTACCGGCTGTGGCTACCAAGCCGCAGTGTTGGCGCAGGTGGCAGGCGAGGTCTACTCGATCGAGCGTATGCGGCCGCTGCACGAGCTGGCGCGCAGTAACTTGCGCGCGCTGTACATTCCCAATCTGCGGCTGCACTATGGCGATGGTATGTTGGGACTGCCGCAGTGCGCGCCATTCGATGGCATCATCTTGGCAGCGGCAGGATTAGATGTGCCGCAGGCGCTGCTGGATCAGATGGCGCTCGGCGGGCGATTGATCGCTCCAGTCGGCCAACGCTCGCAGCGGCTCAAGCTAGTGGTGCGCATCAAGCCCCATGAGTGGGTGGCTGATTTGCTCGAGCCTTGTCACTTTGTGCCGATGCGACCCGGTACATTCGGCTAGGTTCATAACCGTTGAAATAGTCAGTTGGAATAGCCACGATGAGGTACAACACGATTTATGTGATCCCGCTTTTTGCCCTGCTGCTACATGGGTGCGCGGAGATGCCAGCCAATGCGCCGATTGATGACCGAACCTCAACGCGCGCCAAGACCAAGAGCGCGCAGCCCGCAGCGGCCCCCGCAACTGCTGCTGCACCTGAGCCCGTAGATCCGCCCGGTTTTTACACCGTTAAAAAGGGCGACACGCTTGGCAAAATCGCCAGGCAATTCAACCAGCCGTTACGCGATCTGGGCGACTGGAATCGATTAAGCAACCCGGACGATATTCGCGTTGGCCAGCAGCTGCGCGTGATACCGCCTGAAGATAATCGGGTAGCCAGCGTGCCGACAGATACCGGTATGGAGATGCGCTCGCTCGACACCGCAGGCAGCACTGCGGCGCCGAGCAACGCAAACACGGCCAGCGCAAGCCCAACGCGTAGCGCGAGTCCCGCCGGTGGTACCAAGAGTGGGCCTTTAGGTAAGAAAGTCGCCTACTCTGATCAGGCGTGGTCTGATTTACAACGGGGTGAGCCCGCCAAGACACTGAACGACGGGCGCAAGCCTGCTGATGTCGCGATGCCGACCGCCGGTCGCTTCATTTGGCCGACTGAGGGCAAGGTGATTCGAAATTTTGATGCATCCCGCAAAGGCATTGATATCGCCGGGCAGCCGGGTCAGCCAATCGTCGCGGTTGGCGAAGGCACCGTCTTGTATGCCAATAATATGCGTGGCTTTGGCAACTTGGTGATTATTGATCATCGTGATGGCTTGGTCTCTGCCTACGGCCACAACAAAGCGATTTTGGTGAAGGAGGGTCAGACCGTTGCCAAAGGACAGCGTATTGCCGAGATGGGCGACTCGGATGCCGAGTCGGTACGGCTACATTTCGAGATTCGGCAACTTGGCAAAGCAGTTGATCCGATGGGGTTTCTTCAGAGTCGTTGAATGACTGATTCGTCTGGGCATACGGGTTCGGCGCCGCTTGATCAGCTCGTTGACCCTGCGCGCGTTGATCAGCCCAGCTTGGCCGATCCGGAAAATGTGTCTGAGCACGCCGAGTTGGTCGAAGAGGATCAGGCGGCGCACATCCCTCTTGAAGAGTTTCGCGCGCTGCTAGATGCCGAGCTCTCGAGCGACACGACACAGGTTTACCTCAACCGCATCGGCACCCGCCCACTGCTAACACCATCGCAAGAGCTTCACTACGCCACGCTGGCGACGCAAGGTGATTTCGATGCGCGGCAGGTCATGATCGAGCACAATCTCAGGCTCGTGGTGTCCATTGCCAAGCACTATGTCAACCGAGGCCTGGCCCTGCTTGATCTGATCGAGGAGGGTAACCTCGGTTTGATCCACGCCATTGGCAAGTTCGAGCCCGAGCGCGGCTTTCGTTTTTCAACTTACGCAACCTGGTGGATACGGCAAAGTATTGAGCGCGCGATCATGAATCAAGTGCGTATGATCCGACTGCCAGTGCACCGGGTACGCGAGTTGAATACAGTGCTGCGTGCCAAGTATCACCTTGAGTGCCGTATGCATGGCGAGCACGATGCGCGGCTGGAAGATATAGCGCACTTGGTCGAGCGCAGCACGGACGAGGTGCGAGAAATTCTCGGGATGGCGCAGCCTGTTTCTTCGCTGGATACCCCAATCGCTGGCGATACGCATGCCAGCATGTTGGATCTGGTGGCCGATGTAGCTGGGCAGTCACCCGATGCACAGGTTGAGCAACAAGAGATGATTCAAATGGTGCGCCGTTGGATCGATGCGATGCCGATCAAGCACCGGATGGTGATTTTAAGGCGCTACGGTTTGGATCACGGTGTGCCGGCGACACTGGACGAATGTGCCGATGAACTGGGCGTCTCTCCCGAGCGAGTACGACAGATACAGCAAGATGGATTAACGCGCCTTAGGCAGCTTATCTCTGCGCGTGGGCTTGGAAAGGACGCGCTGCTATGACGCCCGTCATTGAGATTACCTCGCTCGACATGGAGGCGCGTGGCGTTGGCCATTTGCCGAATGAAGATGGCTCGCCCGGCAAAGTGATCTTTGTTGAAGGCGCGCTGCCCGGCGAGTTGGTGCGTTTTCAATCGTACCGCCGTAAACCAAAGTGGGAAGCGGCGGTATCGACGGAGTTATTGCGTTCGTCTGCGCTGCGCACGACACCGAGATGCAGTTACTTCGGTACTTGTGGCGGCTGCGCGATGCAACATCTTCATCCCTCGGCGCAGGTCGCCATCAAACAGCGCGTGTTGGAAGATAACTTGTTTCATATCGGCCGCGTCAGGCCATTGCACGTGATGCGACCGATCCAAGGGCCGGACTGGGGTTACCGCTACCGCGCGCGATTATCTGTAAGGTTCGTTGAAAAAAAAGGCGGCGTGTTAATTGGATTTCATGAGAAGCGATCGAGTTTTATCGCTGACATGACTAGCTGCGAGATCCTGCCGCCGAAAATGTCTGCCATGCTGCAGCCAATGCGTGCCTTGATCGGCTCGTTGTCGATACGTGATCGGTTACCGCAGCTCGAGCTTGCAGTAGGCGAGCACAATCAACAGCAGGTGATTGTTCTGGTGCTGAGGATTATGGCGCCGCTATCTGCTCATGATGAAAGCCTGCTGAAAGCGTTTGCTGACGAGTGGGATATTGATTGGTGGTTACAAACCAAGGGCCCCGACACCGCGACAGCATGGTACCCGAACAGGCTTCCGCTTCAGTACCACCTGCCAGAGTTCGGCGTGGTGATGCCGTTCAAGCCGACTGATTTCACTCAGGTGAATCATCAGATCAACAGCGTGCTGGTGTCACGTGCGCTGCGCCTATTGCAGGTGCAGGCTCATGATCGGGTCGCTGATTTGTTTTGTGGTTTGGGTAACTTCACCCTGCCGCTAGCGACCCAGGCGCGTGAGGTGGTCGGCATTGAAGGCAGCGCGGCACTGACCGAGCGCGCGATGAGCAACGCCGTCCTGAACAACCTGCAGCACAACACTTTTTTTTCGAGCCGTAATTTATTTGAATTTACCCTGGACGATCTACGCGCCTTGCATCGCTTCGATCGTATGTTGATTGATCCGCCGCGTGAAGGTGCGATGGAGGTCTGCAAGGCGATTGCCGAGGCACGGCAGCACCATTCAGAATTACAACCTGCGCGGATTGTGTACGTGTCTTGCAACCCGGCCACGCTCGCGCGTGACGCTGGTATCTTGGTCAATGTAGGGGGATACCGGCTCAGCCAAGCTGGTGTGGTCAACATGTTCCCGCATACGGCCCATGTCGAATCAATTGCCGTGTTTGATGCGGAAACAAAAACGCCGACCTGAGGCCGGCGTTTTGCCAGGGTCGGTGCAACTTACTCGCGATCGCCGCCAAAAATGCCCAGCAGCGCAAGCAGGTTCACGAACACGTTGTACAGGTCGAGATAAATGGCCAGCGTTGCGCTGACATAGTTGGTCTCGCCGCCGTTGATAATGCGCTGCACATCAAACAAGATGTAGGCAGAGAAGATCACCACGGCCACCAGCGAGATCACGATTTGCAAAGCCGGCATTTGCAGAAAGATGTTGGCGACGCCCGCCAACAGGATCACGATCACGCCCGCGAATAACCAGCTCGACATGCCTGAAAAATCACGCTTGCTGGTGGTAGCAATCGAGGCCATCGCCGCAAACACGACAGCGGTTCCGCCAAATGCCGTCATGATCAGTTGCGGGCCGTTGGCGAAGTGAAGGATGTGCTCGATCATGCGCGAGAGCATCAGCCCCATGAAGAAGGTGAAGCCCAGCAGCAGGACCACGCCCATGCCGGAGTTCTTGGTGCGCTCTATGCCGTAGAAGAAGCCGAATGCGATAGCGAGAAATGCGATGAAGCTCAGCATGGGACTACTTGCGAACAGCGCGAAGTGCATCTGCACCCCAAGCCAAGCTCCCAGCACCGTTGGTAGCATGGACAGCGCCAGCAGCCAGTAGGTGTTGCGCAATACGCGGTGGCGTACGACGAGTGTGTCGTCCAGCGTGCCGTATTGAGTGGGTAGCGGTTGGTTCATTTGACCTCCATGTTCAGTTTGATAACAGTCGGCGAGTGGCGCTGACTGTCAACGTCATAATTTACCTCACTTCGCAGCAGACTGCATGCGGCAGCAACGACCGTCAATCGTGAAACTGTGTAGTTGAGGCGTTATGAAAGAGTCGCTTTCATGTTAAAATCGAAAGTTATCAAATAAATCCCTCTAATTTCTTAACCCTTTCATTTTATTGGAGTTTTTTAGATGAGCACCGAGCGCACCCTGTCCATCATCAAGCCGGATGCAGTAGCCAAAAATGTCATCGGACAGATCTACACCCGCTTCGAAAACGCCGGCCTCAAAGTGGTCGCCGCGCGTATGATCCACCTGTCACGCGCCGAAGCAGAGGGTTTCTATGCTGTGCATCGCGAGCGTCCGTTCTTCAAGGACCTGGTTGATTTCATGATCTCCGGCCCGGTGATGGTTCAGGTGCTCGAAGGCGACAACGCGATCACAAAAAATCGTGATTTGATGGGCGCGACCGATCCCAAGAAGGCCGACAAGGGGACCATCCGTGCTGACTTTGCTGATTCGATCGACGCCAATGCGGTACACGGCTCAGATGGCCCGGATACAGCAAAAAACGAAATCGCTTATTTTTTTCCGAGCTTGAACGTATACGCTCGCTGATCTCAGTCACTCGGGTCGCGCCAGTCCTCGGCCTGAAACAAAGCGCGCGTATCGGCGGTCGATATCCCACCCGGCCGCAGGGAGTTTTGGGAGGCATTCATGGCGGCACTGACCAACCTGCTGGATTTGGATCCCGCCGCACTCATTCAATGGTGCGGTGATCTGGGCGAGCAGCCGTTTCGTGCCAAACAATTGCAGCGTTGGATTCATCAGTTCGGCGAGGCCGATTTTGATGCGATGACCGACCTTGCCAAATCCTTGCGTGAGAAACTCAAGCGCCATGCAGTGGTGGCAGCGCCGACGATCATTAGCGACAGCACGGCAACCGATGGCACGCGCAAGTGGCTGATCGATGTCGGCGATGGTAATGCGGTCGAGACCGTATTCATCCCGGAAGATAACCGCGGCACATTATGTGTTTCTACCCAGGCCGGATGTGCGGTCAATTGCCGGTTCTGCTCCACTGGCAAGCAAGGTTTTTCGCGCAATCTGACGGTCGCTGAGATCATTGGTCAGCTGTGGATGGCTGAGCGAACTCTGCGGGGCGAGCAGGGTATAGCGGCTGGCCCGAAGGGCGAGCGTCAGATCACCAACGTGGTGATGATGGGCATGGGCGAGCCACTGCTCAACTACGAGCCGACGGTAGCGGCGCTGAAGCTAATGCTTGACGATAACGCCTACGGCCTGTCACGTCGTCGTGTCACGGTATCGACCAGCGGTGTCGTGCCCGTGATGGATAAACTCTCGGCTGATTGCGCGGTGGCGCTGGCCGTGTCATTGCATGCCTCCAACGACGCGCTGCGCGACGACTTGGTGCCGCTCAATCGCAAGTATCCGCTCTCTGACTTACTCTCGGCTTGCAAGCGCTATCTGGAATTCGTGCCGCGTGACTTCATCACCTTCGAGTACTGCATGCTTGATGGCGTCAACGATACCGATGCGCACGCGCGCGAGTTGCTTGCATTGGTGAGTGATATCTCCTGTAAATTCAATTTGATTCCATTCAATCCATTTCCGTCGTCTGGCCTGCGCCGCTCAGGCAATGCGCGTATCAAAGCGTTTGCGCACATCTTGATGGAAGGTGGCGTCGTAACCACTATCCGCAAGACACGTGGCGATGATATTGATGCCGCTTGTGGTCAACTCGCAGGCGATGTACAAGACCGTACTCGGGTGCTGGAGAGAACCCAGCGTATGCATTCGTATCAGCAAAAGTACGGTCCCGATTTTGGACGTATTGTTGAGATTCCCGGTTGAAGCGTCGATGAAACCCTCGATTATTTTTGCTGCACTATTGTCGCTCGTGGCTTGTACCCACGTGCCACACGACACCGCTGGCGCTGCGGATGCCGAGCGCCGCGCGAGTGCTCGTCTGGAACTCGCAAAAGCGTACTTTGCCGAGGGTAATCACGCGATCGCGCTTGAAGAGGCAAACCGCGCGCTGGATATCGATCCGAATCGGGTTGATGCGATTGGCCTGCGCGCGCTGACGCTGATGCGATTAGGTGAGCCCGACGCGGCCAAGCAAAGTATGGCGCAAGCACTGCGCTTGGCACCGGATGATCCCGCGCTCCACAACAACATGGGCTGGCTGCTTTGTGAAACCGGTCAGCCTGCTGAGGCCTTGCATTTTTTCGATCGCGCGCTTGCACATAGGCGCTACGTGGCTCCTGCAAATGCGGCGATGAATGCGGGTATCTGTAGTGTGAGGCTCAAGCAGTACGAGCGCGCCGAGCGATATTTCCACCGTGCGCTGCAGGCCGATTCGAGATTGCTTGCCGCGCGTGCGCAGCTGGCGCGGCTAGCCGTGCAGCGTGGTGATGATCGGCAGGTACGCGCGCATTTCAACGTTCTTTTGGCGAGCGCTCAAGCTAGCAGCGAGGACTACGCAATGGCAGTCGATACCGAGCGTCGGCTCGGTGACCGTGACGCTGAACGCAGTATCGCCGCACAGTGGAAACGTGTGTTCCCGGAGTCTCCGCAATTGCAAGCTTATTTGAGTAGCGATATCAATGAGCGATAACGATAAATTCGAGACCTCTGCGTCTGGCGATGATCCGAAGCCACTGCCTGTGCATGAGCAGGTTGAGGGCAGCGAGCAAGCTGAGGGTAGCCAGCAAGTTGAAGGCAGCAAGCAAGTTGAGGGCACGGAGCTGATAGGAGCTGCTGAGCTAGCTGAGGCCCATCTGTTTGGGCAGACACCAGCGGTCTCTCATCACACCGCGTCTTCCGCAAACGGCGACGATAGTGCGACGTTGGACACTTCGCTTCACAGTGCTAGTGCTGCTGCAGGTGGCTCGGTAGATGTCTCATCGGAAGCGGCAGAGACCGAAATCGTCGCAGCGCATGCGCACGCGCCTGAGCAGGGCTATCAAGCCTTTGTGCCTGAGCAGACGCCTCAGCAATTGCCGGGCGCTACGCTCGCGAAACGGCGCAAAGAGTATCGTTTGTCTGTCGAAGATGTCTCCGCTCGCCTGAAGATATCAACTCGCCAAATCATAGCGCTGGAGTCTGATGATTTCGCCCAACTCGCGAGTATGGCGACGGTGCGCGGTTTCATTCGCTCGTATGCCAAATTGCTCGAGCTAGATCCGGCGCCACTGATCGCTATGCTGTCGAGCGAGCCTAATCCCGCGTTCGACAGCATGGTAGTACGGAGACCGTTGCCCGCGCCCGGCTTGCGCGGTCGGCAGGCACCACCGCCGCGCCGGCGCAACCCAAGCAAATGGCCCTCGGTAATCATGGTGGTGGCTGTGGTGAGCGCACTGGTATTCGCTGCCTACCAGTACGGCTGGTTCTCTGTGCCCAGTGTGGACGTGGACAAGGTGATCAATGCCTTGCCGCCGCTTACTGGTGGCAGAGACACGCCCACGTCAGATGCTGAGAGCGATAAGTCGGGCGCCGGCGCTGACCTGGGCGCTGCCGCTGCGGCCGGCAGTGCGCTCGAGATCAAGGCGCGCGAAGATAGCTGGGTGGAGGTAACCACCGTCGAGGGTGATCGCAGGCTGATATCGCGCCTGATGAAGGCGGGCACGACTGAGCTGGTCGAAGTTCATGAACCAGTCGTGCTGGTGGTGGGCAACGCCGCCGGCGTTGATGCGGCGCTGCGCGGTCAGTCGCTTAATCTGCGCGCGGTTGCCCGTGATAATGTCGCCAAGCTGAGTCTCAAGTAAGGAGTCATTCATGGATCAGCCTGTGTCGCCGATTCCCTCCGGCCCTGTCACGCGCAAGCTCACCCGCCAGGCAATTGTTCGCTACGGAGACCGCGAAGTGCGCGTCGGTGGCGGTGCGCCCGTCATGGTGCAGAGCATGACCAATACCGACACCGGCGATGTGATCGGTACGGCGATACAGGTCAAGGAACTAGCGCGCGCCGGCTCTGAAGTGGTTCGTATTACCGTCAACACGGAAGATGCCGCCGCCGCCGTTCCCCTGATCCGCGAGCAGCTCGACAAAATGGGTGTGGATGTGCCGCTGGTGGGCGATTTTCATTACAACGGCCACCTGCTGCTGACGAAATACCCCGCGTGCGCAGAGGCGCTCTCAAAATACCGTATCAACCCGGGTAATGTGGGGCAGGGTGCTAAGCGCGATACGCAGTTCGCGCAAATGATCGAGGTGGCAAACACATACAACAAGCCGGTGAGAATTGGCGTGAACTGGGGCAGCCTTGACCAGTCGCTGCTGGCAAAAATCATGGATGAAAACGCGCAGCGTAAAACGCCATGGAGCGCGCAGGCGGTGATGTACGAAGCGCTGATCACCTCGGCACTTGATAGCGCGCAGCGTGCCGAAGAACTCGGCATGCCGGGAGACCGTATTGTGTTGTCGTGCAAGGTATCGGGCGTGCAAGACCTGATTGCGGTGTATCGCGAGTTATCGCGGCGTTGCGACTACCCGCTGCATCTTGGACTGACGGAAGCCGGTATGGGTAGCAAAGGTATCGTTGCATCGACAGCGGCGATTGGCGTGCTACTGCAAGAGGGCATCGGCGACACTATTCGGGTGTCCCTCACGCCAGAGCCCGGCGGTGATCGCACCAAGGAAGTCATTGTTGCGCAAGAAATTTTGCAGACCATGGGCTTGCGGAAGTTCACACCGATGGTAATCGCGTGCCCCGGCTGCGGCCGCACCACATCAACCGTGTTCCAAGAGCTCGCTGATCAAATCCAAAGCTATTTGCGCGAGCAAATGCCGGTCTGGAAAACAAGCTACCCCGGCGTGGAAGAAATGAACGTGGCTGTGATGGGCTGTATCGTCAACGGCCCCGGTGAGTCCAAGCACGCCAATATCGGGATCAGTTTGCCCGGGACTGGCGAGTCACCGGCGGCGCCGGTTTTTATTGATGGTCAGAAGTCGGTCACGCTGCGGGGTGAGCGCATTGCTGAAGATTTCCAGTCCATCGTACTGGATTACGTAAAGACCCGTTATGGCAGAGCATAAAAAAGAAAAAATTCTTGGTGTGAAGGGCATGAATGACGTACTGCCCGACGACGCGCCGCTGTGGGAGTTGTTTGAGAATACGGTGCAGTCGGTATTACGCAGCTATGGTTACCAGCAAATTCGCACGCCGATTGTTGAGCCCACCGCGTTGTTTGCGCGTGGGCTTGGTGCTGTCACCGACATCGTCGAGAAAGAGATGTACTCATTCACCGACAGCATGAATGGCGATCAGCTCACGCTGCGGCCCGAAAGTACTGCCGGGGTGGTGCGCTCGGTGCTCGAGCACAACCTGATCTATGACGGGCCCAAGCGACTTTGGTATTCGGGTCCGATGTTTCGACACGAGCGCCCGCAGCGAGGTCGTTACCGTCAGTTTCATCAAGTTGGTGCCGAGGCAGTAGGATTTTCCGGTCCGGATATTGACGCCGAGTTGATCATGATGTGCCACCGCCTATGGGATGATCTCGGCTTGAGCGACATACGCTTGGAGATCAATTCTATCGGCGACGCTGAAGATCGTCACCGCCATCGGGCTGACCTGATTACCTACTTCGAAAAAAATAGCGACTTGCTGGATGCCGAGGCGAGACGTCGGCTGCACACCAATCCGCTGCGCATTCTGGACACTAAAAATCCGGCCATGCAGGATTTGGTAAACCAAGCACCGCAGCTGCTCGATTACCTAGGCGATGTGTCGCGGGCGCATTTTGATGGACTACAGCGACTGCTCAACGCCAACAACATTCGCTTCACGATCAACCCGCGCTTGGTGCGGGGTATGGACTACTACAACCGCACGGTATTCGAGTGGATTACTGACCAGCTGGGCTCACAGGGCACGGTATGTGGCGGCGGTCGCTACGATCCGCTGGTTGAGATTTTTGGTGGCAAGCCTAGCCCGGCGGTCGGATTTGCGATGGGCGTCGAGCGGCTGCTTGAGTTGATGCGGGCGAGCTCCGGAACGATCAGCGCGGGTCAGTGTGATGTCTATCTGGTACACCAAGGCGATGCGGCGCAATTGCAGGCCTTCATCATGGGCGAGCGTCTGCGGGATGCGGGGCTGGATGTTGTGCTACATTGCGCAGCGCTTGGCGGCGCGGGCGGCTTCAAGGCACAGATGAAGCGCGCCGATGCCAGCGGCGCCGCCTACGCGCTCATACTGGGCGACGATGAAATGGCGCAGGGCGAGGCGACCATCAAGCACTTGCGCGAGGCCGACATGACCAACAACCAACGGCATATCGCATTTGATCAGGTGGTCGATTATCTGATTGATCAGATCGTTGGTGACGGCGCTCATGATCACGGGCATCTGCACGCTGGCCAAGTTCACACGCATCATTAATTAAAAACATCTCATGGCATACGATCACGAAGAGCAAGAACAAATCGCGACGCTAAAAGCGTGGTGGGATAAATACGGCAACCTGGTCACTTGGTTTGTCACCGCGGTCTTACTCGCCTATGCGTCGTGGACGGGTTGGAATTACTGGCAGCGGTCGCAGGCGGCGAAGGCGGCAGTTCTGTACGAAGAACTAGTCAAGGCGGTTGAGGCTAATGACGCGGCCAAGCGAGTTCGTGCGTCTGCGGATCTGAAAGATAAATTCGGTAGCACGGCATACGCGCAGATGGGCGCGCTGATTGTAGCGAGATCTGCGTTCGATGCTGCCGATTTACCGGCCGCGAAAACCGAGCTGCTGTGGGTCTCGGAGCATGGCAAGAACGATGAGTTCAAGGCGATCGCGCGCATACGCCTGGCTGGCGTGCTACTCGATGAAAAAGCCTACGACGAGGGCCTGAAGGTACTGACTGCTGATTTCCCGGATCAATTTGCGGCGCTGGTTGCAGATCGTAAAGGTGACCTCTATGTTGGCCTCAACAAGCTGGATGATGCGCGGCTGGCATACCAAACGGCACTTGAGAAAACCGAAGTCAAGAACCCGGCGCGTCAACTGATACAGCTCAAGCTGGATGCCGTCGGCGGCACACCGAGCAAGGGTTAACAAGGAACGATTGATGAACAGCTCGCTGCGCTGGCTGCGACTAGCTTCTTTAGTGCTGGTCGTAGTATTGGCTTCTTGTTCTATGTTTTCAGGCAAAAAGGCTCGCATTGAGCCCGCGCCGCTGGTCGAGTTCAAACCAAGCCTGACTGTCCGTACGCTGTGGCGCGCCGACATTGGCGCGGCAGGAACGCCGTTTCTGACACCCGCATTCGCCGATGGCAAAGTATTTGCAGCAGGTAGCGGCGGCAAGGTTGTGGCGGTCGACGCCTCGAGCGGGCAGACAACATGGAGCATCACCGTTGATGCCGAAATTGCTGCGGGCGTCGGCGCTGATGCAGCAACCGTAGCAGTCGCGAGCGCGCGCGGAACGGTGTTCGCGTTTGATGCGGCAACCGGCAAGCAGCGCTGGAAAGTGAAGGCGTCGACTGAGGTGTTATCTGCGCCAGCGGTGGGTAGCGGTGTGGTGGTCGTACGCAGCATGGACAACAAGATCGTTGCCTATGATGTCGAGACCGGTGAGCGTCGCTGGCTAGTACAGCGAACAGCGCCAGCGCTCGTGCTGCGCTCGGCGCCGGGTATCGTGATCGCTGACGGCGTAGCGTTCGTTGCCTTGCCTGCCGGTCGGCTATTGGCAATTAACACAGCGACCGGCGTCGCTCGCTGGGACGCGCCGGTGGCCGAGCCGCGGGGCGCTACTGAGCTCGAGCGCGTCGCTGATGTTTCCGGTTTGCCCGCCTTGCTCGGGCGCGACATCTGCGCCACCGCGTACCAAGGCCGAATTGCCTGCATGGATACATCAAACGGTAGCTTGCGCTGGGCGCGAGAGTTTTCGGCGGATGCCGGTCCGGCCATGGATCAGCGCTATGTATTTGCCGCCGATGAGATCGGCGTACTGGCTGGTTTTTCGCGTGATACCGGGGGTAGCCTTTGGCGCAGCACTGCACTACGTGGGCGAGGCTTGTCTGCTCCGGTGTCTTTCGGACGTGCGGTGGTCGTCGGCGATAAAGAGGGCTATCTGCATTTCCTGTCACGCGAAGAAGGCGCTATGCTGGCCCGCCTGAATACCGGCTCACAGGTGCGCGCCGCGCCGGTTGTGACAGGTGCAAACTTGGTGGTGCAAACGGTTGATGGCAAACTGATTGCGCTCACCACCGAGTAATCTCAAGCTGTGGTCTAGCGCTGCATGAGCGCAAAACCTGGCCTAGTCCGGAACCTCAACTCGCCATGAAACCCGTGATCGCCCTGGTCGGGCGGCCGAATGTCGGCAAATCTACGCTCTTCAATCGTATGACGCGCTCGCGTGATGCGCTGGTGGCGGATTTTCCCGGACTTACGCGCGACCGCCACTACGGCGAAGGGCGCATCGGCAAGCGTCCGTTTCTCGTGATCGATACCGGTGGCTTTGAGCCGGTAGCCAAAGAGGGCATCTTGCGCGAGATGGCCAAGCAGACACAGCAGGCCATTGCCGAGGCCGACATCGTCTTGTTCTTGGTCGATGGTCGTCAGGGATTGACGCCACACGATAAAACCATCACTGATTTTTTACGGAAAGCAGGACGTAAGGTCATGCTGGTAGTGAACAAATCCGAGGGTATGCGATACACCAGCGTCGCGTCGGATTTTTACGAACTGGGGCTTGGTGACCCTTGCGTCATCTCTGCCGCGCACGGTGATGGCGTGCCTGATTTGGTCGAGTCGGCGCTCGATGAATTAGTCGAGAATAACTCGGAGGCGCCAGATCAGCCCGACCAGCGCGGCATTCGTATTGCGATTGTTGGTCGGCCTAATGTGGGCAAGTCAACCATGGTCAATGCCTTACTCGGCGAGGAACGGGTGATTGCGTTCGACATGCCGGGTACCACGCGTGACTCGATTGAAATACCATTTGAACGTGACGGGCGTCACTACGCATTGATTGATACTGCCGGCATTCGTCGCAAGGGTAAAGTGTTCGAAGCGATCGAGAAATTCTCCGTCGTAAAAACACTGAAGTCGATTGCTGATGCGAATGTTGTGCTGTTGCTGTTGGATGCGCAGCAGGACATTTCTGAGCAAGACGCGCATATCGGTGGTTTTGTGTTGGAAGCGGGTCGCGCGTTGGTGGTTGGTGTGAACAAGTGGGACGGTCTTGATCAAGACAAACGAGAACACATCAAACGCGAGATCGAACGCAAGCTATCTTTTCTTTCATTTGCCAAGATGCATTTCATTTCCGCCATCAAGGGTACGGGCATACCACCGATGATGAAATCCATCAACGCTGCCTACGAGGCGGCGATGAAGAATCTGCCGACGCCGCAGCTGACGCGTGCCCTTCAAGAAGCGGTAGACCACCAGCAGCCACGCCGCAAGGGATCGGTTCGCCCGAAACTTCGTTTCGCTCATCAAGGCGGTCAAAACCCGCCCATCATTATTGTGCATGGCAACGCATTAGATGGCATAGACCCGAGCTACAAACGGTATCTGGAGAAACATTTTCGCGAAAGTTTCGGGCTGGTGGGCACGCCGCTGCAGATAGAGTTTCGCTCTGGAAAAAACCCCTTCTCAAAAACGGATTAGCGAGGATTTTGCGCGACGCCGTTTGCCAGCGAGTGCCAAAATCGATTACAGTCTGAGTTGCCAGTGATTGGGGCGTTCACCTCCGTCAAATGTGAAAAACAATCCGCTGAACTTATAAGAATACGGAGCATCCATGAGCAACAAAGGGCAACTGCTGCAGGATCCATTCCTCAACGCCTTGCGAAAAGAACACGTGCCAGTATCTATTTATCTTGTTAATGGCATCAAGCTGCAGGGGCATATCGAGTCCTTCGATCAGTACGTTGTGTTGCTGCGCAACACAGTCACCCAAATGGTGTACAAGCACGCGATCTCTACGGTTGTACCCGCGCGCGCGGTCAATCTGCAACAAGCCACCTCAGAGTCCGAGTCTGAGTAAGTCGCTCTCGCCTCGCGACCCTCGGTCCGGGGCTGCCTGATGCGCGCTGTTATGGTCGGCGTGGACTTCGGCAAAGGCGACTTTCACGCCAGCCTCGAAGAACTCGCGCTGTTGTCCACCTCTGCCGGCGCACAGCCGGTGGCGGCCGTCACCGGGCGGCGCTCAAGCCCGGACGCGTCACTGTTCGTGGGTTCGGGCAAAGCAGATGAAATAGCAGAGGCCTTGACCGACCTGGGCGCGGATTTGGCGATCTTTAACCATGCGCTCTCGCCAGCGCAGCAGCGCAATCTCGAGCGACACCTCAAAGTGCGCGTGATCGACCGCACCAGCCTGATACTCGATATCTTTGCCCAACGCGCAAAAAGTCACGAGGGTAAGGTGCAGGTCGAGCTAGCGCAGCTACAGCATCTGGCCACGCGTCTGGTGCGTGGCTGGACCCACCTTGAGCGGCAGAAGGGTGGTATCGGGCTGCGAGGCCCCGGCGAGACCCAGCTGGAGACCGATCGACGTCTGATCGGTGAGCGGGTCAAGATGTTACGGTCCAAGCTGGAAAAACTGCAGCGCCAGCGACTGACTCAGCGGCGCGCGCGCGAGCGCAGCGCAACATTTTCCGTATCGCTTGTCGGTTACACCAATGCGGGTAAGTCAACCCTGTTTAACAATATGACAAAGGCAGGTGTCTACGCTGCTGACCAGTTATTCGCCACGCTGGATACCACCTCGCGCCGCATGCACCTGGGCGAGGCAGGCAATGTTGTGCTGTCCGATACCGTCGGTTTCATCCGGGAGCTGCCAACGCAATTGGTGGCGGCTTTTCGCGCCACTTTGGAGGAAACCATACACGCTGATCTGCTGCTGCATGTTGTTGATGCCGTCAGCCCGGTGCGCGATGAACAGATTTTACAAGTGAATCAAGTGCTGGCCGAGATCGGCGCAGACCATATTCCCCAAATTCTGGTGTGGAACAAGATCGATGTTGGCGTACGAGGCCCCGGCGTCGAATATGATGAATATGATAAAATTCTCCGCATTTTTGTGAGTGCGAAAACCGGCGAAGGCATTGATTTGCTTCGTAATGCGATCGCTAGCAGCGCTCAGCACTCCCACCGACCGCACAACTCCACCGCATGTTCGGATCAATAAGAAAAAAATTTGGCCTGAAATTCTCCTTGAACGACCCTCGCTGGGGTCGCGGGTCTCAGGACAATGACAACAAAGAGCCGCGGCAAACGGGCCGACCGAATGATGGCCCGCCTGATCTCGACCAATTGTGGCGCGATTTCAATCAGCGTATCAACCGACTGCTGCGCGGTAAGGGCGGCGGCGGTACGGGTGGCGGCTCGGGCAACGAGGGCGATGACGACGCACGCGGCGCGGGCATTAGCGCAGGCGTTGCAGGCGCGGTGATTGTGTTTTTGTGGTTAGTGAGCGGGTTCTTCATTATCCAAGAAGGTCAAACCGGCATCGTGCTCACTTTCGGTAAATACAGCCACTCTGCGCAGCCGGGCTTCAATTGGCGTTGGCCTTACCCGATACAGACCCAGGAAACCGTCAATCTCTCGCAGGTTCGTACGGTTGAGGTGGGTTACCGAAGCAATGTACGTAACAAGCTGGCGCGCGAGTCGCTCATGCTGACCGATGACGAGAACATCATCGACATTCAATTCGCTGTGCAGTACCGGCTGAAAGATGCATCGGCATGGGTATTCAATAATCGAGACCAGGAAGAAACCGTTAAACAAGTCGCTGAGACTGCCATCCGTGAAGTCGTCGGCAAATCGAAGATGGATTTCGTGTTGTACGAAGGGCGCGAGAAAGTTGCGTTTGATACCAGTGCCTTGATGCAGCAGATCCTTGATCGCTACGCGACGGGCGTACTGGTGGCCAATGTCACCATGCAAGCTGTACAGCCACCAGAGCAGGTACAGGCAGCGTTCGATGATGCCGTGAAAGCCGGCCAGGACCGCGAGCGCCAGAAGAACGAGGGCCAGGCCTACGCCAACGATGTGATTCCCAAGGCGCGCGGTGCGGCGTCGCGTTTGATGCAGGAATCCGAAGGCTACCGGGCGCGCGTGGTCGCTAACGCAGAGGGTGAGGCAGCGCGCTTTAACAAGGTGTTGGTCGAGTATCAGCGCGCGCCTGGCGTGATGCGTGATCGTCTATACATCGAGGCGATGCAGCAGATCTTTGCGAGCACGACCAAGATCATGGTCGACACCAAGAGCAACAACAGCATGATTTACCTGCCGCTCGATAAGTTAATCGCGCAGACAGCTGCTGAGGCAGCGGCGGGCGTTGCGCCACCGCCGACCACGCCTGCGTCATCGGCACTTGAGGCGTCGGTGAATGAAGGCAAGCCGGACAGAAATCGCGAGCGCAGTATGCGCGATCGGGAGAGTCGATAATGAGTCGGCTGATATCTTACGTAATCGCAGCGTTAATTGCGCTGGCTTTGCTGTCTTCGATGCTGTTCGTGGTGGATCAGCGCCAGTACGCGATCGTGTTCGCCTTGGGTGAGGTCAAGCAGGTCATCAAAGACCCCGGGCTGCACTTCAAGCTGCCGCCGCCGTTTCAAAATGTGATGTTCCTCGACAAGCGTATTCTCACGCTTGATACACCCGAGCCGGATCGCTTCATCACAGCGGAAAAGAAAAACATCCTGGTTGACGCCTTCGTCAAATGGCGGATTGCTGACCCTCGCTTGTACTTCGTGTCCTTCAGCGGCGACGAGCGTCGCGCACAAGACCGTATGGCGCAGATCATCAAAGCGGCGCTTAATGAAGAAATCACCAAGCGCACTGTTCGCGAGGTGATCTCAGGCGAGCGCGGCAAAGTGATGGATGCGATTCGTAACAAGGTGGCTACCGAGGCTACACAAATCGGCGCACAAATTCTGGATGTTCGGTTGAAGCGCGTTGATTACGTCGAGCAAATCAATAATTCGGTCTACGAGCGGATGAAATCCGAGCGGGTCAGGGTGGCTAACGAGTTACGCTCCACGGGCTCTGCCGAGTCTGAAAAAATTCGTGCAGATGCCGACCGTCAGCGAACCGTGATCCTGGCGGAAGCCTATCGTCAGGCTGAGGCGATTCGCGGTGACGGAGACGCCAAGGCCGCCCGCATCTACTCGGATGCGTTCGGCAAGAACCCCGAATTCTATAAATTCATGCGCAGCCTGGAGGCTTACAAAGACAGCTTCAAGACGCGTAGCGATGTGTTGTTGATCGATCCGAACTCGGAATTCCTCCGGTACTTCAAGACCCCCGGCGGCGCCAAGAAATAAGGTGGGCTGTGGGTTACTCTTTACTGGCCGCGCTCGGCCTGCTTTTTGTGCTTGAGGGGCTGCTGCCCCTGCTGGCACCGCAGCGGTGGCGCAAAACCTTCTTGCAAATCGCCCAACTCTCCGACGGCCAGATCCGTTTTTTTGGGCTGGTCGCGATCCTGTTTGGTATCCTCTTGCTCGCCTTCCATCTTTTCACCCTTCCTGCCTGATCTCCCATGCCCAACTGGCTGCTGCCCGAGAATGTTGCTGATGTCTTGCCGTCCGAGGCGCGCAAGACAGAGGAGGTACGTCGTGCCATGCTCGACCAGTTCCGCAGCTACGGCTACGAGTTGGTGGCGCCGCCGCTGCTGGAGTACGTTGAATCACTGATGCCGGTGCAAGATCAGGACCTCGATCTGCGCATGTTCAAGTTGGTCGATCAGCTATCTGGGCGCACCATGGGCATTCGGGCCGATATGACGATTCAAGTCGCTCGCATCGACGCGCACCTGCTTAACCGCCCGGGCGTGGTGCGGCTCTGCTACGCGGGTGCGCTGTTACATACACGGCCCTCCGGATTTCACTCGACGCGTGAGCCGCTGCAGGTGGGTGCCGAGATTTATGGTCACGCTGGTCTTGAGGCTGATGTCGAGATACAGGCGCTGGCGCTGGCCTCGCTTAAGCTGGCGGGGTTATCTGAGCTCACGCTCGACCTGTCCCATGCCGGGGTATTGGACGCTGTTATTGAGGATGATCCGCGTGCCAAGAGCGAGCGATCGACGTTGATTGGCCTCCTGCGCTCCAAGGATATGCCCGCGTTGCGTCAATGGGTGAAGCGCTACGGGTCCTCGGTGCGTGATGCGATCCTGACCCTCGCCGCATTACGCGGAGGTATCGGGGTGCTGGATACGGCCAGACACGCGCTACCTCGCAAAGCAGCGATTGATCAGGCCTTGAATGCCTTGTCGCAAATGGCTGAGGCCGCGACTGGCGCGAGCATTAATATTGATCTGGCTGATTTGTCGGGCTATCAGTATGAAAGCGGCGTGACCTTCGCGATCTATGTTCCCGGCTTGCCCAATGCAGTGGCGCGTGGGGGGCGCTACGACGAAGTCGGAGAGGCTTTCGGTCGCGCGCGACCGGCAACCGGTTTCTCGATGGATCTGCGGGAAATTGTTGTCTTGCTGCCGGTAACGCCACCGGTGCCGGCGATCAGCGCGCCGTGGCGACAAGACGAAGCACTACAAACGTTCATTGCACAATTACGGCTGCAGGGAGAGATTGTGATTCAACACTTCCCGGGACAGTCGCCTGACCCGCAGGAGTTTGATTGCGATCGCGAAATTGTCGAGCAAAACGGAAAGCTCATTATCAAGCCGCTGCGTTGACAGCGGACATCACAAGAGACTGAATCATCATGGCTAGAAACGTCGTAGTCATCGGCACGCAGTGGGGCGATGAGGGCAAGGGGAAAGTCGTCGATTGGCTGACCGATCACTCGCAGGGCGTGGTGCGCTTTCAGGGCGGCCACAACGCTGGACATACCTTGGTGATTGGCGGACAAAAAACCGCACTGCAGCTCATACCCTCCGGGATCATGCGCGCTGGTGTCGCGTGTTACATCGGCAATGGCGTTGTGCTGTCTGTGCCTGACTTGCTGCGCGAAATCGATAAGCTGGAAGCATCAGGTGTTGAGGTCACCTCACGCTTGAAAGTGTCGGAAGCGTGTCCGGTGATTCTGCCGAATCACACGGCGCTTGATGCTGCGCGCGAGGCCGCGCGAGGCGCCGCCAAAATTGGTACCACGGGTAAAGGCATCGGCCCTGCCTACGAAGACAAAGTTGCGCGTCGTGCAATTCGTGTCGCTGATCTGCTCAACGAGCGCCGCTTTGAAGAGAAGCTGCGCGAGAATCTGGATTATCACAACTACGTGTTAGTGCATTATCTGAAGGCAGAAGCGATCGACTTCAATAAAACTTTCGATGATGCGCTAAGCACTGCGCCTCGCTTGCGCCCGATGGTGACCGATGTCTCGAGTGCTTTGCATGCAGCGCATAAAGCCGGTGCGAATTTATTGTTTGAGGGCGCGCAGGGTAGTCTTCTGGATGTCGATCACGGTACCTACCCCTACGTCACGTCGAGTAACTGTGTTGCGGGCAACGCCGCAGCGGGTGCGGGCGTGGGTCCCAACATGCTGCACTACGTCTTAGGGATCACCAAGGCTTACACCACTCGAGTTGGTTCTGGTCCGTTTCCTTCCGAGTTGCCAACCGATGCCGGCATTGGGCAGCACCTGGCCAAGGTAGGTTTCGAGTTTGGTACGGTCACCGGACGTCCGCGCCGCTGCGGTTGGTTCGATGCTGCGTTGTTGAGGCGTTCGGTACAAATCAACGGTGTATCCGGGATGTGCTTGACCAAGCTGGATGTGCTCGATGGCTTGGACACTCTGAGGCTATGCGTCGGTTACAAGCTCAACGGAAAAACCGTTGATGTCTTTCCTGTCGGCGCTGAAGAAGCGGCGGCGTGTGAGCCCATCTACGAAGACATGCCGGGCTGGAAGCAGCCTACGGTCGGCGCAAGCAGCATGGACGCATTACCTGCTGCCGCGCGCGCCTATATCAGCCGCATTGAAGAATTGGTTGGTGTGCCGGTGGATATGGTATCGACCGGGCCGGATCGTCGCGAGACCATCGTGTTGCGGCATCCGTTCAATGCGCAACCTGGCTAACACCGATGGTCGGCGATTCAGGTCATCGCTGGATTGATTGGGATGAGTACCATCGGCTGATCGAGCGCTTGGCTGCCATCGTGCATGAATCGGGATACACCTTTGATCATGCATTGTGTCTTGCTCGCGGTGGCTTACGCGTCGGTGACGTATTTTCGCGGCTATTTCGCGTGCCGCTGTCGATACTTTCAACCAGTTCATACCGAGAGGCCCTCGGCACCCAGCGCGGAGAGCTGGCGATATCGAATAGCATCACCTCGAACGCCGGCCCGCTGTCTGGCAGGGTGCTGTTGCTTGATGATCTGGTCGACTCCGGCGTCACGCTTGCGGGCGTGCCGCACTACCTTCAACAAAACTACCCCGGCATTACCGAGATTCGCTCCGCGGTGATCTGGTTCAAGGCCTGCTCGGTCACTCAGCCCGATTATTTTGTGGAGTATCTGCCGGATAACCCATGGATTCATCAGCCATTTGAGATTTACGACGAGATGGCGCCGGATCGCCTTACCTCAGCACGATCCAATAAATAAGCTTGCATGCCGGACCTTTCTCGTCCCTCACGCACAGCACGCAGGTGCTGTGCTCGTGTACACCAAAAAAAAGAGGCTGCTTTCGCAACCTCTGTTTTTTGGTGCCCACGGAGGGACTCGAACCCCCACACCTTGCGGCACATGGACCTGAACCATGCGCGTCTACCAATTCCGCCACGTGGGCTAAAAGGAGCAGGATTATAGTGGCTCAGGGGAAAAAGTCAAATAAGGCCTATTCCCGCGCTAAGTGGTTTTCGAGTCGCTCGGTTACACTAGCGTCGCTATTCTGCCCATCCAATCAAACGTTCTTTGAGCACTTACCCTTACAGCATTCCCAGTCGAGAGGATATCCTCGGCATCTTGCGTACCGCTACTGAGCCGCAAACGCTTGCCGCTATCGCTAAAGCGCTGGCGGTGAAGGATGATGAGCTTGATGGCTTGACGCGGCGTCTGGTGGCCATGGAGCGTGACGGGCAAATCAAACCGGATCGGCGCGGCCGATTGCAGCTTGCCAATACATCGAGTTTCATCGAAGGCACTGTATCTGCACATCGTGACGGCTATGGATTTTTACTGCCCGATGATGGCGAGGATATTTTCTTGCCTGAGCGAGAGATGCAAAAGGTACTGCACGGCGATCGGGTGCAAGTACGGGTGACGGGTCTTGATCGTCGTGGTCGACCCGAGGGCACGATTGTCGAGGTCGTTAGCCGTGCTAATTCGCACATCATTGGCCGTCTCGTGAACGAAAACGGTGTTTGGCTGGTGGTGCCGGAAGATAAACGCATTAGCCACGACATCCTGCTGGCTAGTTCAGTGGGCGAGGCAAAAGCCGGTCAAGTGGTCAGCGTTGAACTCACCGAGCAGCCTTCGCGCTACTCGCAGCCCGTCGGAAAAATTGCTGAGGTGTTGGGCGAGATTGATGACCCCGGCATGGAGATCGAGATCGCTGTACGTAAGTACGGCGTCCCGCATGAATTTTCAGCAGCGGCGCAAAAGTTGGCTGCCGCTTTGCCATCTGAAGTCGGTGACAACGACCTTGATGCGCGTGTCGATTTGCGTGACATACCGTTAGTGACGATTGATGGTGAAGACGCGCGTGATTTCGATGATGCGGTGTATTGCGAGCCCTGCAAGATCGGTCGCGCGAAAGGCTACCGTTTAATCGTGGCGATTGCGGATGTCAGCCATTACGTCAAACCGAATGACGCGCTTGATATTGACGCGCTCGAGCGTAGTACCTCGGTGTATTTCCCGCGGCGTGTGATACCGATGCTGCCGGAAAAATTATCTAATGGTTTGTGCTCGCTGAACCCGGAAGTTGACCGTCTCACGCTGGTGTGTGATGCCGTCATCAGCATGAGCGGAGAAATTCATGCCTACCAGTTTTATCCAGCGGTCATCCACTCGGCAGCGCGGCTGACCTATACCGAAGTGGCGGCGGTGCTCGCTAACACGCGCGGGCCAGAGGCGCAGCGTCGGCCGGGCTTGTTGCCGCATCTTCAGAATTTGTACGATTTGTTCCAGGTGTTGCTGGCAGCGCGCAAACAACGTGGCGCGATGGATTTCGAAACCACCGAGACCTATATCGTTGTCAATGCCGCTGGCAAGATCGAGAAGATCCTGCCGCGTACGCGCAATGATGCGCATCGGGTGGTTGAAGAATGCATGCTCGCCGCCAATGTCTGCGCCGCAGACTTTGTGCATCGGCATGAGTACCCGGCGCTGTACCGTATCCACGCAAGCCCATCGGAAGAAAAGCTGAATCAGCTGCGTACGTTCCTCAAGCAGCTCGGTTTATCACTCGGTGGTGGTAATTCACCAGCGGCTTCGGATTACGCGCAGCTGATGGACAAAATCCACGGCCGGCCGGATGCGGTGCTGTTGCAG
>Ga0194133_10001285_pt1 | contig 44987 bp, 49 predicted proteins | sample TA2KigOf40mmetaG_FD_155448 | JGI IMG/M metagenome (GOLD analysis project Ga0194133, IMG submission 155448) | Freshwater microbial communities from Lake Tanganyika, Tanzania - TA2015055 Kigoma Offshore 40m | ecosystem: Environmental > Aquatic > Freshwater > Lake | place: Tanzania: Lake...
GGTGATCTCCCTGCCGGCCAGGGGCCATCTGGGGCTGGTTCGCCATCCACGCTGCGTGGCGTACCTGGCGAAGGCCCTGCAGGAATCAGCCTGAAGCGGCTGACTCAGCGCCCCAGCCGTTCTCGCAGATGATGCCCAACCCGGATCGCATTGGCGATCACCGTGAGTCCAAACCCCATCATCGGGCAGGAAGGAAACACACTGGCATCGGCGATCGTGAGGTTGCTCAGCTCATGACTACGGCCCTGCAAATCCACCACCGAGGTGGCCGGGTTATCACCCATGCAACAGGTGCCACAGGCAAAGCCGATCGCCGACAATGGCGCCTCACCCCGCGGATGGGTGGGCGCCGCCTTGACCACCTGACACTCAGGATCAGCCTCCATGGCTTTGAGCACATCGATCCAGCGGTAGACGAGCCGGTCGTGGGCCTCACGGTTGTTGGGCACGTAATTGATCTGAATGCGCCCTTCGCGCAGGCTCACGCGGTTATGGGCCTGTGGTAGCACCGGACTGCTGGCCCACCAGGTGATCGAGCGGGAGGCCAGCTGCTCGAGGCCGAAATTCGGCAGCAGCTTGGCCACCAGCGAGAGCACCGGAGGCGATTCAGCAAACAAGGCGTCCTGCAGCACGCCGCCACCATTCTGAATGGCTCCGAGCGGGAAGCTGACGTTCTGATCACCCCAGAGAAAGTCGGTGATGCCATAGGAGCGCCCGTAGCGACCTGAATTAGGCACGGCAGCGAGCTGCAGGATCGAGGTCTGCTGCAGCTTCATCAGGTTGCGGCCCACCTGATCAGAACCATTGCCCAGCCCCCGTGGATGGCGATCGGTGGCTGAGCGCAACAGGATGGATGCGCTATTGATCGCGCCTGCAGCCAACACCACCTGATGCGCGCTGAACATCCAGCGTTGGCCATCGATCGCCGCCTCCACACCACGCACTTCGGTACCGGCAGGATTGACATGCAACTGCACGACAGTGGCTCCACCACGCAGGGTCAGTCCTTTGGACTGGCGAGCCGAATCAAGGGCGAACAGCTCGGCATCACCGCTGGGATCCACAGGTGAATCCGACCAACTGATCGGCAGCGGATAGGGATGCAGCCCCTGGCGCTCCAGTCCCTGACACAGTTCACTCAGGAATGGCTCCACCGGTTTGGGGGCAGCGCAGTAATCAGAACGCGTGGGTGGTGCCGACGGATCAGAACCCCGCTCCCCGTGCACGCGGTACAACGCCTCCGCCTTCGCATACCAGGGCTCCAGATCGTTGTAACCCAGACCCCACTCTGGCGATGAGCCCTCCTGCAGGTGCAGGCCCCCGAATTCACGCTCGCGCATACGCTCGAGCACCCCGCCCCAGATCTTGGTGTTACCTCCGAAGGCGTAGATGGTCTGCGGCGAGAAGGGGTCGCCATCGGTACCAAACCATTGCTCAGAAGGGTGGTAGCGATCCTTTCGGAACAGGTCGACATCAGCAACGTTCTGATCGCTCAGCGGCATCGGCCCGCCGCGCTCCAGCAACAGAACCTGCAAACCACAATCAACCAGAGCACTGGCGACTGTGGCGCCGGCGGCACCACTGCCGATCACAATCACATCATATTGACGATCATCAATGATCATGATTCAGCTCCGCTGCCACACATAGATGAGAAGAAATAGAATGATCCAGATGACATCGACGAAGTGCCAGAACAGGGAGGTGGCCTGCACCCCCTGTTCACCACCCTCGTAATTGCCGGGAATGAACGACTTGATGAGCATCAGCGTCATCAATCCAACGCCAGTCGCCACGTGTAGGCCGTGGAAGCCGGTCAGTAGATAGAACGTGCCACCGAAGGTCCCAGAGGTGAAGCCGAAATCAAGACCGCTCCATTCGATCGCCTGGCCATAGAGGAAGTAGGCCCCCAGAGCCATGGTGAGCAGCCAGAAGCCACGGAACCCCCAGAGGCTGCCCTTGGCTTTGGCCCGCTCAGCCAGATAGATGGTGCCCGAGCTGGAAACCAGCACAATCGAATTGATCAGGGGCATGTGCCATTCGAGCCCCTCAACGCCTGCAGGAAGCCAATCGAGGGCACTGGTCTTCAGCAGGGCGTAGCCACTGAAGAAGGCCAGAAAGATGACACTCTCCGAGCACAGAAAGATGATGAAGCCGGTGAGGTTGTGCTTGTCGTGCTCGCCGCCATGCTCCTGGGGGGCAGATGGCGCTGAATAGGCGGTGGTCATCGCGAAGCCTCCTGAAGGTCTGCAGCAGTGAGCACCTGCTCAATCGCCTCCTGGTTTTCAACCAGTGGTTTGCCCAGGCCATAGCCATAGGGCCTGGAGATCACCACCGGCACATGCTCGCCAAAGTTGTCTTCGGCGGGGGGTGAGGGCAGCAGCCACTCCAGACCGATGGCATTCCAGGGGTTGTGGGGTGCCTTAGGGCCGCGCACCCAGGCACTGATCATGTTGAGCAGAAACGGAATGATCGAGACCCCCAGCAGAAAGGCCCCAAGGCTGGCCAGCACATTCCAGAATGCGAACTCGGGGTCATAGCTCGACACACGCCGGGGCATCCCCATCAGACCGGCGGGGTGCATCGGCAGAAAGTTGAGATTGGCACCAATGAACGTCAACAAAAAATGAAGCTTGCCGAGCCCCTCATAGGGCATGCGGCCGATGAACTTAGGGAACCAGTGGTAGATGGCTGCAAAGATTCCCATCACAGCAGCTCCGTAGATCACGTAGTGAAAATGGCCCACCACGAAATAAGTATTGGAGACATGCAGATCAATCGGCACCGTGGCCAGCATCACCCCGGTGATGCCAGCAAAGACAAAGTTGAACAGCCCGCCGAGGCAGAACAGCATTGGGGTGGTGAGCCGGATCTTGCCCCGCCAGAGCGTGCCGAGCCAGGCAAACACCTTCACCCCGGTGGGCACGGCAATCAGCATCGTTGTAAACATGAACAGATTGCGCATCCACTGCGCCACACCACTGGGGAACATGTGGTGCACCCACACAATCAAGCCCAGACCTACGATGATGAACGAGGCCAGCGCCACATAGACATAGCCGAACAGCGGTTTACGCGAATAGACCGGGAACAGCTCGGAAAAGATGCCGAACACGGGCAGGATGATCACATAAACGGCCGGGTGTGAGTAGAACCAGAAGAAGTGCTGGTAGAGCACCGGGTCACCGCCACCTGCCGGGTCATAAAACGTGGTGCCAGCCACCAGGTCAAACAGCAGCATGATTGCCCCACCGGTCAGAGAGGGCAGGCCGATCAGCTGCAGACTCTGGGCTGCCAGAGCTGTCCAGCAGAAAACCGGCATGCGGAAAAACCCCATCCCAGGAGCCCGCATGCGAATGATCGTGGTGACAAAGTTGACTGCTCCCATGATCGATGACAGACCCGAGAGCGCCACAGCAGTGAGCCACATTCCCTGGCCACTGAACAGATGACCCAGGGGGTTCTGAATACTCACGGGCGGATACGACCACCAGCCTGAATAGGCGGGCCCTCCAGGCACGAAGAAACTCGCCATCAGCAACACACCGAAGATCGCCACCAGCCAGAAGGCCACCGCATTCAGACGCGGGAAGGCCATATCAGGGGCACCGATCATCGTGGGAATCAGCAGATTGTTGAGCCCATTGAGAACCGGGAAAATGAACAAAAACAGCATCACCGTGCCATGCATGGTGTAGATGCCGTTGTACACGGTGCGATCCACCAGATCGGCTTCAGGGGTGATCAGCTCACCGCGGATGATCATGGCCAGCAGGCCGCCGATCAGAAAGAAGAAAAAGGCCAGCACGATGTACTGGATGCCGATCACCTTGGCATCGGTGTTGAAACTGAAATACCGCGTCCAGCTTGGCTTCGGCTCGTCGGCGGGAAAGGTGGCGAGGGTCATCAGCCGTCGTGGGGAAGAAGGTTGGAACCGGGCACGTTGACCTGAGGCGGTGGGGCTGGTGGCACCGTGGCCCAGCCTGATCTGCCGCTCTGAGCCCGCTGCTCGAATTCGAGCGAGGCATCGCTAATGCCGCTCTGAAGCGGCTGCCTGCTGGCCGTTTCCAACCATTGGGAATGGTCGTCACCGCTCTCCACCACCACATCCACCTGATTGGCGGCAAACCAGGTGCCACTGAACTGGGAATCGCGCAGGCGGTAGCGGCCCACACGCGTGGGGGTGAGGTTGAAATCGATAGCCCTGCCGGGCACCACATCCTGTTTGAGGCGGAATGCCGGGATATAGAAACCATGAAGAACGTCTTCCGACACCAGTCGGAAGGTCACCGGCTGATCCACCGCCAGATGAAGTTCGGTGGAGGAGACATTGGCTGCGGGATAACGAAATTCCCATGACCACTGCCTGGCGATCACCTCCACTTGCTCGGCAGGAAGGCGATCACCGGGATAGCCCCCGACCTCCTCAACCGGATTGCTGAGGTGGATGTGCTCCATCGGTCCGAGCATGCCGAGGGTGGTATTGACCCGCATGGCATACACGGCAATGGCCATCACCAGCACGAAGGGAATCGCCGTCCAGATCACCTCAAGTCGGGTGTTGCCTTCAATCGGTTCGGCATCGCTCTCGTCATATTTGTCGGCCCGGTGCATCAGCAGCACCCAGACCATCACTGAAACCACACCCAGAAACACGAAGGTGCCGATCGCGGTTTCAAAGCTGAACAGTCCGTCCACCAGAGGTGCTGCCGTGGAGGCCTGCACCGGCAACCAGTGGTAGGCCTGCTGCCCCATCCACCAGCTCAGGCCGATCAGAAGCACCACCCAGGCAGCGAGGCCGAGCATCGAGACCGGGGTGAAGCGGGGCTTCTGCGGCGATGCACTGGTCATGGCAGGGCCTCCCTCAGATCGGCACCGGCAGCGAGGAGCTGATCAGCGGTGATGTGCACACCGAATTCAGCGGCAAGTTCAGCGCCGAGAGTGCCATGCAGACTGATAACCAGAAACAGACTCAGACCGGCAAGCAGGTAGAGCCACTGCACCTGGCGGCCCATGTCGCGTCGCCAGACAAACCGCTGATAACCGCGCCATACGGTCATCGCGACAATCACCAACAGGATCACCACTCCGCCGACGCCATGCCAGAGCATCGTCTCCATGCTCTGCAGCCCGATGCTGCTGGTCACCCCGGGAAGAGGCTGGGCCAGAAGCATCTCGTAGAACCCTGCCCCAACGGTGAAAAAACTCACCACCGCGCAGGCCAGCAGGTTGTACCAGCCCACATCATGGAACCCGGTCCGGGTGATCGGCAGGGCCAGAAAGCGGAACACACGCTTTTCAATCGGGTAAAGCGCGCCGGCAATGTCGAAGGCGATGGCAATCACAAACAGGCCGATGGTCAGATGCACCAGATTGGGGTGAATCGGCAGGCTGTAGGGCAAGCCATTCGGGCCTAGCTCAGGCACCAATTGCTCGATCGCCGGGGGCTCAGCCACAAAAGGCACAGGTGCTGCGGCAAGGATCAGGTTCTGAAGAGCCATGGGTCCCATACCGCTCACACCAGGCCGGCGCGGGTTGCCTCAACAACCGGCACGGTGTGCAGGCCATAGACCCAGATCAACTGGTTGCCCAGGGTCACCTGCACGACGATCAACACCGACAGCAGCGCGCCAGCGCCCAGAAAGCCGAGCGGCAGCTGCTGCGGATCACGGCTGCGAATCACATAGCGCCAGCCCGACAGCAGCGACAGCACCCCGGCCAAGGACCAGCCGATGGTGCTGTGCAGATTGAGAATTTCGCTGGAGGCACCGTAGGGATTAGCCAGTCCAGCCTCAACCTGGCCAAAGATGATCGCCACAAAGATGGCGGCGGTGGCAAATAGCAGGTTCCAGAAGCTCACCTCGAACAACTGAACCTTGCGGAACACCACGCCGATCAGATCAAAGACAAAGCTGATCAACCCCATCGCAATCACGAAATGAACGACGATCGGGTGGATCGTGTCCATCCACGGCAGGTTGTGATCGTTGAGCGGCGGCAGCAGCTCGAGCATCGATCCAGAACACTGGCATTGCTTCAATGCTGGAAACAGCCCCCGAGTGCGGCAGGGCTCTGTGACAGTTCGCCACACAAGCGATGGACAGCCTCTGACACAGGGAGGACTGGGCTATGGGCGATTTAGGGCATGAGCCCCTTTGATGACGTGTTCACGTGTCGGTTCCGGCTTCTCCCACCCTGCGCTGGGTCACCGCGGCCCTGCTGTTTGCAGCCGCCGGGCTTTCGATCGTGGTGCCGTTTGTTTCGGCAACCCTGCTCACGATCGCCATCGGTGCCGTAGCGGTGATCGCCGGGGTGAGCCAGGTGCTGAGGCTCACCGGAGAGGCTGACCTCAAGGGCAAGATCTTTCGTCTGCTCTCCGGACTCCTCTATTTCGGCGGCGGCATCTGGGTGCTGGCCTTCCCGGTGGAAAGCGAGGTGAGCCTGACGCTGTTCGTCGGTTTCCTGCTGGCGTTTGAAGGTGTGATGGAGCTGGCAGCCGCCGCCACGGGCGCTGGCCCCGCGCGCGGATTGGTGCTCATCGATGGGATCGTGACCGCGATTCTGGGCGGCATGCTGATCGCCGAATGGCCCACCGACAGCCTCTGGGCGATCGGCATGCTGTTCGGCATCGGCCTGGCCTTCTCGGCGGTGAACCTGATCACAGCCCCCTCAGGTGAGGCACAGGCCTGATCAGACAGGCGCGCCGTAGCCGCCACCACCTGGGGTTTCAATCACCAGGGCATCGCCGGAGTCGATCGAGCCGCTCCAGCAACCGGGCAGCTGTTGGACCGAGCCATCGGAACGCAGCAGCATGTTGCGCCCGCACTGACCGGCGTTACCGCCCGACAGCCCCGGCGGGGCCGAAAGGCGTGAACCGCTGATCAGCGACAGCACCATGGTCTCAAGAAAGCGCAGCTGACGCACCACCCCATCACCCCCGGCCCAGCGGCCAAGACCGCCAGAGCCGCGGCGGATCGCCAGGCGTTCAACCCGCAACGGCAGGCGCTCTTCGAGCACCTCGGGGTCGGTGAGGCGTGAATTGGTCATGTGGCTTTGGAACGCGCTGCCGCCGGCGTACCCAGGCCCGGCGCCGCAACCGCCACCGATCGTTTCGTAGTACTGGCAATGGGCGTTGCCGAAGCTCAGGTTGTTCATGGTGCCCTGTGATGCCGCCTGCATCCCCAGGGCCAACAACAGTGCGTTGGCCGTGGCCTGGGAGATTTCGACATTGCCTGCCACAACCGCAGCTGGTGGCAGCGGATTGAGCAGAGTGCCCTCGGGCACGATCAGATCAATCGGTGCAAAGCAACCGGCGTTGAGTGGGATCGATTCAGCCACCAGGCAGCGCATCACATAGAGCACCACCGCCCGGGTCACCGCCAGCGGGGCATTGAGATTGCCGCTGTGCTGAGGTGAGCTGCCGCTGAAATCAATGCGCAGGCGCTGCTGCGTTGGATCGATGCTGACGGCCACCTTGATCATGGCGCCGTGATCAAGCCTGACCACAGCCTCCGAGCTGCGCAGTGTCTTGATCAACTGCCGCACAGCCGCCTCGGCGTTGTCCTGGACATGCGTCATGTAGGCCTTCACCTCCCTCAAGCCATGACGGTGCGTCAGGGCCACCAACAACGTCGCTCCAAGCCGGTTGGCTGCAACCTGTGCCTGCAGATCGGCCAGCAGCATGTCGGGATTGCGCACGGGATGGCGCAGCGCCGCAAAACGTTCACGCCACAACGGCTCATCGATATGACCGCCGCTCAGAAAGACCAGGTTGTCGAGCAAAAGCCCCTCATCGTCGATGTGGGTGCTGCCAGCAGGCATCGAGCCAGGCGTGATTCCACCGACATCGGCGTGGTGACCGCGACTGGCTACAAAAAAGAGCGGTTGCTGCTGATGATCGGCCCCATCGCTGAACACCGGGGTGATCGCGGTGATGTCGGGCAGATGGGTACCGCCGTTGTACGGGTTGTTCGACAGCACCACATCGCCAGGAACAAGCGGCGGGCGTTCGCCGCGGGCGATCGCAGCCAACAGGCTGACCACGCTCTCGCCCATCGAACCCAGATGCACCGGGATGTGGGGAGCATTGACCACCAGGGCACCGCGCGCATCAAACAGGGCACAGCTGAAATCGAGGCGCTCACGAATGTTGAGTGAGCGGGCGCTCTGCTGCAGCTGCAGCCCCATGGCCGCTGCGATCGCCGCAAAGCGGTGCTGGTAGAGCTCAAGCAGCACCGCATCGGCGGCGCCGGCGGCCACCGCCTGAGGCGTGAGCACAGGCGGGCGTGCAGCAGCCGTGGCCGTCAGCAACAGCAAACCATCCGCCAGATGCTGCAGCTGCCAACCGGGCTCAAGCACGAGCGTGGTCATTGCATCGACGACGATTGCCGGGCCGCTGAGCAGCTGGTCACGCAACAGCTGCTCACGCCGCCACAGCGGAACCTGCTGCCACCCGGCCTGCGGCAACCACAGCGCCGTGGTCGTGGGGAGCCTGGGGCGTTGCCGCCCAGCAGAGAGGGCAGGCGGTTGCGGTTCAGCACGCGAGGGCAAGACAAGCTCGAGCAGCACCCGCTCGAGCACCAACCCATCGATGCCTACGCAGTAGCCGTAAAGCTGCTGATGGCGATCGACAAAGGCGCGCTGCAGCGCCTCGAGCGCTTGCGCTGCCTGCGAGGGGTCAAGCAGCTCTGACGATGTCCATGGCAGCACGAAGCCTTGCTCCTGGGCCGCCTGCCGCAGCTCGAGCTGGACGCAGACGCCGATGCCGGCCGTGCTGCAGCCGCTCGCATGGGCCAACTGCTCAGAGCCCTGGGCCACCAGCTGCTGCAACTGGCCCGGCAGGGCCGCGACCAGTTGCTGGGTCAACGGTGCGCGCAAGGAGCGCTCCAGCAGCAGCGACTGAGGCGCAATCCCGATGCCATAGGCCGACAGCACACCTGCCAGGGGGTGCACCAGCACCCGCTGCATGCCGAGCTCAGAGGCCAGGCGACAGGCATGCTGCGCCGCAGCACCGCCGTAGCTCACCAGCAACGCCTCGCGCGGATCTTCGCCGCGCTGCAGCGACAGACGCCGGATCGCCGCCGCCATGGTTTCGATGGCGATCTGCAGGGCGCCATCAGCGAGCTGTTCAACGCTGATCGACTGTTGCCAGGGCACCATGGCGCCGGCCAGTGCCGCAAAACCTGAGCGAACGGCATCGGCATCAGCCGGCTGATCGCCGTCTGGGCCAAACACCTGCGGCAGGGCCGCAGCTGGCAAACGGCCCAGCAACAGATTGGCGTCGGTGATCGTCAGCGGACCGCCGCGGCGGTAGGCCGCAGGCCCTGGATCAGCGCCTGCTGAACCCGGCCCCACCCGCAGGCGTCCCTGCTCAAAAGCGATCAGCGAACCACCGCCCGCTGCCACGGTGTGAACTGGCAGCATGGGCGCCTGCACCTGCAGACCGCTGATCGTGGTGAGCGGGCTGCGCTGCCACTGCAGGTCGGCATCGCAGTGGAACACATCCGTTGAGGTGCCGCCCATGTCAAAACCGATGACCGGCTGCGGCGGCAGACCCGCCAGGGTCAGGGCCTGACGTGCCACAGCGATCGCACCCACCATGCCGCCGGCGGGGCCCGACAGAATCGTGTCCTTGGCATGCAGCAACGGCCGTGCTGCCAGAGCACCACTGGAGCGCATCACCCGCAGCCGTTGCGCGCCCCCCAGAGCGTGCTCGAGTTGATCGAGGTAAGCGTTCAACACTGGGGCCACCGCCGCCTCGACCAGAGCGGTGTGGCTGCGGGGCAGCAGGCGCGGCTGGCGGCTGAGCTGGTGCGACAGGCACAGCGACTGCGGCATGAACGCCTTGAGCCAGCCCCCCAGACGTTGCTCATGCTCGGGGTTGCGGTAGCTGTGCAGCAGCGCAACGGCGATGCTGCGGTAGCCATCGGCCATGGCCTGCTGCACCTGCTGCCTGAGCGCTTCATCGAGCTGCAGAGGCTCCAGCTCGCTGCCGTCGGCCGCCAGGCGGCCGCCCACCTCAAGCACCCGGCACGCGGGAAGCTCGGGGCGCTCAACCGCCAGGGCAAACAGATCAGGTCTGTGCAGATCCCCGATCGTGAGCAGATCGCCAAAACCCCGGTTGATCAACACCAGCACCGGCGCGCAACAGCGCTCCAGCAGGGCGTTGGTCGCCACAGTGGTGCCCAGCCGCAGCTCACTGATCAGGCCGCCTGGCAAGGGTTGATCGGGCGTCAGCTCGGCCAGCTCGGCGATCGCGCGCACAGCCGGATCACCGCTGAGCCCAGGCTGCTCCGAAAGCACCTTGCGCAGATGCCACTGGCCGTGTGGGTCAACGGCCACCAGATCGGTGAAGGTGCCGCCGCGATCGACCCAGATGCGCCAGCCAGGGTTCAACTCAGCGGTAGTTCTCAAACTGCAGCGGCACCTCGACGTCCTGAGCCTTGAGCAGGGTGATCGCCGCCTGCAGGTCGTCCTTGCTCTTGCCGGTGACCCGCAGGCTGTCGCCCTGAATGGCCACCGTCACCTTCTTGAGCTCGTCGCGTACGGTCTTGCTGAGCTTTTTGGCGAGCTCCTGGGAGAGGCCCTTGCGCAACTGGACCACCTGCTTGACGCGGTTGCCGCCCACGGGTTCGGGGGGTTGAAAGTCGAAGATCTTGAGCGAGAGGTTGCGCTTGGTGGCCTTCTGGCGCAGCACATCTTCGATGGCCTGCAGGGTCATGTCGCTGGCGGTGGTGATCACCAGTGAGGTCTCCTCCAGCTCGATCTCGGTGCCCGAATCCTTGAGGTCGTAGCGCTGCGACACATCACGGCGCACCTGGTCAATGGTGTTGACCAGCTCCTGGCGGTCGAAGTCACTGACGCAGTCAAAGCTGAAGGTGTCGGCCATGGGGCGTTGGGCTCAGTGCGGCGGGCGTTGAGGAGAGCCTAGAAAAGGGTGGCCCGCCTGTCTGAACCGCCATGGCACCGCATGCCGATGCCGCCCTCGCCTGGGCCCTGCTGCTGGGAGCTGGCGTCGTTGTCGCCAGCTTCGTGCCGCTGGGTGCTGCACGCTCCCAGGCCGATTTCCAGCTCACCGATCTGGCCGCACCGCGGGCCATGTTCGAGCGGCTGCCGGCCTGGGGCAAACGGGCCAGCTGGGCCCAGCAGAACAGTTTTGAGGCCTTCATTCTGTTTGCCCCCGCCGTGCTGCTGGCCCTGCTGAGCGGGGCCACGGGTGCCGTGGTGAGCACCGCGGCGCTGGCCTGGCCGGCGCTGCGCCTGGCCTACATCGCCGCCTATGTGGCCAATCTGCCGCCGTTGCGCAGCCTGTGCTGGGCGGGGGCCATGGTCTGCACGGGCGTGCTCTATGTCGAAGGACTCAGAGGTCTGCTGGGCTGATCAGCAGCCGGCGCACCAATCAGTCAAAGAACATCAGGCTGACCACCTTGCCCATGTCCTCGGCCACACGGCAACTGGCCAGCAGGGTCTCGCTGTCGTGGAAGGCGTAGCAGATCAGCTGATCGCAGCGGCTGATGATGTCCTGGTTGCAGAGGCTGCTGGCCATGGGCAGGGGCAGCTCATCGTGCTCGGGTTTCTCAACCAGATGCAGCACCCGCTCGAGCTGCTCACGCGACTCGCCGGGTTGCCGCTCCAGGCTCTGGGGCAACAACACGGTGAGCCGCGCCGGATCGACTTCGAGCACACCGCGAATGACAGCCGAGTTAACGCCCTGCGCCCCTGAGGTGATCAGGTTGTTGCCCTCCTGGGCCAGCGAGCGGGCCACCAGCTCCACCAGATGCACCGAGACCACGGGCACGTGGCGGCTGCCCAAAATCGCAATGCGACGTTTGCCGCGGTCCTGGAGCATGGCCAGCTCCTGGGCAAGGGTGTCGATCCGGTCCAACGCCGGAAAATCAAGAGACCGGGTCACCACTGCCGCGCAGCCTGCATTTCGAAACTAGCAGCGCCGTTCGGGTGTCCACCGTTCAGGCCGGCAATGGCAAGCGCAGACGCTCAAACAATGGTGCAAAGGCGCAGTGCTCCTCCACCAGGCGGATCGCATAGGTGGCCTTGACCCCTTCGTGCAGGCGCACATGTCCAAAGGCCTGCTCGATCACCTCCACGGTGGTGAGGGTGTCGTGCTCGACCCGCAGCAGGGGCACATCCAGCTCTTCGGCGCGGTTGATCAGCTGGGGCAGTGGCTCACCAACTCCGGTGAGGATCAGGCACTGGGTCGAGGCCTCCAGTGCGGCCAGCTGGATGTCGGTGCGGTCGGCGCCGGTGACCACAGCCATGTTGCGCCGCTTGCGGAAGAACTCCATCGCCGCATTGACGTTCATGGCACCGATCGAGAGGGTCTCAACCAACAGATCGAGCCGGTCCTGACAGCACAGCACGCGGGCATCGAGACGGCCCACGAGCTCTTCGACGGTGACGCTGCGCAGCAGGGGACTGCGGGGCAACACCCCAAACAAAGGAATGTCATACGTCGCCAGCGCCCGTCCAATCTCAGCCTGCAAGGCAGCCACGGCATCGGGCTGAACGCCATTGAGCACCACCCCGGCCAACAGCGGGCCCAGCTGGGCCTTGGCCGCCAGCAGCGGTTCGATGCTGCGGGCATCGCTCCAGGGATGCACCAGCAACACCGGTGCTTCCAGGCCCTGGGCCAGCTGCACCAGGCTCAAGCCATACAGCAGTCCCTCGGCCAGGGTGCCAGCCGCCTCGAGCACCACCATGGCGTCGGCCGGCAACGTCTCCAGCTGAGCGCGCACCTCGGCGATGGCCCCCTTGGGGCTGCTCGCACCCGGGCCCAGGCTCAGGCGCTCCTGAGCTGAGGCCGCAGACAGCACATGCCGCGACGCGAGCAACTGCGGCGCAGGCAGCTGCAAGGTGGCTCCGATGAACTGCACGTCGTCATCGAGCAAGCCGGAGACCCCGCCTGTGATCGATTCGACACTGGTGGCCAGGGGCTTGCCGTAATGCACCGCCGCCCCAGCGGCCATCAGCTGACGCATCAAACCGAGCAGAACGGCTGATTTGCCGCCGAAGGCTTCACAAGATCCGATCAGGAGCGTGGTCGGGAGGGTTGACACCATCACACGTGGTCCTGATTCGGACAATTGGCCGTCAATTTAGGGCGCTGCAGCTGGCTCCACACCCAAAATCAACCAACTCCAGAATGCATCGGGCAAATCCAAGTCGCCGTGCTGATCGGAGAGCTCGAGCAACCAAGCCAGCAAGCGATGGGCCGGCAGCTCAACGTTGTAGTCAACCTGCGGCAACTGCGCGAAGCGCAGCTGACAACTGAGCTGCTCCAAAGGCGCCAGTCCGCCCTCCCAAACCAGTGAGAAAGCCCGGCACTCACCGCCAAGCAATGGCCTGCTGCCCTTGAGCTCGCCGCTCTGCAGACGCGCCAGGCCCTGCTCGAGCCGAGCCAGATCGTGCTCCTGGCAATAAGGAGCAAACAGCGGCACAAGCGCCGACGGGGCGACTGCAGAGGACGAAATCGGCTTGGTGCTGATCTGTTCCATGCTGACGCGAGCAGCCACCCCTGCGCCACCCCCATGGACAACACGCAACCCACTGCGCCCATCACGGTGGCGATCACCGGAGCCAGCGGCACCCTCGGCCAGGCGCTGCTGCGTTGCTGGCATCGCCGCGGTGCGCGGCTGATCGCGATCAGCCACAGCTCCACACCGCTGAGCTTGCACGCGCCCGATGGCTCAGCCATCGCTCTGCAGCAGCTGCAATGGCAGTGCGGCCAGGAAGAGGCTCTGCTGGCCCAGCTGAGCCAGGTCGATGTGCTGGTGCTCAACCATGGCATCAACCGCCAGCAGGAGCGCAGCCGCGAGGCGACCGCTGCCAGCCTTGAAGTCAACGCCCTCAGCAGCTGGCGCCTGCTGGAAGGGTTCTGCGAGCTGGTCGCCAGGCGCTCAGCGGGCGAACGGGCGGCTCGGCCGCCCAGCGAGGTCTGGATCAACACCTCAGAAGCCGAGATCGAGCCTGCGTTCAGCCCGCTCTATGAGATCAGCAAGCGCCTGTTGGGTCAGCTGCTGAGTCTGCGCAGCCTCGATCTGGCCCAGCAGGTGCGACTGCGCAGGTTGGTGCTGGGTCCGTTTCGCTCGGCGCTCAACCCGTTCGGGCTCATGCCCGTCACGTTTGTGGCGCAGCAGGTGATGCTGCAGGCCGGGCTGGGCTGCAACCTGATCATCGTGTCGCCCAACCCGCTGGTGTATGTGCTGATGCCGCTTGCAGCCCTGTCGCGCTGGATCTACAACCGCAGCCTCACCCAGGACTAGTGCCTAGAAATCGCGGTCTGTGAGGATCTCGCAGCCGTCGCTGGTCACGGCGATGGTGTGCTCCCACTGGGCCGAGAGGCTGCCGTCGACAGTGACCACGGTCCAGCGGTCCTTGAGGGTGCGGCAGGCCTTGCTGCCGGCGTTGAGGATCGGCTCGACCGCCAGGGTCATGCCCGGGCGCAGCTTCATGTTGGGGAGGTCCTTGGTGCGGTAGTTGAACACCGAAGGCTCTTCATGCAGGTTGCGGCCTACCCCATGGCCGGTGAAGTCCTCGACCACAGCGAAGCCGTGGGCTTCAACGTGGTCCTGAACCGCGCCGGCCAGATCAAGCAGGGTGCTGCCGGCTTTGACCGTCGCCAGCCCCTTCATCAACGATTCCTGAGCCACGCGCGAGAGCGTGCGGGCCTGCTCAGGGACCCCCTCCCCAACGCAGATGGTCACGCAGCTGTCGCCCACGTAGCCATCAAAGGTGGCGCCGGTGTCGATCTTGACCAGATCGCCCGCCTTGATCACCCGCTTGTGGCTGGGGATGCCATGCACCACCTCGTTGTTGATCGAGGCGCAGATGCTGGCCGGAAAACCGTGGTAGCCCATGAAGGTGGGCACCGCGCCCATCTCCCGAATGCGCTTTTCGGCATGGGCATCGAGGTCGCCGGTGGTCATGCCTGGGGCGGCCAGATCAATGATCTCGCGCAACACGGTGGCGACGATGCGGCTGGCCTGGCGCATCGTTTCAATTTCGCGGGCGGTCTTGATTTCGACGCCCCGCCGCGATGGCTGAATGCGTGGGCCGGTCTCGACCACAGCCGAGGGGCGTGGGGCACCTGCAGATCGGGTGCTGGCGAGCAGATCCGCAAACAGATTCATGCCGAACACCCAACCAACCTGACCAGCACGCAAGCTAACAACGCTGCAGCATCAGCGCCGCAGGGAGAGGGCACCCTGAGCCGGTACACTGGTCGTTTGGCCAGCGATTCGGGGGCATCCATGGCAGAAAACACGGACATCAGCGACGACACAGCAGACGTGACCAACGAAGAGACCACCAGCGCAGCCACCGAAGCCGCCGCTGAAGCCACCACTGAGACCCCCACCGCCACGGCCGTTGCAGAGAAGCCTGCGGCCGGCAAAGCAGCCCGCGCCACCACCGGCAAGCTCAGTGCTCAGGAGCTGATCCGGGCTTTCGAGGCCGAACAGCTCAAGAGCGAGCTGCCCGAGATCTACGTGGGCGACACCGTCAAGGTGGGCGTTCGCATCCGCGAGGGCAACAAGGAGCGCGTGCAGCCTTACGAGGGTGTCGTGATTGCCAAGCGCCATGGCGGCCTCAACGAGACCATCACCGTGCGCCGCATCTTCCAGGGCGTTGGCGTGGAGCGTGTGTTCATGCTGCATAGCCCCCAGGTGGCTTCCGTCAAGGTGGAACGTCGGGGTAAGGTGCGCCGGGCGAAGCTCTTTTATCTGCGCGACCGGGTGGGTAAAGCCACTCGCGTGAAGCAGCGCTTCGACCGCTGAGCGCATTCACGGGGTTTCCCCGGGTCTGCCTGATTTTTAAGGGGGCATCGGCCTTGCGCCGTTAGTTCAGTTGGTAGAACGCAGGTCTCCAAAACCTGATGTCGGGGGTTCAAGTCCTCCACGGCGCGTTCGATTCCCCCACCTGCTGTTTCGTGGTTCCGAACATGGAGTTGGATCTACAACCCGGTGATGTGGTGAAGGTGCTCGAGTCGGCCGCTCTGGGCTGGGTGCGTGCGCGTGTGATCCGCGTCAAATCGGGTGGACGTGTTGTGGTCCAGAGCGACCAGGGGCGTGAATTCACGGCCCGCGGCAATCAGGTGCGCCTGATTGAGCCCGCCGGCTTCCGTCCCTGAGGCTGGAGCCGTCCCAGAGTCAACGGAGGTGTCCGCTTCAGGCCTTCTGTTGACGGAGGGACGGCCCATCACAGATACTTCTGAGGTCGTCGACAGATCGCTCAAGGCCCTGCCTGAGCGATGTTCCAGGCGACGCCAGAGCGGCCCCAGGGCCTTTTTGGGACTGTAGTTCAATCGGTTAGAGCACCGCCCTGTCACGGCGGAAGTTGCGGGTTCGAGCCCCGTCAGTCCCGTTCCAATTCGCGCCCGTCGCCCAAGGCTCCATGCAGGCTGGATCGTTGTCGAGTGACCAACGGCCCGTACGCGTACGACTAGCCCCCAGCCCCACGGGAACGCTGCACATCGGTACCGCCCGAACCGCGGTCTTCAACTGGCTGTTCGCCAGGCGCCATGGCGGGCAGTTTTTGCTGCGCATCGAAGACACCGACAAAGAGCGCAGCAAGGCTGAGTACACCGCCAACATCCTCGAAGGGTTGCAATGGCTGGGGCTGGGCTGGGACGGTGAGCCGGTGATTCAGAGCGCGCGGGTGGAGCTGCACCGCGCTGCGATCCAGCAGCTGCTTGAGAGCGGCCACGCCTACCGCTGCTATGCCAGCGACGCTGAGCTCACGGCCATGCGTGAAGGCCAGGCCGCCGCCAAGCAGGCACCCCGTTACGACAACCGCCACAGGAACCTGAGCCCTGAGCAGGAGCAGGCCTACATCGCCGAGGGCCGCCATGCCGTGGTGCGCTTCAAGATCGACGACGCCGCCGTGATCACCTGGAACGATCTGGTGCGCGGGCCGATGCGCTGGAGCGGCAGCGATCTGGGCGGCGACATGGTGATCGCCCGCCGCGCCCCCGCCGATGCGATCGGCGACCCCCTGTACAACCTGGTGGTGGTGGTCGATGACGCCGCCATGGCGATCAGCCATGTGATCCGCGGTGAAGACCACATCGCCAACACCGCCAAGCAGCTGCTGCTGTACGAAGCCCTGGGCGCGGCCGCACCGGTGTTTGCCCACACGCCACTGATCCTCAACGCCGAGGGCAAGAAGCTCTCCAAGCGCGACGGGGTGACCTCGGTGAGCGACTTCAAGGCGATGGGCTACACCGCGCCAGCCCTGGCCAACTACATGACCCTGCTGGGCTGGTCACCGCCCGTGGGCATGGGCGAGCGTTTCAGCCTGGCTGAAGCGGCGGCCGTGTTCGATTTTGAGCGGGTCAACAAAGCCGGTGCCCGCTTCGACTGGGACAAGCTCAACTGGCTCAATGGCCAGGTGCTGCATGAGCTGACGCCCGACACGCTGCGCCAGCAGCTCGCGCCCCTGTGGGCCCAGAAGGGCTGGGGCAGCGAGGCTGGCAGCGCCAGCGCCGATCCCAGCTGGCAGCAGGATCTGGCCGCCCTGCTTGGGCCCTCCCTGAGCCTGCTGGCCGATGGGGTGGCGCAGGCCGAGCCCTTTTTCACCTGCCCGCCGCTCAACGAGGCCGCCGAGGCCCAGCTCGAGATCGAGGGCGCCCGGCCCGCTCTGGCCGCCCTTGCGGCCGCCCTCGAGCAGCGCGGCGCCGGCAATCCCCTCGATGCCGAAGCCGCCCAGGCACTGCTGGCTGAGGCCACGGCCAGCGCAGGCATCAAAAAGGGCGTGCTGATGAAATCAATGCGTGCCGCCCTGCTGGGCAGCCTGCAGGGGCCCGATCTGCTCGAGACCTGGCTCCTACTGCACCGCCTCGGCGACGACCTGGGCCGCATTCGCCGCTGCCTCTGAGCTGGCAGCTGGCTGCACCAGACCCAGCCGCGCCGCCAGCGGCGCAGCGGTGAGGCCCTGCAGACCCACCGTCAGCAGGATCGTCAGAAACACCAGGCCCTGCAGCCGGCCCGCCCCCAGAACCCCGGCGTCCTCGAGCCGGATCGCAAACAACGACGCCACCGCCGCGGTCACCACACCGCGCGGCGCCAGCCACGCCAACAGCGCTTTTTCGCTCAGCGATACATCGAGTCCCCAGGTGGCCAGGCCGATCGCCACAGGCCGCTGCAGCAGCATGATCGCCAGCACACAGGCGAGCCCTCCCAAGCCAAGGGGGCTGAGCTCACGCCAGCTGACATCGGCCGCCAGCAGGGGAAACAGCATCGTGATCGCCAGCATCGCCAGCTGACGGATCAGTTCATCAAGACTGCTGGCCGCACTGTCGAGCTTTCGCCCCACCACCACGCCGGCTGCAACAGATGCCGGCAGGCCCGATTCAGGCAGCAGCCACTCGCACAGCGAGAACATCAGAAACACCACCCCCAAGGTGAGCTGCAGCCGTAGCGCCGACGCCGAGCCAGCGGGAATGCGTGCCAGGGCAGCAGCCAGCAACCAGCCGCAGGCTGCGCCGATCAACGCACCCCCGCCCAAACGCTGCAGCAGACCCAGCGCCAGCTCGCGCCAACCGTGCAGGTTGCCCAGCACCAGCTCAAGCAACAGCAGGGCGAGCACCGCGCCGATCGGCTCCAGCACCAGGCCCTCGCCCTCAAGCACCTCCCCCAGAGGCGGCTTGAGGCGGATCTGCTGCACGAGCGGCGTCACCACCGTGGGGCCCGTGGCCAGCACGATGGCGCTGTACACCGCCGCCAGCTGCCAGCTCAGACCCGCCAGCCAGTGGGCCGCCAGCAGTCCACCGGCCCCCGCGATCACCAGCCGCACCAGCACGATGCGCAGCACGGTGAGCTTGAGCGCATCACCGGGCAGCCGCAGGTTGATACCGCCGTCAAAGAGCACCAGGCTCACCAGCAGACCCACCACGGTCTCCAGGCCCGTGCCCAGATCGAGCGGATCGACCAGATGCAGGCCTGAGCGGCCGATCAACAGCCCGGCGCTCAGCAACAGCACCACGGCCGGCAGGCCACTGAGCCAGGCCAGAGCCTGGGCCATGGCTCCGGAAAACACGGTGACGCCCCAGAGCAGTCCCAGCCGCTCAGGCGTCATTCATCGAGGGCGTTGAACTTGGGCTCGACGCGAATGCCGATCACGCTGCTGGGCCTGAGCACCAGGTATTCCCCCTCCATCTCAGAGAGAGGAACATTGACGAAGGCATCGGGCGCCGATGCGGTCAGCACGCTGCCATACCACTGCTGAAACGCCTCCAGCGTCGGAAACGAGACCGTTTCGCTCTGGCCGCCGCTCAGATGCAGATGAATGGCGTAGCGACGCGGAGTGCGGGCCATCTGGGGTTGACGCGATGCCCACAGGATGCCCCAGACGCCCCGGTTTGTGCCAGATCCAACCGCTGCGGCAGTGTGGCTGCTGCCACATACAGGGGGTGGCGGGGCTGCCCTGCTGCGGTCAACCCCAGACACAGCAGCTCGGGTGAGTGGTTTGAGCCGCAACCCTGCAGGCTTTGGCCGATCAGCCTGAGCACCTGCCGGTCGCGCCCACGCCACGCCCCCTGGTTGCCCCAGCCCAGCCAGATCGCCGCAGGAGCCGAGGCGCTCACACCGTCAGCAACAGCTACACCACCAGCACCACCCCGCAGCGCCCGCAGCAGCCAGCCATCGTTGCCGCGCCCTACCGGATCGGCCGCCCGCTTCAGCAGCGCCGGGTTTGCGCTGATGCGCGCAAACAGGTTGACCACCTCGAGCGCGCCGTAGCCCCACTGGCGGGCAAACCCCAGCAGCCGGCGCAGGGTGGGGTCGTCGCGCTGGCCATCGGCCCGCGACGGATTCAGCCCCACAAACAGCAGCACCGGCCCCTGCGGCTCCCACACGCGCTGCAGCCACCAGCGGTAGCGCCCGCAGGGACTGAAGGCGGCGTTGGCGCCAGACGTCACCACACCCTCAACCTGCTAATCGCCCTTACAAAAAGCGCCACAATTGACGCCACTTTTCTAATGGCACACAAACAAGCTCCTTCTGGCCTATAGACACAGGAGTTAGCTCCTTCTGACCACGCTGACCAGCATCTGGCCGGTCAAACCCGACCCCACCTGGCCGCACATCTGGCAGGCTGAGAGGCCCTTGTGCACGAGGCCGTGGCGGCGCAGCAGAGCACGACCAAGCCCCAGGCCAACGCCAACAGCAACACCGAGAAACCGCTGCTGCTGCTGATCGACGGGCACTCGCTGGCCTTTCGCAGCTTCTACGCGTTCAGCAAAGGCGGCGACGGCGGCCTCAGCACCAAGGACGGGGTGCCCACCAGCGTCACCTACGGCTTTCTCAAGGCCTTGGTTGACAACTGCAAGGGCCTGCGGCCCCAGGGGCTGGTGGTGGCCTTCGACACGGCCGAGCCCACCTTCAGGCACGAGGCCGACGCGGCCTACAAGGCCCACCGCGACGAAGCGCCCGAGCACTTCTTTACCGACCTCGCCAACCTGCAGCAGATCCTCAAGGAGAGCCTCGACATCCCACTGGCGATGGCTCCTGGCTACGAGGCCGACGACGTGCTGGGCACTCTCGCCAATCGTGCGGCCAACGCAGGCTGGCGGGTGCGCATCCTGTCGGGGGATCGCGACCTGTTTCAGTTGGTCGACGATCAGCGCGACATCGCCGTTTTGTACATGGGCGGCGGCCCCTATGCCAAAAACAGCGGCCCCACTGAAATGCGCCGCGAGGGGGTGATCGCCAAGCTGGGCGTCACACCAGAAGAGGTCGTCGAGCTCAAGGCCCTCACCGGCGACAGCAGCGACAACATTCCTGGTGTCAAAGGCGTCGGCCCCAAGACAGCGATCACGTTGCTTGCCGCCCACACCAACCTCGATGGCATCTACCAGGCCCTTGAGCAGCTGCAGGCCTCCGGCCCCAAGGCCAAAGACCCCAAAGGAGCCCTTAAAGGCGCACTGCTCGAGAAGCTCGCCAATGGCAAAGACGACGCCTACCGCTCGCGCCACCTGGCGGAAATTCTGGTCGACATCCCGTTGCCAGACGATCCGCGGCTTGTGCTCGGCAGCGTCAACGCCGGCGCTCTGGCGACATCGCTCGAAGAGCTGGAGCTGTATTCGCTGGCTAAACAGGTCGGCACCTTCGCCCAGCTGTTCTCGGCCACGGCGCCGGAACCCCCAGAGACAGACAGCCCATCGGGCGCAGCGGCCGTCACAGCCGCCATGGACCCCATCAAGGCAACACCAACTGGCGAAGAGCCCAGTGCGCCATCTGCCGCACCCAAACTCGAGCCGCAGCTGATCACCACAGCAGCGGCACTCGAGCAACTGACGGCCCGGCTGCTGGCAGCCACCGACCCAGCCACGCCGGTGGCACTCGACACCGAAACCACCAGCCTCAACCCTTTCAAGGCTGAGCTGGTGGGCATCGGCGTGGCCTGGGGCGAGGGTCCGGCCGATCTGGCTTACATCCCGATCGGCCACCAGCCAGAAGCAGCCGCTGACCTGCTGAGCGAACCGCCGCCCGCGCCTGAGCAATTGCCGCTCGAAACGGTGCTGGCTGCGCTGACGCCCTGGCTGAGCAGCGCCGCGCACCCCAAAGCCCTGCAGAACGCCAAGTACGACCGGTTGATCCTGCTGCGCCATGGCATTGCCCTGCAGGGCGTGGCGCTCGACACCCTGCTGGCCGACTACCTGCGCGATGCCAATGCCAAGCACGGCCTGGAGGTGCTGGCCGAACGGAACTTTGGCTTCACCCCCACCAGCTACAACGAGCTGGTGCCCAAGGGGGCCGATTTTTCGGCGGTGCCCATCGAGGCAGCAGCGCAGTACTGCGGCATGGATGTGCACCTGACCTGGCGGCTGGCGCGGGTGCTGCGCGCGCAACTGGCCGAGCTGGGCCCGGCGCTGCTGCCGCTGCTCGAGCAGGTGGAGCAACCGCTCGAGCCTGTGCTGGCGGCCATGGAGGCCACCGGCATCCGTATTGATGTCGACTACCTCAAGGAGCTGTCTGTAGAACTATCAGCAACACTGACGCGCCTTGAGGCCGAGGCCAAAGCTGCCGCGGGCGTCGATTTCAACCTCGCCAGCCCCAAACAACTGGGCGAGCTGCTGTTTGAAACCCTGGGCCTGGACCGCAAGAAATCGCGCAAAACCAAAACCGGTTGGAGTACTGACGCCGCCGTGCTCGAAAAGCTCGAGGCCGACCATTCGGTGGTGGCGCTGGTGCTGGAGCACCGCACCCTGAGCAAGCTCAAGAGCACCTATGTGGACGCCCTGCCGCAGCTGGTGGAGCCCGAAACCGGCCGCGTGCACACCGATTTCAACCAGGCGGTCACCGCAACCGGGCGCCTGAGCAGCAGCAATCCAAATTTGCAGAACATTCCTGTGCGCACCGAGTTTTCGCGGCGCATCCGCAAGGCGTTTCTGCCCCAGGAGGGCTGGCAGCTTCTCTCAGCCGACTACTCGCAGATCGAATTGCGCATCCTGGCGCACCTCTCGGGCGAGGAGGTGTTGGTCAACGCCTACCAAAGCGGAGACGATGTGCACCAGCTCACCGCACGCCTGCTGCTCGAGAAGGCCGAGGGCGAGGTGGTCACAAGCGACGAGCGCCGCCTGGGCAAAACGATCAACTTTGGGGTGATCTACGGCATGGGCGCCCAGCGCTTTGCCCGTGAAACCGGGGTCGGCCAGGCCCAGGCCAAGGAATTCCTGCAGCGCTACAAACAGCGCTACCCCAAGGTGTTTGCCTTCTTGGAGTTGCAGGAGCGCCTGGCCCTGAGCCGCGGCTACGTCGAAACCCTGATGGGCCGGCGCCGGCCCTTTGCCTTTGACCCGGCGGGCCTGGGGCGGCTCAAGGGGCAGGACCCGCTGGCGATCGATCTCGACAGTGCCCGCCGCGCCGGCATGGAGGCGCAGCAGCTAAGGGCCGCGGCCAATGCGCCGATCCAGGGCTCTTCTGCCGACATCATCAAGCTGGCGATGGTGCAGCTGCACCACGCCCTGAACGCCGCCGCCCTGCCAGCACGCCTGCTGCTGCAGGTGCACGATGAACTGGTGCTCGAAGCCGAGCCCGCAGCCATGCCCCAGGTGCGCGATCTGGTCAAAACCACCATGGAACAGGCCGTGACCCTGAGCGTGCCGCTGCTGGTCGACACCGGCGTCGGCGCCAATTGGATGGAGGCGAAATAGTGGCCACCTACAGTGCCCCCAGTCGTCCATACCTAGCTCTGTGACCCTGCGGTTCACCAACACCCTGACCCGCCGCGTTGAGCCGTTTGAGCCACTGGTGGCCGGGCAGGTTGGCATCTACTGCTGCGGGGTGACGGTCTATGACCTGTGCCACCTGGGCCACGCCCGCAGTTACATCAACTGGGACGTGCTGCGCCGCTATCTGATCTGGCGCGGCTATGCGGTGACGTTCGTGCAGAACTTCACCGACATCGACGACAAGATCCTGAACCGCGCCGCCGCCGAAGGCAGCAGCATGGAGGCGGTGAGCGAACGCAACATCGACGCGTTCTTCACCGACATGGACGCGCTGAACATTTTGCGGGCTGACCGCATGCCGCGGGCCACCCGCTGCCTCGATGGCATCCGCGCCCTGATCGGCGAACTGGAAGCCAAGGGCGCCGCCTACAGCGCCGATGGCGACGTCTATTTCGCGGTAATGAAGCGGCCCGACTACGGCAAGTTGAGCGGCCGCGATCTGGCCGAGCAGCAGCAGGGCGCCAGCGGGCGCACCGCCACAGCCGAAGAAGCGCGCAAGCAGCACCCCTTCGACTTTGCCCTCTGGAAAGGGGCCAAACCGGGGGAGCCCAGCTTCGATTCACCCTGGGGGCCCGGGCGCCCGGGCTGGCACATCGAGTGTTCGGCGATGGTGCGCGAGGAGCTCGGCACCACGATCGACATTCACCTGGGCGGCGCCGATCTGATCTTTCCCCACCACGAAAACGAGATCGCCCAGTCAGAAGCCGCCAGCGGCCAGCCCCTGGCCCGCACCTGGCTGCACAACGGCATGGTGAATGTGGGCGGCGAAAAGATGAGCAAATCGCTCGGCAACTTCACCACCATTCGCGCCCTGCTGGAGAGCGGCGTGAGCCCGATGACTCTGCGGCTGTTTGTGCTGCAGGCGCACTACCGCAAACCGCTCGATTTCACCACCGAGGCCCTGGAAGCCGCCGCCACCGGCTGGCAGGGGCTCAACGCAGCGCTGGGGCTGATCACGCCAGGGGCAGCCCCGGCGGAACCCACGGCCGACCTGAACCCCGAGCTGGCCGCAGCCAAGGGTCGCTTCATCGCCGCCATGGACGACGACCTCAACACCTCGGCGGCGCTGGCGGTGCTGTTTGAGCTGGCCAAGCCCCTGCGCGCCTTGGCCAACCGCCTTGAGCGCGGCGACGGGGCCGCCGCAACTGAAGCGCAGACCCTGGCCAACCAACAACGGGGCGCCTTGCTGCATGAACTGGCAGGGGTGCTGGGGCTCAAAACTGAAATCAAAGACTCAGCAAAGCTCTCCGGCGGCGGCGCTTCTGCAAGCTGCCCCAGTGATTCCGACATCAACGCCCTGATCGAGCAACGGCGCACCGCTAAGGCAGCCAAGGACTTTTCGACGGCCGATGCGATTCGCGCCCAGTTGCTTGAGGCTGGCATCGAGCTGATTGACAAACCAGGCGGCGTCACTGACTGGATCCGCACCTGAGCTCACAGCCAGTGGACCCGATAGCGGTGCCATGATCAGACCACCGGCACCGAGCACCGCGAAGCAGAGCATGGCTCCCAGCAGGGAGACCACCACCTGACGGCTGCTGTAGCGGGGCTGATGGCGACGGCCATGGAGCCGTTGGCGCCACAGACGTCTCGCCGCCAGCGACACCAACACCCTGCTCTTGGGCACGGCCCTCACTGTTCACATTGAACAGTCTGGTCCCCACGCTGAGCTCAGGACTTGCTGTTCATCAGCTGCTCGATCTTGCGGATGCGTGCCAGGGTCGTGGTCCACACCTCCAGCTCAAAGGCGCGGCCCTGATCGCCTGCCTCAACAGCGCTGCGGCACTGCTCGACCAGCTGCTCGATCGGCTCGCCCCGCTCGAACGCATCCCACAGCGTGCGCTCATGGCGTGCCCGCTCAATGAAGTTCCAGCGCTGCAACCAACCAGGCAGACCAGACACGCGCGCCCTGCAACTGGCGTCAGTTAAGCCCAGAATCGACGCACCCTTGCAAGCCGCCGCCATGCCTCGCAGTCCGTTGAACCTGCTGCTGGCGGCCCCGCTTGGGCTGGCCACCCTGGCCTTGGCGATGCCCACGGCGGCATTCGCTCAAACCGAAACCAAAGGCCAGAGCCCAGCCCCCCAGAAAGCGGCCGAACCCGACACCCGCAGCTTCATCGGCACCTGGGCCCTCACCGACAACCGCAACAACCTCTTCAACGTGCGCCTGTTTCCAGGCGGCAAAGCGATCAGCACCGCGGGCAGCGAGGGCGCACCCGCAGCCGGGGCCTCAAGGCTGAGCCCCAACGAGATGCGCGAACTGGGCCGCTGGCAGGCGTGGGGTAACGGCGTGCGCATCGACTACGGCGATGGCTGGACCGACTGGATCTACGTGGGTCCCGAGGGACTCAGCCATGCCGCCTGGCAGCCCGGCCAGAGCCGCGGCAGCGTGCCGTTCAACTTTGGCCCGGCGGTCAAGCTCAGCGGCGCCGAGGCGCAGGTGGTCGGGGTCTACAGCTTCCCGCCGGCCCAGAGCGAGCTCAAGCCCTACATCGCCACCCTGCTCTCCAACGGCCAGGCCTTCAACGCCATCGACAACCGCGCCGGCGGTGTGTGGACCCTCAACGGCTCCACCGTGGTGATCGACTGGATCAGCGGCTGGCGCACCACGATGAGCATCGATCCGGCCACGCCGCTGCGCCTGCGCCACTGGGAACCAGGGGCTGATCGCAACGGGCCCGAAACCGGTGGCATCCGCCAGGGCAGGCGGATCGAATGAATGGCGGCCAGGCCTGATGAGCAAGCCCAGCTGACCGCTACCAGTTGCGGGCCAGATCGACCAGCGAGATCACCAGGCCGATGCTGATGGCTGCGGGCGACACCCAGCGCAGCAGCCACAGGATCCGGGCCACCAGCGCCGGCGGCGTACCGGACGCCAGCAGGTCGTCGCGCAGGCGTCCTGGAGCACCCCAGCCCAGCAGCAGGGTCAGAAAGAGACCGCCGGCGATCAGCAGCACCCCGCCAAAGACTGCATCCATGCGCTCGAGCACCGTGGTGTTGAGCGCGGCCGGCAGCCCCAGCACAATGACGAGCAGCACGCTGAGCCACACCGTGCGGCGGCGGCTCCAACCCAGCCGGTCCATCAACGAAGCAACCGGCACCTCAAGCAGCGACACCGACGAGGTGATCGCGGCGATGTAGGCCAGCACGAAGAACGCCACCGCCACCACACGTCCGGGACCACCCAGAGAGGCCATGCCGGTGGGCAGGGCAATGAACAGGGTGCCCACCGTGCTGCCGCTGACCACATCGCCCAGGGCAAAGCTCGCGACCAGCGGAAAGGTGACGCAGCCGGCCATCAGGCCGACGGCGGTGTCCATGCCCACCACAGCAACCGCCTCGGTGGGGATCGAACTGCGCTGATCCAGGTAGGCCGCGTAGGCCAGGATGCAGCCGATGCCCGCACCGATCGAAAAGAACGCCTGGGTGAAGGCGTTGCGGATTGTGGTGGGATCGCTCAACTTGCTGGGATCCCACTTGAGCAGAAAGGTGTGATAGCCCGCCTGGGCGCCAGGCAGAAACGAGGCCCACACCAGCAGCGCCAGCAGCAGCACAAACAACAGGGGAATCCCCCAGCGGGAGAGCCGCTCAATGCCGGCGCGGATCCCGGCAGCCACCACCACCCCGGTGAGCGCCAGGCTGAGCACATGGCCAGCGACCGCATCGCCGCCCGTGCTGATCTCGGCAAAGAACGCCTCGGCCGCCGCCATATCGGCCGGCAGGCCTACCAGCAGGGCATGCAGCAGCGTGCGACCGGTCCAGCCCATGAGCACCGCGTAGTAGCTCAAGATGCCCACCGCCGCGGCCATAAACAGCCAGCCCAACGGCGCCCAGCGGCGCCCGCCGGCGGTGATCGGCGCCAGCAGCGGCGCATGGCCGGTGCTGCGTCCCAGCACCATCTCGGCGATCAGCACCGGCAGGCACACCAACAGCACGATCAGCACGTAGAGCACCACAAACGCCAGCCCGCCCCCCTGGGAGGCCCGGTAGGCAAAACCCCAGAGGTTGCCCAGCCCCACAGCGCTGCCGGCCGCCGCCAGCACAAAGCCCAACGCCGAGCTCCAGCGCTCGGGCGGATGGCCCTGGAGCTGCCCCTGCCCGGCAGGCGACTCAGAGAAAGGGCTGGGCATCAGCGTGAAACAGCATCGATGGGGCCCAGTGTCCCGCGTTACACCGCAGGGCACCAGATCAGCCCAGGGCCTGCAGCCGCTGCAGATCCCCCGTCCAACGCAACAGCAGCGGATCAGCCGTGACCAGGGTCGCCCCGGCGGCCCTGGTCGTAGCCACGATGCAGCGATCCACCAGGCTGGCCCGCTGCGGCAAACCGTCCAACGCCCCAGCCGCCACAACGAGATCGCCATCCAGCGGCAGCTCCTGCAACCCCTGCCGCAGCCATTCATGGCGCCAGGCCTCCGTGCTCCAAGCCAGCAGCAGTGCCCCCTGCTGACGCAGCTGTGTCACCTCCCAGAAGCTGATGGCACTCACAGCCAGAACCCCAGCACTCCAGGCCCTGCTGATTTCAGCGCGGGCACGGGATCCCAGGCGGTGAGGCTGCAGCGAACACCAGACCAGCACGTGGGTATCGAGCAGGATCATTGGCCCCGCCCGCATGCGGCCAGATCCACCAGGATGCGGCCGCCCGAAGCCACCCCGAAGGGCGTCTGGGCCCGCTGGCTGGCTACCGGCATCAACTGAACCAGAGGTTTGCCGCGCTTCTCGATCACCAGTGACTGCCGCGTCGCAGCCACCTGATCCATGAGCGCCAGGCACTGGGCCTTGAACTGCGACGCCGCGATCGTGCGCATGACTGGAGAGAAGGCGGGGTACGGGAGATCATTCCCACCGCCTTGCACAGATGACCATGGTCATGACCATGGTCCGATTCCCCAAGGGGAGACGTAACGGGAAGGAAGAGGAACAGGAAGAGAAACAGGAAGAGAAACAGGAACAGAGCAAGGACAAGAACAGGGCCTGGAACTCGTCCTGAACCTGAAACTGGGACTGGGAACGAAAAAGGGCGCGCATGGGTTGTGCGTGGAAAGGGGGGATGCCACCACCCACACGGCCAGCGCCCCCGATCAGCCAGGCAGCCAGCCAGCCAGGCAGCCAGCGATCCAGCCCCCTCGCCCGAGCCAGACGGGCCGATGAGCCGAAAGTGACAAACTGGGCGGCGATCTGTGAAGCCAGCCCGTGAAAGCCCTCTCCGTGCTCGGCTCCACCGGCTCGATCGGCACCCAGACGCTGGAGCTGGCCGAGGAGTTCCCCGATCGCTTCAAGGTGGTGGCCCTCACCGCCGGCAACAACCTCGATCTGCTGGTCGAGCAGATCTGCCGCCACGCCCCCGAGGTGGTGGCTCTGGCCGACCCTCAGCGCATCGGCCAGCTGCGCGAGCGCCTGGGCGCCCTGGAGCCGAGCGCCCGGCCGGCCCGCCTGCCCGAGCTGCTGGGCGGCAGCGATGGCCTGTGCGCCGCGGCCGCCTGGCCCACCGCTGATCTGGTGGTAACCGGCATTGTGGGTTGCGCCGGCCTGTTGCCCACCCTGGCAGCGATCAGAGCCGGCAAAGACCTGGCCTTGGCCAACAAGGAGACCCTGATCGCCGCCGGGCCGGTGGTGCTGCCCGAGCTGGCCAAGAGCGGCTCGCGCCTGCTGCCAGCCGACTCGGAGCATTCGGCGATCTTTCAGTGCCTGCAGGGCACGCCCTACGCCGAGACGGCGCGCCTGAGCACCGGCACCCCCACCCCGGGCCTGCGCCGCATCCAGCTGACCGCCAGCGGCGGCGCCTTTCGCGATTGGGACCCGGCCGATCTGGTCAAAGCGACGGTGGCCGATGCCACCAGCCACCCCAACTGGAGCATGGGCCGCAAGATCACGGTCGATAGCGCCTCATTGATGAACAAGGGGCTCGAGGTGATCGAGGCCCACTACCTCTTTGGCCTGGACTACGACCACATCGAGATCGTGATCCATCCCCAGTCGATCATCCACTCGATGGTGGAGCTGGCCGACAGCTCGGTGCTCGCCCAGCTGGGCTGGCCCGACATGAAGCTGCCGATCCTGTACTGCCTGAGCTGGCCCGAGCGGCTCGAGACCCCCTGGCGCCGCCTCGATCTGACCGAGGTGGGCGCGCTCACCTTCCGCAAACCCGACCCGGCCCGCTACCCCTGCATGGAGCTGGCCTATGCGGCAGGACGCGCCGGCGGCACCATGCCGGCGGTGATGAACGCCGCCAACGAGCAGGCCGTGGCGCTCTTCCTCGACGAGCAGATCCATTTCCTCGATATTCCGAAGCTGATCGACGGGGTGTGCGATCGCCACAAAGACGACCACACGGCCGATCCCTCGTTGGACGACGTGTTGGCAGTCGACGCCTGGGCCCGCACAGCGGTGCGCGAGGCTGCAGCCCGGCTCAACGCCATGGTGCCGGCTGCGCTGCCAGGCTGATGCAGGCCAATCCCCGGGTCAGCCATCACCTGCTGCTCTGCGCCACCCCCACCAAGGGCTTGTGCTGCCCTGATCCGCAGCAGGGTGCCGCGAGCTGGGAGACGCTCAAGCGCCTGGTGCGTGAGCGGGGCCTGGAGGACCTGGGGCGGCCTGGCGGCATCGTGCTGCGCAGCAAGGCCGACTGCCTGCGCATCTGCGCCAATGGCCCCGTACTGCTGATCTGGCCCGACGGGATCGTCTATGGCGGCGTGAGCCCCGAACGACTCGCTCGCATCGTCGATGAACACGTCATTGGCGGCACCCCGATCGCCGAATGGATCGCGGCTCGTTATGCGCCACTGTCGACAACAAACAGCGCGTCCTTGAGCTGGAGCAACGGCACCTAGGGCTACATTGACGCCCAAGTGGATGGGCCGTGTCTCGCTGTGAACAGCACACCGCAACCACATGGGCAACCAGGCACGGTCAAGCAAACCTTGAGCGTCTGGATGACCTCGTCACGGATGACGGTCCAATTGGGTGTGTTCCTGATCTGGTTCTACCTGTGGTCGAGAACCCATCGCGGCTGAAGGGCCACGGGCAGGATCGCTCAACTCACTGAGGCAGGCTTCTTGCCCACGCCCAGCTCGCGCAGTTCGCTGAGCAGGCCGGCGAGCACAGCCTTGGCATCGCCAAAGACCATGGCCGTCTGGGGCAGCTCGAACAGGGCGTTCTTGATGCCGGCATAGCCGGCCCCCAGACTGCGTTTGACGACAAACACCTGACGCGCCTGATCGACCTCCAGCACCGGCATGCCGAACAGGGGGCTGCTGGGATCGCTCTTGGCGTCGGGGTTCACCACGTCGTTGGCGCCCAGCACGATCACCACATCGGTGCGGGGGAATTCAGGGTTGATCGCGTCCATTTCAAGCAGCTGCTCGTAGGGCACATCGGCCTCGGCGAGCAGCACGTTCATGTGGCCCGGCATGCGGCCGGCCACCGGATGAATCGCGTAGCTCACTTCGGTGCCGTTGGCCTCGAGCAATTTGGAGAGCTCGCGCAGGGTGTGCTGGGCCTGGGCCACCGCCAGGCCATAGCCGGGTACAAAGACCACACGCTCGGCGGTTTCCAGGGCCATGGCGCACTCTTCGGCACTGCAGCTGGTGATGCGGGTGTAGCCCGCCTCATCACCGCCACCGCCCACATGGCCGCCGGCGCTGGCCCCTAGCGCCCCGCCGAACAGCACGCTGACCAGCGAGCGGTTCATGGCCGTGCACATCACCTGGGTGAGGATCAACCCGGCGGCGCCCACCATGGCGCCGGCGACGATCAGCAGCTGGCTGCCGACCACAAAGCCGGCCGCCGCGGCCGCCACGCCCGAGTAGCTGTTGAGCAGCGAGATCACCACCGGCATGTCGGCGCCGCCGATCGGCAGGGTCACGCCGATGCCCAGCAGGCTCGAGGCCACCACCAGCAGCCACAACGCCGCGCCTGCCGGATCGGCAGGCAACGCCAGTCCGCCCACCAGGGCCGCCACCGCCAGGGCGATGTTGACGGCATGGCGCACCTGACTCTGGGTCCAGCCAGGGGTGTCGATCCAGCCCTGCAGCTTGCCCATCGCCACAATCGAGCCGCTGAAGGTGATCGCCCCGACAAACACCGAAATCACAATCGAGATGCGCTCCACCAGCACCGCTCCACTGAGCGCGGCATCAGGCGCGCTCTGAAACAGCGCCACAGCCACAGCCACCAGCAGTGAAGCCATGCCGCCGCAGCCGTTGAACAGGGCCACGGTCTCGGGCATGGCGGTCATCGGCACACGCCGGGCCAGCAGCAGTCCGGCACAACCACCGATCGCCGTGCCGCCTGCAATCCACAGCCAGGCCGCAGGGCTGAGCTGCTGCTCGATCAGCAAACCGACCACGGCCAGGGCCATCGCCAGCGCCGCAAGGCCATTGGCCGAACGCGCCGAGCGCACCTTCGAGAGGCCCTTGAGCCCCAGGGCGAGCAGCAACACCGCCAGCAGATCGAGGGCATAGGGCATCGCCGCCAGCACTGCGGCCAGGGGTGATGCCGCCGGTTGCGGCAAAGAGGCAAGCAGGGTCGGGCACATGGTTGTGAACAGGTCGTAGGGACTCAGAGCCGTCAACGGCGATCGCTCTTGCGCGCAAACATCGCCAACATGCGATCGGTGACCACAAAGCCACCGACGACGTTGAACAGGGCAAAGGCAAGCGAGGCGCCCCCCAACAGCAGCAAAGCCGGCTGCCCATGGGCCTGGGCGATCAGGGTGAGCGAAGCCAGCACGGTGATGCCGCTGATCGCATTGGCCCCGCTCATCAGCGGGGTGTGGAGGGTGGGCGGCACTTTGCCGATCAGCTCAAGACCCAGCAGGCTGCCGAGCAGCAGCACCCACAGAGCCTGCGACAGAGAACTCATGTCAAGCGGTCGTTGGTGAGGTGGAACCAGAGGCAGCTGCCGCGCCCGCTGGCGCAGGCAGCAGATCCGGCCGCAGACAGCGGCCGGTGTGGGTGATGAGGCAGCCTTCAAGGATCGGGTCGCTGGGATCGAGGCCCAAGCGGGGCTGATCGTCTGGCTGGTCATCGGCCTTGCCTGCCGCCAGCAGGTGCTGAAGCAGGGCCAGCAGGTTGCGCGCATAGAGCGTGCTGGCGTGCTGGGCCAGGCTGCTGGGCAGGGCATCGGCACCGATCAGCTGCACGCCATGCCGCTCCACGGTGTCGCCGGCGACGCTGCCCTCGCAGTTGCCGCCCTGGGCGACGGCCAGATCGACCACCACCGAGCCTGGCTTCATGCCGGCGAGCATGGCGTCGCTGATCAGCCGCGGCGCCGGCTTGCCCGGCACCTGCGCAGTGCAGATCACCAGATCGGCCAGGGCCAGCTGCTCGGCAAGCTGCTGGCGCTGGGCCGCCAGAAAGGCTTCGCTGGCTGCCAGGGCGTAGCCGCCTGCCTCGGCCGGACGCTCCTGCTCTGAGGGCGGGTCGATGAAGCGGCCCCCCAGCGATTCGACCTGCTCTTTGGCAGCAGGGCGCACATCGCTGACGTAGACGATGGCGCCCAGGCGCCGCGCCGTGGCCACAGCCTGCAGGCCGGCCACACCGGCCCCCAGCACCAAGGCGCGGGCCGGCTGAATCGTGCCGGCGGCCGTCATCAGCATCGGCACGTAGCGGTTCAGCGCCGAGGCGGCCAGCAACACGGCCTTGTAGCCGGCGATGTTGGCCTGCGACGAGAGCACATCCATGCTCTGGGCGCGACTGATGCGCGGCAGCAGCTCCATGGCAACCGCCGAGACCCCTCGCTCAGCCAGCAGCGTCAGCCGCTGCGGCGCGTCATAGGGCTCCAGCAGCCCGACAAGCAGGGCGCCCGACTTGAGCTCGGCAAGCTGCTCAACGGGTGGCGGGGCCACCACCAGCACCACATCGGCCGCAGACCACGGCAGCGCAGCTGGCGAGACAATCTGAGCGCCAGCGGCGGCATAGAGAGCATCGTCAAAACCGGCAGCATCACCGGCTCCGCTTTCGAGCTGAACCTGCAGGCCAGCAGCGACGCAGGTCTTGACCGTATCGGGGGTGGCCGCCACGCGACGTTCAGCGGAACGCTGCTCGCGTGGCACCAACAGGTTCAACATGCCGTCACCTCCTGAGCTCGCGCGGCAAAAGCGGGCTCGTCATGCCGTCCATTAGGCGACGGGCCACGGCATTGGGCAATCGTTTTGATGCGATTGTGCGCACACCCCGACCATTAGCGGGCATTCAAAACAGGGGCAGCAGCTCCTGCTCAAGGCACACCGCCTGGGGCCAGGCGCCCTGATGGCGCAACAAGCGAGCCCGCAGAATCATCGGGTCGATGTCGCATTCGAGCTGCCAGCAGTCCTCCAGTCGCTGGCGCCGCTGCGCCGGGGTCAGGCGCAGCGGGCGGGGGTCACTGGCTTCGGGAACGTCCATGGCCTGTGCCGTGATGGCCCGAAGTTAGGAACGCTCAGCGCTGTGCCCATAGGCCAGAACACCTAATAATGCGGCGATGTCCTGTTCCTTTGCGCTGGGCCAACGGTCCGCGGTTCAACCGCGGCACTGGCAAAGCCGCCTGATGCAGCTGCTGCGGGCCCGTCTGGCGCAGCCGGATCCGCAGGGGCACGACGTGTTGATCCATGCGGGCCCCGGCGCCGGCAAGACCCTTGGCGCCCTGTTGGGCGTCGAGCAACTGCTGCGCGACGGTCGGCTGCAGCGTTTTGTGGTGTTCTGCCACCGCACCGCCATCGCCACCCAATGGCAGCGCGCTGCAACGCGGCTGGGGCTTGATCTGAGTCCCTGGGGGGAGCAGCCGACGGCCACCGGCGTGTTGGTGAGCTATCAGGCAGCGGCCCTGCACCGCGAGCGCTGGCTGGCCGAGCTGCAGGGCTGGGGCGAAGCCCCCTGGCTGGCGATCGCCGACGAGGTGCATCACCTGGGCGTCGATCCCGATGAGCCCGAAGCCGCCGCCTGGGGCCATGCCTTCAGCAGCCTCAGCACTGGCGCTGTGTTGCGCCTGGGCCTGACTGGCACACCGTTTCGCGCCGATCAGCTCGCCTTCTGCGCGGCACGCCAGGTGCAGCAGCGCGAAGGCGACGAACTGGTCTGGCGCATCGTGCCCGATCTGTGCGTCGAACCACGCCAGCTGATCAGCGCCGGCGATGTGCGGCCGCTGGAATTCAGATTTCAGGACGGCTGGGTTGATCACGCCCGCCACGACGACGGCGACGGTGTGGGCGAACGCTCCTGCCTATCGGGCGAAAGCCGCGAAACCTGGCGCGCCCGTAACCTGCGCCGTGCCATTCGCCTGGCCGATGGCAGCAGCATTGCCCAGCGGGTGCTGCTGCAGGCGCGCGATCGACTTGAAACGGTGCGCCAGCAGCACAGCGATGCCGGCGGCCTGGTGATCGCCCGCGACATCGCCCACGCCCGCCAGGTGGCTGCCCTGCTGATTGAGCAAGGCGATCGGGCGGTGCTGGTGCATTCGCTCGATCCCGAGGCCGAGGCCAACCTGGCGGCCTTTCAGCGGGGCATGGGCGACTGGCTGGTGAGCATCGACATGTGCTCCGAGGGCTTCGATGCCCCGCGCCTGCGGGTGGTGGCCTACCTGAGCACCGTGGTGACGCGCAGCCGCTTTGTGCAGGCGATCACCCGCGCGGTGCGGCTCGACGGTGGACGCGAACGGCATGAAGCCATTCCGCGGGATCCTTCGTACGTGTTTGCCCCAGCTGACCCCCTGCTGATGAGCTACGCCCGCAGCTGGTCGCTCAGTGAGCCGTACCTGCTGCGGGGGCGAGCACAGGCCAGCGAACCCGCAGCAGGGACCGGCGGCTGGAGCGCCTCGCGCCCACCAGCGGCTATCGCTGATGGCGCCGGCTCGGTGATCGCCATGAGCGGCCCGCAACTGCCCGGATTTCTGCAGCAGAAGCGACCTGCCTAAGGCAGCAATCTGCGACGTTGTGTCAATCGACACCCCCAATTGCCCCACGACCCGTCAATCTGTTGCCACCACCCGGGGACGGTGACCATGGACGCAGCAATGGACGGAGCCATCCAACGCCGCTTAACGGTCGCTGTGAGCTGGGCTTTGGCCCGCCGCGCCACCCTCGATGCCCTGGAGCACTACGAGGAGAGCTACGCGCTCAACGAAGAATTTCGCGAATGGTTGCTCTGTCTTGAGGAGCACCCCGATCTGCTGGCTGCCAGCGTGCTGATGGTGCCCAGGAACCTGGCCGACCTGCTCAGCAGCAAGCGCTCAGAGAGCGGCGGCATTCTCGAAAGCTGAGCCGAGATCGCGGCACAGCGAAAAGGGCGAACGCCTCGAGACAACGGCTCAAATCTAAAGCAAATCTGAAGAAACTGCGGCCGAGCGCGTCAGCCTCTGCGCTGGACGTCATCAATCTTGACCCAGGGGAACCGCCGATCCCCTAGGCTTAAGTCGAAGTCATTCCGCATAAGCAGCGCCATGGCCACCGGGCAGCAGCCGCTTGAAAACCTTGTGATCGTTGGCTCTGGGCCTGCGGGATACACCGCGGCCATTTACGCAGCCAGGGCGAACCTCAACCCGCTGCTGATCACCGGTTTTCAAGATGGGGGAATTCCCGGTGGTCAGCTGATGACCACCACCCACGTCGAGAACTTTCCCGGATTCCCCGATGGCATCCTGGGGCCCGACCTGATGGATCGCATGAAGGCCCAGGCCCTGCGCTGGGGCACCCGGCTGGTGGAGGCCGACGCTGAAGCGATCGATCTGTCGCAGCGTCCCTATCGCATCACGGCCGAAGGCCGGGTGATCGAAACCCAAGCCGTGATTTTGGCCACCGGTGCCAGCGCCAACCGGCTTGGCCTGCGCAGCGAAGCGCGCTTCTGGAGCAAGGGCATCAGCGCCTGTGCCATCTGTGATGGAGCCACCCCCCAGTTCCGCGGCGAAGCCGTGGCTGTGGTTGGCGGCGGCGACTCGGCCTGTGAAGAGGCGGTCTATCTGACCAAGTACGGCAGCCACGTCCACCTGATCGTGCGCACCGACAAACTGCGGGCCAGCGCTGCGATGGCCGATCGGGTGCTGGCCAACCCCAACATCACGGTGCACTGGAGCCGTCAGGTGGCCGATGCCCAGGGCAGTGACTGGCTCGAAGCAATTGAGCTGCGTGATAGCAACACCGGTGCAACCCAGCAGCTACCGGTCAAGGGTCTCTTTTATGCGATCGGCCATACCCCCAACACCCGCCTGGTGAGCGGCCAACTGGAGCTTGATGCCAAGGGCTATCTGGTGACCCAGCCCGGCCGCCCCGAAACCAGCAAAGAGGGCGTCTATGCCGCTGGCGATGTGGCCGATGCCGAATGGCGTCAAGGCATCACCGCTGCCGGCAGCGGCTGCCAGGCCGCCCTGGCGGCCGAGCGCTGGCTGAGCCACCACCAGTTGGCCGTCACCGTGAGCCGCGAGCAGGTCGAGCCCCAGACGGTGGGAGAACCGGTGCGCACCGCCGTCAGTGACGAGGCGAACTACGACCCCAATGCCCTGTGGCAGAAGGGCAGCTACGCCCTGCGCAAGCTGTACCACGACAGCACAAAGCCGCTGCTGGTCGTCTACACCTCACCCACCTGCGGTCCCTGCCACGTGCTCAAACCCCAGCTCAAGCGGGTTCTCGATGAGCTGGGTGGCCGCGCCCAGGGGGTTGAGATCGACATTGAGGCCGATCAGGCGATCGCCGAGCAGGCCGGCGTCACCGGTACCCCAACGGTGCAGCTCTTTTTCAACAAGGAGCTCAAGCAGACCTTCCGCGGAGTCAAACAACGCAGCGCGTTCAAGGCTGCGATCGAGGCGTTGCTCGGTGTTCCCGCGTAATTCCCCACAGATCGAATGGGCCGGGCCAGACCAGCGCTCTCAACGACGCCGCGGACCACCGGGACGGTTGCCGCCGGGCTTCGGACCTGCGGCACCAACATTGCGCTCGCGGTAGGTGATGCGCCCGCGGGTCAGGTCGTAGGGGCTGATCTCAACCAAGACCTTGTCGCCCGCCAGCAGTTTGATGCGGAACTTGGTCAGCTTGCCGGCAGCGCGGCAAAGGCACTGGTGACCTGCCGGCTGCTCGAGGGTCACCAGGTAGAACCCGTTGCCCTGTTCCTTTTCAATCACGCCGGAGGTTTCGATCATGCGGCTGGCTGTCTGATCCTTGCGACATCGAAGACTCAGCTTAAAGGCCCGTCCCCGTGACCACGCTGCTGTTCCACAAACCGTATGGCGTGCTGAGCCAGTTCACCCCCGAACCGCACAGCGCCTGGGGGTGCCTGGCCGAGCACATTGACGCGCCAGGGGTCTATGCCGCCGGGCGGCTCGATGCCGACAGTGAGGGGCTGCTGCTGCTCACCAGCAACGGCCGCCTGCAGCAACGGCTGTGCGACCCGGCATTTGGCCACTGGCGGCGCTACTGGGTGCAGGTTGAGGGTGACGCCGCCGCCCAGCCCCAGGCCCTTGATGCTCTACGCAGCGGTGTTGTGATCCAACAGCGCCGCACGCGGCCGGCCCGGGCTCGCCTGCTGAAATGCAGCGACTGCGAAGCAGCAGGGATCGGGCCGCGGCAGCCCCCGATTCGAGAGCGGCGGGCGATTCCAACCAGCTGGATCGAGCTGGAGCTCTGCGAAGGCCGCAACCGCCAGGTGCGGCGCATGAGTGCGGCGGTGGGCCTGCCGACGCTGCGCCTCATTCGCATGGCGATCGATCTGATGGATGGGGGCGCACCGCTCGATCTGCAGGGCCTGGCTGCGGGCCAATGGCGCCCCGTCAACGCCTCAGAAACCGAGCGCCTGAGCCAGCTGCTGAGGAGGCAAGCTCATTCACCCGGGCGAGGCGGCCGCCCCGGCGGCGGAAAATCAGGCCACGGGCTTGGCGGTGGGTAAGGCGGCTTGGCGCTCAGGGTTGAATGCAGCACGGTTGAGTTCACGCTCCAGAGCGTTCACGCGCATCGCCCGCAGGCAGAACTTGCAGCCTCCAGTGGTCTGCAGATGCTTTTCCGGTGTGATGGTGATCAGCTTGACCGGATGGTCCTTGCAGCGAATCCTGATCGGCGTCTTGAAGCTTTTGTAGACGATCTCGCCGTAGTCATAGAGATCACCGAAACGCGCCTGGGCGCGCTGCAGAAAGAGCTCTTTGCTGATCGGGCTACCCATAGCCCGCGAGCCTATCGAGATTGGCTCCCAACCCCAGGTGTGATTCAAAAAGTGTTGTGAACCGCCCCAGGTGAGCGGCCATCACCCCAGTCGCTCAGCCCAGCACGTCCTTGAGTTCGCGCACGGTCATCAACTGGCCGTAGTAGTAATTGGCGCGAGCACGGCGGGCCGGATCTTCGATGCTGTCGAGCGCATCAAAGCCCAGGCTCTGCCAGAGCTCATGACCGCTGGCGCGGCTCACCTCAGCGACCGCCTCCTGCTCCAGGTTGGCCAGACGGCGCTGAAGATTTTTGATCTGAGCGACAGACACCGGCAGAACACCAACACCACGCAATAGTACAGGCGAACTGCTAGCCCCCGCAACCGGGACGGCCGTTTGTGTTCAGAAGGGCAGCTTTTTCTTGGCGTCCTTGTCGAGATCGGCCTCCATCTCGCGCAGGCGCTTGAGAATCGTGTCGTAGTACTCCTTGAGGTAATCCTCAAGGGTGGTCGTCTCAGCCGGATCCAGGCCAAAGGCCGCGTAGCTCTCCTCCATGGAGGCATCGAGCGCCGCGCCGCCGCCGGTGACCGCGGCAAAGGCCAGCCGCTCTGCAACGTTGACGCTGGGCTCAAAAAAGTTGGCCACGGCCTGCATGGCCTGCAGCAGCACAGGGGGGACCCGTACGACGCGAGCATCCTTGCCGGTGAAGCGCTCGCACAGCTGGGTGATCTCGCCGGTGGTCCAGGCCCGCGGACCCACCACCGGGAAGCTGCGCCGCACCGTTTCGGGCCGCTCCAGGGCCGCCACCGCAAAACGGGCCATGTCCTGGGTGTTCATGTAGGCCAGCGGTGTGGGAGAACCGCTGACCCAGACGGTCTGTTGCTCCAGCACCGGGATCGCAAACTGGCTGATCAGGCCCTGCATGAACGCCACACCCTGCAGGATTGTGTAATCCAGATCGGAAGCGGCAAGCCACTGCTCGCTGCAGGCCTTGATCTCCATCAAGGGCACATCGGGGTGCTGGGCCGCACCAAGCAGTGACAGAAACACCACCCGCTTGACCCCGGCGCGGCGGGCAGCGGCAAACAGGTTCTGCTTGCCAGTCCAGTCGATGTCGTAGGCACTACCGGGCTCATTGGCCCGGGCGGTGGCCGCATCGATCAGCGCGTCCTGGCCTTCAAGGGCATAGTCGAGGCTCGCTGGCTCCAGCAGATCACCGCGGGTGAGCTCACAGCCCCACTCGGTCAAGAAGGCGGCCTTGCGAGGGCTGCGCACCATGCAGCGCACCTGATGGCCCGCATCAAGCGCACGGCGCACAATCTGCCGGCCGAGGGTTCCGGTGCCACCGACGACCAACAGCTGCATACCAACCAACTCGCAAGCGCGCCTGAGCCTAGGGGCGCACGCGTGCAGCCCGCGTCAGCTCAGTCCTTGAGCAGCTTGAGCAGCAGTGCCCCACCGGCCAGACCCAACGGAATCAGCACCCAGAACAGGGCAGCGGTGCCGAAGATTTCAGAGGCCATGAACCGCGCAGCGCGAATCGATGGCTACCTATTTAGCAGTCTCCCCTGCTGTCCTGGCCTGCAGCTGACGCGCGGTCGCAAGAATTTGTTCCCAGGAGGCATCGCTGCGCAGCTGAGCCGCCATGACACCGCTGGCCTGGGCGCGGTAGCCAGCCTGCTGCAAGGCCCTGCACAACGCCGCAAGCGGTGGCGGCCCGCCGCCCAGGTGCCGGCCGATGCTGCTGGCCGGCCAGCAGCGCGGCAGATCGCCCGGATCGTCAGCCAGACGATCCAGCAGCCCAAGGCTCTGCGGGGCGAGTGAATCGCCCGCGCCCCAGCCGCTCTGACGCCCGCGCTGCTGCAACCGCGCCAGGCTGACGGGGTGCTGCAGCGGGCCGATCCACAGGGGGCCGCTGATTGCCAGAGGCGCTGGCCCCTGGCACAGGCAGGGCTGCCACTGGCGCAGCCGCAGCAGCGCTTGCACTTGCTGATCGCCGCACCTGTGGCAATGGGCCAGCAGGCCCAGCTGGCCCAGGGGCTCGCTGCCGGGGCGCTTGCACAGCCGCACTGCACTGCGAAAGGTGCGCCCCTCGCTGAAGCTGAGCAACGGCTCAATACCGCGCCCCTGGGCCCAGGCGGTGCGCGCAATCAGGCCGAGCTGCAGCCGCAGCGCCAGCTCCCAGCTGGCCGGATGGGCCCGCGCCGCGGCGCCGAACTGCCGCAGCGCCGCAGCGCGGTCGTGGCCGGTGGGCGAGCGCCCATCGGTGCTGGCGACATACAACACCCCGCCAACCTTGAGCGCCTCGAGCGCCAGCGGCAGCAGCGCTGCCGGACTGCCAAACGCATCAAGGTCGAGCAGATCGAAGCGCTGCCGCTCGATCAGGCAGCGCGCCAGCAGCTGCTGGGCCGTGTGCGCACTGGGGTGCAGCGCTACAGAGCTCTGTGCCAGAGGGCCGAGGTTCGCCTCAAGCAGCGGCAGGCGATCGGGATCAGCGTCATTGACCCAGAGCCCGGTTTTGCCAGGGTGCGGCGCCAACACCTCGAGCCCGTAGCGCAGGGCGCGAATGCCGCAGCCCGCCATCGCATCGAGCACCGCAACAGGCGCCTCGGGGCCCAGGGCATCGGCGCGATCAGCCAGCAGCAGCACTCCCAGGTCACGGGCGGGGCGCGAATCGGCGCGAAAAAAACCAGCGCCGAGCTGCAGCCGCGCCGCCGCTTCGCAATAGTGATCGCCAGTGCCCGTGGCCACAGCAGCATTGACAGCTCTGCCTCTCCACAGTGCTCCAACGGCCCGCTGGGGCACGGCCCAGCTGTGGAGCTGGCGAGGCCTCTCGTGCCACTGGCGGGTGCTGGGTGATCGCAGCCGGCCCGCGGTGCTGCTGCTGCATGGCTTTGGTGCAGGCAGCGGCCACTGGCGCCGCAATGCAGCGCCGCTGGCAGCGGCGGGCTGGTGCGTCTACGGGCTTGACCTGATCGGTTTCGGCGCCTCGGCGCAGCCGGCCCTGCGCCTCGACAACCGCCTCTGGGCCAGGCAGGTGCAGGCGTTTGCCGAGCAGGTGGTGCAGGCACCGGTGGTGCTGGTGGGGCATTCGCTGGGGGGGCTGGTGGCGCTCAGCTGCGCTGTCTGGTGGCCGCAGTGGGTGCAGGCGGTGGTGGCCGCCCCCCTGCCTGACCCCAGCCTGCTGATGCCGCCCAGGCGGCCCGGCCGCCGCAGGCCCTGGCGCCGCCGGCTCAAGCGCGGCGTGGTGCGGCTGCTGTGCCGGCTGCTGCCGCTTGAGCTGATCGTGCCGCTGCTGGCCCATTCACCGTTGCTCGATCTGGGCATTCAGCTGGCCTATCACGGGGCGGTGATCGGCGATGGCGAGCTGCACCGGGTGATCGCCAGGCCGGCGCGGCGTCCCACCGCCGTGCGCGCGCTGCGGGCCATGAGCACGGCAATGGCCCTGCGCCCCTTTGGCGCCACGGCCCGGGCCCTGTTGCCCAGGCTGCGCCAGCCCCTGCTGCTGATCTGGGGGCACAACGACCGGCTGGTCCCGCTTGAGGTCGGTGCGCAGTGCCGGCAACTGCAACCGCAGGTGCAGTTCGAGGTGCTGGAGGCCTGCGGCCATTGCCCCCACGATGAGCAGGCACAGCGCTTCAACACGCTGCTGCTGCACTGGTTGGCGCGTACCTTGGGGTGATCTGCATGCTTTGCCCCCGGCTGTCCCATGAAGCACACCCTGTCGGTGCTGGTTGAAGACGAGTCGGGTGCCCTCAGCCGCATCTCCGGTCTGTTTGCCCGCCGCGGCTTCAACATCGAGAGCCTGGCTGTCGGTCCGGCCGAAAACGCTGGGGTCTCGCGCCTGACCATGGTTGTCGAGGGGGATCCCTCCACCCTCGAGCAAATGACCAAACAGCTCGACAAGCTGATCAACGTGCTGGGGGTCATCAACCTCTCGACCATCCCGGCGGTCGAGCGCGAGCTGATGTTGCTCAAGGTGGCCGCTCCGGCCGAGCAGCGCAGCGCGATCCTCGAGCTGGTGCAGGTGTTTCGCGCCAAGGTTGTCGATGTGGCCGACGACGCGCTGACCCTTGAGGTGGTCGGCGATCCAGGCAAGCTCGTGGCGCTCGAACGGCTCATGGAGCCCTACGGCATTCTCGAAATCGCCCGCACGGGCAAGGTGGCCTTGGAGCGCGCCTCGGGGGTCAACACCGAGCTGCTCAAGACCACCAGCCTCGACAAGCGGGTACCGGCTTAAGGCTTCTCTTTGACCAGGGTGCCGCCCTCGAGCAGCCGTGCCTTGAGCAACTTGTCTCCCTGGACGATGCGATCAACCACGTCCATGCCCTGCACGACGCGGCCGAAAACCGCATAACGACCGTCGAGCTCGGGCAAGGCCTGCAGGGCGATGTAGAACTGCGCACTGGCCGAATTGGGATCGGCCGAGCGCGCCATCGCCACCGCACCGCGCTGGTGCGCCAGGGCCAGCTGGCGGGTGATGCCGGGTGCGGTGAGCAGTTCGCCGTAGCGCGGCGCAGCCTCGCCGCTGAGCTTGAGCTCAAGCGGGATCAGGCGGGCCTGACCGCTGGCCGGATCGAGGTAATTGCCCGTGCCGTACTGGCTGGGGTTGACCTTGGGGTTGGCCGTTTGCGGATCACCGCCCTGCACCACAAAGGGCACCGGCTCTCGCACCACGCGGTGAAAGAGCGTGCCGTTGTAGGCGCCCTTGTTGACCAGATCAACAAAGTTGCCAGCCGTCAGCGGGGCAGCGGCGCCATCGAGCTGCAACTGAAGCTTGCCCTTGCTGGTCTCCAGCTCAACCAGGGCAGTGCCCTGCAGGCACGCAACGGTGCCTGCTGCGCAGCCCTGCGGCCTTGAGCCGCTCTCGGCAGCACAGGCCGAAAGACCCACCGGGGCGAGCAGCAGCAGCAGCGCCAGCAACCAGCGGGTCATCACAGCCCCTCCAGCGGCACGCCCAGAAAACGGGCCAGCTTGGCGCCGCCCAGTTCAAGCTCGGCCAACGGCAGCGGCTCACCAACACGGGTGAGCGGCATGTCGCGCCGCCCCTGCACCCGCAAGGCCAGCCGACGCCTGGGGTTCAGCCCATCGCGCACCTCCACCTTGACCGCCTGGATCTGGTTGAGCGGGATCGAGACATCGATGCGCTGGCGAAAGCCACGCCGGCTGATCGTGGCTTCTCCACTGGTGCGATCAAAGCGGTTGCTGCCGGCGCCCACATCGATCGCGATCACCGCCCACAGATAGGTGGCCAGGAGCACGGCAGCCACGCCATAAAGGCCCATGACCAGCCCCTGCGGCACAAACTCAAGCGCCGCCGGGTGACCGATCGGCAACAGATCGCGGCCGAGCCTGCTCGAGAGGCTGGTCAGCAGAAACCCAACACCGCCGGCGCTGACGGCAGAGGCCACCAGCATGTTGGACAGACGCCTCGAGCCAAGCACCGGTTGCTCAAGCACGGGACCATCGGAGGCCATGGCGGCGGAAGCAACCTCTGAAGCGGCCATCGACACACAAAAAGGTGAGGCCATCTTGACCCCACCGCCGCACCCGCTGACGCGATAGGCGCAGAGCCGCCCGCAGGAAAACGGAAGAAATACCTAAAAAGCGTGCCCAAGCCTTGAATGTCAGCGCGTTGCAATCGGCCACGGCGGGCCGCTCAACGTTGATACGATCCCCGGGTGTTTCGCTCTACCCATGACGATCGCTGTAGGGCGCGCGCCGCAACGGGGATGGTTCGACGTCCTCGATGACTGGCTCAAGCGCGACCGCTTCGTTTTTGTGGGCTGGTCAGGATTGCTGCTGTTCCCCACCGCCTATCTGGCGCTGGGCGGCTGGCTGACCGGCACCACCTTCGCCACCTCCTGGTACACCCACGGCATTGCCAGCTCCTACCTGGAGGGCTGCAACTTCCTCACCGCTGCAGTGAGCACCCCGGCCGATGCCATGGGCCATTCGCTGCTGCTGCTCTGGGGCCCTGAGGCCCAGGGTGACTTTGTGCGCTGGGTGCAGCTCGGCGGCCTCTGGCCGTTCGTGGCCCTGCACGGTGCCTTCTCGCTGATCGGCTTCATGCTGCGTCAGTTCGAGATCGCCCGTCTGGTGGGCATCCGCCCCTACAACGCCATCGCCTTCTCGGGCCCGATTGCGGTGTTCGTCAGCGTCTTCCTGATGTACCCGCTGGGCCAGAGCAGCTGGTTCTTTGCTCCCAGCTTTGGTGTGGCGGCGATCTTCCGCTTCCTGCTGTTCCTGCAGGGCTTCCACAACTGGACGCTGAACCCGTTCCACATGATGGGCGTGGCCGGCATCCTCGGCGGCGCGCTGCTGTGCGCCATCCACGGCGCCACCGTTGAGAACACCTTGTTTGAGGACGGTGAAGGCTCCAACACCTTCAAGGCGTTTGAGCCCACCCAGGAAGAGGAGACCTATTCGATGGTCACCGCCAACCGCTTCTGGAGCCAGATCTTCGGGATCGCCTTCTCCAACAAGCGCTGGCTGCACTTCTTCATGCTGTTCGTGCCCGTGATGGGCCTGTGGACCAGCAGCATCGGCATCATCGGCCTGGCCCTCAACCTGCGCGCCTACGACTTCGTGTCGCAGGAGATCCGCGCCGCTGAGGACCCTGAGTTCGAGACCTTCTACACCAAGAACA
>Ga0194133_10001288_pt1 | contig 44918 bp, 30 predicted proteins | sample TA2KigOf40mmetaG_FD_155448 | JGI IMG/M metagenome (GOLD analysis project Ga0194133, IMG submission 155448) | Freshwater microbial communities from Lake Tanganyika, Tanzania - TA2015055 Kigoma Offshore 40m | ecosystem: Environmental > Aquatic > Freshwater > Lake | place: Tanzania: Lake...
GTTGTCCTGTAAAAATACCCAATGGACCTTTTTTTTCTATAACACATTTAGCACAATCTAATACATTTTTATATTTTTTTTGATTATCTAAATTATTAGCTAATTGCATCTTTATTCTTATATATTCAATTGGATTACTAAATATTGATCCACAAAGTCCGGCTAACCCACCAATTACAAAAGGATTATTATTTTTTTTATAATTATCATAAACATAAAAATGTGTACCTACTATTAAACCATTAAATATTAATGGAACAGACAAACCATTATAAAGAGACAATAAACCTTGTTCTTTTGAAATAATTTTCAAACAATTATAGGAATTTTTATATTTTGTTGGATTTATTTGTAATTTAGTTTTAACAGTATCAAATGGATGACCTATAAGTGCTCTAACAAAACCACCCAATACTCCATTAATATAATCCGTCATTATAATTTATATAATAAACTATTATTATTATATTAATTAATCAATTTTTTATATATAACACCTTATATTTTAAAAATTCAATTTTTTTTATAAAAAATTATAACTTTTTCAATAATTTTTTGATTAACCATCATATAAAAAATATTATTTATTGTTTATTTACTAAATACTTTCTTCTAATTCATCATATATTTTTAAAGTTCTTGCTGATGGATCTTTGGCATCACCTACCCACTTGGGTAACCAATAGAAAGGAAGTATATCATATTGTTTAGGATATAGTTTATCATAAATTTCATGATAATATAAAGCCTCTTTTGTTTGTGGTTTTGTTAAACCTTCATATTTTGTAATATTTTCTTCAAAATATTCATTTGACATTTCTGAATTAATCTTTTCTTGAATTATTTGATACCAAGATTTACTATGACTTGATACACCATCTGAAAAAGCCTCTTTCTTACGCCAAAGCACAGAACTGGGAAGTAAACCTGTTTTATCAAATGCTTTACGAAGTAGCCATTTTTCACATCTGGCTGTTTTGCCATCTTCATATGTATGCATTTGCGGAACCCTCAAATCTGTATCAATAGACAAGTATAGGTCGACAAAATTATAATCTAAAAATGGAACTCTTGCTTCCAATCCATTTGATGCAATACCTCTATCAGCTCGTAAAACATCAAAATAATGTATTGTATCTAATAGTTTTAAATTTTCAATATGTGATTCAACTGGATTAGGTGCTTTATGGAAATATAAATAACCAGCAGTTAATTCATCAGAACCATCACCAATCAACAATACTTTAATATTTGTATTTTCTGAAATCCACTTTGACACTAAATATTGTCCGGTTGTTGCTCTAATCGTAGTAATATCAAAAGTTTCTGTTACTTCAATAATCTTTTCTAATTTGTTTAGCCATTCAGATTCTGGAATTTCAATATTAGTATGTTCGCTTCCAATATGAACTGAAACTAGTTTAGCAAATTTACAATCTGGAGAATCAGGCATTCCAATTGAAAAAGTTTTAAGTGTTTTACCTTTTTCTTTTAGAATTTTAGAAGCAATTGCTGATACTAAACTTGAATCTAAACCACCTGAAAGTAAACAACCGATTTCTCTGTCAGAATCTAATCTCGTTTCTACTGCTTTTGTAAATTGAGTTTGAATTATGCGATAAACATCTGTCAAATCTGGTTTTTTAATAATCGGCATATTTCCTATTTTATAATATAATGCTGGATTAAAATATAATTTTGCATCATCTTTCATACCTGTTATATGTAACCAAGTTCTGGGTCTAAAAACATCAATTTTATTATCTCCTTTTAAACCAATTAAACCTTTCATTTCTGAACAAAATGCAAAAGTATCATCATTAATAATTGTATAGAATAAAGGACGAATACCAAATCGGTCTCTACCCATATATAGATTATAACAAATTTTTGATACATCTAAATCTTCATAAATATCATAAATAGCAAAAGCAAATTCTCCATTTAGTTTTTTTGTTAAATAATCTATTCCATAATGTAAAAATAAAGGTAAAAGTATTTCACAATCAGAATGAGATTTCAAAGTATAATTTGTTTTTTCTAAACAAATCTTAAAGTCTTCAGATTCAACTATTTCTTTATAATTATAAATTTCTCCATTACACATAACATATATAGTTCTTAAAACTGGTCTTCCTGTTCCTGAATCTGTCATTTTATAAGAAAAACTAAATGGTTGATCACCTTGAATGCTTGTATCCATAATTGCTAATCTATGAAAACCAACTTTATAATTGTTATTATCAATATATATTGACCTATCTGGACCTCTATGTTTAATTTTCATAAAAGCATCATGTAAATTAATATCTGATGTAAAACCAGAGTTTAAGGTCAATAATCCCCAAATACCACACATAATAGTAATAATATAGTATAATTATTATGATTTAAATAAATTTAATTATTTTTTCAATATTTTTCATATAAAAAAATCAATTATTATATAAAAAATTATTTTATTATATTCATAATTCCATCAATAAACGCTTCAATATGAATAATATCTCTACGACTTTTGGATAATCTGTATTCATATTTAGATGCACAATTTATAATTTCTAATTTTTTATTCATAGAAATATCATTATTGTTTAATAATATTACATTAAGTATATCTTTTATTATAGTGTTAGAAGAAATATTTGTTATCATCATATTATAAACATAAGCTCTTATTTTTTCAATACTTCCGTTTTCCATTATTTCTTTTATTAAATTCATAATAGATATTTCGTATCCGTTATTAATTCGTTTTTTATATTTATACAAGTCTAATTTCCATAATATCTTTTTTAAATTTCCATTTGATGCTTCCAAAATTTTATGTAAAGTATATGGTTTTAATTTTATATTTTCCAAACAAGCAATATTAAAAGTCCATTTTATTAATTCGTCATATGGTTGAGTAGGTATATGAATGCATAAACATCTACTTCTTACTGGTTCTATAACTTTAGATAATGAATAACACCACATTATAAATCTACACGACTTAGAATAAATTTCCATTGTTCGTCTTAAAGATGTTTGAGCATAATATGATAAGTTATCTAAATGATTAATTTGAACTGCTTTAAAATTTCTATTTTTTTCAAATATTGATAATGGATATTTTTTTGCATATACTTTTACAATATCTTGTATTAAATATCTGTCAAAATTATTGTTATTTGGTTCTATTATTATATGATGATCACTTTGTTTAACCATTACTTCATTTTCTATATTTCCCGAACTAACTACTGTATATTTTGAATTATCTAGTTTGTATACAGATTTATCAAAAATCATTTCTAAAAATAAATTAATTGCTGTTTTTTTTCCAGAACCTGGATTTCCATAAAATATTATATGTGGAATATCATCATCTTTACTAATTTTTTCTAATTTTTTAAATATTTCTTTATGAAAAAAACATTTGTATGGTTCTTTACTATTTTCCCAAGTATCATTTATATTTTCAGTATTTTCATCAAAAATATCGCTTGTATCATTTGGAACATATTTATCAACTAGAAATTCAATATTGTTATCAGCGATACCCTTATTTATGTCCGAATTATTTAATATATTCATTACTATATGATTATATATATTATTATCTTTAATATTCATTATTTTTTGATTATTTTTCATTTTTTATTATATAACAATTATGAAATTAAATCTAGGTATTAGTATAACTTTACCAATTAATTGGAAATTTGAAATACCAGAATATTCAAATGATGTTGCTGATGGAAAAGATTTGGAAGTATTAAATAATTTTAAAGAATTTAATTCTTTACAAATAATGTTCTCAAAAAGTAATTTATTAGAAAAAGATATTTTAGAAATTAAAAATTTAATTAAAAAAATTAATTATAAATATGTTTTTATTCATGCATCTTATCAAATAAATATTGGTGCAGAACCTGTTTTAACAAAAGAGACTCTATACAATCCTGGGTTAGATATATGTATAACCGAAGTAAAAAATTCTATTAAAGTTGGAGCAAATGGAATTGTTGTTCATATGGGTAAAAATGTAAAAAATCAATATGAGATTAATGATGTATTTAATAATATGATTAATTTTGTTATTCAATTATTTAATCAAATTAAAATAAATAAAATATTTTCTAAATCAAAAAATTTTTTAATTTTATTTGAAACACCTGCTGGACAAGGTGGCGAAATGTGTAAAGATTTAATTGACTTAGTTAACTTTATAAAAGTATTCAAAACAACAAAATTTTATAAAAATATAGGTTTATGTATTGATACCTGTCACATTTTTCAAGCTGGTTATGATTTAAATAATAAAAACGAAATAATTAAAATTCACAAAATATTAGAACCAATCAAAGAAAAAATTAAATTAATACATTTAAATGATTCATATCATCCAGTAGGTAGTCATTTAGATAGACATGAACAAATTGGTAAAGGACATATTATTGTCGATAATCTAATAAAATTTATATTGCCATTTAAAAATTTACCATTAATTTTAGAAACAAAACCTCCTTATAAAAATCAAATTGATATACTTAATTAATTCAATTCAATAATTTTATTTTTACTGGGGTTTGTTTTTATTAATTTATTCTTATTGTCATGTAATAAATTAATAGTATCTTTACATACCATATTCCTAAATTCAATACATCTTTTTATTAAATCAGCATTGTCTTTTTCGTCATTATTTTGTTGTTCTTTTAGTTCTTCTAAAAAATCCGCATCACAAAAATTAATATATTTTTCGCTTGTTTTAAGTGTATCTACCATTCCCTTATTATATTGTTGTTTAAATTCAATTGTATAATTTATAGTTTGTGTTAAAATTTCATTAATCACTATATTAATTAATTCTTTATCATTAGTTTTCCAATCACCATCATTATAAATTTCAAAAGGGAGTTTATTTACTATTGGAACTGCATATTTACTAAATAAACTTTTAGGTTTGACATTTAATTTATTATAATAGGGATGAGCGTCATTAATACATATTTTATTAATGTTTTTAATTATATAATTTTCTTTTAATTCAAATATATATGTTTTGCTTTGGTTTAATACTTTGTCAATCAACGTATTAATTAAATTAAAATCATATGTTTTCCACTCACCATTATCATAAATTTTTAAGTATCCTCGGTTTTTGTCTGTTATAACAATATTGTGATGTTCTGGATAATCTTCATTTATATACACATTTTCAATTGTTTTTAAAATTTTTTGTTTTCCTATACCATGTAATAAAGGTTGAATGAATAATTTTTTATCTATTTTGGTTAAATCCATATCGTTGTGATTTACTAAAATATTATTTTGATTAATAATTAAATTATTAATTATGGTTTTTGGTTTTTTATTAGTTTTTTTTATTTGTTTTTTTAATTTTTTATTTTCATTTTTCAATTCCTCATTTTGTTTTAAAATTTCATTTAATTTATTATCAATTTCAATTAATTTATTATTTTCTTGTTCTGTTTTATTTATACTTAATACTGGTTTATTTTTACATCTTCCATCTAAATGTCTATTTAATCCATATTTTTTAAAAAATTTTGTTAAACAATAAGGACAAAATATATCATTTGTTTTTATTTCATTTTGTTTTGTTTCTACTTCACTTTGTTTTGTTTCTGGGGCTTTTGAAGAATTTTTCGGGGCTTTTTCTGGGGCTTTGTTAGACAATGCAGAACAAGGATTTTTTTTGTTTATATGCCTCAAATAATTATCTTTTCTATTTCCAAAAAGCATACCACACGAACAACTATAATTTACTTTTTCTTTTTTTACCATTTAATTTATTTTGTATTATTGTAGATAAATTATATAAAAAATTTTATTTTATATATTTTATATTTTACTTAATTTTACTTAATTTTTTACTTAATTTTAAGTAAATTTATAATTATTATATATATTTTTATACTTAATTTATGTAAAAATGTGTATATGTATACTAATAATTAATGGCCCCGAGTGAAAAAAATAAAACTTTGAGAGAGAGGGAAAAGAAAAAAAAATATTTTTTTGAAAAATTTTTTTGAAATTAATTTTTTTTTAAATTTTTTTTTTTTAAATTAATTATTTGTTATTAAATATATATAAATGTATTGTAAAATTGCTATATAACATAACAATTTATGACATCAAAAATAAATTTTTTTGTTTTTTTGCTTCAATAATATTAAAAAAAATTAATTTCAAAACCAAAATATAATAATTATGTATTTCTACTTTTAATAGTTTGAGCATTTTTTTTTATTTACTTTCGATTTTATAAATAATCTAATTACTGAGAATCTAATAAAAGTAATTAATGATAATAATAGTGAAAATGAAGTAGAAATAATTAAGTGACAAATTCAAAAATAGCACATTTATAAAATAAAAGTATATATAAAATAAATTTTAGATATTTTCATATATTTTTATTATATATTTATATAATATATAATGATAAATTCTAACAAAAAATATAAAATTCAAAAAATAAATTTACAAATTAGTTTTGATAAAGTTGATAGAATAATAGATTTTTTTAGAAATTTGCGTAATGATGTAAAGTCAATTTATAATCAACAAGGTGGAAAAAACACAAGTAATAAAGATGATAAATATTATAAAAAATATAAAAAATTGCTTAAAACATCAGAATATTCAATAAAATATTACAAAAATTTTGCACAGGAACAAATTAATAGACAAATGCAGTTAAATCAATATTACACAAATTTAATTAATGTATTGAATGTTCATAGAGAATATTTATTGAATGAGTATTTAAAATTAGGTAAAAATGTTAAGAATAATAAAGACAAAATAAATATGTTAGAAACTATGATAGATGGTATAGAAAAATATATGAAAACACCAATTGAATTTGAAAATGTCATTAATAAAATTGTCTTAAAGGGTGGTGACATGGATTTCAATACTTTTAGTGCAGCAATAGGACATGATGTGGATTTATTAGAAAAAGAAATGCTTATTATTAAAAATGATAAAAATTTTGTTGAAACAAAAATAGTTGATTTACATAAAAGAATGAAAGATATTGTTGAAGAAAATGAACATTTATTTAAAATAAAGACAGAAATTGATTGGTTAGTTAAAGAATTAGAATACAAAGAAGATGCCGAAATTATGGAAGCACAAGATTTTCAAGCACTTTATGATAAACTTAAAACCACAATTGATGCTGCTCAAAAAGGTAGCAGAATAAATGAAAAAGTTGCTAATTATATGCATAAACTTGAAGAATATGCATCATATCTTGAAAATTTTATAAAATCTAATAAAAAAACTATAGATACAATAGATACACAAAAAAAACCATCATTAGAACAACATATTAAAAATGCTAAAGATAAATTGTTTGGTGGAAAAATGCAAGGTGGTGATTTAGCAGAAGCATATAATAAAATTCTAACAAATAATATTGGTAATATTGAATCATATTTTAGACCTGATAAATGGTTGTTTTTTTCTTTAAATTCAAATTTAAATGAAAATACCTTAAAAAGTATACAAACTAAAATAGAATTTAATTCAGCAAAAATTATTAATTTAGATAATGATAACTCTCAAAGAGTTATTCCCGACTTTTACAGACAACTAGTTACAATTGCACAAAAATTAGAAATATTAGACAAAATACTTAATAATTTTAACTTAATGTATAATTATATTGGTGATTATAAAACAAGTTTAAAACATGATGAAACATCAGAAGATAAAAATTTTATTAAGTTATGGAATAAAATATTTGTAAAAAAAAATACTGATTACTATAATAATCAAATTTTAAAATACAAAATCTTTTTTTTTGGTAATAATGATATAGTTTTTGAAGATGTTTTAAAAAATTTAGTAATTGATGATAGGGATAAGAATAATTTTAATATTGAATTTACATTTAATACATCTCCACAAAATAATAATGAAGATATTATTAAAAAAATAGATGCTACTATTGTTTGTATGGATATATTATATTTTTTACTACTTAATTTTATATTTTGTATATCAAAAATGTATGATGGTATAAGTTATATTAATTTGGATGAATGGGAAAAATATATTTTACAAAAAGAAAAAATGTTAATAAGGACCGGTACATTGGTTTCTTTTGAAGATTTTGATAAAATTTATCAAGCAGAAAAAATATTAGTTGGAGGAGATATCTTTGAAGACGTTGAGGAAAAAACTCTCAATAGCGATATAGTGATAGATAATCAAATATTATTAAGTTTTTTAGCTTCTTATACTGCAAATTTAATTCAACTAAACATTACCAGTACTGATGCTTCTGCTAAAAAAGAAGATAAAAAAGTATCTAATAAAGTAAATTTAGAACAAATGAATAAATTAAATGAATTGGCAAAAATGTTAAATAGACTGGATGATAAAATTAAATTAAAACTTGGTGAAGACGCTACTCATACTGACTCTTATATTGAAGAAAGTGAAAGAATAGGTACTTATGAAGAATTATTAAATAAAATTAATGAAAATCCATCGCAGCAAAAGGGAGGCGCCGTAACACAACCAAGATTAACACCATTTAAAATAGATTTAATTAAATGCTCAAATGGTCTTCAACCATATGTGGCTAATGTAAATCAACTTAAATATTTAATTTCTGGTACAAGAAAGAAGGATTTACCAATGGAAGAAACTATAGCATTGTTTTCAATATATACCAAATTAAAATCAATTGTAAACTTGGGTATAAATTCTTATATGAAAGTAATTCCAATGATATTTTTTACAGTAGAATATCCACCAAGCAGATACTCATCGGAAATATGTAAATTTAAATTTACTTATAATGAAACTACCGATATTGTAGAATATTTACCAAGTGGAGATTGTGAAGAAAATGATAGCATTAATAATTTTAACCTAAAATTAAAAAAAGACGAACAAGAAGAAAGTGAATCAGTTGAAATAGAAGAAGAAGAAGGGGAAGAGAAAAGGGAAAAAGAAGAAACTAAAAAAGAAGAAATTATCACTAAAGAAAAAAAATTAACTTTTAATCAATTTTATTCTCATGCTGCATTTTTAGAATCGAATAATCAAAATGGCACTAGAAAAATTATTAATGATCCCATCATAGGACTTGGAAAATTATTAGATATGGATACTGACAAGTCAAAACCCATTAATCGTGTTATGAATATTATGTTTGCTCTTGGTGCGAGTGGTACAGGCAAAACATCAAGATATTTTGGTGTTCCAACTGCGGCAAATCCAGATGATAAAGTAGGTATTGTTCCATACGTCATAGAAAAAGCATTAACACAAAATGCAAGTGTTTCTGATGATGATAAAATATCAATTGCTTATTTTGTTTGTTATGGAAGATATGAAAGTTATGTATTAAATGAAGTTTTATTATTTTTTAACATTGATAATATTCGTAAAAATAGTAATTCTGCATCAGAAAATAATTTGTTATATCAAGCCTACGTGAATAATTACACAGATAAACCTATGGATAACTTAAAATCCAATAATGATTATACAAATTTTTATACAAAACTAATAAGTAAAAAAATAAATAAAGTTGAAGATTTTAATAGAATAAGTGGATTTATAACAAAAGGTGATAAGTATAAAATTTCTCGAGATGAAACATCTGATGAATTAGATTTTAGAGCAATCTTGGAAAAATCGGATATTTGGTATAATGTTAAGAGTTCTGATAGTTTATCTGAAGAGTTGAAAGAAATCTTTGAAAATTTATTAAAAGAACAAAAGAAAATTAATACTGTTGTTCCAACTAAAAATAATATTGAAAGTTCAAGAGGTCATACCTGTGTTTTAATTAGAATTAAAAGTGACGATGGTACTTATAAATATTTCCCATTATTTGATATGGCTGGGACGGAAGATCCCGAAAAAATGAGAGATTTTTTAGAAGGTAATGGTTCCACTGAAAAAATGGCCAAATTAATTTCTCAAATTAATAAACTAGGAGATAAAATTACCAGAGACACAGATGGTAATCCAGAAGTTGGTTCTTTGAACGAGTTATTGGAAGAACAATCTATTAAAATGTATTTAGGTCAAGCAGGTCAAGTAGGAGGTGCAAAAATAACAGCAACTCAATTAGTAGAAAAAGTAGTACAAGATGCCTCAGTAATTGATGGTGAAAATTTTATCAATAAAATAATAAACGAGGGTTATTATATTAATCATACAATTGGAATGATAATTTTCGCAGCAATGTGCGTAGGGGAAAGTTTAAAAACAACTAAAACTGATGATAATGATACTTTTGATGATTTTGGAACAGAATTATTTACCAATAAAATAATAAATTATGTTTGCAGATTATCTGATACATATGATACTAGAATAAATTGTCATGGTAAACCCAAAATATTACTTGGAGACCTGTCATTTGATGCTATATTAAATTCCAGTAGCATATGGACACAAATTATTTTTAGTTTTCTTTATTGGAATGCAGAAACTCAAGACTCTACTAAAAATTGGTTAAAAGAAGCAGAAACTAATAAAATTAAGGAATCACCATATGTATATGACATGACAAATTATGATTTTGTTGATAATATTCCCATAAAATATGCAGAACCTCTTTCTAAAACAATAGTTAATTTTGGAGATTTAAATAGTTATTTCAGTAATATAAATAATAATTTAAATCTTTTTGAAAATAATGAATTTATGGTGTCAGTTATAGATGATGAGGTATCGTTTAGTAATTTCAAAGAAGAATACGAAATTAATTTTCAAACTCAAAAACCTTCAGGTGAATTGGTAAATAATAAAGTTATAATTGATACTAGTATTTTGATAAATAATAAAGATTCTTTTAATGAATTATTTAGACAAATTAAAAATAACCAAAAAGAATTAGAAAAAAATAGGGATAACAAGGAGGCACTGCAAAAGAAACTTGGAGAATTATGTCTAGTATACAAAAATGATATTATGTCGGATAATATTGAAATATTTAAGGATTTAGTGAAATTAGTAGAAATGGGTGGTCAAGATAAAAAAAATTCTATAAATAGTTTTGAAGCAACAATATGTAAAGGAGGAGGTTTTGATTATATATATAAAATATGCGATGAAATCAATACTAAATTAAGTAATATTGTATTTATACAACAACAAATCGATAAAATTAAATCAGGTATTGATGATAATTTGAAAGAATTTATGAAGAATGGGTATATTTTAATTTATGAAGGCAAATACATATTTTTTAAAAAAAATAATGTAAAAATAAGTAAGAAAATAGATGAAATAATAGAAGAAGCAAAAAAAATACCAAAAGTACAGGATTCATCAGATGAATTACCTTTAACAAATCAAATGTTAAGAATAAAAGATAAAAGAATTACTGCTACAAAAATGATATTGATGCATCTTGTTACTGGTCAATTATTTAAAAATCCTATGGTAGGAGAAACTATAAGTTTGACCAAAAATTTATATGACTCTACAAATATACAATTTTCCAAAGAAACAGCGGGTGAAATACCCCTAGAAGAAGAGGAAGCAGCTACAGGAACAACATCAACAACATCAACAGGGGGATTACCAGTATCATTACCAGAAAGACAACAAACAAGAGAAATAACAAGAGAAATAACAAGAGAACCAAGTGGATTTACAGAACCTTTATCAATGCCTTCAAGAACAGAATTGCCATCTGCTCTACCATTTTTAAGAGGTGGTTCGGTAGGTGATAATAAATTATATAAAGAAAAATATCTTAAATACAGAGAAAAATACTTAAAATTAAAATACAACATAAATTAATTTTCACAATAATACACCAACGTTCTAAAATTGTAATTATTTAATTTAATAATAGGGTCATCAATAAAACCATATTTTAAATATAAGTTCCATCCAATACTTTTTATTCTTGATATTAACATAACAAACTTTATGTTAAGATTCGAAGCATGTTCAATAGCCATCAATAACATTCTTGTACCCAATCCAAACTTTCTATATTTTTGTATTATATAAAAGTAATGTATAAAAAATACTTGTCTTCCATCATTTAAATTTTTTATACTACCAATTAAATATCCTACAATTTTATCGTTATTATCCATTAAAAACCAACCAATTAAATCAGGAGAAGCCAATATTTCTACAATAGATTCATAAGAAAATTCAATATCTGGTTGATTTTGCAATTCCATAAAGTTTAAAAAAATAATTTTACCTAATCTATCAATATTTTTTAGTTGAGTAAATCTTTCAATTTTCATTTATTATATATAGTTATAATAAATTACTTTTTAAACAAAAATTTATAAAAAATATTTATGAAAACAAAAGTTTTATATTTGTTTTTTTGCAACTGACTTTGTATCAGATTTTACAACAGTCTTTGCGGAAGTCTTTACGACTGACTTTGCGACTGGCTTTGTAACGCCTTTAGCGCTTTTAGTTGTTTTAGTTTTCTTTTCTGCAGTTTCTGTTAATTCTTCACTAGCAATTAACCATTGTTCATAAACTTTTTCAAATTCCTCTAATTCACCTAACCATAATTTTTGAACACTAGTATTCTTATAAGTTTCTAGTTCTTCTTTCTTTTGATTATATTCTTTTGCAAAGTCCTCAATTTTTTCAGCAGATAAACTTAATAATTGAAGATTTAATAAATAATCATATGATGGATTACCATTTAAACTAGTAGATAATTCTGGATATTCATTATCTACAAGTTGTTGTACAATATCTACTTTTTTCTTTCTTTCAATAACAATTTCTTTTTCTAAAATTTGCTCAATGTATTTCTTTCTATATTTGAGTATCTGCATTTCATTAGTTAGCATTTTAATAACATATTTCTTTCTAGTTTCATATGCATCTAATCTAATCTTAATATAGTCTTTAAGAATTGTATTTGCAGACTTGTATTTAGTAATAACATTATCTTTGTACAAATGCATATTTTCTATACTTACAGAACCAATTAATTTAAGTTTAGTAAATATTAAATCATTTTTAATAAGATATTGTAATTTTCCATTAGCAAATTTAACTTCAATATCTACTTTGTGATTTGAAGAATTATTAATATAATCAATAATAAATTCTCCTTCTTCACGTTGATTTTCTAAGAATTGTAAATAACTTTCAGTCCATACACCGATAGGTAATTCTTTAATTCTAATTGTATTTTCATTTAGTACAGAAGCAACTCCATAAATATTATAAGCCTCTTTATCACTGGGTTTATTTTTAGGCTTCTTTTCAATTTTACCTGTAAAACCACGATACCAAGGTATTAATTCATCCAATTCATCAACAGATTTACCATTAAGATAATCTTTAATATTTTTAATTAAATCAATTGGATTATATTGTGGAATACTAGTACTATAACCAGTACCAATACCTTTTGAACCATTTACTAAAATCATAGGAACAATTGGATAATAAACTTTTGGTTCAACTAAATCACCTTCTTCTAATTGATAATCTAAAATTGGTTCATCTTTATCATTATAAATTAATTTTGTAACTTTATTTAATTTTGTAAAAATGTATCTTGGACTTGCAGCATCTTCACCACCTAGACGCCTTGAACCAAAATTACCACTAGGTTTAAATACATTTATATTGTTACTACCAACAAAATCTTGAGCCATATTAATAATTGCTCCTTGTAAACTTGCTTCACCATGGTGATAACCAGTATGTTCAGAAATATAACCAGACAATTGTGCAACTTTAATTTCATCACGTTCTAATTTACGTTTAAATGCACCAAACAATATTTTTCGTTGAGAAGGTTTTAAACCATCAGAAATATCTGGTATTGAACGAATATTATCAGAATTTGAGAAATGTTTCAAATCATATTCAACAAAATCTGAAAAAGTGACAGACTTAATAGAATTTTCAATAATTTTTTCAGGGTCATATTCTTTTAACCAGTCTTTTCTATCATTTGCTCTGTTTTTGGCAAATGCCAAAGTAATTGCTTGATAAGACATTTCACTTTTATCATTTAAATCAGTATGAACCGAAGTTGTTTCAGATGCTTCTATTTCTTCTATATCATCTTCTACTAGTTCTTCTTGACTATAATCTTCCTTATCTTTTTCTTTATTCCAAATATAATTAATAATTTTTTTTTCATAGTCAACAAAAGATTCTTTAGCTTCTTTATCAGTAGAAGTTCCTAACCCTTTATAATATTTTATATCATAGGATTTAACATCTCCTACTTTATCGCACCATTTTTTATATTCAGTCATTGTATAAAATGTTTGTACTGGATTTTTTTTAGCATCGCCTTTTTTAGTAACCTTAATAATAGGTGTTGCAATTGATTGAATAAAACCATCTATTTTAGCAAGACTTGGCCAAAAAGTATGAACAAAGTTCATAACCAATCCTTTAATATGAGAACCATCAGCATCAGAATCGGTTAAAATAAGAATATGTCCATAACGTAAATCTTTAGTATTTTTATAAACTTTATTTTGTTTTAGACCAATGATTTGTTTAAGATTTTTAATTTCTTCATTATTAAGTAATTGATTGGCAGTTGCTTCTCTTACATTAAGTAATTTTCCTTTTAATGGAAAAACACCAAAGTAATCTCGTCCAATCACTTCTAAACCGCTTATAGCAAATGATTTGGCAGAGTCTCCCTCGGTTAAAATCAAAGTGCATTTATAGGCTTGTTTACTACCTGCATATCTAGCATCTTCTAATTTGACTAATTTTTTAAGATTTGTTACTTTTTTACCATCGGTCTTTTCAAGTTCTGCTAATTGTTTAATTTGTGCAACCTGAACAATTTCATCAACTAATCCTGATTTACAAATTTTCTTAATAAATACATCATCTACATCACATTTTACTTTAAAATCTGAAATTTTAGTTTTTAATGCATCTTTAGTTTGAGAGCCAAAAACTGGATTTTCAATAGTCGTATTAATAAATAATGTTAAATTTTCTTTTATTTGAGCAGGTTTAATTTTAAGAGTTTTATATTTAGGTTGTGCCAAAATATTTTGTGTTACTTTATCAACAATTTGTCCCATAATATAGTTTAAATGATTACCTCCATCATAAGTAGAAATTTTATTAACAAATGTTACATGTTTGACAAAGTTAGGATTTTTAGTATCACAATCAGTATCAAATACTACACCAACTTGCCATCTTGGATTAAATTCTTGATAAATAATATTTAATTGTTCATCATCTTTATCTGAATAAAATAATTTAATATAATCTTCAAAAGTTTTAATATCGATAAATTCGTTGTTATAATAAACTTTGATATTACTCTTAGTAGTACCAGCTAAATCATATACACGACGTTTGAATAATGCTACATGGTCATCAGTTAAATTTTCAATACCAAATCTTTTATAATCTGGTAAAAATGTTATTTTTGTATAAGAATCTGAATTATTTTTGGGTAAATCTTTAATTACTGGTTCATCTCTTTCGTACATATTATTTTTAAATCTTTGATAATATTTTTTATGTCTTAATGTATCCTGTATTTCAACATCAAACCATCTAGAATAAATTGAACAAGCTTTTGCTCCTAATCCATTTTGTCCACCAACTACTCTTTCTTCATCATCATTATAATTACCAGAAGTTAAAAGAGTTCCAAAAATCATTTCAGGAACATACATTTTTTCATCTTTATGAAATTCAACAGGAACCGATGTGCCATTATTTTTGACTTCTATTGTTCCATCTTGTTGATTTATATTGACATCAATACGATTACATTTACTATCTCTAACAGTATTATCAGCGGCATTAACTAAAATTTCATCAAAAATTTTATATAGACCTAATACAATTTGAACATCTTTTTTGATAATACCAGCTTTATCGTCATCAAAAACATACATTGTAATTTTATCAGAACTAGTTGAACCAATATACATACCAGGTCTATCTAAAATATGCTGATGTAATGTTTTCTTAGTAAATCGTTCTTCAACAGTTAATTCTACATCTTCCATATTAGCTTCCTCTTTAATTATAACATTCTTTTTAGGCTTTATAGTAGAAACTTTAGGATTTTTTGACATTAATAGGGGTTTAAATAATATATCTTTAAATTATTTACTATTTAATTCAATTTTTTGTAAAAAAACACATATTTATATAAAGATTATAGTAAATACTATTATATAAAATATAATATATAGGCTAAATGAGTAATGAATATATAAAAAATGATAGACAAATAAAGTTTTTAGAACCACATGTTGGAGGTAATTTAAACGATACCAATACACAATTTGTAAGTCAAAAAAAAATAATTAATGAAAATAATAATTTATATTTAGATTTACTAGACAATACAAATGATTTATTAAGAAATAAAGATAGTTCAAATACAAACTTTAAATCAAGTGAGTACATTCAAGAAAAAAGAAAAGAAATTTATACAAGAGATACAAGGATTAATAATTTTCCAACAATAGTAAATGAAGAAATAAATTTATCAAATCCTATAATTTATCCCAAAGATTACGATCCATATTTTGAATATTTATATAAAAAGGGTATAAATTCAATTAATACACAAGTAATTCAAAAAAAGTATTATATAAATGCTGATTCTTTAAATCGCAATAAAGTTTCTACTATGAATGTTTATAATTATTATTGTTTGACAGAAAATCCTTTAATATTTACAAATGAGAGCGATATATTATTAATTAAATTTAGAAATGCTAATAAACTATTTACTATTGGTGATAAATTAACATTACAAGGATTTAATTTTTATTCAATAAATTATGTTAAAGTAAATTTTTATTTTAAAAATTATTCAAATGAGGTTATTATAGATATCGATCCTAACTATGTTGAGGCAATTCCATATTATAATGTTTTAATAAAAATAAGTGGAGTAATTAATAATGGACAGGAATATTTTAAAAATATACCAATGATTGTCATAAATGATGTACATACAATTTTTTTAATGACTGATAATTCAAATCAAACTAAATTTTTTTTTACAATACCGATGAATTTTTATACTGATAACATAAATAATAATATATTAACATCAAAATGCACAATAACATATTATTTTATAGGTAATTATCCGATTAATTATGTAAATTCAGGATTGCCTACTACATTATATAATTTAAATGCAAGTTTAATAGTGGAGGATTTAAGTAACGAACATATAAGTGTTAAATTAACTAACAAATTATCATTAATAAATTCACCATCTATTCAATTATCGGGTAATTGGATTGATAGTTCTACATTTGAAACTGGAGGAAATAATATTCAAATAGGAATAATAAAAAATATTGAAGAAAGTTGGCCAGACCCATCAAGATATAGATTAATTTTTAGAAATAGAATAGATAATATAGTATGTATAAAAATGACAAGCAGTGAAATACCAAATACATATAAATTAGTTTTTAAATCATCAAATTTAAATACAAATGTATCAACATCAAATAATTTATTTTATTGGGAAAATGCTTTAGATGAACCAGGTAATATTTATAATATTGAAATTCCAGCAGGTAATTATACATCAGAAGAATTAAGTTCATTAATGGAAAATTTAATAAGTAAAGTCCCAAGAAAAATTAATAATTCAAATATTATACCTATTAATAATATAAAAATAAATATAAATCAATCAAATAATATAACTGATTTGAGTTCATTTAATCAATATGAATTACCAAATTGTATAACAAATTTAGAAACAACTGATAATTTAATATGGTTGCTAACAATAAATCATCCCTATCATAACCAAAGTATAGGAAGTACAATTATTATTGAAAAAAGTATAAACTATAAAAATATTTCTGAAATTTATATTAATGGAAAACACACGATAACAGAAGTTTTAGGAAATGATTTTTATAAAATAACAATTAAATATATTAATTTATTAAATTACAATACAGAGGGAGGTGGAGGAAATAGTATAATAATATCAACATATAATTCATTCAAAATATATTTTGATAAACCAAATACTATAGGCAATATTTTGGGTTTTAAATCAGTCGGAGAACCAGGATCAGTCACACCATTTTCTAGTACAAGAAATAATTTTATAATTGATAATTCACAATCGTATGTATACGGAATTGAAAGTATTCAAATAGTAAATAATGATAAAATAAATATACAAAACTCCAATGATTTTAATTTTGATGTAGGAAGATATTTATTAATAAAATGCTTTGATAGTATCTTTAATAAATGTATATCACCAAATGGAATACCTTATTTTTATAAAATACAATTACAGGGAAATCCAGGAACCATGATGTTTAATACATTTGTTGATAATCCAATTTATTTTAATCCACCATTAAAATATTTGGAATACTTAGATTTTATATTTCTTACAGAAACTGGTAACGAATTTAATTTTTATGGTATAGATAATTCAATGACATTCGAAGTAACGAGTATTTCAAATAATCCAGAAAATACAAACTTAGCTAGTTACGTTGCAAGAATATAAATTATATTCTTAAGACGACTTAGTTCGTTGCAAGAATATAAATTATATTCTTAAGACGGCTTTGTTCATTGCAAGAATATAAAAAGTCTTATTTTTTGTCTTTAATTATATTATAGATACTGAATAAAAGGGCATTTTTTTTCATATCATTTAATAAATTTATTATTTCAGAATAGACATTATATGAAATATTTTCCACAAGTCCTTTATAAAATTTAACTATATTATCAATAAATTGTTTATCATCATCATTTTCAGTAAGTGATAAAATTGTTATTATTGTTGTTTTCAATTCTTCAGAATAAAATGTATAATCATTATAATTTTTAGGATAATTTGGATTTTTTTTATTTAATTTATCCCAAACTATTGTTTTTAATAAGTTTATAATTATATCAAAAATTTTTAATACTTTTGGATCTTTATAATTATCTATTAGCTCCTTAATGGTTCTATTATCTACATATTTATTAATATTATAACCAATAATTCCAGAATACATTTCAATTGCTATAACATTAACAACATTTATATAAATTATATTTAATATAGTGTCATTGATATAATTAAATTCACTATCTTCATATTTTTCTAAATCATAAAAATCACTATAAACATCATTTATTATTTTTGTATAGTAATTCATTAAAACAATTATTTCTTCATTATTTAAATTGCTATAATCTAAATTCAATAATGAATAATTATAATAGGAAATATATTTAACAGATGAATTATTATTTTTATTATTACAAATATTTATAATTGGTAAATAGTAACTCCAAATTTGTTTTACTAACTCATTATATTTTATCCAATCGATATTCATATCATTTATTAAATCTAAAGAAGTATTATTAATATAACTAAACAAATTATCAAAAGTTGTTTCAATATCAGTTGATTTTACTAAAACTTTCTTTAAATTTTCTATTTCTGTATTTTTTTGTTTAATTAATTTATCATTTTCAGTTTTTAATTTATTAAAATTAGATACATTTAATAATCCATTACCCATTTTTTTTTCTTCTTCAATTTGTTTAGTTGAATTTTCTAAATTATTAATTTCCTTTTGTAATTCCCCTATTGCACTATTAATTTTATTATTAAGAATAATTGTATTAGAATTATTTTTGAGTATATTTTTATCAGCATCAGTTAAACTTTTAATTAATAATTTTTCTTCAATAGTATATTCCAATTTATTTTTAATTAATTGAATTAATTTTACTTTATCTTGAAAATTCCAACCATTTGGAGATTTTAACAAAATTAACCACATACTTTCATTAAATAAATATAGACAATTTAAAATTATGTTATAAATCATTTTTTTACTTTCATCTAGTTCAACATATCCAAATGTTCCTTCTGATCTAATCCACATTTGCAAATCAGTTTCATAAGTTTTAATTCTTTTATCTATTTGTTCTTTAGTATATACCTTATTAATAGATTTTAATACATCAAACAAATATTCAATAGAATTCTGACCCCTATTATTTTTATATGTGGAAATTTCTGGGTCTAAATTTACTATTTGTTTAATTGCATATTCATTATATTGATCAATTAATCTGTTTAATATGGTATTACCATTTCTGTCTAATGTTCGCAAATTTATCTTATGCAATAATTTTTCTTTTAATAAATCAACTTTATTTACAGCCACACATTTATTTAATAATAATTTTCTTTCACCAATTTTAGTACCGGTGCTTACATTCAATTCACTCAAAGCTAATTTAACACCCATCAAAAAACTAGAACCAGATGAAGTAAGTAATTTTGGTAACATTGTCGCAGTTGTATATTTTTTTAGTTGTCTATCATATAATTTTCTCAAGTCTTGCAATAATTCATTATTTTTTAATTCTTTATAAGGACTAGATAATAAATCATTTTTTATCATATCCTGTAATAAATAATCTATTTCTTCATTAATTTGTATTTTCAATAAGGAATTTAAAAATATAATTAATTTTTCCGTTATTAATTTTTTTAATAATGATTGGTTTGTTTTAATATATTCTAATGTATTATTTAATATTTCCTTAGTTTTATTTGGAAAATCTTCTTTTCTTATTTTTTTTTCAGTTCTTGTTATAATGTTAGTAAGATTCATATTTATAAAATCAATAATTTTAAAACCAATCAATTGTATAATTTCCTTTATATTTTCAAAAGATACCAATGGTATATCTTCATTTAAAATTATAAATTCATCATCTATTAATTTAAATCTTAAAGTATTTTTACTTGTAATTTCATTTTTAAATTTATCATCTTTGCTAAAATAAGTATCTTTATCAATAGTGTTTAAATATTCATCTTTATATAATATATTTAAATAACCAGTTTCATAATTCGTTAAATCGTTTAAATAGTTAGTAAAATCAAAATTCTTGCTATTATTGTCGAACTTAATTACATAATTTGTCAAATCTACTATTATTTTCACATATTTAAATTTAAAATCGAATGGTTTATAAAGAATGTTATAATTATAGTCTTTGTATTTTTTCATTAAATCATTTTTAATTTTTTTTAAATTATTAGAGTCATAATTTTTTGTAGGAAAATATTTATTTTCATAAGAATTTAAATCAATTGGAAATTTAACTTCACTAGTATAAAATTTATTAAAAACAAAATTTTCAATTTTGATAGTGTCGTCGAAATTTTTAATAAATTGAGTATATTTTTCTAAATATTTTAATGAAAAATACTTATTTACAAATGAAATTATACTATCATTTATTTCATTCATTTTCAATAAATTTTTATAAAATTCATTAACTTGATTAAAAAAATTTTTTTTATTGATAATGGTTTGTAATTGATTAACGATTTCCTTAAAATTTATGCGATTCAACTCTTTTAATTCTTTTCTATCTGCAGGTTTAGTGGTATTATATTTTCTTAGTTCGATGGTATCAACAAGTTGTACTAAAAGTATATCAATAATAGGTTTATTAGGTGCTGTTGGCACAATTTGATCTTCAATTTCTTCATTTAATTTAGAAATTTCAGGAACAATACGTTCTATTTCTAATTTAGAATAGTTTATATTTAATACAATCAAATTATTTGTAATATTTATTACTATTTCATTTAGATAATTTAAATAAAAATATTGATAACCATAAATTTTTACATCCATGTATCTAATTAATAGTTCAACTATATTAAATTGTGTTTTTATGTAACTTAAAATATTGAATAAAACTGATAATTTATAAAAATTAAATACGGGTGGTAATCCTGGTGCAAGATTGGTAATGTTTATTGGTATATTAGTACCAGGAATAATACTAGTATAATTATCCATAGTTTGAACAACATAACCAGAAGGATTATCCATAGTCAATTCCATTGGTTCTAATATTTTTGGGTGTTTTTTAGAGAAATCGTAATTTCTTATAAATCTCATTCTTTTATCTTTTCTAATATCATCTTCATTACAAATTTTTTCAGTTTCAATTTCTTGGTCATAATCATAAAATTTTGGTTTTTCAGTTCCAAAAAATAAATTTAAAATATTGGAACATTTGTTATTTACGCTAATATTTAAAATTGAATTTTTAAAATAATAGACTAAGGTAATTATTCTATGTAGTTTGAAAATAATATCTTCTATATTTCTAATATTTTTTTTAATTTCATAAACTTTTACAGAAAATTCATTTATTTTTTTAGAATAATTATTTTCATTATCTATTAGTTCAGTATTTATTTTTTTATTAATTTCATTGATTGTATTATCATTAATTAATTCATTATCTTCATCTTTATTTTGCTTATTTTCAAGTTTAAAATCTTTATAAATTTTATCATTGATATCTTTAATTAAGTTATTGAAAATATTTTTAATTTGAGTATCGTTTGGAGTTGAACTATGTTTTTTGAATATATTTTCAATTTCTAATTTTTTTTCAGATTTTAGTTTTTCAATATCTGTAACTTTATAAAATTTATAATCTTTAACCACTTGTTTTAATTTATTTAATAAGAAAGTCGGTTTTTTATCATCGGTTACTTTTTTGTTATATTCTTCAATTTCTTCAATCAGGGATAAAATTAAAAAATTTTCAGTAATGGAATCATACTTATCATTTTTTAAACTTTTTTTTATTTTTTTGTTACCTTCTTTAAAATATTCACCTTCTTTACATTCAGTAACAAATTTATCGATTAAATAGTGAATTGGTGCATTTCCATAATTATCTATTTTATTAAAATCAGATTTTAAAGATACTAAATATTCAATTACATCATAATAACCTTTATTGGCAGCTAAATGTAAAGGAATTTGATTATATGTATTCATAGCATTAATTGATACATTTTTATGGACTAACAATTGTATTATTTCAAGAACATTTGCTTCGTTTAAAGAAGAAGATGGATTTTTAAGGATAGCATGAATTAAAGTTTCACCTTCAGAATTTCTAAAATTTAATATTTTATTACTTTGGATAATTTTGATAATATCTTGATATTCACCCGAACTAAAATTTGAATAAGTAGTATCTATATCATTAGTATCAATTTTTGGTTCAGAAATATAATTAGCATTATAATTTTTTGAAGAGGAATATCTAGGTCGTTCTGGTTTTCTATCCATTAATATATTTTAGATTAGATTTTAATTTTAAGTGTTTAAATATGATAAACTTTTTTTAATTAAAAAGTTTATTATGAAAAATAATTAAATAATATTTATATACAAATTAAAAATTACATTTATTACTATTACAAGTATTTGGTGATACTTGATAATTTTGCATTGGTGTAGTGGTTAATCTATAATCAGCAAATTTAGGACAATTTAATCTTTTAGGAAGTTCATTAGTTTTGAATAATAGATTTGCATCTTCTCTTTCTTGTGAAAAAAATCTTGGATCCATTCTAGTATTGTATTTATGGACACAAGCATTATTCCAGCAAGAATCATTTTTTCTTAAATATAGCCATTCAGAATCCATAATTTTATCGGCATTAAGTTGTAAAAATAATCTATAATCATCATCTCTAACAATACCGTTCATATATTTAATATATTCATTATAACTAGAAGCAGTTTTGTAATTTGTTAAAAAACGTGCATCGTCCATTTTGGCTGGACAGTTGTCGTAATAATTATCCATTTTATATATAATATATTATAATATAAAAATTTTTTGTAAAAATATTATCAAAAACAACATTTTTAAAAAACATTTATTATTATACTAAAAAAATTTTTATTTAATTAAGTTCTACTATTTTTGTTCTGTTTTGTTTATGTGGCATTTCACCAAATATTATATTACTACCATTTAATTCGACAACATTTGTATAAGTAAAGGTTTGTCCAAAATCATCCATGATAATATTATTGTCTTGGCTAGAATTTGAAGTTTCATTAGCACTTATATTATTACTATCTTTACTAGTACTACTGGATTTTTTAGAACTTGAAGTTGATATAGTACTAGAATTATCAATTTTGGTCGCAATTTCATTAAGTTTATTATATGAATTATTTTTAATAATGTTAGTTTCATTTAATATCTTCATTGCATTTGCAATTTTTGGAGATGATGTTTTTACTTTATATGGTTTGACATTATTGCTATTCATTTCAAGAATAACACTTCCATTTGATTTTTCACCCAATTTATTTTTTTCAAAAAATCCATCAACTATATTTTCTGGCAGTGAATTAATAAATTGTTCTAAATCAGAATCATTGTCTAAACTTAAATTATCTTTGACAATGCGTAGATTTGATTTTTTATTATTTCCATACAAATTTGAAAATATATTTCCTTCCGCTTCATTTTTTTGACTATTTTTAGATTTATTAGTTTTCTCAGTTTTTGATGAAGTAGATGTACTTATTAAATCATTATTATTTTTAAATTCTTGTTGATTAGATGTTTCTGATAATTTAGATAAATCTGTTTTATTTTTTGATTTTAATTCATTTTTATTAAGTGAACTCATATAAAACATTTCTTTATCTTGATTTTTTGTATTATGTTTTATGAAACATTTATTATTTAATTTATCAAACCCACCTTTTGGTGACATAGAAGTTTCAATTGAATTAAAATTAGCTCCCTTTTGATTTGGGTCAAAATCATTAATTTCTTCATCATATTGGTTTATTTGGTGAATAATAGATTGATTATTCATTTTTGTAATTTCATTTACTTTATTTTGCATAGAATAGACATCATTTACTTTTTTATAACAAACATCTAATTTTACATTAAGTAAATCTTCAAGAGATTGTAATTTTGTTTCAATTTCAGTTAATTTATCTGTTAAATCTTCAAATTTATCTTCAACATTATCAACAATAGTAGAAGTTGATTTATTAACAATAAAAGTATTAAATGAGTACATTTTATATATGTAATAAATAGATACTCCTAAAAGTATTATTATTAACAAAATTCTTATATCAAACATCTTATAAAATAAAATTTGAAAAAATATATATAAAATAAACTTATTATATACTCTTATATATTCAAAAATAGTATGTTCTTTCAAAATAATTATGTATATTATTCAAACAAATTAATTATTAATTCTATACCTAAATATAAAACTATTATGACAAAATTTATTAATGGTTTCGTAAAATTAAAAAAATCAACTTATGAAGATAATCATAAATTAATTAGCGATGCTATCATATATTCAAAATATTATCTGTATTTTAAAACAAAAAATTGTATTTATGATAATGATATTATGGAAATTATATATGATTTGGAATACTTTATATCAAAAGAACATTAAAATCCATTAGGATTATTCAATACATTCTTGACATAATCAATATTTATTCCCATATCTCCCGTAAATCTTCTTGCCTGATCAAAATCAGCCCAGGGGGCAAAATGCATATAATCTTTACCATCAGAAATTTGTATAGGACAAGTGGTACAACTTTTATTTGTTACGCAAACAGGTGGATGAGGTGGAACAGGATACCAATTACTTGGAGAGACAAAAGTATATTCTTTATTTATCATACCTTTATTTACAGGACCAATATAATTATAATCACCATATTTTAATTCATTGGTTAGAGCTTCATTTGCAGTTGGTGCTCCTACTGATCTTGTAAAAATATCAGAATAATATTTATAGCCATTTTCACTCCAAGGTGTTAATGCGTCTTGATCTGCAATTTCTCTTCTAAATTGATTAATTTCTGCAGATTTTTTGGCTGCTTCTTGTTGTAAACCATCTTGTTGATATTGAACATAGTTAACGCTATAAGGTAGAGTTTCTTCTGTAGTTTTTTCCTCACTTTCAGGTCTAGATTCAGGTCTAGTTTCAGGTCTAGTTTCAGGTCTAGTTTCAGGTCTAGTTTCAGGTCTGTTTTCGGGTCTGCTCTCAGGTCTTGTCTCGGGTCTACTTTCGGGTCTACTTTCGGGTTTACTTTCGGGTCTGCTTTCAGGTCTGCTTTCGGGTCTACTTTCAGGTCTGCTTTCAGGTCTGCTTTCGGGTCTACTTTCAGGTCTGCTTTCGGGTCTTGTTTCGGGTCTACTTTCGGGTTTGTTTTCTGGAACTAGATTGTTGCTTGTTGTGATAGGAATTGGCATTAATTTTAATTCAGTATTTTGTTTTACTTGATTCTCCATGAATTGTTCAAAACCTTCGACAACATCTTTATTATTATTTACATCATTAGTTTCTTTAGGTTCAACTTTATTGGAACCAGAACCATTATTATACATATCAATATCACTTGGTAATTGTAAATTAGGAGAAAAATTATCAGTATTTGAACCTGAACTATTTTTTGGAACTTTTACACATTTATATTCAAAATCATTACCAGATGGATTATTATTATTTTTACTATATGTCAATACCTTTTCCATAACATTATCATAAAGTTCATTTAAATGATTTCCAAGATTTCCTATAAAGGGTTCTGGTTTTGTTTCGGTAGAAGTGGGAACAACAGAGTCATCTACTACAGAAACTTTACATTGATTACAATTTAGAGGGTCAGAAGCGTTATTATTTATAAAAATTATATTTTCAATAATTAGTATTGAGACTGCAATAATAGATGATAATAATATTGCTTCATAAGGTTTAATATCTAACATAAATCTCAAAAGTAGAAAAACAACCAATAATATGATAACTACTTTTGAATAGTATTTAAAGTTATTAAAAGTTTCAGATGAAATCATTTATATATATTTATATATATATTAATCAAAAAAATAAAAAATGTTAAGAAATTATGTTTATATCTAAAATTTATTGTGTTAATAAAAGTTGTAATAATTTAACAGCAGTAATAAAACCAAGAATTAATATTACTAAAACTGCAATGTCATGATATTTATTATCAGTTTTAATTATTTTTTGGTATGTCAAATCGCCATATACATCAAAAGCAATAACAGCTAATAAAGCATTATTTACAGCAGTATCCATTACAGAATTTAAGGTTATTTTATCTTTATTGTAAAGATTATTAAAAATATTTAGTATAACTTGTAATAAAAATACAAATGTAAATAAATATAATTTATATACTATTGCATTATCTCTTTGATCAAAATTTTCAAGGAAAAAAGCAGTAAAAAAGAATAAAGCAATACCAGTAAATATTATTCTTAACAACAAAATCATATTATAATAATATTATTAGAGGAGAAAATAATCATTTATAATTGTTATTATTTTTTAAAATTTATAACATTAATTACAATTATCAAAATCAATAACAAAGCAATTACAATTAATAATATAACAAGAGTAAAATAATGAGGAAAAATTTTATTGTAAACATCTTCATAAATAGGATGAACTATATTATTTATTTCATTTTTTATTTCTTCTTTTGCTAATTCATCTTTAACTTTCATTATAATTTTTTTTAAAACACTATTGTTAGGAATATTAATATTTTTACAATCATTTCTTTTCAAGTCCATTTGAGAAATAATATTAATTGTATTTAATTCAGTATAATCATTTGATTTTTTATCAATTGGTTCATTTTTACTTTTTTTGGATTTATTACTCATATAATTTCCAATATATTAAAAAAAAAATATTTTAACATGTTTTTACAAATTAAATAAAATTACAAAAATTTATTTTGTTTATTTTCTAGAAGATTTCTTTGAAGATTTCTTTGAAGATTTTTTTGAAGATTTCTTAGAAACACGTTTAACTCTAGATTGTTCTGCTTTTTTGCTTTTCTTCTTAGGTTTTTCAGAAGTTTCTAATGAATTTGTTTCACGTTGCTTTTGTTTTTCTTCAATATGTTTACGAATATTTTCCTCTAATTCATCCAAATCAGGCATTTTAGCTAACATTTCAATAATTTCTTTATCATTCATTTTCTTAATCATTAAGATTTTATCCATACCAGTTAATTGAGGATTTTTTTCACTAACAACTCTGTATAAGAAAGATTTAATTAATTTAGCATTTCTTTCAGAAGCCTCTATCGGTTTAGAATTTTTAGTAATTGTACCTTTATTTAACATTCCCATAATCATATTGATAACTTCATTATGTAGTTCATTTTTTCTGGAATTTATTAATCTTGATAATTCATTATTAGATACACCTGATTCACCATCAGAATAATACAAATCTAAATTAATAGATAATTCATTAGATTGCTTTGAATATTTTTTTAATTTTGAATTTTTATTGTCAAAACTTGCATTGATTCTTTCATAAATATTATCAGAGTTATCAGAATTTAAATTAATTTTTCTATAACCCATTAATTTTTCTTTAGCACCACCTTCCATGACGTTAACTTTATTATTTGATTTAATATTATCAATAGCATTCATTAAAGTTTCTGTATTGAGACTCTGAGTATTAACTTCAGATTGAGTTGTAGGTTCAACATTTTTATTTAATCCATTTGTTAATTTTTGAGTTATATTATTTAATATGTCATCAGTTTGTTCAGTATTTTCCATTAATTCATCAATAGATTTAGGAGGTTCTTTACCATATTTTTTGCTTAAAAATTGTATAAATTTATCAGAATCTAAATAGTTATCACTAGAAGATAATCCTAAAGAAGATAATTCATCAGTTTTATCAGCTAATCCAAACTCTTTAGCAATACGTTGCTTAATATCATCACTTTGATAATCTCTAGTATCTATATTAAATGACTTGTCAGAATTATCAATTATTGAAGATAAATTTAAAGAACTTAATTCAGGTTCATTTTTTTTATCACCTACGACTAAATTAAGCACATTATTAATACAAACTTTTTCATTAGGAGTTTCAACAACACTACTATTTACATTTTCAGATTCTTCCGTTTGTAAATAATTACCATTGTTATCAGAAATAGTTTTGTCAGCTCCTGCTTCTTCAAGTTTGTTAGCAATAAATTCATTTTCATTTTCAACAGCCATTAATATAGCAGTTGTTCCTTCATCATTTTGCAAATTAATAAATTCTGATACATGAGGTTGACGTAATGCTTCTGATAATACATTAACACATTTACTATTATTATTATGAATAGTGCAACATAATACAAGATGATGTAATATGGTGTTACCATTTTCATCTTTGCAACAATAACAGCAATTTTTGTCTTTTAAAATATATAAGCCCAAATCGTAGTTTTCAGCATTGAAAGCCTTAAGAGCATCAACACAAGGACAATTAGAACCACCTCCAAGTAAAATTTTATTTTTAAGATTTTGATTAATTTCGGATAAAAAATCATTTGAAGTTTCTGATAAATTATTCAATAGATTTGTTAAATCACTTTTGCGAACAGAATTATTCATTTATAATATAAGTATATATATATTTTTTTTTTGTAATAAAATATTTTATATATAGAATATATAAATTATAATGGGTAAAGAAATAAGATTTCTCCTAGTATTCTTAATAGTTGCTCTCGCTGTATTAGTTTACTTACAAAATCAACAATGTGGTGCAATTCCTAATACTGGTTCTATCAATGCACAAAATTTACAACATTTCACTACTGATAATAACAATAATAAAGTTCAAAATGACCAATTATCATCTAGATTAGATTCAAGATTATTAAATTCTAGAAGAAGAACTTTATCTAAAAAAGACCAAATGCAAGATAAATCACGTTCTTCAAGAGATAGTCAAAAAGTTGCTTCAAGAATTGTTGATAATATTTTAAAGAATGAAAAAAGCTCTAATCAAGCCGAATATGAATTAGATAGTATGTTAAGAGGTGAAGATATGTCTCAAGAAAGTTCTGGTAGAGCAATGATGGAAAATCCTGTATTATTAAATGTAGATAAATTAAGAAATACTGTTCCAGATTCTGACCAAGAAGCATTAGATGAATTAATCAGAGAAGTAGAAACTGGTAATGATTTGCAAATTAATTCTCCTCAAGATGCATTATTTAAAAAACGTTCCACTTCAATTAATGCTGCTAAAAATGGCTTCAGAAAAGTTTCTTATGCTGATTCTTCCTATAGAATGGACTTTAATGGTGACGGAGAAACCAATATGAGCAGAGAATCTCAAGAAGAATTAAACAATATGTATGAAGATGCTCTAATCTTTAAAAATTCTGAATTTTCTAATAATAATAACTTCAAAGGTATGCCAGATAGTAATGACCAATGGGGTAATGCTAATTTACAAGATTTCACCATCAACAGCCCACAAACTCAACAAGAAAAAATTATGAATTTATATAATTCTAACAACTACTTACCTAATGATAAATTATTAAAACCAGACCTTGCTAAAGGTTTTCAAATTTTAGAAAATCCTGTTTCAGTGCAAAATCCATCTTTAATTCCAGTTCTTAAAGCAATTCCAGTTAGCTCCGTCTTGGGAAGTAAGAGAAATAGTACATGGGATGTAAGAGCAGAACCCGCCTGCCCAAAAACCGTAGTGTCGCCGTTCCTTAACAGCTCCATAATGCCTGATATTTATGCAACTCAAAGAGGTTGTTTGTAGTAAAAAACTAATTAAAAATATATTATTTATGGTCTTAATAAAGAAAGACCATATGGTCTTTCAACTTTTGTTAAAACAAATTTACATGGTCTATAATAATTTAGTTAAAAATTGAAATTTTAATTATCTACATTGATAATTAATATTATTATTTTAAAATGGTCAGACAAAGAGATTTAATTCGTGCTCAACTTTCTTGTGATAAAAAGAGGGCTCTATGTGATGACAATGATTGTGATATTTGCTATAATAAATCATTTGCAAGTAGTATGTCTAAAACAATTGAGTTTGTAGATAAAAATATAGACCCGAGACAAATTCAAAAATATTCACAAAAAGAATATTTATTTTATTGCAATATTTGTAATCATACATTTACTAAACAAATAGTAGCACTTACAACTGGCGAATATTGTATATATTGCACGACAAAACCAATTAAAATATGCGGTGAAGAAGATTGTAATTTTTGTTTTCATAAATCATTTGCATCACACGAAAAATCTAGTTTATGGGATAATGAAAAAAATAAAGTAAAACCAATAGAAGTATATAAAAAATCAATAGATAAATATTTTTTCAAATGCGATAAATGCAAACATATTTTTGAATCAACACCCCGACGAATTTCAGAAGGTCATTTTTGTGCTTATTGTGCAAATCTTAAAATGTGTGGAAAACCTGAATGCATCAATTGTTTATTCAAATCATTTTTATTTCATCCAATGGCAGAAAGTTGGAGTTTTACTAAAAATAATGTTTATCCTTGTGAAGTATTTAGAGGTAGTAATTCTAAAAAATATTATTTTAATTGTAAAAATTGTAAACATGAACTATATTTGCAACCTGGTAATCTTGATGAAAATACCTTAAATTGTGAATATTGTGACGGTAAAAAGTTATGTAAACTTAAAAAATGCATTCCCTGTTATAATAAATCATTTGTCAGTAATTTATTTGCCAAATACTGGAGTCCTAAAAATAAAGAAAGTCCAAGAGAAGTAATGAACAAAACACCTAAAAAATACTTATTCGATTGTAGAGTATGTAAACATGAAATTGAAATACCACTTTCACGTATTCAAGAAGATAAATTAAATTGTATTTATTGTGCAAGTTTAAAAATGTGCAATAATGAAGATTGTAAATTTTGTTTCAATAAATCATTTGCATCACATGAAAAAGTTAAATATTGGTCAGATAAAAATAAACAAAAACCTTGTGAAGTTTTTAAATGCACAGATAAAAAATATTTATTCAATTGCAATTTTTGCAAGGGAGAATTTATAAGTTCTCCAGCCTATATATCGCAAGGAACTTGGTGTAATTTATGCGTTAACAAAACTGAAAAAATGTTAAAGGATTGGTTGATAGACAAATATGGAGAAGACAATATAAAAACACAATTTGTAATGTTCAATAAAGAAAAGAAATATTTATTTGATTTTTACTTTCCAAACTTGAATTTAATAATTGAATTAGATGGGTTACAACATTTTAAACAAGTAGGAAATTGGAAACCTCCAGAACACGCATTAAAAAATGATACTAATAAAATAAATTTATCAATAGAAAATAACTTATCAATAATAAGAATTTTACAAGAAGATGTATTATATAATAGAAATGATTGGGTAAATAAATTATCAAAATGTATCAAACGATACGATATACCTACATGTATATTTATTGATAATGATAATCTTTATGAAAATCATAAAACAAATATAAATGAAAATATAAATGTTGTTTCATTATAAAAAAATTTTTATAAACAAACTAATAAAAATTGAAATTATTTAAGTAATAATATATTAGAATATACTACTCAAAATATGGATATAAGCAAATTTATTGATGAAAATCTTGACGATATATTAGATAATACGGATGAATATATATCTACACATAAACCTATACAAAAAGAAATTAAAAAGGTAAATTGGAAAGAAGAATTAGAAGAAACATCAAAAATTATAGATACACAAAATGAGGAAGAAATGACAAATGAAGAACTACAGGAAGAATTATTTGAGAAATATTACAATAAGAAAACCGAAAAAGAATATTTAAAAAGTATAGGAGAATATAATTCAGATGAAAATAGCGAGGAAGAATTAGATGAAGATGAAATAGAAGAAAATGTAGCAGAACATAAATTGAGTTTAATAAATTTATTTTTGATACATTATAATGAAAAATATGAAAAATGCGAAAATTATTTTTCGAATATAAAAAACATAGAGAAAGATACCAACAATCCAATGGAACTCTTCTTTGAAGCAATTGTTGAATTTAAAAAGTTAAAAGAAGTATTAGGTATGGAAGAAGATGAAAAATGTATGGACTATTATTTTGAGGATAGTGATGATAAAAATATAGAAGAAATGTTTACTAAATTTCCGGAAACCCAAATTTATTGTTTAGATTACAATAATAAAAGAATTATTTCACCATCAATTTTGGTATGTTTAAATTACTTGATAAATAACAAGGAAGATTTATTTGAAAATAAGAATTGGAATATATTTAATTTGAGAGATAACTAAAAGATTTTTTTATATAAATTCCATGATTGGTTTTATCATTAATCCAATCAGTTGATTTTAATTTATTACTATCTATATAACCTTTAAAAAAACCCAGAGTATTGAATGCAATTATATTAGGATTATTATTAGAAATATTTCTTAGTTCATCTAAACAACAATTGGGTTTAAAATAAATATCTTCACCCACATAATCTAAACCTTTATAAAATACATATTCATCTAAAATATCAGTATTGTTCCAATTTAAATATTCTTGTTTAATAAAATATTTACCATGAGCAATTTTTTTACTATCATAGGTTCTCACTTCAGAATTATGTAAATGTATTATCATAATTTGAAAACAAGGATTATATAATTTTAAGCCACAATCAACCAAGTTATTAATTATACTATCGTCAGAACCTGCAACATTTTGTAAATGTTTTATATTATTTAATATATTTCTACTGATATAATTAGGATAAAAAATAAATGCATCATGAGAACCCCATCCCAAAACATGACATTTAAAATCTGATTCGTGTCTAGATAAAGCAAAAACATTATTGGATAGTTTATTTAATAAATTATTATCCACTTTATATAAGTATATATCGGAATTTGAAATCATACATATTTTATCATTTAAGTTATCCATAGCATATTGAAATAAATCTGAATACAGAGGTTGTAAACCAATTTTAACTACATTTATTTTATTTTTATTTTCTTCATTGCATAATTTATATAATTTATCCAATGCAATATCATTATCAACATAAAGATGTATTTTTTTTATGTAATAGCATTCTAAATTTTTTAGTAAACAAGTAGTAATTTCATTATTTCTCAATAAAGATTTTTCGTCAGTTTTATCAATAAAATAAAAAGAAGTTATTAAATGTATTTTGGAAAAATTATTTGAATTATTCATATAATAATAATAATTCAATTTACTTTTATAAATATTTATTATTTAATACAAAAATAAAAATTTAAAAAATAATGTTTATAATAAAATATAAATAATGGAAAATTCTAGTTTTAAAAATATGCAAAAAACTTTAAAAACTTCAAAGGCAGTAATTATAAAATCTGATGATACAAGTCAATATATAAAAGAAAATTATGGTGATAAATATATAGAAGATATATCCGACTCTGATATTGACGATAGTATGTCCTATAGAAAAAGAAATAAGGATGTTATAAATAAATTAGCTGATAAAAATAATACTGGTATAAAACCTAAATTAGATGGCGACAATATATCATTCCAAAGTTTATCACAAAAAAAAGCTCCTTTACGTTCAACTATTAAAGAAAATATAAAGATTATAAATGAAACAGCCGATAAAAAACAAGAAAAATCAAATATAAAAGAAGAACAAAAAGAGGAACAAGTTAATGAAGATGAAATAGATGAAGATAGTTATGAATCAATGGAAGAATATGAATTTAGGGAAGATTTTGAAAAACAAGTCAAGGTTTATGTAAAAACGGATGATAAAATAAAAGAATTACAAAGAGAAATAAAAGAATTAAATCAATTAAAAAAAGTTTCTGAAGATGCAATAATGAAACATTTAGAAAGATTAGGAGAAACAAATATTAATATAACAGGAGGTAAACTTATAATAAATAAATATGGTGCAAAAGGTAGTTTTAAGGAAGATATAGTTAAAGAAGTTTTAACAGAAAAAATAAAAGACCCAAAAATAATAGAAGGTATATTTGAGAAAATTGAAGAAAAACGAGAAGAAAATGCAAAAATACAAATGGGTATTAAAAGAACAAGTGCTAAAAAGAAATAATTTTTTTTTAAATTTTATAATATTATTAAATTTTTGTAAAGTTAAAAATATATTTTAAGGAGTTATTACAACTTGAGAACTAATCAAAGGAATATTTAATTTAACAAAGGGAGTGAAAGAACCAACAAAGGAAGGTAATAAAATATTTCTAACTCCATAAATACTAGGGTAATAGTTTAAAGATAAAACAGGAGAACCATAATTCTTTTTAGGAAAAGTATAAACAACTTCATCAGATGAAGAACTAGAAGATGAGGAAGAATCATCATATTTATGTTTTCTACCACCTCTCATATCACCAACATTTTTAATTTCATTTAACAATACTTTATCATTAGCATGATACTTTTTATTGCTTAAAACTTTAAGATTATATTTGACTTTAGTATTTTCCAAACTTTCTTTGACACGAATATGATGAAGTTTATTATCTTTAGTATTTTGGATGGTAAAATAAAATTCAGGTATATAGTTTTTTATTTTTGTTGATAAATCACTCCAGATTTCATCAGCTGCTAAATTGACGTTTGATTTGTTAGAATTAATTTTTTTTCCTTCAAGATAGGGATTTAATAATACGTAGGACATAATATATATAATATAATTTATAAATAAAAAAAATGATTTATAAATAATAATGATATAAATATTTATTAATATATTAAAAACATTAAAATGTCTAATCAAAAAAAAAATATCTTATATTTAAGAACTCCATATGTAATTCCATTTAAAACAATGACAGAAGTATTATCAAATGTATTAACCGAAACAACTTGGGTATTTCATGGACCAGATCCTAATAAACCAGATAAGTTCGTTGGTGTAGAAATTGCTACAGCAGATACGAGTAGAACAATTTATATTAAGGTGGAATTAAATGCGAAGGATTTTTCAAAACCAGGTGAATATTATTGCAAATATGAAAAATATGAATTAGGAATTAGTTTACATAATTTATATAAGTTATTAAAATCTGTAGATAAGGATGATATTTTATCGATGTATGTAGAAGAAAATGATAAACAGAATTTAATAATGGAAATTGAAAATCAGGATAAAAAAAGTAAAACATTTTATAAATTAAAATTGATGGATTTAGATCATCAACCAAAAAAGAAAACAAAAGTAGAATTTGATGTAAAAATAACAATGTCATCAAGTGAATTTCATAAATTATTTAGGGAAATGAATAACATAGCGGAATATGTAGAAATAAAATGCACATCAAAAAACATAATTTTTACATGTAAAGGTGATTGTGCAGAAAGGAGTACGATATATAAATCGGAAGAGGGAGGGTTAAATATAAGTAATGAAAATAAAAAAACACAAAATATTATTCAAGGAATTTATGAAATTAAAAATATTGTTTTATTTACAAAATGTGCAAACTTATGCAATGATTTAGAAATTTTCATGAAAAATGATTTTGCATTGACAATTATATATACTATTGCAACTTTAGGAACTATTACTATTGCATTATCACCAATTAAAGAAGAAAATATAAAAAATATATCGTATTCTTATTCAGATGATGAAGATGAAGTAGATATTATTGGTAATAATGTAAATAAATTAGAATTAGATAAAAGTGATGAATAGATAAAAATATAAATTTAGTATAAATTAAATTTATTTTATTAATTACATACATAAATAAAATGTCGGAAGAAAGAAAAATATTTGAACTACGAGCAGATGCTCCTCCATTTGCACCTATAAAAAGAACACCTTCAGTACCATCACCTGAAATAATGACTACGCCTGTAGCAGGGTATACTTACGATTACTATACTTTATCAAAACCAATGCATTATGGAGAATTTTTATCATTATCTCAAATTATTAAAATTTCTGTATTTTATGAATATTTATTAGGTTCATGTTTACATAGATTTGAAGGATTTGAACCAGTTTTTAGGGAAACAATTCCTCCTGAAATTATAATAAATTTTATTTTAAGAAATAATGAAGACGTGGCAATAAATGCTCATATTTCTTTTCATCCACAAAGTGTGGTAGGGAATACAACGCATTTAAGATTTCCCTCAGGTGAAATAGTATATAAATTTGTAAATATACCAGATAGAAAAATTTTGCGTATGCAAGAAATTTCCAGAAGCGGAATTATAAATGAAAAAATAAATACACAAATAAGTGAAATTATACTATGTATAAATGAAATATTACAGATTAATTATGATATGATTATAATTGATAGATTATATCCATTTGATCCAGTATTGAATGAGGATTTAAAATATAAAACAGAACAATATAATAATTATTTAACTAATTATAATAATTTGTCAAGTTATATTAGATATTTACAACTACATTCGACACTCATAGAAGAATCAAAAAGAAAGTTAATACTAGAATGTCACCAAAAAATTCAAGAAATTAATCAAGATATATTTATGAAATTAGGAATGCATCCACATCTTTTTTTTAATTATATCAGTAGTATAATAAAAGTACCAAAGGATAGTGCTAGTGGATATTATAAAAAATACTTAAAATATAAGAATAAATATTTAAATTTGAAGAATAAATTAAATAAATAATTATATCATAAAAAATTGATATAATAACTATATAATTAATAATATATATATATAAATATGTCTAACCAAAAGAAGAAATTATTTGAAATAAAAATAGAAGATGTTATATCGTTTAAAATAATAATTGAAACTTTATCAAAAATTGTATCAGAAACTACCTTTATAATACACAATAGTCACGAAAAAAATAAGTTTGTAGGTTTAGAAATAAATACAGCAGATCCAACAAGAACATTATTTTTGAAAATTCAGATAGAAAAAAAAAATTTTATAAATTTTTCTTGTAAAAATGAAAAGTATCAATTAGGTGTAAATTTAGAAAAATTAAACAAAATAATAAAATTTGTCGAAAAAGAAGATTGTTTAATTTTAAATTTATTTGAAAATGATTTGCAAAATTTAGTTATAGAAAATGAGAGAGCAAATACCAAAGGGAAAAAAATATTTAAATTAGCTTTGATAGATTTAGAGTATGAAGATAAACCATTGAAAAAAGTAGATTATGAAAAAGTAGTTACTATTATACCATTGACATATAAAAAAATATTTAGAGAATTAGATGATTACCAAAACGTTAAAATTCGTTGTACTAATAATAAAATAGTTTTTACTTATAAAGATGATACTTCAGAAGTAAATGATGAATATATTTTGGGAGAAGATGGTATTGAAATAAATACAAACTCTAAAAATGATTTTATAGGTATTTATCCAATAAAATTTATAATGTTATTTGCAAAATGTTCTAGTTTATGTGAAGAACTACAAATATATATGAAAAATGAAAATGCATTAACTATAATATATCCCACGCTTACTTTTGGAACAATTAAATTATCTTTGTCACCAATAAATGAAGAAAATATTAAAAATATAGATTATGATTATTCAGATGATGAAGATGAATTAGATGTAATAGGTAATAATGTAAATAAATTATATTATGACGATGATTAAAAAATAATTTTATTAAAAAATTATTTTTGATTTTAAAATAGTTTTTATATAAATTAATATTCAGGTTTAATGGCTTTTACTTTTATTGAATATTTACTCAATAAAGTTTGAATTTCTGGATTAAAATATTTATCAATAATGGCATTGTTACCATAATTTTGTTTAAACCAAATTTTTAAAATTATACAATAGGAATTATCATTTCCTAAGGTATCTACTCGTTTTGGACTAAAAGACAATCCATTTATTTTATCCCAATTCTCTGGAGAAAATTCCATAAGGGTATTATTGGCAGTATAAATTAATAATTGCTTTAATAATTTAAAACCATCACTTAAAGAATCTATTTTGATAGAGCATATACTTCCATTTCTATTTTCTAAATCTTCCCACAAGGGAGAAATATCATTTTTCATAATAAATGTGTCAAAATCAGTAAATTTATTAACACCTTCTATTTTATCAAAAGTATTAAATAATTTTGGAATATCTTCCCATTTACTAAGTGTTGTAACATTATGATAACTACCAAAATCCCAATTTTGATCATCATTGTGATGTACCATTACTTTAAAATTATTGGGCATACTCAAATCTAATAAATTTGGTTCAATATTTTTAAATTTACATTCAAAGACCTGTTTTTCTTTTTTTTTACCAATTGACTTAAACCCATCATCATTTACTGGTTTTATATGTTTCTTTTCATTAGTCTTATAAACTTTACGCCCATAATATTGTTTAAACATTTCATCTTCAATATTATTAGAAATATGATTTTGTTGTATTGGTTTATTTTTTGGTTTATCTTCTATAATATTTATTTTTGCATTTGCAATAGGTTTTTCTTCATCATCACTTTCTACAAGTAAAGAGAAAAGATTTACTGAAGGTTTTACACTATGTTTTTCTTGATTTTTTTTATGCATTCTATAAGTATAGTTTATATTAATATATATTCCTTTAATCAATTTTTTTATATAATAAAAAATCGATAATTAATATAAAAATAAGATAGTAATAAAAATATACTAGTCATGATTTTAACTTACGAAAAAGTTCTAAGGTATTTTAAAGAATTTTTAACCGAACATATAAATGATATTTAGAACCACGAAACTACCGTTATGTCGTCTTTTAAAAATATTGTAAAGAATATTAAAAATGATTATCTTTATAATTTAATAAATATACATTATTTATCAAAGGATGAAAATTATCATAATAAACTTAAAAATATTGTGTTGAATATAAGAAAAATACAAACATCAAAATTTAATTTTTTGATTAAAGATGTGAATGTTAAATTTTACCATGAAAATATTGATAATTTTCAAAACAAAGAAAAAACAAAAAAATTTATCAGAAACAACTTGGATATAATAAAAATAGATTTTATAAGAATAATTTCTAATGGATATATGGGAGATAAAAAGAGGTATAAATGTTTAAATTGTAAAATTAAGTTAGATCGTGACATAAATGCATCAATAAATATTTATAAAAAAGGTCTACCCATTGCTACTATGGGTAAATAAACCTTATACGAAATTATAAGGTTTTATGTAGCGGATTTATAAAAACAGACATAGAAGATTTTTTTGATTTTTTTCCAAAGAATTTTTTATTAAGAAAATATAATTTTGATATAATTATTGATTCAATGAAAAAAAATAATTTTGATTTAGTTGGCTATTCAATGGAAATAATAAAAAACTATTTAATGGAAAAATATAGAAACGAAGGAAACTAATTGTATATTTTCGTTATTACAATAAGTTAAATTTTCACTGACTACAGCTAATCGCTCAATAATTTTTATAACTTTATCTTTAGTATATTTAATATACTGATTGTTATCATTAATTAAATAATCCATTGCAAATTCATAAATGTTATTAATAAGTTCAGATAAAGATATACCATTTTTATTAATAATTTTTTGAATGAATTCATAAGAATTTATTAAATTATTATTTTGAATAAATTCCAAAATATCTATAATATTTTTTTTATTTGGACAAGATAAAATTTTAGACACTGATTTTTCATTAATAATTAAATAACTTTCACTTTGTTTATTAATTATGTTTTTAGAACTATTGGAACTATTACTTATATTATCATTATTATCTATTTGCATATTGTTATGCATATATAATGATTGTAAAATATTTAATAATTTTCTCATATCACCATTAGAACGTTTAATAACTAATTCAATTGCATTTTTTGTAATTTGTATTTTTTCATTTTCACAAACTTTTATTACATAATTATACATTTCTGTATATGGTATAGGATTAAATCTAAAAATAACACATCTTGACTGAATAGCAGGATTTATTTTTTTTAAATAATTACAAATAAAACAAAATCTGACATTGTTGACATACTTTTCAATAACTTTTCTTAAAATAGCCTGTGCATCATCAGTCATTGCATCTATTTCATCTAAAATAATTAATTTGAAAGGAGGAACACTTGGATCTTCATTCAATCCTTTACTAATTACAAATTGTTTAATTCTATTTCTAACAGTCTCAATACCTCTCTCTTCAGATGCATTCAATATCATTGTCATATTGTCAAAATCATTTTTATAATATTGTTTAGCAATAGCCATTATTATAGAAGTTTTTCCAGTTCCAGCAGGTCCATAGAAAAGTAAATGAGGTAATTTACCTACTGATAAATAGTTAATAATTGATTTAGTTATTTTGTCATGATATATAATACCTGATACATTTTGGGGTCTATATTTTTCTGCCCAGGGTAACAATTTATTATTTTTTTTGTTTAATATAATTTCTTTGTCTTCAATTTCATTCATATCATATTGTATATTCATTCTTAATATATACTATAATAGTTTCATTTTTAATTAAATATCAAATTTTTTAATTTAGCTATTTTTTATAAAATAAAGAAAGTATATATATAATAAAATATGCATATATACATTTTTATAGAATAAGCATATATTAAATCATTTTGATTGGTATAATTAAGAAAAAAGCTAAGATTAATGATTATTTAAAAATAATATTCAAAAAGTAATGACGTTAAAAACTAGACTAAATTATAAGAATAAATATAAAAAATAATAATTAATATTATTTAAAATTTTTTTTATATAATGTAATTTTTATAAAAAATTGATTTTATTTTAAAATATATTAAAGTAATATCAATATATATATAAACAATGCAAGATTTACATAGATACAATGAAAAAACAAGCAAGATAGATATGATAGAATTTACAGTTTTAGGTAATAAGGAAATAAAGAATATGTCGGCTTTAGGCAAAGATACACCAGGGTTAATGGTAGCAGATTTATATGACAATACAGAACCCAAAAAAGGAGGTTTAATTGACCAACGCATGGGTATAACAAATAATGATTTGGAATGTACAAAATGTGGTTTAGGAACTAATTTTTGTCCAGGACATTTTGGTCACATAGATTTAGCTGAAAAAGTTTATCATATGGGTTTTTACGATTATGTTTTAGGATTTATAAAATGTGTATGTCCAAGATGTTCAAAATTACTGGTTTACAAGAATGAAGATGAATTGATTGAACTATTAAAAAACAAAAAAGGTAAAAATAGATTAGCCGAATTAAAAAACTTGGTAAAAAATGTTACACATTGTCAAAAACAAAATTATGGATGCGGTGCACCAATTCCAAAAATAAAAAAAGATATTCGTAAATCTACTGCAGTCGTCAATATAATTGCAGAATATCAAACAAATAATGCAACTGAAGAAAATCCTGATAAAAAGCCTTTGAGAGAAGATATAACCTCAGATAAGGCATATAATATATTGAAGAATATAAGTGATGAAGATTGTTGGATTATGGGATTAGATCCAACAAAGACAAGACCAGAAGATTTAATTCATTCAACATTTGCAGTTCCTCCAGTTCCAGTTAGACCTTCTGTTCGTGGTGATTTTTCATCATCAGTTACACGTGAAGACCAACTTACAGGTAAACTTGCTGAAATTCTAAAAGCAAATTTGAGATTAATGAAACATAAAGAAAATATGAACGAGAATACTATTAAATATTTTCAAGATCATATAAGTTATTTACAATACCATATTGCTACTTATTATGATAATGAATCATTAGACTTGCCCCAATCAGTTCAAAAAGGACAACCAACAAAATGTCTAAGTTCACGTCTTAAAGGTAAAGAAGGACGTATTCGTAATAATTTAATGGGTAAACTGTTTCATTAGGGTCGAAACAATATCTTGCTCATAATAGGTGTCTGCCTGTGTGGTTGATGTATCACCATACAGGGAAAACAGTATAAATACATCCTAGAAATAGTATATAAACATCTAGTTAGATTTATGATTAAAATTAAATATAAAAATCTAGCGACATTATCAAATTGCGGGAACCTCTAATTTGGGAAACCAATAGTTATGATATACTACCACAATATACGAAAGTTATTGTGAGTCACGCAGGGAAACTTGCGGGAAATGATTTAATTTTAGTTAAACAGTAAAAACTATCATAACAAACTAGGAAACTAGTATTAGACAATCCGCAGCCAAGCCCCTAAACATTGTTTTATAATAATGCATGGAGAAGGTTCAGAGACTAGATGGTAATGGGTCTAATTAAATTTAGGCTTAAGGTATAGTCCGGGCTGTGGTGACATAGCCTCCAGTACAACTGGGTTTGGATTTGATTAAAAATAAATATTTATCCAAATTGTAGATATCGCCCTTGACCTAAGGTTTATAATTATAAACTATGGTTGAAGATATCGATTCGAAGAGAACTGATTATAGCGCTCGTACTGTCATTACACCAGACCCAACTTTAAGTATTAATGAACTTGGTGTACCTATAGCAATAGCTAAAAATATAACATTCCCTGAAATAGTAACACCTTATAATAAGGATCATTTAGAAAAACTGGTAAGAAATGGAAGAGAAAAACATCCTGGTGCAAACTTTGTTATTCCAGTTTCAACAGGTGAATCATCTAAACTTCCAATCGATTTACGTTTCAGAAAGGAAAAGATAGAATTAAGATATGGTGATGTAGTAGAAAGACATATGAAAAATGGCGATATGGTTTTGTTCAATCGTCAACCTACATTACATAAACAATCTATGATGGGTCATAGAGCGAGGATTATTGATAATCCAGAATATTGTACATTTAGATTAAATCCAAATGTTGTAGCACCCTACAACGCTGATAAATCATTGTCAGCAACAGCAGGCTTTGTGTTATCTGCTAGTTTAGTTTGTTAAATCAAACTGAGCGAGATAGTGATTTGCGGGAAACTCCTAAAGTTCTCAATACTAAGTTGATTAGTGAAAATTGATTGATGGCCAATATGAAAATATTTGGGTATAGTAAAAACTTGAGAAATGAAATAGTTATAAACTAATAGTTATAACTATGAAATGGAAAATCCGCAGGCATTTACCTAAGTTCGAAATGAATTAAATTAAATATGATAGAATATGGTAGAGGCTTCAGAGACTACGTTGCTATCGGTCGTAAATGATGGTCTAATCAACTTGATACGGCTTAAGGTATAGTCCACTCCCACGGGAAATCCGTGTTTGCTAAATGAATTAAATAAAATATGCAAAAAATAATGATGTTAGAAAGAAATGTCTAACTGAATTTGGTATAAAGGTTTGATGGGGATTGTTTATTTTGTCCCCAACAGCAAGATGCCTGTTAAGTTGCTATTCAGACTTGACAGGGTAAACATTGTAAGGATAGCTTTAATATAACTTGCTAGTTTACTTGTTTTGATAAAATATTAAATACCAAGTAGGCGAGATAACTAAATTGTTCGGGAAAGTCCTAAAGCACTATATACTAACTATTTATTGAAAAGTAAATAGGGACAAGCATAATGGCTTGTATAAGTGTAATAACTTGTAAAGTAAAAATTGTAGTGATAATTCGAAAGGATTAATGGATGACCCGCAGCCACTGACCTAAGTCCGAACAAACATAAAAAATAACTATGATAGGATATGGTCGGGGTTCAGAGACTTGACAGTTATCGGTCGTAAATGATAGTCTAATCAACTTGATACGGCTTAAGGTAAAGTCCAATTGTCTTTTGAAAGAAAGACTGAACCATAATATTCCTAAGGATTTAATTAAAAACAAAAAAATTATTAAATCTATGGTCTATTATGGTCTTCGGAAATGAACATGTTAGCACCGCAATGTGTCCAAGCACAAATAGAATTGGAGAGAATTGCGGATGTAAAATATCAAATATTGACTCCACAGTCATCAGCACCAATTATTGCAATTAAAGAAGATGCTTTAGTTGGTTCATTTAATATGACAGCAGAAAATTTAAGTTTAGATTGGAGAACAGCTATGAATATGTTGTCTGCAACAAAAATGGATAATTATGCAGTATTAGCTAAAGATAAAATTTATCCAGGAAAAGAAGTTTATTCAACAATTATTCCTAAAAAGATTAATATGTTTAAAGGTGATGCTACTAAAACTGTTA
>Ga0194133_10001291_pt1 | contig 44813 bp, 48 predicted proteins | sample TA2KigOf40mmetaG_FD_155448 | JGI IMG/M metagenome (GOLD analysis project Ga0194133, IMG submission 155448) | Freshwater microbial communities from Lake Tanganyika, Tanzania - TA2015055 Kigoma Offshore 40m | ecosystem: Environmental > Aquatic > Freshwater > Lake | place: Tanzania: Lake...
GCCCCTTGAAAGGGGCATTGTTGGTAGTACTTTGACTAAAGTTGAACTTCCGAGATGGTAAATGGGGCCGGAGGGAAGCTTGTAGGCATGGGGTCTGGCTCACCATTGGCAAGGGCTTTGGCGCGAACGTACATCTGACTCCCAGTAGCACCTTGTGCTTCCATTTCTTGCGCAATAATGGCCCAGTTGCGGATCTCAGTCGTCATTTGGAGGGTTGTAGACATGACTTCCAAACGATCGCAGTCCCGTCGAAGAGCCCGTGAAGGGGATAACCGCACTCCTACCGAACCACGATGGCCGGCTTAAGGCTGCTACGGCTGGCACTCATACACTATTTCTTCGCATTATCTCAAGTGAATTGCCTGTTTTGGCGGGCTGGGGGCCGGAGCAGTGTCAGACCAGTTTTGCCGAACCACTGCAGCAGGCGTTCGTCAAGAAGGATTGCCCCGCCGGGGTGATGAAAAAGCTTTATTAGTGCCACCAACTATTCGCCTGGACTGCACGACCTGGGGACCGCCGCCATGGACGGCAGATCAGTGGCAGACGATCAGGGTGGTGTTGGAGTTGGCTGGGGAGGGGAGCTGAGCATCCGCATCCCGATCTTGGCGGCTTCTCATTCGTAGATTAAAAATAGTTCCTGATCGTATCCCAGCTGCTTCATTTTCTCTGCCCAAATCCGCTCATGTTCTTTGGTGTAGCAGTCGGACTTGCTCTGGTTGTCTGACCCCCACATCGGCTGAAGATTTCGCCAATTGAAGCAAGCACGCTGCTGCCCTGGCTGTTGCAAGTCAAAGCTATTGCATGGTCTAAGGTGGTCGATATGCCACCCATTCGCCCCATAGTTATCCCAGCTCATTCCTTGCTTGAATTGCGATTCAAGATGAAGTCGAGCCTGTTCTATCTCGCCCCCAGCAGCTCAAGCGTCTGAGAGTCCTTCATGACAATTTGCGCTACTAGTGCTTTTCTGAGGCGATCTCTAAGCTGCTTTGCTATCACCCATTCTGGATCGGTCTGCCTTTTCTCCTTGTAGTAATCGCTAAACCACTGACGCCCCTCGTCAGTCCCCATTCTCTTCTTCCACTTCTCATACATCTGCTCTTTATTCTCTGCCCAGTACTCCTTGCTGTGCTGGCGCCTTTTCTCTCTAAGTTCAGGGTCTGCATCAATCCGTGCTTTTTGCCCAAGTCTTTCGCACTCAAGACAACCGCCCGAGGAAGTCTTCTGGGGTGATACATGGCCTGCTTTTTCGCATTTTCTTCCGTCCCAGTATCTGCTATTGCCCATCTTTCTTGCGTCGGACCTAGTTGCGGGGAGGTCGTGCCATTCATCAGGCACGCTTCCTTTGAGTCTCTCTCTATATGCATTTGCCCTGATACGAAGAGAGACATTCTTCCCCGCTGGCCTTGGATGACCCATTGCCTCAAGTTGTTTCCTGACTGTCGCTTCCGCTATTCCTAGGTTTGCCGATAAGTCAGTGATTGCCTCAAACCAGTTATCAGCTAGATATTTGAGTTCCTGCTCTGTCCATACCTTCTTGCCAGGCATAAGACTCCCTTTATGGCGGGTGGCCGCGGCTCTCGGGCTATGCCCCACCTTGATGCAGCTGGCCTCTGATTGCAACGGCACCCCGGGCTAATCACCCCCGAAGCGTCCGCCAGCCGTGGGAGGGCGCCACAGGTGTGGCCTGGGTCATGCCATGGGGTAGCTGGCCCAGGCAGAGCTCACTGGTGAGGTTACGTATTTCTGTATCGGGGATCTGTTTGCATAGCTCCTGGGAAATGCCCTCTCAAGACCAGCCGGCCAAATCCTGACGGACACGATCGTCCTGCAGATCGGCCCAGGCAGACGCCAATGCCGCCGGCACTGGCCGGGACAGATAGTCGCGACCATCACTGGGCCGGTGTCGCAGAACTGCATTCACGACCAGCGCTAGTGTCGGACCGCGGTTGATGGCCCCATGGGGCACACCAGGCGGAATGCGCACCCAGGTGGGTTCGTCTTCTCTCAGGGTGATGCGATGGAGGCGGCGGTTCTGCAGCACAACCAACTCGATGCTGCCACGCAGCACCATCAGTTGATCGGTCTGATGGCGGTGGCAAAACAGTTCCGGTGCAGCTGACGGCTGCAGCTCAGCGATAAGGGTTTCATCGCTGGGCACAGGATCGCGAAAGAAGGCAGGGCCCGCAGTGGAGCCTGGGTTGGCACAGATCTCGATCGAACGGCGCAGGGCCATCACCGAATGCACAATTTTGTAAATTATTGCCAAGGGCTTGGGCGAAAGAGCGTGTGATCTAGTACCAAAACTCCTGTTGTCAGCATTTGCCACCTGAGCGACCGCCAGCCGTGGGCGATGCCACATCTGTGACCTGGGTCATGCCACGGGTGTGGCGACCTATCCGTCGCCCTCGGACCCGGCACCTGCCCGTTGGCCGGCTTGGGCGTTACCTGACGCAGCACTGCCTGATAGGCACGGTCGAGGCACAGATCCGCGACCTGCTCCCACTAGCGGCGGGTCACATCGTCTATGGGGTCATTGAACCGAAGGCGGCAAGCCTGCCCCGTGGCTACCACCAGGGTGAGCCGCTGCCCTGCTGATGCTGTCGTTCGCGGTGTTCTTTGCCGATGAGGCCGCCGTCGGCATGAGCCGGGTGGAGGCTGCTGATGCCGCCGCTGCTGAGGCGCTGGTGCTCGATCAGCACCCTGGTGGCCGGGTGCATGCAGTGGATGGTGCGCTGGTCAGCGAGGAGAACCGGGTGCGGCTGCTGGCGGCTTGGATGCGGGGGCAGGAGCGGCCTTTTGTCCGCGTTTTGTCCGCGGCTTTTTCGGCCAATCCCTGAGAAGTCAGTCGGGGCGACAGGATTCGAACCTGCGACCTAGTGCTCCCAAAGCACCCGCGCTACCAAGCTGCGCCACGCCCCGTTGCCCGCAGCTTAAGGGTCGAGCCACAGGCGCACGATGTTCAGCCGGCCTCCGCAGTGGGGTTGGCAGCCAACGCATGCGCAGCTAGTGTTGAAACCAACACACAGGAGGCGGAGCATGCAGTTCGATTCGTCACCAGAGCGCTCCCGCTGGGAGCTGCCGTCAGCAGCTGCTGACGAACTGCTGGGCCGCTCCTGCATGAAATGGGGTGATGACGGCGAACTCTCAGCCGTGGACCTGCAGGGAATACTGGCGAGGTTGAGCGCTGTCGATCAGCAGGCGTCCAAACTGATGGACTGCCCGCTCGAAGGCTAAAGCCAAGGCCGCTCAGGACAACACGGCGATGCAGTCGATTTCGACCCGTGCCCCCTTGGGCAAGGCTGCCGCCTGCACGCAGGCGCGCGCCGGAGCCACGCCCTGACCAAAGACCTCGGCATAGAGGTCATTGACCCGCGCAAAATCGGCCAGGTCAGCGAGAAACACGGTGGTGCGCACCACCGAGCTCGCCATGCAGCCGGCTTCAGACAGTACAGCCAGCAGATTGTTGAGCACTTGCCGGGTTTCTGCTTCGACATCACCACCGCCGACCATCGACCCGGTGGCTGGATCGAGCGCGATCTGGCCGGAGCAGAACAGCAGATTGCCGGCCCGCACAGCCTGGTTGTAGGGGCCGACCGGAGCCGGGGCGGCTGCGGTGTTGACAGCAATGAGCTCAGCCATTGATGCGGCTCCAGGGCACAGGGGAAGATGAAGCGGAGCTTATGGCCGCTGCGGCCTGTTGACGATCGCCACACCCCTTGCCGAGCTGAGACCAGCCGATCTGCCGCTGCGTACCCAGGTGCAGCTGCAGCAGATCTGGCATCGCTATGGCACGGCCGAGAGCAGCTGGACCCTGCAGGGCATCGACCTGGAGCTGCACGAAGGCGAATTGGTCGGCCTGCTGGGACCCTCGGGATGCGGCAAAACAACACTGCTGCGACTGATCGCGGGGTTCGAGCGTCCCGAGCGCGGCCGCGTCTGCATCGACGGGCGCGAAGTGGCCGGTCCGCAGCGCTGGCTGGTGCCTGAGAGACGCGGCGTGGGCATGGTCTTTCAGGACTACGCCTTGTTTCCGCATCTGAGCGCCTGGGCCAATGCCTGCTTTGGCCTGCGCCGTGGCGGCGACACCAGCAGGGCCGCCTGGCTGCTCGAGCTGTTGGGCCTGCAGGGCCTCGAGCAGCGCTACCCGCACGAACTCTCGGGCGGGCAACGCCAGCGCCTGGCCTTGGCGCGCGCCCTGGCGCCGGGGCCTGCCGTGGTGCTGCTCGATGAACCCTTTTCCAATCTTGATGTTGAAGTTCGCCTGCGCCTGCGCAGCGAACTGCCTGGTGTGCTGAGCCAATGCGGTGCCTGCGGCCTGATCGTCACCCACGACCCCGAGGAAGCCCTGGCAATCTGCGATCGCGTGGCCGTGCTCGAGCAGGGGGTTCTGCACCAGATCGCCAGCCCCAGGGAGCTGGTTGAGCAACCCGCCAGCGCCTTTGTGGGGCGCTTTGTGTTGCAGGGCAATCTGCTGCCAGCCGCCGCCGATGCAGGCGACCTGCTGCACACCACGATCGGCACGTGGCGGCTGGCCGAGCGGGCAGCAGCGCCCGTCTCGGGCAGCGACCTGCAGTTGCTGGTGAGTCCTGAGTCGCTGAACCTGGTGCCCGACGCCGGGGGTGAGGCGTGGGTGCTGGGCCGCGAGTTTCTTGGCCGTGAATGGCTCTATCAGGTGCAGCTGGGCGATCAGCGCCTGCGGTTGCGTCTGCCGCTTGACCACGACTGGAGCCGCGGGCAGCGCTGCCGGGTGCAGCGTCGCCCCGGCGCCAGAGGGCTGTTGTATCCCGGGCGGCTGGGGGTGCTGGCGCTCTAGCCGCGCCAGGTGTCCTTGTGGCCTCGCAGCTGGGCCAACTGCTCAGGTCCCTGGGCCTGCACAAACAGGTTGGTCGCCCGTTCGCTGGCCACTGTTGTGGGCACGCTGGGCAGGCCGCGGCTGCGCAGCTGCTGCACCTGCGCCAGGCGCTGCTTGAGGGCTTGCGCCAGGGGATCAGCAGCTGGAACCTGTTCGATTGCCCAGCGCAGATTGGCGGCGCTGTACTCATGGGCGCACCACAGGCGGGTTTCCGGGGGCAGAGCTGTCAACCGCTGCAACGCGGTCCACAGCTGCAGTGGCGTACCCTCAAACAAGCGGCCACAACCGGCCACAAACAGCGTGTCACCGACAAACACATCAGCGCTGAGCGGCAGGTGGTAGGCCACATGAGCGCGGGTGTGGCCAGGCACGGCCAGCACCTGGACCGGCTGCTCGAGCACGGTGAACTGATCACCGCCGGCAACGCCGTCGCTCTGGAACGGGATGCGCTCCAGGTCGGCCGCAGCGGCATAGACCCTGCAGGCGGGCCAGCGCTCGAGCAGCGCCGGTGTGCCGCCAATGTGGTCGGCATGGTGGTGGGTCTGCAGCACCGCCACAAGCTCCAGCGAGCGCGCCTCGAGCAGGGCGATCAGGGGTTCAGCCACCGCCGGATCCACCAGCGCCGCCTGCTGGCCGCGGCTGAGCAGAAACACATAGTTGTCGGCGAGGACCGGCACGGCCTCGATCTGCAGCGCTGGGACCTGAGGTGAGGCCATCGTTAAAGTCCGGACTGCGGCCACACCCATGATCGCCGCCGCCTGACGATGATCACGATTGCCCTGGCCAAGGGCGCCCTGCTCAACGACTCGGTGCGCAGCTTTGCCGCTGTGGGCCTCGATTTTGCGGCCCTGCTCGAAGCCGGCAACCGCCAGCTCATGGTGCCCAGCCGCTGCGGCCGCGCCCGGGCGCTGCTGGTGCGCAATGCCGATGTACCGGTGTATGTGAGCTATGGACAGGCCCAGCTCGGGGTGGTCGGCTTCGATGTGCTGCAGGAGCACCAGATGCCGGTGGCCCAGCTGGTGGATCTGGGCTTTGGCGGTTGCCGCATGAGCGTGGCGGTCAAGGCCTCGAGCCCCTATCGCCGCGCCGCCGATCTGCCGGCCCATTGCCGCATCGCCAGCAAGTTCACCCGCTGCGCCGAGAGTTTTTTTGACAGCCTCGATCTACCGGTGGAGCTGATCCACTTGACCGGATCGGTTGAGCTTGGACCGATCACCGGCATGAGTGAGGCGATTGTGGATCTGGTGGCCACGGGACGCACACTCCAGGAGAACGGCCTGATCGCCATCGAAGATCTGTTTGAGAGCACGGCCCGCCTGATCGGTCACCCCCTGTCGCTGCGACTTGATGACGGTGCGATCAGCGCGGTGGTGCAGCAGCTGCAGGCGCTGCACCACCGCGCCGAGGCGCCCTGATGGCCGCTGCTGACCGGCGCCGGCTAAAGCGGCTGCTGCCCTACCTGGCGCGCGATCGCCGCCGCCTGGGGCTCACGCTGCTGCTGTTGATCCCTGTGGCGCTGGCGGCGGCTGTGCAGCCACTGCTGGTGGGCCAGGCGATTGCCGTGCTGCGTGGTGAGCCCACCATGGCCTGGCTGGTGGGGCTGCCCGTGGCTCAGGCCCTGCAGCTGTTGGTGCTGTTGTTGCTGGCTGCCGTGCTGCTGCGGCTGGGTCTGCAGGGCATTCAAACCTTCAATGTGCAGGCCGTGGGGCAACGGCTCACCGCGCGCATTCGCGATGACCTGTTTGCCCATGCGATGGCCTTGTCGCTGCGCTTTCATGACCGCACCCCGGTCGGCAAATTGCTGACACGGCTGACCAGCGACGTCGATGCCCTCGCCGAGGTGTTCGGCAGCGGCGCGGTCGGGGTGCTAGCCGACCTCGTCACCCTGGCGGTGATCGCCGCCACGATGATCACCATCGAATGGCGGCTGGGCCTGTTGCTGCTGATCAGCCAGGTGCCCGTAACGCTGGGCATTCTCTGGTTGCAGAAGCGCTACCGCAAGGCCAACTACCGCGTGCGTGAAGAGCTCAGTCAGCTCAACGCCGACCTGCAGGAAAACCTGCAAGGCCTGGAGGTGGTGCAGATGTTCAGACGCGAACAACGCAACAGCGACCGCTTTGCCGCCACCACCGCTGCTTACCGCAAAGCGGTGAGCGGCACGATCCTGTACGACAGCGCCATCTCCGCCTTCATCGAGTGGGTGGCCCTGGTCGCCGTGGCCGTGGTGCTGGCGCTGGGGGGGTCGATGGTGAGCGGTGGCCTGATGGGCCTTGGCACCTTGACGACCTTCATCTTGTATTCGCAGCGTCTGTTTGATCCGCTGCGGCAATTGGCCGAGCGCTTCACGCAAATTCAAGGGGGCATGACGGCGGTCGAGCGCATCGGCGAGTTGCTCGAAGAACCCATCGAGATCGCCGATCGGCCGCAGATGGCAACCCCACGGGAGTGCTCAGACACGGCATCGACGCCCGCCACGGCTGCCGAGGTGGTCTTCGACGATGTGAGCTTTGCCTATCGCGCCGACGAGCCGATCCTTAAGCACTTCAGTGTGCGCATCGCCGCCGGTGAACATGTCGCCCTGGTGGGTCCGACAGGCTCGGGCAAGACCACGGTGATTCGGCTGCTGTGCAGGCTGTATGAACCCCAGAGCGGCCGCATTTTGCTCGATGGGGTCGACATTCGCGACATTCCCCAGGCCCAACTGCGCCAGAAGCTCGGCGTGGTGTTGCAGGACACGTTTCTGTTCAGCGGCAGCGTGGCCGACAACCTGCGGCTCGAGCGCAGCATCGCGCGCGATCAGCTCGAGCGCACCTGTCAGGAGCTGGGCCTGAACCCGTTGATTGAGCGCTTACCTGACGGCCTGGCGAGCCAACTGCGCGAACGCGGCGGCAACCTCTCGTCGGGTGAGCGGCAGCTGCTGGCGGTGGCGCGGGTGGCAATCCGCCAGCCCTCGGTGCTGGTGATGGATGAGGCCACCGCCTTCATGGATCCAGCCACCGAAGCCACCCTGCAGCGCGATCTTGGAGCCGTGTTGCAAGGCCGCACCGCGATCGTGATCGCCCACCGCCTGGCCACCGTTGAAGCGGCCGATCGGATCTTGGTGCTGCAGCGCGGACGCCTGGTGGAGCAGGGCACCCACCAACACCTGCGCAGCACCGGCGGCCTTTACGCCAGGTTGGCCGAGCTTCAAGAGCGCGGACTGGCGAGCCTCTGATCAAGCCAGGGGTCGATGGCGGCAGCGAGGCGCCCCGGCAGCTGGCGCATCGGCAAATGGCCGCTGCCGGCCAGCTCGATCACGGTGTGATCGCGGGCATAGCCGGCCAGATGGCGCACATACCGCGGAGCCATGACGCTGTCACGGCTGCCGCTCACCCACAGCGTTGGCGTGCTGAGGGCACTGACCATGGCGGGCAGTTGGGCCACGGCCTGACGGCTCATGCTGCAGGCCAGCAGGCCGCGGGCCGCATGCAGATCGGCGCGCAGCGGACTGGCGATGGCGTCTGCCCAGGGCTGCTCCGCCAGCCACTCGGGCCGCCAGCGCAGAAAGGCCGCCCCGCCGCCACGCACAGCAGCAAAGGGCCGTGGCTGATAAATGCCACCACCAAAGCCCACCAGCACCAGGGCCTGCAGCTGCTCGCCCAGGGCCGCTGCGGCATGCAGGGCAATGCTGCCGCCCAGCGAATGACCCACCAACACCAGGGGACGACCGGCGGCCCGTTGCTGGGCCGCCGCCGCCAGCCAACGCCCATAACTGGACAGGCTGGGCTGCAACGCCCGCGGCCGCTTGCGGGCGCCAAAACCCGGCAGGTCGGGGCACCAGCAGCTGCGCTGCCCTTGCCAGTGGCGCACCAGCGGATCCCACAACCGCCCGGCCAGCAGCCAGCCGTGCACACAGACCAACAGCGGCTCAGCCAGTTCGGCAGCTCCGGCCGTGGCGGTGATGGGAGAGGATCGGGACGTCTCCATCAGGGATGCCGGGCGTTCACAGGTGTCAGAGCTGCTCAATCATCTCTACGGGCAGCACCATCGCCTCTGCACCACCCCTGCCGGGCAGGTGACGCTGGTGCTGAGCCGCGATCGTGAGATCGATCTGATCGAGCTGGAGCAACTCTGCGATGCCGTCGGCTGGAGCCGCCGGCCGATCAGGCGGGTGCGCCGCGCGCTGCAGAACAGCCTGCTGGTGGTGGGACTGTGGCGACACGATGCGCGCCTGCCCAAGCTGGTCGGTTTTGCCCGCTGCACCGGCGATGGCATCGTTGATGCCACCATCTGGGATGTGGCCGTGCATCCGCTGTATCAGGGCGCCGGCCTTGGCAAACAGCTCATGGTCTACGTGCTCGATGTGCTGCGCAGCTGGCAGGTCGAGCGGGTGAGCCTGTTTGCCGACCCAGGGGTGGTCGACTTCTACAGCACCCAGGGCTGGGAGCTGGAGCCCAAGCAACGCCGCTGTGCCTTTTGGTACGCCCCGTAGCTGAACGTCCAAGCACTCAAGCCCTGTAGCGATCACTCAAGGCGACGTCGCTGACGCCCTGGCGCCAGGCCCGCCGCAGGCAGGCATTGCGCCAACTGGTGCCCAGCAGACCGTGGCGGCGCCAACGTCGCGGGCTGACCTGCAGGTCAAGACCCAGCGCCGCAAAGCAGCCGCTGCGGCTAAAGCGCTCGGCAAAGTCCAGGTCCTCCATCAGGGCCAGGGGCCTGAGGCCACCCGCCTGCCGGTAGGCCTCGCGGCTGATCAGCAACCCCTGATCGCCGTACGGGCGCTGCAGCACGCGGCTGCGCAGGGCGACCAGGAACTCCATCAGGCGGTACTGGGGTGCCGCCAGGGGCACCTTGAGATCGCCAAACCAGGCGATCGGCGCCGGCGCGGCCTGGCGCTGCAAGGCCAGCAGCCTCTCAAGCCGTTGCGGCCAGTGGGGCGGCAAGCGCACATCGGCATGCAACAGCCACAGCAGCGGCGCACTGGTGGCGGCGACACCCGCCAGCAGCTGACCACCGCGACCTGGGGGGCTGAGCACCACCTGCGCGCCCGCCAGGTGTGCACGTGCGGCAGTGCCATCCGTGCTGCCGCCGTCGACCACCAGCAGCTCAGCAATCAGGTGAGCACCCAACGCCAGATCGGCCAGCAACAGCGGTAACGCTGCGGCTTCGTCGCGCGCCGGAATGATCACCGCCAGCTGGGGGCGCATCAACGCCACCGGCGTAGATCGGCAGGGCGATCCAGGTCGTGGCGCAACGCCAGCAACGCAGCAGGCAGCGCTAGCGCCTGTGCCACAGCAAGGGTCTGCCGCAGCACCTGATCGCCCCCCCAGTCGATACCGGCAAACAGTCGCGGCTGCAGCTGGCTGAGCCCCACCAGCCAGTAGCCGCCATCGGCAGCAGGGCCCAGCACCAGAGGAGCCTGCTCGAGCGCTGCAAACGCCTGTGACAGATCGCCGGCAGCCAGCTCCGGAAGATCACTGCCGACCATGACGACCTGCGCAAAGCCCTGACGAAAGGCCGCCGCAAACTGCCGCTGCATGCGCACGCCCAACCCGCCTGAGCCCTGCAGCACCACAGAACCGGCCTGGAGACGCCGAGCGGCACGCAGTCCAGCACCAGCGAGGGCCAGACGCTGGCTGGCACCGAGCTGGCTGCAGGCCTGCTGCACCGCCACCTGGGTATGGCGCTGCAGGCGCTGCTGCACCGCCGCCGCCTGCCGGCTGCCCAACCCGTGGGCCAGACGCCGCTTGCAGCGCCCCGGTGCCGGCCAGCGGCCCATCAACACCAGCAGGCGCCGCGGCATCAGCGGCGACGGGGCAGCTCGGCGGGTCTGACGCCGAGGGTCTGTTGGCTCTGGCCGCGTCGCACGCGCAGCTCGAGCGAAGAGCCCACACGGGCCGCATCGACCGCCAGTTGCACCTCTGAGGGGTTTTGCACCGCTTTCCCGCCCACGGCCTCGATCAGATCGCAGCTCTTGAGCCCGGCTTTGGCGGCGGGGCTGCCGTCGAGCACATCGACCACCACCACGCCCTTGACCTCGGGCAGACGGCAGGCGCTGGTGGAGGCGTTGATCTCGCGCGCCAGTTGCGGCGTTAAGGCCTGCAAGCGCACACCGATGTAGGGGTGACTGGCATAGCCGCGCGCCACGATCTGCTCGGCGATCTGCCGGGCCACATTGATCGGCACCGCAAAGCTCAGGCCGGCGCCGGGGGCCTGGCGGATCGCGGTGTTGATGCCGATCACCTGACCGCGATCGTTGATCAGCGGACCGCCACTGTTGCCGGGGTTCACCGCCGCATCGGTCTGGATGTAGGGCACCCGCTGCCCCTCGCCCAAAGCATTGGTGCGCTGAATCGCGCTGATGATGCCGGCCGTCACCGTGTTGTCGAGGCCGAGCGGGTTGCCGATGGCGATGGCCCATTCGCCGGGGCGCAACTTGCTCGAATCACCCAGGGGTGCCACCGGCAGCCGGCTGGCCACCACCTTGACCACAGCCACATCGGTCAAAGGGTCACCCCCAAGCACCTTGCCGGTGAAGGTGCGCCCGTCGGGCAGGGTGACGCTCACCTCCGACGCCCCCTCAACCACATGGGCGTTGGTGAGGATCACGCCATCCGAGCGGGTGATGAAGCCCGACCCCTGGCCCTGCTGCTGCTGGATCGAGGGGCCCTGACCGAACAGGCCACCCAGGGGATTGATGGTGCGCTTGACCGTGTCGATGCGCACCACGGCTGGGCCGACGCGTCGGACCGCATCCACAATCACATTGCTGCCGGGTTGCAACGGTGCCGACGGTGCCGCATCAGAAATGCGGGGCTGTTGCTGACGCCAACCGGCGCCAGGCAGACCCGGCAGGCCACCGCTGCAGCTGCTCAACAGACCCAGGCCCAGGGCAGCGGCAACGCCGATGGGCCGTGATGCAATGCGTGTCATGGGCGACGGATTTGGGAGGCTGATCTGCGTATAGTCGCGAGTCGTGATTGTTGGTTGCCGGTGCAGCAGGGGGAGCAGCTGTGGCACCAGGTTCAGAAGGATCTTCAGGCCAGCCTGAGCAAACCGACCTTTGAGACCTGGATCCGGCCGGCCCGCTGCATCGCATTAAACGATGGGAGGCTGGAGCTGGAAGCTCCCAACAGTTTCGCCTGCGGCTGGCTGCGCAAGAACTACCTGGGGGCCATCACCACGGCCGCCAGCACCCTGGCCGGCAAGCCGATCGAGGTGGTGGTGCACAGCGCCAATGGCCATGGCAGCGCAGGCACGGCAACGACCAGCGGCCTGGCCGGCGCCGCCGCCGAGAGCCTGACCGCCCCGCCAGCGTCTCAACCCCCAGCAGAGGGCGCCTCAGACAACCAGAGTCAGGCCAGCGCAACTGCGGCGCGACTGAGCAGCGGGCTCAATGGCCGCTACGTCTTTGATCGCTTTGTTGTAGGACCCAACAGCCGCATGGCCCACGCAGCCGCCCTGGCGGTGGCCGAGGCCCCCGGGCGCGAATTCAACCCGTTGTTTCTCTGCGGTGGCGTTGGCCTGGGCAAGACCCACCTGATGCAGGCCATCGGCCAGTACCGCCTCGAAATCGATCCGAGCGCCAAGGTCTTTTACGTCAGCACCGAGACGTTCACCAACGACCTGATCCAGGCGATTCGCAAGGACGGCATGCAGGCCTTTCGCAATCGCTACCGCGCCGCCGACCTGATCTTGATCGACGACATTCAGTTCATCGAAGGCAAGGAGTACACCCAGGAGGAGTTCTTCCATACTTTCAACGCTCTGCACGAAGCAGGCCGGCAGATCGTGATCGCCAGCGACCGCCCCCCCAGCCAGATACCGAGGCTGCAGGAACGGTTGATTTCGCGCTTTTCGATGGGGCTGATCGCCGACATTCAGGCGCCTGATCTGGAGACGCGCATGGCGATCCTGCACAAAAAGGCCGAGCAGGAGCGCATGAGCCTGCCGCGCGAGCTGATTCAGTTCATTGCCGGGCGTTTCACCTCCAACATTCGCGAACTCGAAGGCGCCCTGACGCGCGCCGTGGCCTTTGCCTCGATCACCGGCCTGCCCATGACCGTCGAGTCGGTGGCGCCGATGCTTGATCCCGGCGGGGTCGATGTCGATGTCACCCCAGAGCAGGTGATCGACAAAGTTGCCGAGGTGTTTGGCGTGTCGCGCGACGAGATGCGCAGCGCCAGCCGCAAGCGCAATGTCTCACAGGCACGGCAGGTGGGCATGTACCTGATGCGCCAGAGCACCGACCTGTCGCTGCCCCGCATCGGCGATGCCTTTGGCGGTAAGGATCATTCGACAGTCATGTATGCCGTCGAGCAAATCGACAAAAAGCTCAGCAGCGATCCAGCCCTCTCGCGGCAGGTTCAGCAGGTGCGCGATCTGCTGCAGATCGACTCACGCCGCAGGCGTTGAGCTCAGTCCTCAGGGCGGGCTGAGCGGCTCTGCAGGGTCGAGACCTTCGACCTGGCCGGCAAAGACACGGCTGGCGGTGATGTCTTCGGCTTCGATCGTCATCAGATCAAGCTTGCTGAGCGAGCGGCCCATCGTTTTGAACAGGCGTCCAGCCTGACGCATGCGGGCCCGATCAATCGCGTTACGAATCGAGCGCGCATTGGCAAAGAACGGCAACTGCATGCGCCGCTGAATGTAGTCGCCAAAGGCAGCGGTGGCCTCCTCGCTGAAGCGGTAGTGCTCTGCCGCCAGAATCAAGCGGGCGATGGCGAGCAGTTCCTCAGCGCTGTAATCCGGAAAGTCAATGTGGTTGGCCACCCGCGAGGAGAGTCCAGGATTGGATTGGTAGAAGACATCCATGCGCTCCTTGTAGCCCGCAAAGATCACAACAAGATCGTCGCGGTTGTTTTCCATCACCTGCAGCAGAATCTCGATTGCTTCGGCGCCATAATCCCGTTCATTTTCAGGGCGGTAGAGGTAGTAGGCCTCATCGATGAACAGCACACCGCCCATCGCCTTTTTGAGCATCTCGCGGGTCTTTGGGGCGGTATGGCCGATGTACTGACCCACCAGGTCATCACGGGTCGCGGTGACGACATGGCCTTTGCGCACGTATCCCAGCCGGTGCAGGATCATGCTCATGCGCTCGGCCACCGTCGTCTTGCCCGTACCAGGGCGGCCTGTGAACGACATGTGCAGACTGGGCGGCGTGGTCTGCAGGCCGAGCGAGGCGCGCGCCTTGTCGACCACAAGCAACGCGGCAATCTCGCGGATGCGGGCTTTGACCGGTTGCAGGCCGATCAACTCTTGATCGAGCTGCTCAAGCACCGCCTGAATGCCAGCGGCGTCATAGGCCTGGGTGAGGTCGATCGATGCTCGTCCATCTGCCTGAATCGCATCGGCAGGATCAGTGGGTTGGGGCATCGCAGTCACGCAGGTGGACTCAGCTGCTGAGCAAGGCGTCAATGGCTGCGGCAAATGCCGTTTCGGCATCCCCCAGGGCGACATCATCGCGCTCAGGGCGCACGGTGATGTTCACGTACGTGCGGCCAAAACTGATGTCGGGAAAACGCTGCTGCGCCTCTGAAAGCTCGTTCAGCTGCTCGAGAAACGTGCGTGTGGCCTGGTAATCGGCAAACTCGATGCGGCGCTCGAGGCGATCAGCCTGCTCGGGTTTGGGCCGTGGCGTCCAGGGCTGGTCCATGGCTTGAGCCTACGCCGTCAGGCAGTCGGTGCGGGCCGCCGCCAGGCGTTTGGCCCAGGCCAGGGCATAGGCCGCATTGGCCTGCTGCTGGGTGCGCTCAGCGGTATCCAGCGGGTGCGGCATGGTGCCGTTGATGGCGGCATTGGTCACACAGAACATCGAGCGCTGAAAGCTCATGCAGATCTTCACGCGCACGTCCCCCTCGCCGCGGGTGCGCTGCAAATACCACTGGTGCAAACGCTCCGGCAGATGCCGGTACATGTCCTGCATCAGCAGGCTGGGAGGAATGCCCGCCCCCATACTCGGCAGCGGGTCGGCGTAGAGAGCGCCATAGGCAAACTGCGATTGATCCGGTGAGATCTGCTGGGCCTGGGCGTTGAAGCTGACCGTCCCCAGAAAGGGCATGCCACGCAAAAACACAGCTTCCACATAGGGAACGGCCACATCCACCAGAAACGTGAGACCCGCCTCAGGCGGCAGCACCCAGAGGTGCTCATCGCCAATGCTCACCCCGTAACCGATCGGGTTGGCGGCGGCGGCCACAAGACCATCTTTGATGAAGTCGACCACCTGGGCGATGGTGCGCACGCGGCCGTCGGCCTCGGCAGCGGCCAGATCGAGAAACAGATCGCTCATCACCCGCCAGAACTGACCCAGGGCATGGGTGGTGGCCGCCGAGCGGATCAGCTCGGGCGCAAAGCCAGGAAACAGCGCATCAAGCAGCGCCAGCAACGGGTCGCGGCGACGCTTGGCCGCCATGATGGCGCGGCAGTTGGCGGCAAAGGCCTCACTGTCGAGGTAAGCATCGAGGCCACCGGTGCCATGCCAGAACATCGCCTTCTGGCAGTACTCGGCGTACTCAAAATTGATGCGGTCGTGGTTGAGATGGCGCCAGATCTTGGCGGGGTTGAGATCGCCATCGAGGTACTTGAAGATCGGCAGCGGATTGAGGAACTGATGCTCAGCCTGGTAGATCAGATTGATGCTGTAGGCATCGAGCACCTCGCCGTAGCTCTTGAGCACATCAACCACCTCGATGAGGTGGTCAGACGTCTCGCTCAGCAGGGTCTGGCCGCTCAGCAGGCGCTGCTGCACCTGCTCGACGCTGAGCGAGGGCTCAAGGTGAACCAGATCAGCAGGAATGACTGGCATCTCAGCTGATCCCCACGCCGATCTGCGCCAGCGCCGTCGTGGCCGACTCGCTCAGGTGCCCCAGGCTCGATGGGATCAGGCCCAGCAGCACAACGCCGAGCGCCAGGGCAATGGCTGGCAGCGTTTCACGCGGCGCCACAGGGGCCAGCTGCACATCGAGCTTGCCGTCGACACTCGTATCGCCGGTGGCTGGGGTGATCGCCAGACGGCCAAAGAAGGCGCGGTTGACCAGCAGCAAGAAGTACACAGCCGTCAGGCCTGAACCCACCATCGACAGCAACGTCGCCAGCGGAAACACAGCGATGCTGCCCCTGAACACCAGAAATTCGGAGATGAAGCCGGCCATGCCAGGCAGCCCCGCGCTGGCCATCACACCCACGATCATGAGCGACCCGGTCAGCGGCAGACCCCTTTCCGGGTTCAGCAGACCGTGCAGCACCTGCAGATCCCGCGTGCCTGTCTTGCGATAGACAATCCCCACCAGCAAAAACAGCAGGGCCGAGATCAGGCCATGGCTGACCATCTGAAACACAGCGCCCAGCAGGGCCACCGGTGTGCCCGCGGCGGCGGCCAGCAGCACATAGCCCATGTGCCCCACCGAACTGAAGGCGACCATGCGCTTCATGTCGCTCTGGGCGATGGCCGCCAGCGATCCATATAACACTGAAATGGCTGCCCAGATCGCCAGCGCCGGCGCCAACCGAACCCAGGCCTCAGGAAAGAGCATCAGGCCAAAGCGCAGCAGGCCATAGGTCCCCAGCTTCAGCAGCACACCAGCCAGCAGCACCGAGACGGGGGTGGACGCCTGGGTGTGGGCATCGGGCAGCCAGTTGTGCAGCGGAACCAGGGGAATCTTGATGCCGAAGCCCAGCAGCAGGGCCACCAGCAACACCAGCTGGCCCCCCATCGCCAGCCGGTCAGAGAGGACCGGCGTCAGGCTGAAATCGACACTGCCGGTGAGCAGCGCCAGGCCCAGGAACGCCCCCAGAATCAACATGCCAGAGATGGCGGTGAAGATCAGAAACTTGGTGGCTGCGTAGGCGCGGTTGGCACCGCCCCACACCGAAATGAGCAGCCACAAAGGGATCAGCTCAAGCTCGTAAAAGAGGAAGAACAGCAGCAGGTTCTCGGCCAGAAATGCCCCGTTGACGGCTCCACTGATGAGCAGCAGCATCGCGAAATAGATGCGCGGCCGGCGATCAATGTCGCGGGTGATCACGGCTGACACCAGGGTGAGGCCGCCGTTGACGAGCACCAGTGGCAACGACAGACCATCGACGCCCAGGGCGTAGTCAAGGCCAATACCAGGCACCCAACGGTGCAGCTCACGCAGCTGCATGCCGCCGACAGCAGGATCAAACCGCAGCGCCACAAGCACGCTGATGGCCAGCTGCAACCCCAGAATGCCGATGGCCAACAGACGCAGGCGCTGCGGACTGGGCTGGCCCGGCCAAAGCAGCAACAGCAGGGTGCCGCCAAAGGGGATCAACAGCAGCAACGAGAGCAACATCAGCCCGGCGCCCCCCAGACCCACTGCAAACCGGAGAGCAGCAAGAGAATTGCCACAATCAACGTGAGCACATAGCTCTGCAGCTGACCGCTGACGGTCAGCTTGAGACCCTCAGCTGTGGCCAGTGACGCCCGCCCGATGCCATCGATCAAGCCTTTGACGAGCGTGCGATCGATCCACAGGATCAGCCTGGCCAACGCGGCCACCGGCATCACGATGATGCGCCGGTAGAGCTCAGGCGTGTAGAAGTCGTAGGCAAGCAGGTCCTGCACCAGCCGAAGCCAGATGGTACTGGAGCGCGACCAGAAGCTCTCCTGCGGCAGCAGCACACCGGCAAGCACACCGGCGCCACCGCTGAGCAGCACCAGAGCTGCCACCGGCAACGGGAACGCCGCAATCCCAGGCACCGGGTCGATGCGCTGCATGATCCAGGGGAGCAGCACCACCAGCACCGTGAGGCTCACCATGGGCAGAGCCATCAACCAGTTGGCCTCGGGGGTGCGGCGCGTTTTGGGCATGACTGGCCCAAAAAACAGCGAGCGGATCACACGCACGGCATTGGCTGTTGCCAGTCCATTGGTCAGCAGAAACACCGCGGCAAGAGCCGGAGCATCGGGCAACAGGCTGTTGAGAACCAGCCCGTAACACCAGAAGCAACCGAGCGGCAGCAGCCCCGTGACGCCGGCACTCCCGACCACAAAAGCCAGCAGGGTGGCTGGCATGCGGGTGCCGATACCGCCCAGTTCGCTCAGGTCCTGGCAGTTGGTGCAGGCAATCACACTGCCAACGCCCATGAACTGAAGCGCCCGCGACAGGCCATGGGCAAACAGAAACAGCAGGGCGATACCAGGCAACTGCATCGCGATCGCGATGAACACCAGCCCCAGGCTGGAGGTGGTGCCGTAGCTGAACGCCCGCTTGAGATCGACCTGCGCCAGGGCCACCAAGGCTCCGCCGATGGCGCTGATGGCTCCAACGACCAGCAACACATCGGTGGCGAGCGGCGAGAGCGGCGCCACCACAGGCATCAACTTGAGCAGCACGATCGCCCCGCAGGTGACCACAACCGAATTGCGCAGGATCGACGCCGGATTGGGACCCTCCATGGCCTCATCCAGCCAGAGGTGCATGGGGAACTGGGCGCATTTGCCCATGGGTCCGGCAATCAAACCAAGCCCAAGCAACGTGCCCGCCAGAGGCGTGATCCAACCCTGGGTGTGGGCCTGCGCGGCCCAGGCATAGAGATCGTTGAACTCCAGCGATCCCGACCAAGCCGCCAGGGCCACCACCCCCATGAGCAAGAGCACATCGCCGACCCGCTTGGTCAAAAACGCATCGCGTGCGGCCGTCACCACCAGCGGCTGGGCGTACCAGAACCCCACCAGCAGGTAGGTCGAGAGGGTGAGCATTTCCAGCAGGAAATAGCTCATGAACAGGTTGCTGCTGAGCACCACACCGCTCATCGCCCCCTCAAAGAAACCGAGCAGGGCGTAAAAGCGGGCCAATGACCATTCCTTATCGAGATAACCCAGGGCAAACACCTGGCAGATCAGGCTCATGGTCGTCACCAGTTCCAGCGCGGCCAGGTTGGTGAGCGAGAGATCAAAGCCGATGCGCAGGTTCAAATCAGCCGCCTGGAACCAGCCGAAATCAAGATGCTGCGGCCCAAGTGCCAGCACCTCCCGGATGACGGCCGTGCCATGCAGCACCGCCAGCAGCGTCATCAGCAGATTCAGATAGGCCGCAGGCCGCGGGCCATTGCGTTTGATCCATCCACTGGCCCAGGGCAGCGCCAGCACCATGCCACTGACTCCGTAGACCGGAATCAACCAGACCAGGCGCATCGCCAGGGGCAACGCATCAGACGCCGGCATCGACATAGCCAAACTGATCACGTTCAAAAGGTGGCCCGCTCAACAACCCAGGCTGCGTACGGGTCGGCATGGCTTGGCAGCGAGCGATGCCAGCCTTCAAGCTCTCGGGCGTGATGCTCTTCATCAGCCAACAATCCCGCAAACAGCTCCCCACTGTCGGCATCGCCAATCAGGGCGCAGAAGCGCACCGCATCGCGATACAGCTGGATCAGATCCTGCTCAAGCCTGAGGTTGTGCTGCAACAGACCGGGCAGATCAGCTGCATGGGTGACAGGCCGCAGCTGCGAGGCTGCAGGTGCCACCCCCAGGGCCAGCATGCGCTGAATCAGGCTTTCGGCGTGGCGCAGTTCCTCGACGGTTTCGCGGCGAAAGCGCTCGGCCGACTCGGCATCACCCCAGAGCTCCACAAGCGACGCCTGGGTCATGTACTGCTGCACGGCGGTGAGCTCAAGGCTCAGGGCGCGGCCTAGACAAGCGAGGACGCGCGGATGGGCGGCGTCCATGCTCATCAGGCGCGGCGGTTGCCGGCCATGCTCAGGGCAGGCTCAACCTCGCCATGGGGACGGGCAATGATGTGGGCGGCCACCAGGCCATCGCCGACGCGCTCGCAGGCATCGGCACCAGCACGCACGGCTGCGTTGACGGCACCGGTCTCGCCGCGCACCATCACCGTCACGTAGCCACCGCCCACAAACTCGCGTGCCACCAGGGTGACCTCGGCAGCCTTGGTCATGGCATCGGCGGCTTCAATGGCGGGCACCAGGCCGCGGGTCTCGATCATGCCCAGGGCGATGCCGGTGACAGGCGAACCCATCGGTTGGCTGCGCACTTGACGCGCAGGCGGGGTCACCCCGCGGCCCGCGCCACTGCTGCGGCTGGTGCTGCTGCGCTGGGCAGGGGCACTAGCACGACGAGCTGTTGAGCTGCTGCGTGCGCTGGCACTGCGGGCCGTGGTGGTGCGTTTGGCCGTGGACCCTTTGCTGCTGCCGGCTGGTACTACTTCAGGGGTGACCGCCTTGGCAGCAGGGGCAGCAGCTGTGCTGGAAGCAGCCGGTGCCGAGGCGGCCGGCTTGGCTGCAGCAGCAGAAGCAGAGGCGTTGGCAGCGGTGGCGGGCTTGGCGGGGGTGGCCATGTCTGAAGCGCGGTGGAGTGTGCTGGGCAGGAACAAAAGGCTGGGGAGGCGTCAGAAACGCTGCTGCAGAGGAGCGCTATCCATCTGGATCCCAGAAATCAATGATTCCGCCGATCGTGAGATCGGTGTGGGTGTCGGCATCACCACAGGCAAAGCGGGCTGCCGAGCCGCTGGCGGTGAACACCCAGTTGCCGGGCGAAGACCCGACCGGATCGACAGCAACGTTGAGCTTGCCCTTGGCCGTGCGCAGCACCCGCAGGTTCCAGTGCTTGAGCCCACTGACCCGATGGGTACAGACCAGCGAGCCGGTGACTTGCATGATCTCCATCAGCTGGCACCTCCGCTGCTGCTGCCACCGCTGGCTGGCGGCACCGACTTGCCGGCTTCAGGGTCCCAGTGGTCAATGATGCCAACAATGGTCAGATCACTGGGATAGGACTTGCTGCCTGCCGCCTCGCGCGCAGCCGAGCTGCCAACGCAGATGACCCAGTCACCGGGAATGCAGCCGACAGCGTCGACCGCCACCTTCTGGGTGCTGCCATCGAGCACGACCAACAGGTGCTTGTGCTCGAAATCGGGAATCCGATTGGTGGAGACGAGGGGTTTGACGACCTTGCAGATCAACATCTCAATGGCCTCCCGCGCTGGCAAAGCTGATGGTGGAACCTACCGCCTCCGCAGGCACATGGCGGTCCTGGTCGCGCACGGTCAGCAGGGCATGCAGCAACCCCTGTTGCACGAGATCGCCATAGCGCTGCTCGATGGCCTGCTGCACGCGCTCGGCACGCACAACGGCCCGCTCACGCGCGCCTGGCACACGGCCGTTGTAGTCAAAGCGCACAACCACCGGAACCGGCAGCCCCCGCGAGACGTTGAGGCCTTTGAAGATCTTGACGCCAACGTCGAGATCGGCGGCGCCCTCTTCAACGGTGTCCATGTAGGCGAAGTAGGTGAGGTTGCGCAAATGGATCTCTTTAAAGCCGATGCCCACACCGATGAAGCGCTCGGCGTGGCCCGCATCGCTGTAAGCACCGGCATGAAACTGGCGCACGTAGTCGATCTGGGAGATGTTGTGCTCGAGGAAGCGGGCGATGAGGCGCACCATGCCGGGATCTGGAGCTGATGCGGCGGCTTCATGGACCATCTGCTCGATCAGCTGGCGACCCTGGGATGCGGGCAGGCCTGCGGTGGCGTCATAGACCTGCTGGGCATCAAGCCAGCGCTCCAGGTTGGTGCTGCCATCGAGACCCGGCACATGCACGCGAATGGCATCGGTGTCGGTGTCCATACCCATCAGCAACAGATCGACCGAGGCCCCACAACAGAAGCTGTTCTCGACGGCCTGCTGAAAGTCATTGAGGCGTGAGAGACCGCCGCTGGCGGCGAGCGCGTCATTGCTGCCATGGGCCGCGCAGCCTTCGTGGGTTGGATCCTTGGAGCTGAAGTGATACAGAACGACCTTGAGGTAGCGGGTGTCCTCATGGGCCGCATTGGGCAGGGCTTCGCGGTAGCGGCGATGCTCTGTCTTGACCCAGCGGTTGACGGTGTTCTCCACATCAAACATCGCCCCGGCATGGGAGCGGCGCCTGACCGAGGCAAACGGCAGACGCAGGGCATAGGCAATGGCATGGGCCAGCCGGCCGTCGGCGCAGGGTGTGATGTCGAGCAGGTGAAAGCCGCACTCGAGCAGGAAACTGTTGAAGCTTTCGGCTGCAGCGCTGCCAGGTTGTGCCTGCAGCGGGTCCTGATCAAAGAACGCCGCACTGGTCTGCTCATAGGTCTCAAACACGCACCAGGCAAACAGGGTGCGCATGTCGAGCTGCGTCACCCAGGCGGTTTCAAGAATGGGCAGTGGCAGCTCGAAGCCCAACTCGCTGCGAGCCAGATCCTGGGCGGCTGCCATGAACTCAGGTTCATGCTGCAGCGCAGCAATGCGCTTGAGCACCGGCACGATGCGATCAAATGCATCCTTGACGCTGGCGTCGTAGACGCGCAGGGCCTCGTTGGCGTTCCGGTCGCTGAGCGGATGCCCACCAGCCTGGACGCGCGGCCGAGGCGTGCGCATCGGCCGCACCTGGCTGTTGGGGCGGGTCTGGGGGACCGTGCTCAGCGCAGCAGCAGGGGCATCAGAAGCCTCCATCAACTGCAGGGCACGCCGGCTTGGAGCCGTCGGTGCCAGGGGTCGGTTGGTGGTGGCGAGAGAACGCCGCATCCGTGCCTCAGCCGCGAGCACCGCCAGAGACGGTGATCAGCGAACCGGCCGTGGTGTTGCCACTGGATCCGGTGACGCGGCTCACAGGCTCGGGCACCTCGTCGTTGCGCTTGGCCTGAACCATGGCCATCGCCGGCATGGGGCCGGTGCGCGTGGGGTTACGGCGGCGGGCCGATGCACCTTCGGTGCCTGTGACCCGTTCGTTGCGATCCCAGTCATCGCCGGTGATGCGCAAACCAGCCGAAATGCCTTCGCCGGTGACCCGAGAGACCGGACGCTCGTCCTGTTCAGCAGTCGGTGCTGATTCAATCGGACCACGGGCCAGTTGGGCCCCACGACGATCAAAGCGGAACTGCTCAGTGCCGGTGACCTTGTCACCGGCCATGTCAAAAGGGCCGGTTATACGACTGCCCTGCTCATAGCTGGTGCCGGTGACGCCACCACCGCGCTGACGCTCTGTGTGGGCAGCACGCGCCGGGGACTGAACACTGAAGCGCTGCCAGGGTGCCTGATCGAGAGACTGAGGAAAATCCGAATCCTTGCCGGCAGCCGAGCCACAGGTAGCGGCGAGCTGATCAGCGCCGACATAGGGCGTGCCGGTGATGTCTTCACAGGCGCCGCGCGCTGCCCCGGTGAGACGACCACCGATGCCGGGTTGAATTCCGCTCATGCGGCTGCCGCCACGCACGGGGGTGCGCTCACGAATGGCGCGCACCGCTGGGGTGGCGCAGTGGTCGTTGGCCTGCTCAAGGCCTGCATAGGGAGTCCCAGTCACCACCTTGCAGGTGCCGGGCTCATCGCCGGTGACCTTGTCAGAGCGACCCGTGCGGGTACCACTGACCACCTGGGCTCGGTTGGTGATGCTGAAGCCGACCTTGGCAGCCTCGGGAGCGGGTTTGGCGCCGCAAAAGTCGCCGTACTGCTGGGCACCGATGTACTCGTCGCCGGTGATGTTGCGGCAGCTGCCAGGCTCATCGCCGGTCACATGCTGGCTGCGACCCACGGCGGTGCCGGTCACGCCGGTGCCGCGCAGGGTCTGCTGGCTGGCCACCTTGGTGGGCGTGCGGCCAGCGGCTGGCGGTTCTGCGCCCAGATACTGATCGCCGGTGAGCTGCAGGCCCGAACCGGGCTCATCACCGGTGACCTTGCTGCTGCGGCCCACCATGACGCCTGAAACAGCCTGACCGCCAAGGGTCTGACTGCGACCCACCTTGCGGGGATTCGGAGTACTGGTGCCGCAGTAGGCCGCCGACTGGTTGGCCGACACATATTCAGTGCCAGTCACGCTTTTGCAGGTGCCGGGCTCGTCACCGGTGACCTTCTCGGAGCGACCGACTTCGTTGCCGGTGACACGGTTGCCGTGGCTTGTGGCCGTGACGCGAACCTTGGCGGGCTGGCTTGCAGCGGGCGCACTGTTGCAGAAGCTCTGGAAGACTTCTGCGCCGAGATATTCGGTACCGGTGATCGAACGGCAGGTGGCTGCCTCGTTGCCGGTGGTCTTGGCCGAGCGGTTCGCCTGGGTGCCGGTCACCATCTGACCTCCGGTCGTCTCGCTGACACCCACCTTCCAGTGGGCGTCGGCGGCGGCGGCCTGTTTGGCGCCATTGCGATTGGGACCAGTTGGCCGGGTGCCGCCACTGCGGCTCGAGCCAGCGGCACCGCTCTTGCTCTTGAGCTCGCGCACCTTCTGGGCGAGCTCACGGCCGTTGAGGTCGGGATTGATCTGTTTGGCCACTGCAGCCGGGCCGCTCTTGCTGGCGGTGCTGGCTGACTTGCCACGCTTGGAGAGGGCTTCGCGGCGGGCAAGCACAAGCGCACGGCTGGGGTTGTGCTGGGCGGTGCCCTTGCGCTGCTGGGCGCGGCGATCGCCGCCCGTGCTGGAACCCAGGCTTAAACGTGTCGCCGAGGGCTCACGACTCTCACCCTTACAGCCGCAGGGCTTGCTATCGGCAGCCGCAGCGGTGGCAACCGGTGCGGCTGCCGCAGGCGCGTCGGTCGCCGTGGGGCGCACAACACCGAGATCGGTCCTGGTGCGATCTTTCGATGGATTGGCACGCTTACCGCTTCGGCTCAGGGCTTCACGGCGGGCAAGTACCAGTTCACGGCTCGGATTGCTGATCCGGGCGCCACCACTGCGGCGCGGGGCGGATGGAGCACTCAGACTGCGACTGGAACGGGCGGGTAACGGAGCTGGGGTCGCCGCGGCGGGAGCCGTAGGTGCCGACGAGGGGGCTGTGGGCTCAGCAGTCCGGCTGGGCCGGGCATCAGCAGCAGAGCGCACCCGGCTGGGGGCTGAGGTGAACCGGCCGGCGGCTTTCTTGCCGCCTGTGGTTAGCGCCTTACGGCGCTCAAGAGCTGCTTCCCGGCTGGATGTGCTGGCCATAACCGCCCGTCGAATGGAAGTGCAAAGGAGTGGCAGCAGCAGGAGAGACGCCCGCGCTGCGAAGAGGTGAAGGGTCCCGACCTGATGCCAGGACCACTTCACTCATGAGACTTGAGAAACGCTGAAAACTCAGCGGCCCTCAAACACCACGAAGCAGGCACCCTGGCTTTGGGTGTAAGCGTCGTAGCCAACCAGACGCACGTGGTGATCGGGGTATGCGCGGTGGCAGGCCTCGAGTTCATTCACGATCACGCTCAGGTCCTTCTCACCGAAGAACGGCAGCTTCCAGTAGGACCAATAGGTGGCCATGGAGCGGCTGGGATGGACGTGCTCGACGAGCGGGCTCCAACCCTGGGCAATGATGTAGGCGATCTGGTCGTAGATCTCGTCCTGGGTCATCGGCGGGAGGAAGCCGAACGTCTCCAGGGTGGCGACTGTTTGGTAGTCACCCACGGTGCTCTTGAAGGGCATGGGGATCCTTGGGGGAAAGATGGGATTCGCCTGAAGCCATTAGGGCTCAATCAGGCAGAGAAGTCGATTCGGCTGGATCGGCGCTGGGTGGGAGTCATGCCACAGGGACATGACTCCACCGAGACCCCAGCAGACGATCACTGGACGTCGAGCTTGTCGACGGTGTCGAACTCGAACTTGATCTCCTTCCAGGTTTCGAGGGCGATGGCCAGCTCGGGGCTGTGCTTCGCGGCTTCCATGAGGATGTCGCGGCCTTCGCGCTCGATCTCGCGACCGGCGTTGCGTGCCTTGACGCAGGCTTCGAGAGCCACGCGGTTGGCAGCGGCGCCAGCAGCCGAACCCCAGGGGTGACCGTGGGTACCACCACCGAACTGGAGCACCGAGTCATCGCCGAAGATGGCAACCAGTGCAGGCATGTGCCACACGTGAATACCACCTGAGGCCACGGCGAACACGCCGCCCATGGAACCCCAGTCCTGATCGAAGAAGTTGCCGCGGCTGCGATCTTCGGGAACGAAGGATTCGCGCAGTTGGTCGATGTAGCCGAGGGTCGACTGACGGTCGCCCTCGAGCTTGCCGACCACGGTGCCGGTGTGCAGCTGGTCACCACCAGAGAGGCGCAGGCACTTGGCCAGCACACGGAAGTGAATGCCGTGCTTGGGGTGACGGTCAATCACCGCGTGCATGGCGCGGTGAATGTGCAGCAGCATGCCGTTCTTGCGGCACCACTTCGCCAGACCGGTGTTGGCCGTGAAGCCACCGGTGATGTAGTCGTGCATGATGATCGGCTGCCCGAGTTCCTTGGCGAACTCGGCCCGCTCGTACATCTCTTCAGGAGTGGCGGCGGTGCAGTTCAGGTAGTGACCCTTCTTCTCGCCGGTTTCCTCCTGAGCCGAACGCACGGCTTCAGCCACGAACTCGAAACGGTTCTGCCAGCGCTGGAAGGGCTGGGAGTTGATGTTTTCGTCGTCCTTGGTGAAGTCGAGACCACCGCGCAGGCACTCATAGACCACACGGCCGTAGTTCTTACCGCTCAGGCCGAGCTTCGGCTTGATGGTGCAACCCAGCAGCGGGCGGCCGTACTTGTTCATACGGTCACGCTCGACCACGATGCCGTTCGGAGGACCCATGCAGGTCTTGATGAACGCCATCGGGAAGCGAATGTCTTCCAGACGCAGGTTGCGCAGGGCCTTGAAGCCGAACACGTTGCCGACCAGGGAGGTCAGCACGTTGGTGATCGAACCCTCTTCGAACAGATCGAGGGGGTAGGCGATGAAGGCGTAGAAGGCGTCCTTGTCACCAGGGACGTCTTCAATGCGATAGCAGCGGCCTTTGTAGAAGTCGAGATCGGTGAGGAGCTCGGACCACACAGTGGACCAGGTGCCGGTTGACGATTCAGCAGCCACAGCAGCGGCCACTTCCTCGCGGGGCACACCTTCCTGGCCGGTGCACTTGAAGCAGGCCAGCAGGTCGGTGTCGAGGGGGACGTAATCAGGAGTCCAATACGTGTCGCGGTACTCCTTGACCCCAGCGTCGTACTTCTTGCTCATGGAGGTTCTCCGGTTGGGTCGGGTAAAGGGAAGACAGCAGGCTCAGTCGCGGCTGCTCAAGGGCGAACGCGTCGACTGATCAAACGGTCTCAGTCCTTCGAACCAACAAAGCCGGCGCTACCAGCCAGAGCCGGCTCCACTTCGCGGTGGGGGCGGGCGATGATGTGGGCGGCGACGAGGCCATCACCAACGCGCTCGCAAGCGTCAGCACCGGCACGCACAGCGGCGTTCACAGCACCGGTTTCGCCACGCACCATGACGGTGACGTAGCCGCCGCCGACGAATTCGCGGGCGATGAGGCGCACTTCGGCAGCCTTGGTCATGGCGTCCGCCGCTTCAATCGCGGGAACCAGACCGCGGGTCTCGATCATGCCGAGGGCGATGCCCATGGTTTCGTTTGCCATTACCTGCTCCTTGAGGAGGGGGGTGGAATGTTCGCCAATCACCATGGTCTGTGGCGAAACCCTCCGTCAAGGGATTTGGGGCACTGTGACGATCACCGTTTCCAGTGCCACTGATAAGCGCGACTGATCAGTGCATTACAAAACGTTAGGGAACACTTGGCAATCAAGGCGCCGCAATGGCTCTGGCGGTGTCGACTGCTGCAGTCTTCACAGCGGATTCGTCTCTGACACGAAGCCGACCCCGCCGTAGTAATCGAGCAGTGGGTTGATCGCCGCGCGAATCGCCTCCAGTTCATCGCGCTGGCAGAACACGATGACGTGGGCGTTGGCACCGAAGCCACTGAACTCCATGCCTTCGGAGACCTGCCCGGCATGCCCGCGGCCGGTCACATGACGCAGCACCGAATAGCCCGGTGCGCCCGCCTTGAGCAGGGCCTCACAGAGGCGATCAAGCTCGCGTTCACTGACGATCAGATCGAGACGTTTCATTGGGTCCATGCGGTTCAGCCAGGCGGAATAAAGCGCTGCACAGCGGCCATGTAGAGCGGGATGCCCACGACGATGTTGAACGGGAAGGTGAGCCCAAGCGATGAGGTGATGTAAAGGCTCGGATTGGCCTGCGGCACGGTCATGCGCATCGCGGCAGGCACGGCGATGTAGCTGGCACTGGCGCACAGCACCATGAACAACAGCGCATCCCCCTGGGGCAACTGCAGCAGCAACGACACGCCTAGCCCCACGGCCCCATGCAGCAGGGGAGCCAACAGGGAAAACCCGATCAGAAAGGCGCCGGTCTCTTTGAGTTCACGCAGCCTCTGGGCCGCGACGATGCCCATGTCGAGCAGAAAGAAGCTGAGGGCCCCATAAAAGAGCTGTTCTGTGAATGGCAGCAGCTTGTTCAAGCCGGCAGGACTGAACGCTGCACTCAGATACCCAATCAACAACGAGCCCACCAACAGCAGCACCGAACTGTTGAGAAAGGCCTCGTGCAACAGGGCACCCCAGCGCAGGCCCTCGGCGCGGCCTGGCTGCCCGGGAGCGGTCAGCCGCACCAGCAGCAGGCCGATGATGATCGCCGGCGACTCCATCAAGGCCAGGGCGGCGACCATGAAGCCATCGAAGTCAATACCCAGGGCGCCCAAGAACGTTTCAGCCGTGATGAAGGTGACCGCACTGATCGAGCCATAGGCCGCAGCTACAGCAGCGGCGTTGTAGGTGTCAAAGCGCGTGCGCAGCACAGCAAAGCTGCTGATCGGCACCAGCACCGCCATGGCCAGTGAGGCCAGCAGGGTCAGCAGCACAGCCCCGCCCAGACCGCTGGCGTGCAGCTCCATGCCGCCCTTGATGCCGATTGCCAGCAACAAATAGAGCGAAAACAGCTTGGGCAGGGGTGCCGGGATCTCCAGGTCCGAGCGCAGGGCCACGGAGAGCAGTCCCAGTGCAAAAAACAGCACCGGGGGCGAGAGCAGGTTCTGCAGCACCAGCGATGCATTCATCGGCTGCAGACCATCGACACCTTCAACCCACGCTAGGCATCGGAGCCAGTGCGGGCTGCTGTCAGGAGCCGCACATCGAGTCAGGCTGCAGGCTCGTCAGCGGCCGGTGGTCTCCTTAGCGTTGCGGCGGAACCGGTACCTCCGAGCCTGTTCGGGGGGTGGACTGTTCAACCCGGCCGGTTCCAACCTCTGTGTGACCGTGCTCCGTTAGGAGACAATGGCCCCTCTGCACCATCAGCCAGCGTGCTGCGGCCATCGGATCCATCTGCCCCCATGGAGCCGCGCGCTCAAGGCCCGATCAGGCATGTGGTGATTGCCAGCGGCAACGTTCACAAGGTCGCCGAGATCGCCTCGATGCTCGAGGAGCTACCCCTGAGCTTTGAAGCCCAACCGCAGGGACTCGACATCGAGGAAACGGGCGACACATACCTGGCCAACGCACGTCTCAAAGCCGAAGCGGTGGCACGGGCCACCGGACACTGGGCCCTGGCCGACGATTCGGGCCTTGAGGTCGATGCCCTGGGCGGTGCGCCGGGGCTGTATTCAGCCCGCTACGCACCCACCGACCACGAGCGCATCCACCGCCTGCTCAAGGAGTTAGGGGACACCCCCTACCGCAGCGCCAGCTTCAACAGCGCCATGGCGCTGGCCGATCCGCAGGGCCGCATCGTGCTCGAGTCCCAGGGCCAGGTCCGCGGTGAACTGTTGCGCGTCACACGCGGCCATGGCGGCGGTTACGACCCAATCTTTTGGCTGCGCGAGACGGGCTGCAGCTACGCCGAGCTCAATCCCTACCAACGCCTGCGATTTGGCAGCAGGGGCCGCGCCGCCCGTCAGATGGCGGCCGAGCTGCGGGCTTTGCTTTAACCCTGCGCGTTGCGGTTGACGAGGTTGACCGCGCGCATGGCGGCGGCGGCGGCTTCTTCAACATCGCCCTCGCGGCCGGCCAGGGTCAGACGGCCAAAGGCGCCCACCGCCTTGACATCAACGACGGTGATGTTGGAGGCCTTTTCGGCCTCATTGGCAGCGATCAGCACGTAACCGGCGGGCTCGGTTTCGAGGATGAACATGCTCATGCCGGCCTGAATCATCGAACCGCGGCGGTTCTGGCGGTTGATCAGCACAGCGTGGTCAGGGGTGATCGCACGAATGATCTCGGTCCAGCTGACCTCGCAACGGCTGCGTTTTTCAATGCTGCTGCCGATCGCTTCGAGCACCACATCGCCCGAATGCAGCACATTGCTCTGGTCGCGGTGGTACAGGGCCAGCGAGCCAAAGGCCCGCTCGACGATCATCTGACCGAGGCGCACCGTGCTGGCCTTGAGAGCGATGTCGGTGACCCGGTGCACCGCCATGCCCGGTGAGACCTCAAGCCAGAGACAGGCATCACCAGGAATCGGCAAAAACCCCTGGCTGACGGTGCCCATGTAGGCCGCCAACTGGGGCTGCAGGCTGTCGAGAAACACGTAGGTGCGCAGCTCGATCGACTCGACATGGCTCGACTCGCGCGCCAGGCGTGAGGTCTCGCTATCGGTGGTGATCACGCAGCTGGCTGCCGACTGCCCCGGTTCGCGCTCAGCTGAACCCGCGCCCACGCCGACATCGGTGCCGGTGATTGCCACCGGCCCCGTGCGTCGCCTGGGGTTCGACTGTGCCAAAGGTTCTCAAGCGCTCCTGCAGCAGCCTGAGTGCAGAAGCGGCCTGACTCTACGCGTCAAAGCAGCGGCGATGGCACGGGCCAGAGGACTTGCGCAAGCGTCCGCAACCGGTACCGTCCGCCCATCGCTGCAATTACCTCCAATGGCCGTCAAACGCTCTGCCAGCAACGGATCTGCCAAGAGCGGCAAAGCCGCAGGCCAGGAGCCGGCTGTGGAGCAGGGTGAGGTGCGCCCCGAGCAGGCCCTGGCCCTGGTGGGCATGGGCCTGCTGCAAAAGATGGCTGCCAATGGAGAACTCCCCTGGAGCTGGAGCGAAGCCGAAGATGGCGGTGCCTGCGACCCCGGCGCGCTGCGCAATCGGCTCGAGCTGACCGATCTGGCCCTACGCACCGGTGCCCCCCTGAGCACCGCCGAGGTCACTTATCTGATGGGCGCCCGTCCTGGTGCCGCCGTGGTCGAGCGCGGCGGGCTCAAGGCCCGCCGGGTCAGCCGCAACGTGTGGAAATTGAGCCAGAGCTCAGGCAGCAGCAGCGAGGGCTCTGCGTTCAGCAGCTTCAACGACGGCCGCCGCCGGTTTGGCTGATCGCCCCTGGATCAGCGGCATCCCTGAACGGAGATGCGATAGCTGAAGCCGGTGGCTGCCTGGTTGGATCCAGAGCCCACTTTGATGTTGACCTGAGAGGTGGTCTTGGCTGGATAACCCGGCACGGTGATGTGGCCTCCGGTTCCCGGCCTGGGGGTCACGGTCTGGTTGAAGACGCGAAGGTTTGAACCGTCGCTGAACTTGAGAAAGGCCTCGATCGGATAGCTGGCGCTTTCTGATGAATTGGCCGTGAAAAAGAGTTTGTAGCGCGCGTAGGGCGCTGTCACAAAAAAGTCAGTGTTCCAGTTGGAACGTCCAAATGGATTTCCCGCCTGGATGCGCTTGCTCACAACAGGACTGGTGCCATCACCACCGACCGGCTGCAAAAAGGCGCAGGTCTCTGCGCTGGCAGGGTGAGCACTCATCAGAACGGCACTGGCAGCAGCCACTGCACTGGCAGCAGCCACGGCAAAGCGGCAGCTGGCGGCGCGGCTGAACGGTCCCATGAGCATCAATCCATCGGCAACAACGTCTCCAGAACCTAGGCCGATCCATCGGCGTTGTCAGATGGTCTGGCTCAGGCCAACTGATCCAAAGCCCGGTTCAAGGCGTCATAACAACGCTGGAGCTGCTCATCACTGATGCACAGAGGCGGCAACAGGTAAACGGTGTTTCCCAGAGGACGCAGATAGACGCCCATCTCAAGGCAGAGCCGTTGCAGTTGCTTACCGACTGGGTTCAGGTAGCCGTCGTCTCCCGCCTTCACATCAAACGCGGCGATGGTGCCCAGACATCGAGGACGCACGACCCTTGGGTGCTGCGCAAGAACCTCCAGCAATGGACTGTGGCGCGGCTCAAACTGCTGATAGCGCTCTGGCTGGTTCTGCAGCAGATCAAGGCTTGCCAGGGCAGCTGCGCAACCCAGCGGATTGGCGGTAAAGCTGTGGCCATGAAAAAAGGTCAGCTCAGCCTTGTTGCCGATGAAGCCCTGGTAGAGACGTTCACTGGCCATCGTCACACCCATCGGCAGGAAGCCACCGGTGAGACCTTTGGAGAGTGCCATCAGATCGGGCTGAACCCCGGCCTTCTGACAGGCAAAGAGGGCGCCGGTGCGGCCAAAGCCTGTCATCACCTCATCGGCGATGAGCAGGGCGCCACTGGCTTGCACGCGCTCGGCGACGGCACGCACATACGCTGGCCGCACCAACCGCATCCCCGATGCACCCTGCAGCAGGGGCTCGAGGATCACTGCCGCTGTGGGCGTTCTCAACGCCTGCTCAAGCTGGGACAGAGCCTGCTGCTCGCGTGCCTCGACGGTCGCATCTCCCCACGAGGTGTGGGGCCATGCGATGCGGCAGACCTCAAACAACAGAGGCTCATAGGGGGCCGTGAATAGCGAGCGCTCGCCCACCGCCATGGCTCCAAACGTGTCGCCGTGATACGCGCCATCAAAGGCAATCAACTGCTGGCGTGATTGGCCCTGGTTGGTCCACCACTGCCAGGCGATCTTGAGCGCCACTTCGATGGCCGTTGAGCCGTTATCAGAAAAGAACAACCGCTGCAAACCCGTCAACGCGCTCAGGCGGGTGGCGAGCTGCTCGGCAGGCTGGTGGCTGAAATTCGCAAAAATGACCTGCTCGAGCTGCTGGGCCTGACGCGCAATCGACGCGGCGATCGACGGTTCGGCATGGCCATGCAGGGTCACCCACCAGCTGCTGATCGCATCGATCAGCCGGCGACCATCGGCCAGCTCCAGTTCACAGCCGCGGGCCCTGCGCACCTGCAGGGGCACGGGGCTGGTCGCCACCTGGGTGGTGGGATGCCAGAGATGGGGGTGCCAGCTCATCGTCAAGCGATCAGGCCATAACCAGCTAGGAGCACTTTGGCCCCTGGTATGGAGAGGCTGCAGCAACCCGATCCAAGCCGCCGGCACAGCAGCAAAAGCGGCACAAAAAAAGCCCCGGGTTGTCTCGGGGCTCTGGGTTGACGCTGTTGGTTCAGGCCAGCGCTGAGACGGCCTGCTGCAGGGCATCACGGCGGCTGAGGTTGGTGCGCTCGGCAGGGACCTTTTGGTAGAGACCCAGCTTCTCCAGTCGGCGCTGGGTGGTTCCAGTGGCACCCACCACAAACACCTGGCGGCCCTTTTCGATGGCCTCCTCGACGGCGTTCTCAACGGCAAGAGCCGCCGTGACGCCAAGGTGGGAGACCTCGCTCAGGTCAAACACCACAGCCTTGCAGTCACCGATGGCGTTGTGCTCACGGCCGATGGCCTTGGCCACGCCAAAGATCATGGCGCCGTTGAGCTGGAACAACAGCACCTGCCCGCGACCCTGATCAAGGAGGCTGCGCTCGTCATCACTGATGTCGAGGTCGCCGTCGCCGGTGCTGATCGACTTGACCGATTTGCTCTGCAGCGCGCTCATCTTGTCGATGGTGAGGATGTTGGCGATGAACACGCCAATGCCCACCGCAGCAATCAGGTCGACCAGCACGGTCAGGGCGATCACCAGGTACATGATCAGCGCGCCACTGATCGAGATGCGGTGCGCACGCTTCAAAAAGCCCCAGTCGACGATGTCGACACCGACCTTGAGAGCGATACCGGCCAGCACTGCCTGGGGAATCTGAGCCGCGACACCACTGAAGGCAAGGATCACCACCATCAGGATCACGGCGCGGCTGATGCCAGACAGGGCACTGCGGCCGCCCGCCTGAATGTTGACCACAGTTCCCATGGTGGCGCCGGCACCGGCGATGCCTCCGAACAGGCCAGAAGCCAGGTTGCCCAGGCCCTGACCGATCAACTCCTTGTTGGAGTTGTGCTCAGTGCGGGTGATGCTGTCAGCAATCACGGCCGTCAGCAGGGCGTCGATGCAGCCGAGCATGCCCAGCACAGCGGCATCGACAAACATGAGCCGCAGTTCACCAACCTCGAAGTAGGGCAGCTGCAACTTGGGGAAACCGGAAGCGATTTCACCGATGCGGCGGATCTCTTCACCACCGCCGCCGTTGAGCACGGTCAATGACAGCACGGTGCCGATCACCAGGGCGATCAGCTGAGGCGGGGCAATCTTCTTGACCCCGGCAGGCGTGAGCCACAGGATCGCCAGGGTGATCAGCGCCAGGATGACCTCAGGCAGGCGGGCGCTGCTGATCAGCTGGGGCAGGGCCGACAGGGTGCCCATCACCCCGCCCTTGGGAATGGCCTGGCCCAGGAAGGGACCGATCTGCAGGATCACCAGGATCAAGCCGATGCCGCTCATGAAGCCCGAGATGACCGTGTAGGGCATCTGGGTGATGTAGCGGCCGAGCTTCAGCAGACCAAAAATGATCTGAAAAACACCGGCCAACATGACCACGGTGAAGGCCATGGCCAGGCCGTGTTCGGGGTGGCGGGCGGTGAGGCTGGCGATGACGGCGGTCATCACCACGGTCATCGGGCCCGTGGGCTCCGAAATGAGCGTGGGCGTGCCGCCAAAGAGTGCTGCAAACAGGCCAACCAGCACAGCGCCCCAGAGGCCAGCGGCAGCGCCGGCGCCACTGGCAACACCGAAGGCCAAAGCCAACGGCAGGGCGACGATGGCCGCGGTGACACCGCCAAAGAGATCACCTTTGATGTTGTTGGTGCTGATGTGGTTCAGCACCCGAAAAGCCGGGCGCCCAGGGAATGCCGACGTGGTGGTCATGGGCTACAGGAGTGTGTAGTCGCGGAACCTTAGGGAGTGTCCGCAGACATTGGGTAGCCCCTGCCAGTGTACGCAGCGGATCAACAGCTCCAACAGCCGAATCGGAGCCATCAGAAAGCAGACCAAGGAAACGCGGAAGCTGACTCAGGCCTCGTGGATGTAGTCGAGCACCCTGTGCGAGAGACCTCGCACCGCGGCCAGGGCACGGCGCTCAATGCCACGCGCCGTGTCGCGGGTGACACCCATGTGACGAGCCACGGCACTGAGGTTCTGAGGCTCGCAGCCGCCCATGCCGTAGCGCAAACGCAGCAGTTCGGCCTCCTGGGGCAGCAAGTCTTGCAACAGCCGCTCAAAGTCATGGCTGAGCAGCTGCCCCATCAGGCGCTCTTCCGGCAGGCTTGACGGGCAATGAATGCGATCGATCAGGCTGCCGTCGGTCTCGTGCGACAGGCCTGCATCGAGACTGACGGGCTGCTGGGCACGGAACAGCACTTCCTGGATGTCAAGGGGCTTGAGACCGCTCTCGGCGGCCAGTTCATCGATGGAAGGCGTACGGCCCAGGTGCTGGGTGAGGTTCTGCTGGACGCGGCGCAGCTTGCTGAGCACCTCACCCACATGCACCGGCAGGCGAATGGTGCGGCTCTTGTCGGCGATGGCGCGGCCAATGCCCTCGCGGATCCACCAGTAGGCATAGGTCGAAAACTTGTAGCCCCGGGTGGGATCAAAGCGCTCGACGGCTTTGATCAGACCGATGTTGCCTTCCTGGATCAGATCCTCGAGCTCCAGCTGAGCATTGACGTACTTGCGCGCAACGGTCACGACCAGGCGCAGGTTGGCTGTGACCATACGGGACTTGGCCCGTTCGCCGCGGCGTCGACTACGCAGCAGCTCGAGCGGCGACAGGCCGGCCTCTGCCGCCCAGGTCTCCAGGCTTGGCGGCACCCCACCAGAGCGCATGGTGAGTTCTTCGGAGATCTCATCAAGCCTGCGGCGGCTCTGCACCGAGCGAGCGAGGGTGATCTCCTCCTCGTAGGTCAACAGGGGAATGCGGGCGAGGTTGCGCAGGTGTGTGCCGAGGGCGTCGCAGCTGCTGCGTGAGAGCTTCTGTGGCGCAGACATGGGTGGCGGGGCAAACCCGTCAGAGGTCGCGGAACCCTAAGGAGTGACGAAAGGGTTTGGGCGCGTTTCGCCCCAACATTCAACGAGAAGAGCAAATCACCCTGATCAGAACCACTTATCAAATCCCAGAAGAGTCGCTCTGCCAGTGGTTCTGACGAAGCCAACTGAAGTGATCCAGTCGCTCAATCCCAATGATTCACCCAGCACATTGAGGCCGCAGCAGGTGATTACACGACACATGATTAGCCTGCCCTCTTGATGTCAAGCCCCTGTGCAACATGCCGCTGCCTGGCCTTTCGGTTGAGGCCAGCCAGCGGCTGCGCATCAGTGCTGTAGCAGCGCAATCCCCAAAACACCTGCTGCAGCGCCTATGAGTAGGGCGCCGTTCTGAGCGCAGCCATGCTCGCCCTGCCTCCACAACTGCTGGAGATCAGCCCTCACCAGCTTGAAGTTGCCGAAACCCTGCTGCAGGTGGGCCGCTTTTTGGTGATCTTCATTGCTGCCCGTGCCATCGCCGAAGTGATGGTGCGCCTGCAGCTGCCGACCATCCTGGGTGAACTGGTCGCCGGCGTGTTGATCGGGGTCTCTGGCCTGCACCTCATTGTCCCGCCCGAAACCCAGGCCCAGCTCAGTGCTGCCGCAGCCGGGCTTGTTGGTGCGCTGGCCGAGATCACGCCCGATGCGGTGCGCGAGATCAATGTGGAAACCTTCCCCAGCCTGCAGACGGTGTCGCAGCTGGGGCTGTTTGCCTTGCTGTTTCTCACCGGCCTTGAAAGCGAGCTCGACGAGCTGGTGGCTGTGGGCGTGCAGGCCAGCACGGTCGCTGTGACAGGTGTGTTGCTGCCCTTTGCCCTGGGAACCGCAGGCCTCTATTACATGTTCGATGTGCCGTTGATCCCGGCGGTGTTTGCCGGGGCTGCCATGACCGCCACCAGCATCGGCATCACCGCCAGCGTGTTCGGTGAGCTGCGCTGGCTCAAGCGCCGCGAAGGCCAGATCGTCATCGGCGCCGCCGTGCTCGATGACATCTTGGGCATCGTGATCCTGGCGGTGGTGGTGGCCGTGGTGGGGGGCGGCGCCTTCAGCATCGGCCCGGTGCTCAAGCTGTGCCTGGCGGCTGTGGCCTTTGTGGGGGTGGCCTTGTTTTTGAGCCGCAAGGCAGCACCGGCCTTTGATTGGGTGGTGGACCGGCTCAAAGCCCCCGGCGATGTGGCCGTGGCCAGCTTTGTGGTGCTGACCCTCTGCTGTTTTGCCGCCCAGGCGATCGGCCTGGAGGCCGCGCTGGGTGCCTTTGCCGCCGGCCTGATCTTGAGTGCCTCCAAGCACACCCACGACATCGACGCTGCCGTCAAGCCACTGGTGGCGCTGTTCGCCACCGTGTTCTTTGTGCTGATCGGCACCAGCATGGATCTCTCGGTGCTCAATCCGTTTGATCCGGCCAACCGTGAAGGTCTGATCGTGGCGGCCTTCCTGCTGGTGGTCGCCATCGCCGGCAAGGTGGCCACTGGCTGGAGCTACCTGAGCAAAGAGCCCACCAACCGGCTGGTGGTGGGGCTGGGCATGATGCCCCGCGGCGAAGTCGGCCTGATCTTTTTGGGGTTGGGCAGCCAGGCCGGCATCCTGACGCCAGCGCTGGAAGCAGCCATTTTGCTGATGGTGATCGGCACCACGTTTCTGGCGCCAATCCTGCTGCGCCTGGTGATCCCAAGCGAACCAGGTGAGAGTGAACTGAAGGCGCTGGAGCAGTCGAGCTGAGTCAGAGCGCGGCCTGCGTCATCTGATGCAGGCCCTCGATGCCTTGCCAGCCCAGATAGAGGCCCAGCAGCAAAGCAAACACACCCACCAGCCATTCGGCCCGGTGCACCAGCCAGTCGTTGATGCGCGTGAGCGGTTCACGCAGGCTGCCGCGGCTGATCAGCCAGGCCAGCGGCGGCAAAAGCAGCAGCGAGGTGGTCACCGCCACAAACACCGCTCCCACTTCCAGATCACCGCGCAGCGAGGTGTGGTTGGTGAGCAGCATGCCGCCTTCTTTCACGTAAAAGACGAGGTTCTCGGGGCTCACCAGGGCGCAGCCGGCGCCAAGCCCCATCAACGGCAACCAGTCGAGCTCGGGCAGCTGGCCCATCAGCTGCATGGCCCAGTTTTCTTCGCCCAGGGCCACCGCCGGGGTCAGTTGAAACAGCCCCAGGGCCATCAGCGCGCCGGCGCCGATCAGGTCCATCAGCACCTGGCCGCGGCTGCCCAGATGCATGGCCCAGCTGAAGCGGCTACCAACCAGCACAACGGCCGCCAGGGCACCTCCATTGGCGAGCATCCAGCCGCCCAGGTAAGTGGCGCAGCGCAGCAGCGGATTGCGGCCCAGCAAGAGCAACGCCACCAGGGCAATGTTGATCGGGCTGAAGGCGATCCCCAGACCCAAAGCGATGGTCTGGGTGAGCCAGTGAAAGGGAAGCATGGGGGCGATTGTGCCGCGCCAACGCTGCCAACGGTGACAACGAACACAGTCAGGTCCCCGCCGGCTCTGTTGGTGTGAGTGGGTTGGTCAGGCAGCAGCCATGGACGAGCGCATGATCGGGCTCTGGGAGGTGCTGTTGGTGGCGATTGTGATGGCCCTCATGGCTGGGGTCATCACAACCTGAGCGCAACCGTGAGCAAGCCCACAGGCGCTGGCTAGCTTCGAATCGGACGCCCAAAGCCCCTTGCCCCAAGGCCCGCTGACCGCATGGCATGCCCTGACGCCGCAGGCGGCTCTTGAGACGCTCGAGGCCACCGAGCAGGGGCTAACGACAGCAGAGGTGAGCGTGCGGCTGGCCAGGAGCGGCCTGAACCGACTTGAGCTCAAGGCGGGGCGTTCAACGCTGGCGATCCTGTGGGATCAGTTCAGCAACGTGATGCTGATCCTGCTGCTGGTGGTGGCAGCGGTCTCGGCGGGCATCGACCTGCATCAGCAGACCTTTCCCAAAGATGCCATCGCGATTCTCGTGATCGTGATCCTGAACGGCCTGCTGGGTTACGTGCAGGAAAGCAAGGCGCAAAAAGCGCTGCTGGCGCTGCGCACCATGGCCCAACCCATGGTGCAGGTGCGGCGTGATGGGCAGTGGCAGCGCATCAGCAGTGAGCAACTGGTGCGCGGTGATCTGATTCGCCTCGAGGCCGGCGATCGGGTGCCCGCCGATGCCCGCCTGCTGGAGGTGGCCGAGCTGGCCGTGCGCGAGGCCGCCCTCACCGGTGAGGCCGAGGCGGTGTTCAAACACGCCACCCTGGTGCTGGAGCCAGCGACACCGGTGCTGGACCGCCAGAACTGCCTGTTCCAGGGCACCGAGGTGGTGCGCGGTCGCGCCGTGGCTGTGGTGTTTGCCACCGGCATGGCGACTGAGCTGGGACAGATCGCCGAGCTGATCAACACGGCCGACACGGCGGCCACCCCGCTGCAGGAGCGGCTCGATGGGCTGGCCAAGGTACTGGTGGCCGGCGCCCTGGCGCTGGTGGGCCTGGTGCTGCTGGTTGCCGGAGTGATCCTGCGGCAGCCGCTGTTGAACCTGCTGGAGGTGTCACTGTCGATGGCGGTGGCGATCGTGCCCGAAGGGCTACCGGCAGTGATCACCGTGACGCTGGCGATCGGCACCCAGCGCATGGTGCGGCGCGCCGCCTTGATTCGCCGCCTGCCGGCGGTGGAAGGCCTGGGGTCGGTGACGGTCATCTGCTCCGACAAAACCGGCACCCTGACGCAAAACCGCATGGTGGTGCAGGAGCTGCGCCACGGCACCCAGGCCATCGAGGTCAGCGGCAACGGCTATGACCCGGCAGGCACGTTCAGCGCCATCGCGCTCGACGGACCTGACGGCGCCAGCGTTGGTTCTGCAGCGGGGTTGCAGCAACTGCTGCTCGAGGCTGGCGTGCTGTGCAGCGATGCTGAGCACAAGCAGGACGGCCACGGCCGCTGGCAGATTTTGGGCGATCCCACCGAAGGCGCCCTGTCGGTGGTGGCGGCCAAAGCGGGCATCGACGACTTTGCGCTGCGCAGTCACTACCCGCGCGCCGCCGAGATCCCGTTCAGTTCTGAACGCCAACTCATGGCGGTGTGGATCAACGACCCCAAGGGCACCCTGCAGACACCCCTTGGGGACAGTGCTGCGGGATCGAGCCGGCTGTTGATCAGCAAGGGAGCGCCAGAAGCGATCGTGGCACTGTGCGACCGCTGGATCGATGGCGCAGGGGTCGCGCCGCTGAGCGCACAGCAGCGCCAGTGGTGGCTCGATCAATCCCAGCAACTGGCCGCTCGCGGGCTGCGGGTGCTGGCCTGTGCCTGCGCGCCGCATCACCAAAGTCCTGAGCACGAGCTGGGTGCTCAGGTGTTGCTGGGGTTAATGGCCCAGCAAGACCCGGCCCGCCCCGAGGTGGCGCAAGCGGTCGCCACCTGCCGCCGCGCCGGCATTCGCCCGCTGATGATCACAGGCGATCACCCGCTGACAGCACGGGCCATCGCCAGCTCGATCGGCTTGAGCCCGGTCGATGGCGAGGTGGTGCTGGGCCGAGAGCTCGAGGGATTGGGTGACGACACGCTCAAAGAGGTGGTGCAGCGCTGCAATGTGTACGCGCGGGTTCCGCCTGAGCAAAAACTGCGCATCGTCAAAGCCCTGCAGGCCGGCGGGCAGATCGTTGCGATGACCGGTGATGGCGTCAACGACGCCCCGGCCCTCAAGCAGGCCCACATCGGCGTGGCCATGGGCATCACCGGCACCGATGTCAGCAAGGAAGCCGCCGACATGGTGCTGCTCGACGACAACTTCGCCACCATCGTCAACGCTGTTGAAGAGGGTCGCCTCGTCTACGCCAACATCCGCCGCTTTGTGAAGTACATCCTGGGCAGCAACGTCGGTGAACTGGTGACGATTGCAGCCGCACCGCTCCTGGGCTTGGTGGGTGTACCACTCACCCCGCTGCAGATTCTGTGGATGAACCTGGTCACCGACGGCCTCCCTGCCCTGGCCCTGGCGCTTGAGCCAGGCGAAGAGGGCCTGATGCAGCGCCCGCCGGCACGGCCCGGCGAATCGATCTTTGCCGCCGGCACTGGCGCCTACATCCTGCGCACTGGACTGGTGTTCGGCCTGATCACGATCGTGATGATGCTGCATGCCGCCGGCCGCGGTGATCCCTGGCCAACGATGGTGTTCACCGCCCTGTGCCTGGCGCAGATGGGCCATGCCCTCTCGTGCCGCAGCACCCTGCCGCTGGTGCAGCTGAACCCGTTCAGCAACCCGGCCCTGTTGGGGTCGGTGGCACTGACCTCACTGCTGCAGCTGCTGCTGCTGTACGTACCGGCACTGTCGTCGTTTTTTGGCACCCAGCCGCTGGCGCTCGACGATCTGCTGGTGTGCATCGGCTTCAGCTTGGTGTTCTTCGTGTTTCTGGAAGCCGAAAAGGTATGGCGGCTGTGGCGGCTCAAAGCCCGCGCTGATGCCGATCTCTAGGCCATGCTGCGCGCCAAGACCAGCGACAACGGCCAACCGCTGTGTCTGACGACCCGTCACGGCAAGGACAAGGCCGATCCAGGCCAGTGCAGCTGGTGCAATCCGTGATCGCGGCTGTGTGCGTTTGAGCACGCAGTGGTGACGGTTGGTGCCACAACGCTTCCGTACCCCCCATGGGTGGCGCTAGCGAGGATGAGCAGTCTCGGCAGGAGGCCGGGAATGGCAGTCAACGCACCAAGCACAGAGTTGCCACCGCTGATCAAAGAAAGCGGTCAGCGGGAGGTGTTCTGCGGGCTCACCTCGATCGTGTGGCTGCACCGGCGCATGCCGGATGCGTTCTTTCTGGTGGTGGGCTCACGCACCTGCGCCCATTTGATTCAAAGCGCCGCCGGCGTGATGATCTTTGCCGAACCGCGCTTCGGCACCGCGATCCTGGGGGAGCGCGACCTGGCCGGCCTGGCCGATGCCAACGAGGAGCTCGACCGGCTTGTGGCCCAGCTGCTGGCGCGCCGCCCCGAGATCCGCACCCTGTTTCTGGTAGGCAGCTGCCCCAGCGAGGTGATCAAGCTGGATCTGGCCAGGGCCGCCGAGCGACTGGGCGCGCAGCACCGCGGCCGCGTCACGGTGCTGAACTACAGCGGCAGCGGCATCGAAACCACCTTCACCCAGGGAGAAGACGGCGCCCTGCAGGCGTTGATCCCGTTGATGCCGATGGCCCCGGCCGCGCAGGCCGCCCAGCAGCTGCTGATCGCCGGCACCCTGGCCGACGGCGTCGAGGACCGGCTGATCAGCCTGTTTGGCAAGCTCGGCATCACCAACGTGGCAACGCTGCCGCCGCGGCGCTCCACGGAGCTCCCCGGCGTTGGGCCCGGCACCAAGCTGCTTGTGGCCCAACCGTTTTTGAGTGGCACGGCCCGCGCCTTGATCGATCGCGGCGCCCAGCTGATCAAGGCTCCCTACCCCTTGGGGGTGGAGGGCAGCCGCGCCTGGATGGCAGCAGCGGCCGATGCCTTCGGCATCGCCCCGGCCCAGGTGGCCGCTGTGCTCGATCCACTGGTGGAGCGCGGCCAGCGGGCGATCGCTCCGCACCGCGAGACATTGGCCGGCAAACGGCTCTTCCTGTTGCCCGATTCGCAGCTGGAGATCCCCCTGGCGCGCTTTTTGAGCCGCGAATGCGGCATGGAACTGGTGGAGGTGGGCACGCCCTACCTCGATCGCACGCTGATGGCCCCCGAGCTGACGCTGCTGCCCGAGGGCACCCAGCTCAGCGAAGGTCAACATGTCGAAAACCAGCTCAAGCGACTCGAGGTCCAGCGCCCCGATCTGGTGGTCTGCGGTCTGGGCCTGGCCAACCCGCTTGAGGCCCAGGGGATCGCCACCAAATGGTCGATCGAGCTGGTGTTCAGCCCCATCCACGGCATCGACCAGGCCGGCGATCTGGCTGAACTGTTTGCCCGTCCCCTGCGCCGCCGCTCTTCCCTGAGCTTTACCTGAGCCCCCATGGAACTGACCCTCTGGACCTATGAAGGCCCGCCCCATGTGGGGGCCATGCGCATCGCCGATTCGATGGAGGGCGTGCACTACGTGCTGCACGCACCCCAGGGCGACACCTACGCCGATCTGCTGTTCACCATGATCGAGCGTCAGCAGCGCAGGCCGCCGGTCACCTACACCACCTTTCAGGCGCGCGATCTGGGCGGTGACACCGCCGAGCTGGTCAAGCGCTCGATCGCCGATGCCGTCGAGCGCTTCAAGCCCGAAGCGCTGCTGGTGGGTGAGAGCTGCACCGCCGAACTGATCCAGGACCAGCCCGGCGCCCTCGCGGCCGGCATGGACCTGGGCGGTATCCCGATGGTCAACCTGGAACTGCCCGCCTACTCCAAAAAAGAAAACTGGGGCGCGGGTGAAACCTTCTACCAGCTGGTGCGCAGCCTGCTCAAGGCCCAGTTGCCGCCGCCTGGCACGCCCAAACCAGGCCCCGGCCGCTGGCGCTCCGAGGGCCGCCGGCCGCAGGTCAACCTGCTGGGGCCCAGCCGCCTGGGCTTTCGCTGCCGTGACGATGTGCGCGAGATCACACAGCTGCTGGGCAGGTATGGCATCGATGTGGCGGTAGCCGCACCGCTTGGGGCCCGGCCGGCCGACCTGCTGCGCCTTCCGGACGCCGATGCCAATGTCTGCCTCTATCCAGAAGTGGCGGCCTCGGCCTGCAGCTGGCTTGAGCGTAGTTTCGGCATGCCAACGGTGAAGACCGTACCGATCGGGATCGGCGCCACCGTGGCTTTCCTGCGTGAGCTTCACAGCGCTGTGGGTCTCGAGCTGCCCGCCGACCTGGTGCCTGACGACGATGGGCTGTGCGGCGCCGAATCGCGCTCGCGCATGCCCTGGTATGCACGATCGGTGGACTCGACGTACCTGAGCGGCAAGCGCGTGTTCATCTTTGGCGATGGCACCCACGCCATCGCCGCCGCCCGCATCGCCAGCAAGGAGTTGGGTTTCAAGGTGGTCGGTCTGGGCAGCTACAGCCGCGAGCTGGCCCGTGAGGTGCGCGCCGCTGCCAGCGAACTGGGGCTGGAGGCGTTGATTTCAGACGACTACCTGGCGGTCGAGACCGCCATGGCTGAGGCTGCACCCGAACTGGTTCTGGGCACCCAGATGGAACGCCACAGTGCCAAGCGCCTGGGCATCCCCTGTGCGGTGATCAGCGCCCCACTGCATGTGCAGGATGTGCCGGCTCGCTACAGCCCGGTGATGGGGTTTGAAGGGGCCAATGTCATCTTTGACAGCTGGGTGCACCCCTTGATGATGGGCCTGGAGGAACACCTGATCGGGATGTTTCGCCATGACTTCGAGTTTATCGACGGCCACCGCAGCCACCTGGGCGAGAGCGCCCCTGCAGGTAGCGATGCAGCCATCGCAGCGACGGCAGGCAGCCCTGTGTGGACCAGGGAAGGCGAAGCTGAACTGGCCAAGATTCCTTTTTTTGTAAGGCCAAAAGTCCGACGTAACACCGAAAGCTTTGCCCAGGAGCGCGGCATCGGCGCCATCACCGATGAGGTGCTCTACGAAGCCAAAGCGCATTTCAGCCACTAAAAACGGCGCTGGCGGCGCCGATAGCGCTCGGCGACCTCAGCGACGAGCATCGCCGCGATCACGGTCATGCCGATCGCCAGGGCAGCCGCCAGGGCCAGACGCTCGGCTGAGGGGAGCATCATGAGCCGATCCAATGGGTGAACGAACCCCTTCAGGCTGATTGGACCCTGGCAGCTGGAGCAGGTGACGAGCAGGTTGCTGCAGCCCAGCTGCATTCGCACCCCGCACACCCATGCCCACAGCCAGAGCGGCCTAGGTGGTGAATAGCCCGCGAGTTGTGCGTTCACCATGAGCAATGGCCAACAGTTGCTGCGAGCCCTGCTGTTCACAAGTGCTGCGCTGCTCGAGCTGACAGCGCCTGAGGCCCTGGCCCAGCCTCAGGGCAGACACCTCCCCACCACGTTGCATGAACGAGCGGCACTGATGCGTCAGATCACCCTGCAGCAGCAGGCGGTTCTCGAGCAGCGCACCCGTTGCATCAGCCAGGCCAAAACGCTGTCAGAGCTTGAGCGCTGCGAGCGCGGCTACCCCAT
>Ga0194133_10001292_pt1 | contig 44748 bp, 60 predicted proteins | sample TA2KigOf40mmetaG_FD_155448 | JGI IMG/M metagenome (GOLD analysis project Ga0194133, IMG submission 155448) | Freshwater microbial communities from Lake Tanganyika, Tanzania - TA2015055 Kigoma Offshore 40m | ecosystem: Environmental > Aquatic > Freshwater > Lake | place: Tanzania: Lake...
TTAATTAAATACTAATATGGCTATTGAAATCGATCAAAATACAATTATACGTTTATTGGTAAGACGTGGTTCAGAGGCGGAGAGGAACTCTATCATACTTGCACAAGGTGAACCAGGTTTTGCTTTAGATAGTAAAGTTTTGGTTGTAGGCGACGGTATAACATACGGTGGTGTTAAAGTACCTAATGTCGATAATATTACAATTGAATGGGCTGGTACAACACCTAATTATATACAACTTAAAGATGGTGGTATAAGTAATGTAAAACTTCAACCCGTTAATGGTAACACTCTCAAAGGTAACAATACACCTAATGTCACCTCACCTATTGATATACCTATAACAGATAATAGTTTGGTCGGTAGATTAGATAATATTAATAACGGTAACATAACATCATTAACAATACCGACCATATTTAACAATATATTTTCACCCACCGCCCCATCACCATCATTTTTAGGTTTTTGGTTTAACACAACAAATAACAAGTTATATTTCTTTGACGGTGGTAGTTGGTTAAGCAAACACCAATATGATCCTAATGGACCAGAAAGGTTATTATATGTAGGTAGCGGTGCATCAGTTGCAACATACGATGGTGGTGATAGTACAGCAGCTTCAGTATCGGGTGGTGCAATGTGGGAGATTGATACTGATTACACATCAAAAGTTTTAAGAGGTGCAGTAGATGGAGCCAATGCTACATTACCATTTGAAACAGGTGGTCAAGATACACAACAATTAACAATAGGTATGGTACCTCAACAACAACATTATCACGGTGTTGGTGATACTTGGGATCCTAATTATCCAGCTGACGACGATTTAACGTTTAATCAACGTAGATGGACTTCAACACAATCTTTTGGTCAATCTGTATTAAGAAGCTTAATGGCTGGTGGTAGTGGTCCAAGAAGTTCTGGTGCTATTGGTACAACAGATGCAATTCCAGTTACCGATTCAGGTACAAGTTCACCACCATCACCGGTACCAACTATACCTGCATTTAAGGGTGTATTGGTAATAAAACGTACATCCAGGGTCTATTACACAGCTTAATAAATAATTATAGGCTATGAAAACCAAGCCTATAAACTACTTTCAATCAAAAGAAGATTTGAAAGTATTAACTCAGCAATGCACCTATATAAGTGTAAGCATAGCAGATATAGCTATTACTCAAAGGGGTAATATGTTTATAAAATTTAAATACGGGTGTAAAAATATTGAAAAAGAGGTAGAAAAGCTACTCATATATTTGCTAAAAGAAGGTTGGGAAATAAAAAGACGTTGCAGCATTTTTCTTTATTGATCTTTTTTAGGAAAAAAACTAGTATTTAGGTATGGGTAGATCAATGACTAAGAAAGCTAGGGCTGAGTATAATCATACTTGGAACGATAATGATTACACCGGTACGTATTTCTATAGAAACTATAAACTGTGTTATCTAACAATAATGCGTTATATGCCCGGTGAAAAAGATCCGATTACCAAGGAAACGTATACCCAGATAACATATGTACCATCTATCAACGGGTTGAGATTACATAATAGAGGGGGTGGTATATACAATTACGATATACCCCATGAATTTGCAACATTAAATGAAGCAAAAATTGGAGCAATGAAACAAGTAGATAAGAATGTAGAATTTGCTAAGGGTGTTAAGTATGTAATTGTTGAAAAATAAAACTATGTTGACCAAACAAGAGTTAATCTAGGACCCATTTCCAAAATTTGTATAAGTGTACCACCACCTACAATTTCATTAATAAATTGATTTAAAAGGATAGTATTATTAGCAATTGATACATCACCATTTGATGTTGCTGACGTGCCGGGTACAACGGTTATATTATAGGCCATACAATTATTTATTTATACATACTTGATTAAACATTGTGTATATAATAAAATAGTGTATGGTTGTTTTTGAGCCTAAGGAACACAAGTATTTTAATATTGACACTAAAGAAGAGTATAGAAGTGTATCATCTGTTATATCACAATTTAAACCTAAGTTTGATTCAGAAAAGTGGTCAAAATATATAGCTAATAAAGAAGGTAAAAAACAAGAGGATATACTCAAGCAGTGGGATAATATACGCGAGGTTGCATCGGAAAAAGGTAAACGTATACATAAGTTGATAGAAAATTACCTCAATGAAGATATAATTGAGGATACACCTTTTTTTAATAATTTTCTTAATATTTATAATTCTGAAAAAGAAGAAAATTCTAAGATTTTTTCAGAGAAAATTGTGTATATACACGGTTATAGAATAGCTGGTACGTCAGATATAATTGAAGATTGTGGTAGATATTTTAATATTTTTGACTTAAAGACAAATAAGAAGTTTTCCTATTACAACAAGTATAACGAGAGAATGCTTCACCCATTGGAGCATTTTCCTGTTTGTGAGTATACAGCCTATAGTATTCAATTATCTCTTTATGCTTATATGTATAGTTCGATGACAGGTAAGCATGTTGGTAAACTTAAGATATTTTATAATCATGAAGATAAATGGTATAGTATACCAATTACATATGTAAAAGATACTATTGAAAAAATATTACTGCATATTAAGTAAGTTAGATATGAGTAATTCTGTAGAAGAAATAGACATTATAAGCGAACTTAAAAATTTTTCAGATCAGAATATTATTGATGTTTATTTACCTACATTAGGTCAAACGGTACAAATAAAGAAGTTAAACGTTAAGCAGCAAAAAAGTTTGTTACTTGTTGCATTAGAAGATGCAATGAGTATATTAAATTTTAATATAGCTTTATACGAAATTATAGAGGAAAATATAGTAGATAAGAAAAATGTAGATGTTACTAAATTAACATCGATTGATAAAAATAGTATTATTTTTCATTTACTATTAGATGATGCAACAGATAATAGCGAGCTAACTAAGTCTCAATTAACAACATTAGTCAACAATTATAAAAAGTCCAAAAATACCACACCGTCTTCTATAACTGTAAAGCAAATTACTTTAAATTTAGCTGTACCTACTTTATACACTGATTATAGATTTAATAAAACATTATATAGTAAATATACTTCAGGTGTAACTAATAGAAAGCAATTTATAGATGATACATATCTAATTGAAATTGCTAAGTATATTCAATCAATTGATGTTGCAAAATCGCAAAAAAATAAGGTTACAACTAATCTTTTAGATCAAAAAGTAGATGGTATTTTAAAAATAGTAGATTCATTACCAGCACTGACAAAAATACTTACATATATGTCAGATGTAAAAGATAATGAAACACAATTAAACACCGTTGATGGTAAAGCTGTTGATATAAATCCCACATTATTTATATAAAAAATAACAGCAAATTCTAGCTATATTATTATATATTGTTTTACAATATAAATATTAATATGGCAGATATTTTAGGTGATGTAAATGTAGCTAGTGCTATAGATAACTTAGCTAAGTCTATTGAAAAGAGTAACACCAAAATACTGGCTGCATTACAAAAGGTTACAAATGTAAAAACAACAAGTGAACAAGCTGCACCTATAATGGATGAGGAAGCAGTGTTGAGAAAAAAAGGTAAGGTATTTAAAGAGGTAACCAATGTAAATATTGCTGAATTTAGCAAAACAGCATTAGATCAATTAACAAAAACTCTTAAAGGTATAATACCATTACCTGAAAAACAAAAACAACAAGATAAAAAACCAGAAGATTCTTCATTTTTGAAGAAACTATTAGCATTAGCTCCTTTATTATTACCTCTTGCTGCGTTAGCGTTAAAGTTTTTAGCAGGTTTATCAGGTGATAAATTATTTGAATTTCTTGCCAATTTATTTCCTAAGCTTTTTAACATAAAAAAAATTGCTGAAGTTTTATTTAAAGCAGTAGCTAAATTAGGTGATTATATATCTGATGCTTTTAAATTATTAAAAGAAACTAAGTTAGGTAAATTTTTCACACAAATTGGTGATGATATTGCAAAGTTTTTCAAACCAATAACTAACTTTTTAAAGGAAAATAAAATACTCAAAACAATATTCGGTGAGAGTGGTATTTTACAAAAAGTTTTTGGTGATGGGGGGTTCTTTAGTAAAATGTTTGGTAAAGGTAGTGTTTTTGCTAAAATTTTCGACACTGCTGGTGATGCTACTAAAATATTAACCGGTGGGGTTTTTGGTAAACTATTTAAAGGTATTGGTAAGTCGGTACTAAAGAAATTACCTATATTAGGTTCTATATTTAGCTTTTACGATGCTTACAATGAAATATCTAGTGGAGATTATTTAAGCGGATTTACAAGTTTGTTTAGCGGTATAGCAAATCTTATACCCGGGTTAGGTACAGTTATTTCAATAGGTTTAGATTTAGTTAACTTTTTATTTAAAAGCGATACAATGGAAGCTTTTAAAGGAGATTTAAATAAAGGTCTATTCACACAAGCATTTAGTAAATTGGGTGATGTTATTGGGGAAAAAATACCATTTTTAAAATGGTTTAATAATTTAGCTGAATACATAGGTGGGTCATTGTCAGGTGATCAAGAGTCAATTATTAATTTATTCAGTCAGTTTGGACTTGGTAATTTTATAAAATGGATGTATGGTACACCAACCCAACAGCAAGAAATGTTAGAATCAAGTTCGGGTATTAACGGTATACTTATAAATTTTAGTCAAAAGATTACCGAAACTATAAATTGGTTTTTAGAAAAAATACCCGGTAGTGTACAAGAGTTGTTGACAGGTGCTTATGAAAAAGCTAAAGCAAAGATTAAAGGTTTAATAGGGTTGGGTGGAGATGACTACGATGCTAAGAAAACACAAAGTGAATTAGAGGAAAAATTAGAACGTAAAAAACGTGAAAAACTTGAAAAAGAGCAAAACAATCAAGCAATTCAACAACAAGAAATGCTTAATGATTTTATTGCTAAGAATGAAAATGTGGTTAAAAAGGGAGATACTGTTAGGAAATTTTCACAAGATGATACTGTTGTCGGATTCAAGAAGGGTGGAGAATTAGATAAAACTGTAAAAACTATTATTAACCATTTACAAAATCTTACTAATAATGGTAATGAATATGTAAATTTAGCTAAAGAGCAAGTTAAAGCTTTGCAAACATTAATAGATAAAGCTAATAGTAATGTTATTACAAGTAATGTTAATAATAACAGTTATATATTAAATCCAAGTTCTAGCGTTAGAAGCTTTAGAGCTGAAGCTATAAGTTAGGCAATAAATATTGTTAATGAGTTACCCTTTTAATTTTTCGTTTTTATATGGCGCCGAGAATGATGGTACCGTACCACCATTAGCGGTACCATCATCATTTTCGAAAAATAACCAACCGGGTCAGGATTACAATTTTCAAGCTTTTAATACAGTTAGTAACTTTGTAACTAATAATATAGGTGGTAATAGTTTTGTTCAGGAAACAGTTAATAATTACCCAACATCTTCGTTAAATGATGTAATAGCATACTATAAAAATAATCCAAATAAAAAAGTAGATTTAATTGATGTTGTTAACGACTTTAGATGGACAATATCTCCAAAAACAAGTAGAGGTGATGTACCATATATTTGGTTAAATGAGAGATATATAACACTTAACGCTCTATTAAATCAAGCAGTATACGGTATATCTGCAGTGCTAGACAATAAAGGTGCTCAATTTTTAGCTAAAACTGCAAAAGAAACTGCACAACAATTTGATTCAGCAGTCACATCACTTAGCAGTATGGGGTTGTATAATTCAGTAAAAACATTTTTTAACGATTTAGGTCAAGATGCATCTATTGCAGGTAATAAACTTTTAGATAAATTCGGTATAGTTGACACTTTAGGACCTGTTTTAGAATCACCGTTAACACCTTATAAAGGTTTATACTATACAGTCGAGACAGGGTTCAATTATAAATTACCTTTATTTACTAGTGAGTTTTGGAATACGAGCAATTCATTTACCGAGAGTGCTAGTGAGGGTAATAGTTCATTTGTAGCGGGGTTAGTTGATACCCTTAAAACAATGGGTCCTGGATTAGAAGCTTCAAAACTATTCAATGTAGCAACTAATCAATATGGTACATATGTTGAGTTTCCAAAACAATACGCATTATCATCACCTAATACATACACTATTACATTTGATTTAATAAACACAAAACCAGCTACATACGAAGATGTTAAGAGCAATTTCAAATTATTGTTTTTATTATTTTATCAAAATCTACCAATTAGAAGAAGCAAACAATTAGTTGACCCACCTGCAATTTATAATATTTACGTACCTGGTCAAAAAAGAATGCCATACGCATATTTGTCTAGTATAGCAATTAAAAATTTAGGTGCAACTAGATTAATGGATGTAGATTTTACTGACATAGGTAGTATTAACCCACCTGCTGCAGCTACAAGCACATTTCCACAAGTGTGGAGAACTGTTATACCTGAAGCATATCGTGTTACAATGACGTTTAATGATTTGATACCTGAAACAAAAAACACATTATATGCTTCTTTTTTAAATAATTCAATAATCGAAACAAGTATAATTTAATATGGACAACTCTACAGGATTATATCAATCACAAGTACCGCAATTACCTAAATTGCAAAGCACTAGGTATGAAAATATCTTCAAAGTCCATTTTAATGAAGATAACTTACCCTTTTATAATCTCAATAGAAGTATTAACTTTCCAAATAATTTAGATCCATCATTATATAGTGTAGTTGTATATGATACTCCCACTCATTGGCCTATAGTAAGTTATAAATTGTATCAAACTATTTACCTATGGTGGATGATAACTGAAGTTAACAATATACGTAACCCATTTATCTTACCTGAACCTGGGTCAACAATAAGGTATATCAAACCTGAGTATGTACAGTATGTACTCAGTCAAATTAAAGCACAATTAGTATAATGACAGAAAATATATATAAAGCAATAGACCCGTTTATACCACCATTGTTATCAAATGATGTAACATTTGATAAGAGTGAATATATATTCTGCGTGGTTTTAATTAGTGGTGAGGGGCCATTTTTAAATTTAACTACCGAATCAGTAGTAGGTTTAAATATCAACGACAACTTAACAAAGTTTACACATACCGGTGAATTAGTTATATTAAATGATAATGATACAATTGAACGTGCATATAACAACCCAGGTGAGTCATATACCACCCGTCAAAAGGATTTAGATCAAACAAATTTGGAATTCTTTTTTAGAGGTGATGGTAGGGATTTAGTATTGGTATTAATTACACCTAGAGACTCTGATGTATCTAACGAACAAGATATACCATCTATAAACAATCCATTTACACTTAAATTTCTTTTTAGCGTAGTTAATATAAGTGATGAAATTACAGCAAGTGGTAAAAAACTTAAAATTTTAGCACTGCAAGATTTGGATGAAAGAATTTTGCATGAAAAAAATCTCGATTTTTCCACTACAACATTAATACCCGACAAAAATGTTGCCAATTTAAATAATATAGATAGAGGTGTACTTACCGGTACTATAATAAAACATATTTTATCTTTAACATTAACACAGAACGGTAGTATCACTAATACCAATGAAATAAAATATGCTGACAACGATGCGTGGGATGATGGAGCGAGCACATTTTTTTATTCATCACCAGCACCATATAATGCATATCAAGACTTATATTACGTGTTACAAAGACATGTAAGTAGAGAAAAATTTGACCCATGCATATTACGAAAAGAACGTAATAACACATGGTCATTAATGGGTTTATCTAATTACTTTAAATATAGCTATAATAAAACAACAGACGGGGCGGGTATATTACATATAGAAAAATTTCTATTACAATCAGTAGGTGAATCAGTAAATGTTGTTTTGAAAAAAACAAGAACACCGACAAATATAATTAACAATACTGGGTTTTTAAATAGTAGTTATATTTCAAATTTTAGACTATATTATTCTGATGCAACTCACTTGCAAGATAATATTCTAACTCACATAGTGCATTCATATAATTTAAACGATAAACAATTTAATATCGATTTAGCTAGAAATAATGTGGAAAGTGTTCTACAAACATATGATGATTTATATGTTAAACCTTTAAAGGGTGAAAATAACCAACCCGCACCTAATTTTTATATTAACCTTATTCGTAAAAATAATAAAAATGTTAAGAATGTATTTACACTTGTTGATTATAGTATTGATCAACGTTTAAATTGGGGTCGTAATTTAGCATTATTAAATGCATTGTATAAAAATCTCACAATTGAATTTACCATACAAGGGGTTACAACTAGACAAGCTGGTAGATTTATCAGTATTGATAGAGATGATGCATTACCTTCATCAAAGTTTGATGATCGTTTATTAGGTATATGGTTTATAGTTAACGTTGAACATATATTCACGAGTAATTCATATCAGAATAAGATAATTGCTGTTAAAACGTATAATTTCAGCCCAGTTGGTGGTAACTCTAACATTGAATAAATAATAGTATGCCGAGTAGTCAATACTTTAAAACTATAGATCCTTATCTATATAACGTTAATTTATATTACGATAAAAACTATTATCAAAAATTTTCTAACTATTATAAAGTATTAATTTTCGGTATTGATACACTTAAAACGTTTATTGACTATAATAAGTCTAAAGAATTAAACAACACAATAGCAGCTAGAATAGATTTATATAATGAATTGAATAAGACTGAGATGGATAAATTCGATCAGTTACAATTTAAAATATACTGGTACGAGAAATTTTTTAATGATTTTAGTATTATACGTGAAGAATTTTACAAACAAAGTAAAGATAATATTTACTTCAAACAAATTAGTGATAGTATTGGGTTGCTTAGGAATTATTTTACGGTACCCGATGATTCCACTTTATTAATCAAAGATACAGATTTTGAAATACAATTTGCTAATGGTATACCTGCTCCAGTCAATGTAGGTTCAAGCGCGTTTTCAAAACTTAGAACCAACACTATTGCTGTTACAATACAACTCAATTTATTAAACACTATTTTATATAGACAAAATATGTCAAATGTGCAAGGTAATTTTGCATACCCTACTGAAGCACATGGTGAGAATCTAGTAACTGATTACAACCATATTAACAAAATTAAAAATATTGCTAAAGAATCTTTAGAAAAAAGTTTACGCACATATTACGGTAAATTGTATGATTTAATTCTTTTTTACGAAAATTTTAATTACGGTGATTATGAGAAAAATTTAGCAAAAATGGATAAAGGTGCTATAGAAATAGATATAGAGGGTACGATTAAAAAAGTAACGTATTTACAACAAGAAGCTGAACAATATATAAACACTGTTAACTTATATTCTCTTTTGACTGCTCAGGCTGTGAGTTAATTTCCACGACTGTATTTTCAGGTGGTACAAACAATTGTTTAAATATTTCATCTCTGGTATATTTGTTTTTTATAGCATCCGGTTTTTGTTTTAATGTTATATCTAGTAGTTTAATTTCTTTAATAGTATCGTTTTTCTTATTACTAATAACCATTTTTGTTAATGTATCTAACGTTGAGGACGAAGCTTTTACAAGTTCAGCTAACGAAGCAACCTCTTTAGCATCAGGTGCAGCCTCAACTAATCTCTTTAAATATCCAATAGTGCTAGTGGTATCATTTATAAGCTGGCTAGCTTTATCAATAACAAATTGTTCAAGATTTTCTTTTGACACTGACGTTTGCTGTGCTAATTCATCAATATTGTTAGCAGCGGTATTGATTCCTTGAAGCTGTGATATTAATGAATTTATATCGGTAGTATTTTCAGACATACAATTATTTATTAATAATTAAACAGTTGATATTCCTATATCAACCCTATATACTACATAAAATATGATAGTAGACAAATTGATAAAAATTGAGTTTTTACGCGAACACCCCGATGCTATTTTACCTTTTAGAAATCATCCTGACCCATTTACTGGTGATACTGGCTACGATATATTTTCTGTGGAAGCTGTCACCGTACCTAAGCACAATAGTGTTGTAGTACCTGTGGGGTTAAAGTTGGCATACGTTACACCGGGCTATTGGTTTAGAATTGAGCCACGTAGTGGTCTTGGGTTTAAAAAGAATATTCAACCCCATTTAGGTATAATCGATAACCCATATAGGGGCAATATGGGTGTAAAGTTATACAACTTCGGTGATTTTGATGTAACTATTGACAAAGGTGTTGCAATTGCTCAATTTGTAATATATCAAATACATACAGCAAATGTATCATGGACTGATAATGTAACCGAAACCAAACGCGGCGAAAAAGGCTTTGGAAGCTCAGGTATATGATACTAATTGTTAGCACAACAAGAAGTGATTTAGATGGTTTAAAACAAACCTCACTTACCAAATCACTCCTTACACGTCATCAATCAATAGATTTTGAACATGTTAATGTTGATGATCAAAAAGGTGCACGTGCTAATTTAAATGGGTTGTTAGATATATTATATATCTATGAAAATACAACACCTATAGGTAAAGTATATAATAAGGCAATTAGATTTGCACTTAATAATACCATTTACTCAAAAATACTTTTTGTTCACGATGATGTAATAATAGAAGATAGATCATTTGAACAAAAAGTAATTGAGGGTTTAAAAGTTTATGATATTATAGGTCTCGCAGGTGGTAGTAATATTACAATTAAAAGACCCTGTTTGTGGCATATAATGTCTAAAGAGAGATACGGTACTGTAGGTCATTTTATTAACGGTCATTGGTATGGTACAACCTTTGGGCCTTCTAATAATCGAGTAGCACTTATTGATGGTTTGTTTATCGGTATATCTACAGATACGTTAAGAGAAAAACCACTACTTCGTTTTGATGAAAAATTACCAGGTTTTCATCATTATGATATTGATTTTTGTTTAGCTGCAAATGAACGTAAATGTAAAATAGGTGTTGTGCCAATTATAGTTACACATCATTCACCGGGTTTACTTTCATTTAACGATAAAAAATACCAAACATCAGAAGATTATTTTATACAAAAATACAAATAAAAAAAGGCGCTCACTTGAGCGCCTTACTGTTTTATTTTAAAGATTACTTACCCTTCTTGACAGATGTAACTGTAGAGGTTGTAGTGGGTTTGATAGTTGTTGCACTCGTAGGTTTGGTAGGTGCAGCAGTAGCCTTAGATTTAGATGTTGCCATACAAACGTATTTATATATTGATATAATACTTTCAACTTTCTATTGACTTTTTTACAAGTTTATTTAAAATTAAAATATGTTAGAATTTAACTCTCTTTGGGTGGAGAAATATAGACCTAAACTATTGTGCGATATGGTGTTAGGTAATGAAAATAAGGTTTTTATTGAAAAATATAGAAACACTGATATACCAACACTTTTATTCACGGGTAACCCTGGTACAGGTAAAACAACGTTAGCTAAAATTATAGTAACAGAATTACTTAACACACAATACCTATATATTAATGCTTCTGATGAAAATGGTATTGATACTATACGTACCAAAGTTGTAGGTTTTGCACAAACGAGAGGTTTAACTGAAAATGTTAAAGTTATTATTCTTGACGAGGCTGATGGTTTATCACCAGATTCGCAAAGAGCTTTACGTAATGTAATAGAAGAGTACAGTAAACATACCAGATTTATATTAACTGCTAATTATAAGCATCGTATAATTGACCCATTGCGTAGTCGCTGTCAAACATTTGAATTAACGTATGATAAACTAGCAGTCACAAAACGTATACAATATATTTTAGATCAAGAAAAGGTAACTTATGATAAGTTAATACTTGATCAAATTGTTAAAGAATTTTTTCCTGATATTAGACAAATAATTAACAAAATACAGAAACACACTGTAAACGGTTTACTTCTTAAGGATAGCGAGGGTATTAGTAATGGGTTTGTACAGGATATATACAAATTAATAATTTCAGGTCACGTATTAAAAGTCAGGCAGTATATGATACAAAAGCAAGAGTTATTTAATAACGACTTTCAAAAGCTTTTGCGTGAGTTGTTTGATTATATCGATACGCAAACAATAAAAGAAGACAATAAAAAACTCGCTTTAATATGTATACACGACTACATATATAAAGCGAGCTTTGTTGCTGATCAAGAAATAAATGCTTATGTATGTTTTATCAATTTAAGTAAATTATTAACGAATACCTAAGTACATTGAAGTATATGACTTCTTACCACCTTGATCTTCTATTTTGTTTTTGTTACCGTGTGGTATGTTAACCTGAGTATTTTGTAAAGTTAAATCAGAGTCAGACGTCGCAGACCCTATGGTTGGGGCTTGCGACGTTTTCCTTGTTTGATTTTTAACTATTTCTTGTTCATCTTCTTCATATTTAGCTACTTCAACTGGTTTAATCTGTTCTTTGTTATCATATTTAATACTACCTGCAACAGGTGTAAGATTAGGATAAACATCAATTACTTCTACACAGTCAGGTGGGCATGTTACATATTCATGAAATTTGCCTGGTGATACTTCTTGTGAGAGATCTAAATCAACAATACCTATCATGTTATCATCATTACCAGGCTGTGCTGATGGGTAATGATTCTTAATATTAGATACACGTATAGGTAAATCAGAAGATGAATACGTGATAAGCTTTCTCTGCACTTCATCGTTAAGTGCTTTGAAGGATGTTAAGTTTTTGAAATTTTTCTTAAACTTAACAATGTCACCCACTAAAAAGCCACCTCTAGTATTTCTATTTAAGGTGCTCTCTAAAATTTTTAAGAATTTTTTGTTCACAATATTATTTATGTTCTCGACTTAAAAATTAAATAATGATATGGGTAATATCAATTTATCCCAATTAACCAATACAGTAGTATCAAGCTCTGGATACAAATATTCAGATCTTAATCTTGATATTGATTCACAAAATACGAGAACTGATTATCTTAACGCTAACTATTCAAATAACGACCTCAAGGCGCAATACGACCTTGGAGCTATTAAAAATAGTATACGTAATATATTTATAACATTTCCCGGTCAAAAGCTGTTAAATCCAACGTTTGGATTAAACTTAATGCAGTTTTTATTTTTACCAATATCTGAGGTAACTGCTAATTTAATAGCGCAACGTATAGTTAATGGTATAGTATTAAACGACTCCAGAATTGTTGTTAAAAAAGTACGCGTAGAAGCAGTGACAGATGAAAATAGATATAATATCATATTAATGATTACTGTACCATTTATAAATACATATACGATATTCACATTAAAAGGCACACTCGGTAGCACCGGTTTTAACTTTTATAACTTTTAAATATGGCTAACAACATACAAAATTACAATTTAAGCAACACAGGTTATGCAGCATTTGATGCTGTGTCTCTCAAAGATATAATAATTGAGAGATTATCTCGTAACAACGTATTCACAGATCAAAATTACGAAGGTAGTAATTGGAGTGCGTTTATTGATGTGGTATCCGTATCGTACCATTATTTGATTTATTACCTCAATAAGAATGCTAGTGAATCTATTTTTTCAAAAGCTCAGATTTACGAAAATATAAATAGTATTGTTAAAAGCTTAGATTATAACCCGCTTGGACCACAAACTTCAGTGTTACCATTTGAAGTGCAAGCTAACGCTGCATTAGCACCTAACATATACACAATACCAAGATATAGTTATTTTGCATTCAATGGTATCAATTATTCATTTACATCAGATATTACATTTGCTAAAACTGAAACCGGTGCACAATTATTAACTGATTTTTCTAATAAGAATGTTTTATACGAAGGTAAAATTCAAGAATACCCTCTCTACAGTGCATTAGGTGACAATTTTGAAGTTATTACATTAACTGTATACGATACAGTTAATAATATTAATACTATTATAGATAATTTTAATATTTTTGTTTACGTTAAACAAGCAGGTACAACAAAATGGGAAGAGTGGAAACGTACAACAACATTATACACCGAATCAGGTAATGCAAAAAGATTCTCTGTAAGATTTAATGAGAATCAACGTTACGAAATAAAGTTTGGTAATGATATAACAGGTAAGAAATTAAATGTAGGTGATTCGGTTGCTGTGTATTATTTAAAAAGTGATGGTACATCAGGTGAGATTGCCGCAAGTGTATTAGATAGCAACCCTCTTTTCTTTTATAATACACCTCAGTTTGATACAATCCTTGCTGATGTTAAACCATCAACAATAAATTATGCAACCACCACAGATGTTAGTAATTTAACATTCACAAATACGGTTGCATCTACACCATACAGTAACCCTGAAACAGTCGATCAAATTAAAATAAACGCTCCCCAGTTAGTGCGTTCACAATACAGACTTGTTACAAAAGATGATTATCAATCATTTATAAATCGTAATTTTAAAGGTTTTATACATGATGTATATGTTTCTAATAATACAGATTATCTTAACGGTCAGTATGCATATTTAAAAAGTATTGGATTAAACAATAGTTTAGAAGATAGTAGAGTTTTACAAAATCAGGTGTTGTATGGTACATCAACATCATTTAATAATGTGTTTATTTACCTCGTACCAAAACAAACACCGCAAAATTCTACACAAGCAAGAACCAATTTTTTAACAAGTTCTCAAAAACAAATTATTCTTGATGAGGTAAACCAGGTTAGTATGCTTACTACTAACCCTATTGTTTTTGACCCGGTGTATATAGCGTTTAATTTAGGTATTGCTGCATCACAAGTATACACAGTTGAAGAAGTTGTAAGGGATAGCTATTTAGAAGTTATCGTTGATGATAATATAACCCGTACAAAAACATCTATAATTCAAGATATAGCAAATACAATTACTAATTTCTTTAGCTTATCAAACAACGTGCTTGGACAAACTATTGATTTTGATCGTTTATCAAATCAAATATTAGCTGTATCTGGAGTTTTATCGTTTAGCACGGTAAACGGTACTATAAAACGTAACGGTGTAAGTTTAATTTATTATAATGCAATTTACCCTGAAGGCGACAAAAACATAACTCAACAAAACTTAACGTTGCAGAAGTTTATGTTCCCTTATTATTATAATGTAACAGATCTTATTAATAAAATACAGGTTTATTACGAAAAAGAAATAATATAATATGGAACAATCAACCGGATATCTTAATTTTAAAGTTTACGATGTGTTTAATAATATATCGTTATCAGCTTATACATTATCAAATACCCCGTTGACTTTTGTACCTCTGTTTGACACATATAATTCTAACATTTATAGTAATCAATATTTGTTGTGGGATTTTAGTGATGGTACCTATTCAAAATCTATCACAGCAACCCATCATTTCACAACACCAGGGACGTATAACATTACTTTAAAGTTAATTAATAAATTGGGTGAAGGTATTGTAGACTTAGTAAACCGTACTGTTGATATATTTGATTATGTGCCTGATAAACTTAGTGTATATAATTCAGGTTTTTCAATTTTAACCGCTGGTTCTTATTCACCACCTTTTACCGTATATAGATACAATAGTTGGCAAACCTATGAAAGCACTCAAGGGGTGTATTCAATAATACCCTATGCAAGCGGTGGTGTTAGCCCAAGATATGATGTATACAATTATTCAAAACAACCTTATTCACATCTTATACCTACCCACCGATTCGTTATAAGAGAACAAGTAGGTGTTCTAAATATATTTGACGATATTATTGTTGATAGGTTTGAAACATCTAATGATAAAATTTATATATCATTAGACACAGTAAACAAAACTTATATAACTACAACATACGAAACACCTAATTCTGTATTTGCTGGTACATCAGGTGTTAAAGATGTTTATTTTGTTGACGATTTACCAACTTCATGTACAGGTTCATACAATATATTTTTCACTCTTGATACAACCGACTTTGATCAGTCGATAATTAGACCAAACTTACCCATCTTAAATGTTAATTCAGTGGTATATACATTTAATTATGTTGCGACGAGTAACCCTGTAAGTTTAAGTGTAACTTCAAATGGTATTGTTGGTGAAGGTCAAAATTTAAGCACGTTTGATATCAATGGCGCACAATTAAAAGAAGGTGTTTTATCATTTGTTGTAAGACCTAGAACAATAGATAATTATTCAGTAAGTTATATACCATTAAGTGCTTCACCATACCCATTTAACATATTTTTTATCAGTGCAATACCCAATGCATTGTTTATAGGGTTAATCAATAAAAACGGGGAACTTATAACAAGTTACACCACACCTACAACATCAATACAAATTCAAAACCCTATTTACAATGATGTCATACCTACATATGTCAAAGGTAAAATTTATTTGAGTAATGTACCCGCTGCATCATGTGAAGATATTAGAATTTTTGCTGTTGGTGCTCTTACAAATTTACCACCTTCTTATACTGATAATACCGGTAATATATTTTACAACCAAGCTATATCAGGTGTAAGTCAACCGTTTACTATCTACAATAAGAATAATTACGGTAAAGTTGCAAAAGTGAACGAAAATTTTGATAGTTATAAAGCCTATGAATCATTAGCAACACAACCTACGATAGCTGAAAGTAATATTTTAGTTCAAAACGTATTAGGCCAAATAGGTGGTGATATTGATGCTAATTTCAATACTTTAGGTAAACGTATATACGAAAAAATTGCTAATTACGTGCCTAATATATCAGATATAGATACCTGTAATATCGAATCATTATTTTCACAATGCGATCTATACGGTGTCGATACCATAAAATACGTTAAAGAAGATTTACTCACACGGTACCCAGCAGAAATATCAAGATTAGTAGATATATTTTCGATTAAGAGAAATTATCTTTTCGGTACCCGTAATAATTGGAATGAAAATTTAGATAAACGCACTAATGTGTTTAATCAAGTATATGGTATAAACACAAATCTTCAAACACCGTCATACAGTAGTCAGGTTGAACCACTTAATATTGCTACGGCAATACTTGATAGAAATAATCAGTATATTGTAGCATACGAAAACTTTACAAAGTTGTATAGTTTACAGCCATTATATATAGATGCACTATCTGCACAAACGTTTCCATTATCATCTATAGATATTACATGGGGTTGGAACCTTGTTCTACCTGAAGATTTTTATACTGAAACTGCTGAGACGAGAGTAGTTTTACTTGATAAATACTACACATTCTACAAATGGAATAATTACATAGATGGTACAATATTAGACAGTGTAATAAATTGGGATGATTCGATAAACACTCAAATAACTTTTCCTAACTACGAACAATATCCAGCATGGAATAATCCAAGTTTATTAAGTTCATGGAATGATAGCACATTATCTGCATGGTATATAGACAATGGTTATGTGGATAGAAACATAATATTCACATTAAGTGAAGGAGTTGGTATATTAAGTGGTGCTGATTGATTTAGCAATAAATACTAATAATGCCAATTGATATACAAAGGTTTTCGGAATACAGACCTAACGATTCAATAACATTATTAGGCAATGTATATATAGCTAAGGATTATCAAAGTCCGTTTTCATTTTCTTCTTGGCTAGGTAGTTTTAAACAGTTTAATGAAACACCTGAGGTATATATCGACTCATATAGAAGATATTTGTCTGAATGGTATAAGATTAAAAATAATATCATTCTCACAAATGAGCAAACAATAGTACTATCATATATAACTATTTTCTATGATTTAAAATTAACTTATTTTACACAAGATGAGAGAAGATTTCTTACAACATTAGATTACAATAGTAAACAAGATATAGATATTGCAATACCATTCTTTGCAAGAAAAATAAAAGCTATATGTAGAGATTTAATAGATCTTCGCGAAAATGTAAAAGCTCAACCTGTAAAACTCAATTTAGGTGGTACAAGAGAAACTCTACAAAATGTAATATTCAATACAATCTACACATCATATAATGATACCGAACTTAAATCAGAATTTTATAAATCTGATATTGACGGTACCTACATACTAAACAATACACGTGTTTTAATTGAAGATTTATACGACGATACTGACTATTATAATTTATCAGCATATTCACAACAAATAGAGATAGATAGTAACTTATTTTTAAATTTTACTGATGCTATAATTAACGAACTTGAAAACATTCAGTATATAGTACCCGAACTTTCAAAATATCTAACATATACACCTACACCAGACCCTAATGATTTATTTGCTCTTTATGATAAAGACTACATTAACACAATTAATGATGGTTTATCATCTAATTTAAATTTACTAAACTATAAGAATTTAATACAAGAATTTGCTGGTACTAATTTTTATTACTTAAGTACAAATAGTCTATCTCAGTCTGTAACAGGGGTATTATTTGACACAACTTCTGACAGTGCAAATGATCAAAATATTTTTAACATCAAATTTGCAATTAAACAATCTACTGACAATTTATATTCAGCAAAAGATGTAGGTGGGTTTTATTTACCCCAACGTATCGGTTTATTATATTACAACCCAATAAAGTCTTCATTTAGTTTAAACACTCAATCATTACCACCTGATAGTGTTATAATATTTCCCGATCCTGCAGTATACCCATATAGCACATCTGGTCAAATAAGCTTTGTATACAATACTACAGTTTTCAAACATACTTTATCAGATCAATATATTTACGGTGATATAAAAAATGATGAAAACCTACCTGATTTCAAAGGGTATCAAAGTTTAAATCAAAGTTTAGAATTAGACTTTAGTAATGTAAGTAAACCATCAGACAGTGTTTCATTTTTTAAGAATAATAAAAACAATATTTGGTTAAACCCTGATGTATATAGTACAGCTAATAACGCTATATACCCTGTAAATAATAGACAACAAAAACTTTTAGTAGATAATAATGCAGATATTATAAAGTTTAAAACAGATGTTTACGGTAACAGTTATGCATTATTCAAAACAGTATTTATAACTACAAATATCACCTCAAAGTCTGAGGTAACGTATATTTGCAATCATTTTGATGGGTTCTTTCTTAACTGGCCTAGATATTCTCAACTAGACTTTAATTATACAGCTACAACACCGGAAATAGATGGTTATATAAGAACCGGTCAAATTGCTAATACATTTGATCAGTTAAGTTCAGTTAATTATTACTATTTTAATCCTCTCACTAAACTTATAAATGTAAATCAAATACCTGAGTTTGCTTTAAGTGGTAGTTACTACTATGTATTCGGTGGTTCGTTTAACGATTTATATTGTAATATAATAGACAACCCAATATATGTTGGAACTGAAACATATGATGGTCACACATTTATAAACGAATACAATGGTGTAAAATTATATGAAACACCATCTACTGATTCACCATTATGGCCAGGTAGTATTAGCAATGCATTAAATTTATATTATCAAGTATTGGTAGAAGGTGGTGTTAATAATTACGCATTAAGACCTACATTTACACAACCACCAACATTTAAACCGGCAGCATTATCGGGTACAGGTTGGACATTTACAACAGAAAATAAAATTATTGAAGGTGGAACATTTGTATATGTGAGAGTAGAGAACGGTCAAGTTATAAACTACAATCCTTTTGCTTTAAGAGCAAATGATTTTTATAGTCAAAATATACCATATTACAATAACATACTTTCAAGCTCTACCACACAATACAGTTATGTTTCAGGATTATCGAGTGATTTAGATATTTACACAAAACGTAATATCATATTAGGTGATGTTTATGTAAGATCAGGTAACAATACAATTATATCTAATGTATCTGATGCATTAAGTGCTAATTTTGTGCGGTTCCCTGTAGTGGTGAGAGATGAAGTAAAAAACAACTTAATAGATTTCGATATAATTTATGATACATTACTCATTGAAACAGATAATTATAGAGTAATTGATCGGATAAATTACGATTACAACACTAATAAGTTTATAGGTAATTTCTTACCAGCAATTTATATAACACGTAATCAGAATGATTTATCGATAGATAAATTCGGTGATTATTTTTATAACGAAGATTATAAGAATGTTTTATTTTTCAATACAACTCTTTCAAATGCTGTATCGGGTAATTTAAAAATTATATACCCAACAGTGTATAAATTTGATTTAGCAAGCTACGACTTCAAACAAATATATCCAAATCCAAATACTAATTTAACACAATTTAGTATGACGAGTTACCTTTCAAGTTTTTATACAAATGGTTTGTTTGATAATTATCAATATATTTTCAACCCACAAAATTGTGATGATCCTACGGTAACGTATAATGAAGTTGCAGATACATATACAATGGTTACAAAAATGTATGATAATGCTGGAGCGTATTGTATTCAAGAGCTTCAATTTAGATTTATAGCAGGTATATTTACACTGTTAACTAATAAATGTTATTTTGGTGATGAACTTATAAGAGATGAAAGTTATTCTAATAGTGTAAGCGCAACATTTTTAGACTATATAACACCTCAAGTAGGTTTAAATATTGGTACCTGGGATCAAACAGCTGGGTTATATAAATTTTAAACAACATGAATTTACCAACCGATACAAAATCATCGAGTATAGTTCTCAAGTCGGGTTATAATACATTAACGTTTGACCCTAGAAAAGACATCTCTGTATCTATCGACTATTCTTTCTTTCAATCCACAAGTGCTTTAGGTGGCGGATTTTGTATATTTTTTATAGGTAATTCTTTACAACAAGTAATTAGCGGTACACCTGGGCCTGGATTAGGTTATGCTCCAAGAACAGACTACGTACTTAACGGCGTTACAACCAACCCAGGTGTTGAAGGATCTTACTTAGCTGTTGCTTTTGATGTTGATGGTTATTTTGCATTATCAGGTACAGGTATAACAGGTGGTACAAATAACCCAGTACCAAACAGTATAACAATTAGAGGTGGTGAATCAGATAACTATAGTTTTATAGATAACAGTGGTAGTTTGAATCTTTATCCAAATACAAATTACCCCAACACATCAACTTTACAGCTTAGCACATTACAAGACGAATACAAAACAGTACGTGTAAATTTACTTAATTTTTGTAAAACAGTGACAGTTGAATTTAAAAATAATAAAGGTGAGTTTGTAACATATTACACTAAAGATGTAAATCTCACCCCACCGGGTAGTTTTGTTCGCGCAGGGTTAAGTTATTCAACGGGTGTATCAGGTAATAACAATTTTTGGATAAAAAACTTAAATTTTAGAGGTGTGGAGGGATATGCTACACCTACACCTACGCAGACTGTAACACCAACACAAACAAGAACAACAACTCAAACACGTACAAGCACTACAACACCTAATATTACACAGACACAAACACCCACAAGAACAAGGACACAGACACCAACACAAACCCGGTCCAGTACACCGACACAAACAAGAACAAACACTCAAACATCTACAAGAACCAGAACACAAACTCCTACTCAAACACCCACACAGACTTTAACATCAACACAGACTAGAACTAAAACACCTACACCCACTGCAACAAGAACAAGAACGCAGACACCAACACAAACTAAAACACCTGATATAACACCTACACGTACACGTACACCTAATGTAATTGTACCTACACCAACCCCGACACCTACACGAACAAAAACATCGGTGGTGACAAATGTCCCAGGTGGTTATTGGATTAAACTGATTTTAGACAATCCCGATACATCATGCCAATTAAATGTCACCAATTCAGCTTATTATAACACTGTCTTTATTGGTGATGAACCAGGTTATTCAGATGGTGCCATGTATGGTACTGGTCCGGTAGCGCCTAGTATAATTGCAGAGGAGACAGTTGTTTTATCATCAAGAGAATTAGGATTAGTATACGTTGATCCTCAATTTATGGCAAACGGTTCACCTTATATGGATAGTATAGGGTTTAGAGTTACATTTGACGACTATGGTTTAGTTGATGAAACTTGCCAAATTTTACGCACTTTAACTTTCGAAATATCTTACAGACAAATTAGAGATACTATATCAGCTCAAGTTAATTCAGGATTACATACTGGTCAACCTGCTGACCCAGTTATTTACACTATGAGCCCTTCATAATAAATATATAAAATGAACCAAACAATTTACATTAGTTCGACAGAAGATAATGCTGCTTTATCAGCATACCCTGTAACTAGTGGTTATTTATTTTACGTTGTTGATCAAAATTCATTATTATTAACATCAAATTACTATAGTAACACTGCGCAAGGTATAACTAATTTTAGTGATAATGATAGTTTTATTACAGATTTGACCACATTATCTGGTGGTACGTTTACAGATTATGAAGATGGCTATTTTAACTATACAAGAATAACATCATTAACTGCAAACGAATTATATAGTGAAACTAACCCTATACGATTTATTTTATCTGGTATACAAGATACAGAATATAATATAATTAAAATAATATTTGATAAATTTGGAGATAATACTGTAACTACATCCGTTGAAAAAGACTTTTATTTAACATATAACGATACTAGCGCTTTGCAAATATTAGAGGAGACAAACGAATATAAAAGCCCCAAATATAAGATATTTGAATCTCTATATCAAACAATTACGGCATCATTTATCAATACCTACACCCCAAAATTTTACGTATATAGAGTGAATGGGGTAATAGATGTTATAACAATACACATTACAGTTGCAAAGAAAAGTTTTCTTACAATAACGCAAAATTTTAGAATTATAGATATTTACAATACAGATAATAACACTATATTAATTAAAATGCAAAACCCAATCACCAATCAAATTTATTTCACAACGCTAAGCGGTGGTTGATTTCAATATACTGTATTATAAAGTATATAAAATGTAAATATGAAGAATTACATTAACGAAGAAGAGAAAAAGAAACAAATAGAACAAATGTGGGAAGAGTATGAACGTTCTAATAGAACGCATACACCTGAACAACATAGTAACCCGTCTAATGATTTGGATTACGATGTAACTGTAGATAGCAACATATATGAAGACATCTCAGATAAAAGAGAACACGGTAACAAGCGTAAAAACAAACAAGGTAAACAGAACAAAAAGAAAAATAAATTTTCAAAAATTCCAGACGAAGATTATATCTGATTTTTTAAAACTATATAAACATTTAAATAAAAAGCTATTTGATAATAGTTTACCGCTATGTCAAATAGCTTTTTACCCTATACAAAATACATATGGAGAGGTATATGTTAAAGCATGTACGTTTAATAATACACAACATCCTTTTTTAGTACTAAACCCTTGTTATTTTAAAAAAGGGGTTGAATACATAGCGGAGATACTAATACATGAAATGGTGCATATATATTGCTCAACACATAAAATTGAAGATGTAAACCGTGTCAACGGTTACCATAATATACAATTTAAAGTGGTGTGTGGTAAAATTAATTTAAAATGCAAGAAAGACAAAAACGGGTACGATAGGACATTTTACACACCACAATTAAAACAGACAGTAAACAATATAATAAAAAGAACAAATCTTGTTTATTTGTTTGAAAAATATAATTACAATATATGATTTCCAATAAACTGCTCACCGTAATACATCAAGCACGTTACTCATATGTAAATGAGGATGCTAAAGAAATATATGTATGGCACGGTACTAATGAAATTAATATATATAATTACCTTGGTGAAGATATTGGTAAATTTAATATTATAAATTACAATAAAGATGATGTATATAAGAAGTATGAATCTATAAATATAAGAGACGTAACCCTATCTATTGATGATATTGTTTACTCAACATATAGAAAGACTAATGAGTAGACGCAAAAGCTCTAAAAAAACACAAAGAAAAGAGTTAATGGATGTTATATGCACTAATATTGCGTGCGTAATTTTAGAGGAAGGGTTGTATCCAGGTACCAAAGATTTTGATGTATTATATCAAAAACTTATTCAATCTATATCTGATCAAATCAAAGTCAACGTTATAAAAATAATACGCAAGACTATCGATTCTTAAAGTGTTTACTTACTCGTTTTGATGGTACTAGACAATAATTATACCAGGTGCAACCATCACAATATTCATCATTTTGATACCAAATATGTGGTTGCTGGCAAGTACCACCATTAGGTATCTGACATTGATTAGGGCCACCTGTAAATAATTCCACAAAAGTTTTGAATGATTCGTATGTATTTTTTGTTGCAAGCTCTTCTTGTTTTTTCAATAAAAACTCTTCACTTTGTAGATAACTAGTATTATCAACTTTTTTCTCACGCTTATTTACTTTCTTAATTTTGTTACGTACAAGTACAATATCATCAACTTCAGGTAGCTTAGCCTTTATTTTTAACTTGTCACGAACTTCTTGCTGTGAAAGACCTTGTTTGAGAAGTTTCTTTGCCTTACTACTTATAAAATGTTTTTCTAGTTCTTCTAAAGATCCAAATTTTGCTATCTTACGTTCAAATGGTGGACCATACATGTAATGACGTTTACCGGTGATGAGACAAGTAAGGTAGCCCGACTTAGGTTTTTTATTGGATGGTTTACTCATTGCTTATAGATCTTATGAACATCTGTTGATTCTTTCAAGAATTTTCTTGATGTTTTTTTGGTTCCCAATATAATAGAGGGGTCGGATATAACCATCTACAAAAATGCAATTAGATCTGCAAAAACATAATACATTTCAAAAAGTTGAAGACATCCAAATACCTGATATTTTTTATCGTAAGATGAAATCGGGTATAAATGAGATTGATAATTTATTTACAGATGGATTTTTACCAGGTGGTGCATTTACATTAACAGCAGCTCCTGGATGTGGTAAAACAACGTTAATGTTGCAAATATTAAACGGTCTATCAGACAATTACAATGTCGGGTATGCTACAGGTGAAGAAAATATTTTTCAGCTAGCATATACATCAACAAGAATAAATTGTACAAAAGTACCAATTGCAAATATAACAGATGTCGACTTGTTGATCGAAAAAACAAAGAACCTTGATTTTCTCGTTATTGATTCATTTCAATCATTAACAACATCTTCTAAATTTAATTCAAGAGAAAAGGAACAATATTGCGTTCAAGAAATAGTTAAAGCTGCTAAAACAAACGAATGCGCAATTTGTTTTATAGTTCATTTAACTAAGACAGGTGTTATGAAAGGTAGCACTCTATTACCACACACTGTAGATGCTAATTTAGAGATTGTTCCAATGGAAGGTTATGAAAATGATGGTGGTCGCACAATATTTTTCAGTAAAAACCGATACGGTCCATGCAACATCTTGAATGCGTTTATAACACTCAATGGTTACGATTTCACAATAAAGAAGGAAACTAATGAAGAAGCAATGTCTGTAAAGAGTAAAAAGAAGAATAAACTATATACTGCAATTCTAAATATGACTGGTGAAATTACAGTATCAAGAATTGTTGATAATATTGATGTAAATGTTATTAAAGCTAATACGTTATTGAGAGAACTCACACAATTAGGTAAGATTGTAAAAATTGGAAGAGGTAATGATGCAACATGGAAGATTGTTGAACAGGTGGTAAATATCGATGTATGAGTAACATGTCGAACCCAATCCAGAAGGAAGCTTTATTGCGATCAGTATCTGTGGAGTGGGTTAATAACGGTAACCCACAGTTTGTTACACTCACAGAGTGGGGTAATAAAGAAGGTGCTGATTTTGTGTCTCATAATCTAGCAAGTATCCAGCTAACTAACCAGCAACTTATTGCTTTAGTTAATTGCGTGACTAAGATATTAATGTTCAGAAGTAATAATAATTGATTTTATTTGGAAACCATATAACATAGACGTGTATGCTCATATCACACGAAGTACCAATTGATCTTTTAAACAAGTCGTTAGGTTTTAACGATTACAATTATTGTCTCGTCCATTTATGTGAACTGCATAAAGATTACGAGCTTTTTTATCAAGCATCTCGTACAAACGGTAAAGAGCTTTTACTTGATAATTCTATATTTGAATTAGGTAAAGCTTTTGATCCAAGCAAATTTGCTCATTATGTCGACAAACTCCGACCGACTTATTATGTAATACCTGATTCATTGGAGAATTACGAAGAGACGGTTATCAACTACAAATCTTTTATCACCACATACAAAGATTTACCAGGTGCGAAGATTGGTGTAGTACAAGGTAAGACTTATGACGAAATGATCAATTGTTATAAGTTTATGTCTGATAATGCAGACTATATTGCATTAAGTTTCGATCTTAGCCTTTATCAAGTTATAGGTAAAGGTGATAGTAAGTTAAAGAGACAATGTACAGGTAGACAAATGCTTGTTAAGATGTTGTTTGATGATAGTATTATCAATTATGATAAACCGCATCATTTACTCGGTTGTTCTCTTGCTAAGGAGTTTTCATGGTATAACCAATTTAATTGTTTTAGATCTTGTGATACATCCAACCCTATTGTAGCAGGTATTCTTGGTTATACATACAGTGGTACGTTTGGGTTACAAAACAAACCATCTATTAAGTTAGCTGATTTAATTGAGCATAAAGTCACCGACATTGAATACAATAGAATTGAATACAATGTCAAACAATTTAGAAAAATGGTTAATGGTAATTAAAGACCAGGTATATAAATTCATATGTGACTAATGACCAATTAGATGAATATGCAGATTTTTTGCTGAATTATCTAAATGGTACATATGAAGAATATATTATATTTGAACATTTAAGAGATAGTACAGAAATAGATTGGTATAAATCAGATAAGCTGTTACTAATGTACAATATTGTACAAGATTGTAACAGCTTTTTTATTGAAAAAATTAAAAATCCCGATGATATTAAATTATATATTGAGTACGTTAACAATATGTATAACATGTTTAACGAACAAAGTGAGGTAAAAGATTTATTAACACCTCAATTGTTTGTTTTAGGTACAATCTTATCACCTCTACTTATTTTAGGGTAAGAAGATATTTAAGTTTATTGATTTGTGCTAACATTTCATCACGTAGATTATACAAATCAGAATTAGTAGCTGGGTTATATTCATCTTGTGATAGTAAGTTATTTGTTAAATACTCTACAGTTTTTTCTACAAATTCTGCAACATTACTATCACTATAATCGTAAAGTTTACTTTCGTAACCACCACTAAAATTAAAAGTACGACCATATTTACCGATATAAACTTCAACAAACATATCAATGAGATCATTCAATTCATCGTATATTTTGCCAAATGCTTCATGCTGAGCAAAACTATTAGTTTGCCAATGGAATAATCTAAGTTGATTTAATATAAAAAGTAAGTTAACTATTTTCATTTAAAATATTTATTTTAACACTTCGAGAAGTAAATATTATATGATAGGTATGGTAAACATAAAACAAGAAGACATATTTATGGTCAATGACTATAAAGTAGCTATTACTAAAAATGGCACAACTGTTTGCTTCTTGAAAGATGTAGCTGATAAAAATTTAGAAATTGAACAGTTTGTTAAAAATACAAGACCTATAGTTAAGTATTTGTACGACGAGGGGTTTATAATTAAAAAGTCTGTAAAAGTTTGTATTTTGTCTAACAAATAATATGAGTAAATTCTGTATTTTGGTACCGTATTCCAATAGAATAGAACATAACACTGACTACGAACTTAGAAGATGCGAATTTAATGGTATCGATGTTAAGCGAATACCAGGTTATTCAGCTATTGACCAGGCCCGCAACCGTATAATTTACGATGCTTTGCAGGAAGGTTATGAGGGTTTTCTTTGGATTGATAGTGATATTGATTTTAAGTATGAAGATGTTCTTAAAATTAAATCGCGAAATGTAGATTTAATCGGTGGAGCATATTCATTTAAAGGTTACCCTCAATTAACCATTCAGCTATTTGATAATCAAAACGTTATATTTGATTGTGAAAACGGTGGTATAGTAGAAGTGCAAGCTGTTGCAACAGGGTTTATGTATACCACTGCATATCTATATAAAGTCATGCAGGAAAAATTGGAGTTAGAATTGTGCAACACATCTTTTGATGCCCCCCAAATACCTTTCTATCATCCTAACGTTTGGAGTTATGATAACCAACACTACTATTTAGGTGAAGATTTTTCTTTTTGTTTTAGAGCTAGACAAGCAGGTTTTAAAGTATTTTTAGATACATCTATTAAATTGGGTCATATAGGTAGTTACACTTATAAATGGGAAGATGTTACCAACCCTTCATATTATAATCCAGAAAAAGTAATTGGTTTTACATATAGTGAAAAAAATAAAAGTAAGGGTTTAAGTTCTACATTAAATATATCTTGATTTCCTTAGTCAAATCGCTTAATATCTTTGCAAATTAAAAATGCCTAGGTGCCCCGAATGGTAAGGGACCAGTTTTGTAAACTGGCGGCGAAAGCCAACTGCAGGTTCGATTCCTGTCCTAGGCTCCAATTTTATAAAATGTATGCGGAATTGCAAATTGTGTAACAACGAAGTAGAGCAAGCTCGAGTTGAAATACTTGATAGTCATATTTGCAGTAAATGTGCACCTAACGTTAAGCAGGTAGCAAGAAAAGGTATAATGGTATACGGTCATAAAACTGCAGGTACTGTACAGATTGTATCAGCAGAATCTTTTCAAGATTATCGTAAATATGCACCATATGGTCGTAATACTGGTAGAGGATCTGGTATACATAGGGTGACTAAAACAACAAGTTGTATGTAGTATGCTTCTTAAAAAACAAGAGTTAAACAATAAAAGATATCGTAAATTAATATCTGAGTATAATAAACTCTTGGATAAGAGGTGGAGCATTGCTTCAGTTAAACTTGACCAACCTATACCGCACGGTTACGTTAGATACCTTCAAATTCGCCCTGAGAATCGTTTACGTGGAGATTACAAGGAAATAAAAAAAGCTTTTGATCTTGTCGGTTTCAAATGTGTTTATAGTAAAACCAAAGATTTTAAAAGAATAAACAGAAAGAAAGAAGTCATACCTGAACTTCATGCATATTTACAATATGTTTTAGATCCAAGGTATCGTCTCTTTGCAAGACAATCTAAACGTGAACTCTACGAACAGGCTATAAAAGATTGTGACAACCATCTTAAACTTGTAGAGAGTGCAATTGCATGCAACTGTTGCATGAGCAAAAAAGAAAAACACTTTACACCCCATTATGAGTTTAGACAGCCATGGCTACTTGAAGAGAAAACTGAACAGAGATGGTTAACCCACTATAGACCTATTGATTCAGATATTGAATCAAGATTATCTGAAATTAAATCTATACTTTATAACGAACATGCATGGGAGAAGTTAGGTGGTAGATTTAGAGATAAGAGTATGTACGAGGATTATGTATATTTAAAAGGTAAAATTCACGGGTATTTACATGGTTACCCTACACCTCGTATTGATGATATTTACGATTGATTATGAACGGGAGAAAACGATGTAATTGGATAGAGACTGCAATGCGTTTAGCGCATGATATTGCAGACTATCGAAGCGAAGATCCGAATACTCAAGTAGGTGCCTGTGCAATTAAACACGATTCAAGTTTATTTCTTGGATATAATGGTGCACCTAGTGATGTGGAGATTAACTGGAATGACCGAGAGGGTAAACGTAAGCGTGTGATACATGCTGAAGCTAACGTTTTGAATTTTGTCAAACCAGGTGAAGTAAAGATACTAGCCGTTACCCATTTACCGTGTATAGAGTGTTTGAAAATTATTAAACAGAAAAAAATTGATACTGTTTATTTTTGTAGAACATTAGAAAATTATCAACCAGATGAGGTTTATAAGATAGCAACTGAATTTTCAATAAAATTGGTTCAAGTTTTTCTTGAACCATCTACAAATACACATACTATATATAGGTTATGAAATTACCTATCTTGTACTCTCGTACCAATACGGGAGCTATACAGACATGGACGATTGAGATCCATGAAAATAAATACAGAACACATTATGGTCAGTTAGATGGAGCTATCCAAACAACAGAGTGGACTGTATGCAAAGGTAAAAACGTAGGTAAAGCTAACGGTACCACAGATAATGAACAGGCCTATAAAGATGCCCAAGCTTTATGGAAAAAGAAAAAAGCAAGTGGTTGCTTTGATCATATTAAAGATATTGATAATTTTACTTTTACTGAGCCTATGCTTGCTAAACAGTATGAGGATTATGCAGATGATCTAAGATACCCTTTATATAGTCAACCTAAGTTAGATGGTATTCGTTGCTTGGTGAAAAAAGATGGTATGTGGAGCCGTAATGGTAAACCTATTATTTCTGCACCGCATATTTTAGATGAATTAAAAGATTACTTCGACAAACACCCTAACACAATTTTAGATGGTGAGCTTTATTGTGATAGATTATCACATGATTTTAATAAAATTTGCTCGCTAGTAAAAAAGACTGTACCTACAGTAAAAGATTTTCAAGAGAGCGCTGAAACAATACAGTATTGGATATACGATATAGTAGATTCAAAACTTAACTTTGAAGATAGATACACTCAATTTGAAAGTATAACACCAACAAAGAGTATTCGCAAAGTACCTACAACTTTAGCGTATACGACCAATCAATTAAATTCTTTATATGAAGAATACGTTGAAAAGGGGTATGAAGGTCAGATGGCACGTTTGAATAGACCTTACGAAAACAAAAGAAGTAAGTATTTACTTAAACGTAAAGAATTTAAAGATTCTGAATTTACTATTCTCGGTATTTTTGAAGGGGAAGGTAACAAGACAGGTATGGCTGGTTACATGACTTTTAAAAATCATAAAGGTATAGAATTTAGAAGTAACATTAAGGGTGATCGTGAATACCTTAAAGAGCTTTGGAAGAATAAGGATAAATATATTGGTAGAAGTGCTACTGTAAAATATTTTAACCTCACACCAGGTGATGAGGTACCAAGATTTCCATACGTTATTAATATTGATAGGGAAAGTTACGAATAAAAAATATTAAAAAAGTTCTTGAATTCAAAAAGGAACTTGTATAATATCTTGGTAGTTAATAAGAACATTATTTGTTCTTAAGTTCTTTAATAATTTTAGCCTAAGTGGCGAAATGGCAGACGCAGCAGACTTAGTTTTTGAGTGCACTGAAGGAAACTTCGGATGTAGAACCAATCAAATTCGGGGAAACCTTAGCTGGCAATCCCGAGCCAAGCCTACTAAATAGGAAGGTGTAGAGACTAGACGGTTGGAACCTAAAATCGTGAGATTATGGTTAAGGTATAGTCCAGACCACGAACTGTAAAGGTAGTGAAAACTATAGTGGTAAGAAAATCTGCTGGTAGTAATACCGTGCCGGTTCGAGTCCGGCCTTAGGCACCATTATAGCAGGTTGGAGAAGAAGTCTATCTAGTCACGCTCATAACGTGAAGATCGGTGGTGCAAATCCACCACCTGCTCCAATTTTATTGGTCTAGTAGCTCAATGGTTAGAGCAAGCGGCATATAACCGTTAGGTTGTGGGTTCAAATCCTATCTAGACCACCAAATGTCCTCGTAGCTCAGTTGGATAGAGCATCTGCCTTCTAAGCAGAGGGTGACAGGTTCGAATCCTGTCGAGGACGCCATTTTTTAGGCCGCATAGCTCAGTGGAAGAGCAGTTCCTTTACACGGAAAAGGTCGGAGGTTCAAACCCTTCTGCGGCTACCATTTTTAGTTTAAGCTAATATTAAGGGGATATTAAGGGGATATTAAGCAATGTTCTTGAGTTATAAATAATTATGTATGAAAACAATTATATGTATCTGCTTAATGATGATTACAGCCACAGTATTTGCTGATAATCAAAAACAAAACGATCAAGGTAAACCACATCATGCACCACCGAGAGTTCCAAAAGAACTTTTAGAAAAGTATGATACCAACAAAGATGGTAAACTTGATAAGAGTGAGCGTGAAAAAATTTCACCTGAAGATAAACAAAAGTTTAAAAGACCACCTAAACAACGTAGATTACATGATGTAGGTTAAAAACAACTTACAATTATGAAATGAAAATCGATGGGAAACCATCGATTTTCTATTGATATGTATACAGGATACACTATATTATTTTAATGAAACATTATTATATATTTTTAGATGATATAAGAGATCCAGCTGATGTAACCTGGGTAAAGATGCCTTCTTTTGACTATACAATAGTGAGAAATTATAATGATTTTGTTAAGTTGGTTAAAGAAAAAGGTTACCCACCATCATTTATTTGTTATGATCATGATTTAGCTGATTCACACTACCAACCTATAACGCTTTTAGGTCAACGTGAAATTAACTATTCCAAATACAAAGAAAAAACAGGTTATGAATGCGCTAAATGGATGGTAGATTATTGTTCGAAACTTTCTATCAAACACCCTAGATATGTAGTGCATAGCATGAACCCAGTGGGTAGAGTTAATATTGTGCAGTTCATTAACAATTACAATAACACTTTATGAGTGCTGGAAAAGGATCAAAACCAAGACCCGTAAATAAAACTATCTACAATAAGAACTACGATGAGATAAAATGGAGTAATAAAATTAAGAAAAATACACTTGTAGATCAAACTAGCAACACCAAATAAAATGAAACTAAGTTCAGACAACAAACGAATACTGGTCTGTGGTGATGTGCACCACCAAACATATAAACTTCACAGTATAATTAAACAAGAGTCACCTGACTTTATTGTTGTATTAGGTGATTGGTTTGACTCACATATTTACGATACATTATATGATTGTGAAAAGACTGCCAAGTATTTGAAGAAATTTATTTTTCAAGATAATACTGTTACATTATGGGGTAACCATGACTTACATTATTTCTTTACGAACAAGAATCTTCAATGTTCAGGGTATACAATGAATAAAGACCTTTGCATTACAGATGCATTAGATCCTGTCTTTAACCATGTAAAAGAACGGTTTCAATGGTACATATGGGTAGATGATTATCTATGCACACATGCAGGTTTGCACCCTAGATTCATACCACCACATGTTAAAACAAATGACGATATAGATAATTTTTTAAATAGTGAGTTGGAAAAGATTCACACCAATATTATTTCATCTAAAAACTATTGGGCTTACGGTGCAGGTCGTGCACGGTATGGTAGTCAAAGTGTAGGTGGTATTACTTGGCTAGACTTTGTTGATGAATTTGAACCGATCGATGGGTTAAAGCAAATAGTTGGTCATACGTTTTCACGTAACAATAAAATCTATTGTTATAATAGAGAAAAATACCAAGACCCTACGCAAGATGATAACATTTGCGTGGATGCAAATTTAGATGAATACCTTGTTATTCACAATGGTAAACTAACAATTAAACAGTATATAAATTCAAACAATGAAAAACAATATTGAACTTATTGGTTATTACGGATCTGATTCAATTCACGCATGTTCAGCATGGACTTCAACTAGTAGAAATCTTACCGATGAAAAAATTAATAGAATACCTAAACTACTTAAACAACTGGCTGATGCAGGCCATTACACACCTTTCGAAAAGTCTTCTCTTCATTTCCTTGTTGATACTGATATTGCTAGCCACATTCACATTCTTAAGCATCGGATTGGTGTTAGTGTTAATGGTGAATCTGCTAGATACAAAGAAATAAAAGAAGATAAATATCTTATTCCTAGCGATTGGAAAGATATTGAGTCTAACTTTGATGAGATAGGTGATGATAATATGCTAGGAGTTCAGAATGATAAGTGGACTAAGATTCTTCAAGATTATACTGAACTTGGAAATACTTTATATCATCAATGTGTAAAAGATCTTGAACCTGCTCTTGGTCGAAAACGAGCTAAAGAGTCCGCTCGTTATTTCAAGACCTATAATTCTCAGATTCAAGCTGATTTAATGTTTAATTGGAGATCGTTTTACCACTTTTTAACTCTCCGCAATCATCCAGATGCTCAAAAAGAAATAAGAGATATTGCTGCGGAAATGCTTAATTTGGTAAAAAATATTGATGGTCAACCATTTAAATACACTATTGAGGCATTTAACTTAAACATGTAATATAAACATAAATATTACATATGGCTAATGTTGATAGTGATAAGATTTTTAACACCTATAAACGCATATTAACTGAGAGCACTGAAAAGAGTGCGGGCGCTACTCTCGAACAAAGACTTCGTTTAGAAGGTTTTAAACGTCAACTCGGTAAAAAGATACCATTATTTCACTCTTTTATCAATAAAGTACCAGTTATTTTTGATAATACTATAGATACAATGGGTGTTGATAAGTTTGATAATCTTTATATTAGCCCAGATTTTTTTGATAGGTTGACCGATAAAGGTGCCATCGCCGTGTTAGCACATGAAATGTATCATGTGTTTCAAGAACATGTAAGTGATGCAGTTGCAAGAGGTATGCATCTTGCATTGTTTAATTTTGCAACAGATTACGTTATTAATAGGGATTTAGATAAAGATGGTTTAAATATAAAAAGAATTTTCAAAGACGGTTCAGAATTTCCTGCTGTAACCCCATTAAAATTGGGTGGCAAGTATTATATAAAGGTGGATGACGCTACTATTGACGTTACAAATAGCACTTACTATGAAATTTACATTCTTTTAAAAGAAGAATCAAACAAACGTAGTAAGAAAATAGAAGATTTTATCAAAGAAATAGAAAAAACACATGGTAAACCGCACGATGATCACGAAATGGTGGACCACGCACCGCCATTACCACCAAAACCACCAAAGAAAAATGTTTATAAAGTTGGTGACAAAGTAAAAGATTTAAGCACAAATATCACTGGCATAGTTGTTAAAGCTTCACCACCGGATGAGAAGGGTGATCAAATTTTAGATGTTGATTGGGATGTACCTGTTACGGAATCAACTTATCGATATATAATTGAGGCAATTACAACCGGTATACACAGTAGTACTGTTACTTTTGGTGACGATGAGGAACCAGGTAAAGGTGGTGACCCCGGTAAAGGTGGTGACCCCGGTAAAGGTGATGAACCCGGTGAAGGTGATGAACCAGGTAAAGGTGGTAAACCAGGTAAAGGTGGCGAACCAGGTAAAGGTGGTAAACCAGGTGAAGGTGATGAACCCGGTGAAGGTGATGAACCCGGTGAAGGTGATGAACCAGGTGGAGATGGTGTTAAAGGTGGTAAACCTGGTGGAGATGGAAGAAGAAGACCTGATAAAGATATTACAGAAGGACCTATAAAACCTCGTACAGGAAAAATATCTTCTAAAGAAAAACGTGAAGCTAAGGAAAAGGAAGACATAACAAAAAGAGAGTCAGAAAAAATACTTAAATCAGATAAGGAAAAAGGTTTCAAGGTTACCGGCGAAAAGCATGTTGATTGGGGTGTTGAGTTGAGAGATGTTCTTGTAAAAGCTAAAGAGTATGTATCAACTATAATGCCTGATTATAGATCTACCGCTATGGGTCGTTATCTAAGAAGTAGAAAAGAAGTTAAACAAAAAGTAGTTGTTACTGCAATGGTTGATACTTCAGGATCGGTATCTAAACGTATGTATACCAAGTTTATGAATGAGTTATTGAATGTAATAGATTCCGTATCAATGGACTCAGAACTGAACATTATAATGTGGTCATCGGGTGTTTATTCAACCGAAGATGAATTTCACATTGACCCAGCAGATACAAATAAACTTCAAAATATACCTTTTCAATCAGGTGGTACAAATTTTAGTAGTGCTGTTGAGTTCTATAAGAATCATGAAGATGAAATAGGCGATACAAATATTATTATAGTATTTACCGATGGTGAATTTAACGGTGTTGGAGATTTTAATGAAAATCTATTAGACCAAATACCTGAAGATGTGAAGATAGTGTTTACATTATTTCAACCTTCTACTAGACAAATAATAGACAGTTATAAACGCTCTAATATTTCTGTAATTGAAACTAACATTACAGCTTAACGGATTAGGTTATGATAATAAATAAATATATATACAAATATGGGTAACTTTAAAACATTCTTCATTGAAGCTGCAGGTAGATTTAAAATGCCAGGTATGGGTACCACCACAAGCAGTAACATATCTCGGTCCATTGCAAAAGGTACTGCTTTATCAGATGAAGAAGCTGAAAGAAGAGCTAGATTAATAGATCAATTTAAAGTCAAAAGAGCTAAAGATTACCCTGGTAAGTTCAATTTTGTTCTCACCGATACATTTAAACAGTTATTAGACAGTACTTGGTCTCTTTTAAAAGTAGAACCTGTATCATTTATAGTGTATGGTGATCCCGGGGTTGGTAAAAGTGATATCATTAGAAACGGAGCTAAGTCTTTAACAGTGAAAGAAAATAAATATTTTCCGTCCACTGACCCCGATGGTAACCCGGTGGAGAGAAAGTTTGTCGAGTGGGATTCATTACAACCACAAGAAAAAGATGTGGTAATGGATCACCCCGAAAGGTATTACGCATTACTTGATATAAGAGCTGCATTTTTCACTACTGCTTCTCTTGAAGGTTTACCTGTCACAGCACAACGAAATTTAGATAATGATTTAGAAGATTACAACTCGAAACGGTTTTTTGATGTTATACCGCAAAGATTTATAGCTTACATAACAAATCCAAAAGCTGCAGGTGTATTATTTTTAGATGAGTTTAATCAATCAAGCACAGAGGTTAAAAATATTTTCTTGAAAATTATTCTCGATAGAAAATTTCAAGACTTACCCATCTCACCTAGAATTTTAATTTTAGCTGCTTCCAACATAGGTGCAGCATTTAGAGGTCAGGATATGAACCCAGCACTTTCATCAAGGTTTATGGGGGCTGTTCTTGTTCCAGACCCTGAAGCATGGTACAAGTATGCTGAACAACAAGGCATTGATGATTGGATTATTGACTTCGTTAAGCAAGACCCAGACCAAAACTTTTATAGATTTCCAGCAGATAAGAACGTACAGTTTCCATCACCTCGTTCAATAAGTCGTTTTAGTAAAGGTTTCAAAGAGTTGCTTAAAGAGTATGATGAAATAAAAGCAACAGGTGATGAACAGCAAGAAAGAGAATTTGATCTTATGGGTCAAATTAAAACATTAGCTGCAGGTTTAATAGATTCACAATGGGCTGATGAGTTTATTGATCACCTTAAAAAATCACATGAATTTGATATTGCAGGTCTTGCTGCAGATGAAGAAAAATTTAAATCAATGGGTATGACAGAGCAAAAGAGATTATCTCAGGTGCTTATACGTAACATACTTGCTGAAATTGATGATGCAGTAATACCTAATTTACACGTGCCGCTTGAACTTGAAGATGGTAGCTCGGTAAATATACCAGGTTACGATGACAAAAAATTAAAAGCAAATTTAGCTAATAGTGTATCAATTCTTAAACGTCTTAGTGATGAAGACTTTATAATGGTACTCAAAGGTGTTAAAAAACAATATTACCCTTACGGGTTTCTTTTATTTCAAGAATTGAAAGGTGATAAAAATACCAATGATAGAATAGATCGTATATTTGCAACAATACCTACTAAGATATAATTATGAACACTATTCAAGAAGCTTACACATCTATTTACAATAGATCACCAAAACTCGATAACGTTAAGATTACCGGTAACAGCTTAAAAAGAGTTCTCGGTGATTTAAAACATTATATTCACAATGTATTTGGTGATGATGTAGTGGAGATGCTTGAAAATAAATCAAACGAATTTGACAACTTTAAGTCAAGTTTAATTGATCAAATTCAACAGTCTACTATTGATCAACCCACAAAAATGTTTTTAGTGAAAAAAATAAACAAAGCTAACAATTTGTGTAAGTTGTATAATACCTTATACATTGGCCATGAGTTGTATTGATTAGTATGGGCCAAAATAATAACAATATTGTAAGCGAAGCAATTGAGGTTAATGAAAATCTTTCCCCTCAAATACCAAAAACACTCTTTAAAAATATAAAAAAAGCGGTATCCAACACGATTAATTTAGATGAGTTTCGAACTAGACTAAAAACTGTAGATCAAAATGCAAATATTGAAATTGGAGAACACGGTTATTATATTCTAGCATCGATTAAAAATTTTAAAGGTAGAAGATATAAAATAGAACATCAACTAATTAGTACGTCATATGATGATGGTGTATATTTTAATATATCTGTATTTGGTAACGAAGTAGGTGGTGATCTTTATTATAATGTACTTGTAAATCTAGGTAATAAAGATGGGGTATTTAAAGCAAAAAAAGTAAACACCAAACCTTTAGTTGAACAATATAATTCTTTTCGTCAGGAGTATTTTAATAGGGTAAGTATAACGCTTTTGAAAACATTAAAACAATTTAAAGAAGATGGTGTTGAACCAGTAGTGATATCTACTATACGGGATATATCACAGTTAATACAAAAAAATACTTTTGCAATACCGGTTACGTATATACCAACTGAGAACCAAAGTCTTAATTCTGCTTTTAAGAGACTTTACGATAAACTATGAATAACGAATTAATTAATAACGAAAATCTTTCCCCTCAAATACCAAAAACACTCTTTGAAAATATAAAAAAAGCGGTACCTACCGCAATTAATTTAGATGAGTTTCAAACTAGACTAAAAACTGTAGATCAAAATGCGTATATTAGAATTGACAAACGTAAAGATCGTATTCTAGTAAGGATTAAAAATTTTAAAAATAGAAGATATGTCATAGAACATCAACTAGTTAATACATCGGTTGACAATTATATGTATTTTAGTATAGCTGTATTTGATGCCGAACCTGAGACTGGCCCCGTTGATATTTATTATAATAAATATGCAGATTTAAGTAATAAAGATGGGGTATTTAAAGCAAAAAAAGTAAACACCAAACCTTTTGTTGAACAATATAATTCTTTTCGTCAGGAGTATTTTAATATGGTAAGTGCAATACTTTTAAAAACAGTAAATCAATTTAAAGAGGATGGTGTTGAACCAGTAGTGATATCTACCATACAGGATATATCACAGTTAATACAAAAAAATACTTTTGTACACCCGACTACGCATAAACCACCTGAGGATCGAAGTCTTAATTCTGCTTTTAAGAGACTTTACGATAAATTATGAATAACAAATTAGAAGGTAAATTAATTAAGAATTTTCCTAAAATTTTTGTATCTAATAAAAATCGAAATGAACCTTTTCGATTATTTGGTTTTGAATGCGATGATGGCTGGTACGAATTAATATACAATCTTTGCGAAAAAATACAAAAAGAATGTAATGATTCTAGTTGTGATCAGGTTATAGCTGTACAAGTAAAAGAAAAATTCGGAACATTACGATTTTACTATATTGGTGGTAATGATATTATTAATAAATTAGTAATGGAAGCAGAGGATAAAAGTAAATACTTGTGCGAATTAACAGGTAATAAAGGGTTTTTATGTAAAAGAGGGGTATGGTATAAGACCTTATGCCAGGAAAGCGCAACGTTATTAGAATTTAAAAAATATAATGATCAATGACCGTTACTTGACATTCTTAATTGCACTTCTGATTTTATTTTTACAATATCTAATTCTAACTGTCTAAGCCTCACCTCTATTTCAGTTAATTTTAACTGTTGTTGGTTTATAGTAACTTGCACGTAACTCAGTTCACTTAATTTTTTATCCATTTCAGAAAATTTATTTGTTAAATTTTGAAAATCTGTTTTTGATGGAAATAGGGTTTGCAAATATGCAATTATTATTACACCTATTAATGTTATATATTTTGGTAAGATGTCAAGTATATTTGATGGTGCAGCCATATAAATAATATTTATTGATTTTGTTTAGTATTCTCAATAAAATATTATATGCGAATTACAACTAAGTCGTATCAAGAATTAAAGTACAAGACAACCATATCATTGACTGAGCTTGAGCAACAAATTGACCAGGTACGTAATTTTGCAAAAACGGTAAAGGTAAATATCAAAAATGGAAATCTTTCTTGGGACCAACTCGGTGATGTCAATAGGGTAAAAGTTGGTTTGCAAGAATTTACATTTTTAACAAACTTCAAAAATGTTCTTGATTTTAAAAGGTAAATAATTCATAATCATTACCGATGATACCTAAAGCCGAGCAATTTTTAGATATGGAACCTGTATCGGGTTCTATCAACGATATACTCAAAACAAGCAAATATGTGGATGTGGATTATGTCTATACTGATGAGCAAGCAATAATTGAAATTATGAACGAATTCAATGTCGATAGGAATCAAGCAATTGAATTCTTCGAAGAAGCAAAACGGGTGATGATACAAGAAACGCTTGATGATCTTGTAAAAAAAGGTAAAATAATAAAAGATGGTTTTAATAAAGATGGTGAACAGTTATATTCAAAAGCAGAAGTAAAACAAAAGAAAAGAACTAAAAAGAAGAAATGAATAACGTACTATTGTTTGATAAAGTAACCTCTGAAGTCAATCAGTACATAAACAAAGTCGATGATTTGACTTTGATAGATATAGCAAATAAAGTATTTGAGTTGAACTGGGAATTCATGAAGTATAGAGATCTGGTACGTATTGATGGTATGGATGTTGGTAGGCATCGTGCGGTAAATAGATTTTATAAAATATTGTCAGGTGCATCACCACGTGACATTACAGCTATCTATAATTACATTCATAAGACTAACTATGAAGTAGATACAAAATGTAATATTTTGAAAGAAAAAGTTGAAGAAGTAAAACCTACTGAAGTAGTAGCATAGTATATTGGTATATATCAGTTGGGCTCTTAACGGAGAATTAACGCTCCGTTAAGAGTTTTTATAAATACTAATGAAGATATGATTATTAAACCGGGTGATTAAGTTGTTATAGTAAACTATAGATTTTTATTATAAGTTATACTAACATAATTATATGGGAATGTTTGATACAATAGAATGCAACTACGCATTAGATATCCCTAATGCAATTAAAAATTATAATTGCAAATCTTTTCAAACAAAAGATTTTGATAATTTATTAGACCATTACGAAATTCGTGAGGATGGTACGCTTTGGAAAGAAGAGAAAGAATTGCAGTTTATACCAGGTGATAAAAAAGGTAAAACATTCTCTCAACAATTTGGTTATTTTAAAACACTCAACACATGGTGGACGCAGTTGAATATAACTGCAACAATAACAATGTACACACATATTGTTGGTGATGATGATTATGACTACATAATTGATTACAGTGTAATTTTTGTGGACGGTAAAGTACGTGAAATCATAATTGACAAGTTTGAGTCAATTTCTAATATAAGTAGAAAAAAGATAGAACACGATATAGAGATTTCATACGAAAGAAGAAAAGAACTTGAAAGTAGATGGTATTATAAATTTATTTTAAAGTACTATAATAAAATTATTAGAAAACTTTTTAAGTTGGTAAGTGTTATCAATTGTAAACTTAGCTCTAATTTATGGAAAATAGAGCGTAAAATAACTTTTTAATTTTATGCACAAAACAGGAGTAATACTTGTATCATTACAAGGTTTAAATAAAGGTCAAACTGTAGACGTCATCGAGAAAGTATCGGGGGTTAGTGTATTGATTAAACCTCACGGGTCTAATAAAACCTATAATTACCCGATTAAATATCTTATGAACCCTGAAGTTGACTATGAGTACCCACGCAATCAAGAAGTTTATTCTATTTGGAGCTACGGAAAATAGTTGACTGAATTGGGAAAACCTATATAATTATGGAAACGTTTAATCAAAATATTAACCAACTACTCGAAATGGCATACGGTTTAGGACCCGGATCTACACCAATCACGTCCGGTGATCTGCTTAAACATTTGTTATCTTTTGACGAGAAAGGCGCAACACCTTTCAGCATTACTCAGATAACAAAACAAGCAACACGCAAAGCGCCATATCCAAAATTCACCATGCCAGGTCTTAAACATGGAGATACGTACTTTGGTAAGGTTGCTCAAGTAAACGGTATTATTAATTTTGACTATGAAGCGAATGTAAACACTCAACGTCTTAAAGAAGAGTTACCAGCTGATTTTAAGAAAGAAGCTGGTTGGTCTAAGCCACTTACTAAAGCTATCCACGAGTTAGATGGTCAGTTGTATTTGTATTATAGACCTAATTTTTCAAGACCAACATTTACTCCAGTGTATGTAGTTGCAAGTGACGATTCAGCAACAAATTTCAATATTGTATCATCGTCAGATGTAGATAAATATAAATCAGCTACCCCAGAGACATCTAAGCAAGGCGTAGCTGAAACTATACCGGTACGTAAGATTAGTCTTGATAGTATTGCTGCTATTAAGATTGATGGTCAAGAGTTTATTGTATCAAATCTTGACCCGGTACGTAAAGCAATATTTGATGTTGTACAACCAAAGTAATAATGGATATATTATTATTGACTGGTATTTTGATTTATCTAGTTATTCGAATATATTATACGACAAGATGATTACACATTGGTCCAGAGTAGCTCAATGGTAGAGCGCTCGGCTGTTAACCGATCGGTTGTAGGTTCGAGTCCTACCTCTGGAGCCATAATTTGTTATCAAAAAATAAGATGATATACAATAAATATTTGTATGGCATCAATCGTTTTAAATAAAAATCTTGGCGACCCTAACGCAACAAACCCGAAGTCATTAATACTTTCATTATCTGGATCAGGTGTTGATGTATTTTCACTCGGTACTGGGGTTAAATATCTAGCATTTAATGCTGTCACACCGCTTAATAGCGTTACCGCAATTTTATCGGTATTTCCCGGTACACAATTTAGAGTTGATACAGCGTATAATACTAAAACATTTGCTATTGTAAATTCAGATAACACATCTAGCTTATTTACATGTGCTACAGCTACCACGGTTCAAACTTTAACCAGTAACGGTTACAATACACTTATACCCGAAAAACAACGTCTTTGGAACTTAACCAACGATTAAGTAGAAATTTCAAATTATGTAAAAGTTTTACAGCTCAAACTGTAAAACTTTTTATATATATATATTGATTATATATACGCTATGTGATAAATTAGTAATATGAAACTTGGTGTACCTGAACTAATTAAACTTCAAAGAATGGGTGAAAATACACCTAAGAGTAATGTTAACTGTGTGCAGGGGTTGGTAGATTTGCTTAGCGATATTAACATTGAAGGTAAACCAGTTTGTGAAGTAGGTAGTTGGTTGGGTATATCCACCCAAGCAATTCTTAATTTTAAACCATCAAAACTTATATCAGTTGATGTATGGGGTATAGATTCAAAATACGGTGAAGCAGACTGGGCTAAGTTACCTGTATCTGATGTTGAGAAAAGATTTAGACAAGCTATGGCTGATTATGATAACGTTGAAATTATCAAAAATTTTAGCGTTGAAGCAGCTAAGACGATACCAGATAATAGCCTTTATTTTGTTTACATTGACGCAAATCATTCAAGACCTGAAGTAATGGCTGATATACATGCTTGGTTGCCAAAAGTTCAAGAAGGTGGATACATTGCAGGTCACGATTTTTGTTTATATGATGTAATTTACGCGGTTAAAGATTCATTGGTAATTGAACCAAGATTTAAAGGTATGAAATTAGTAAGTGAATACGCACCGCAATCCACGCCATGTGTATATAGTGAGTGTGGTAGATTAAAGATTTACAACGATTCAAGTTGGTGCATTAAAGTATAAATATATAATACATATATGTTGGTAGCTTTAACTGGTCCTCAAAGCAGTGGTAAATCAACTCTTATTGAAGCAATAAAAGAGTGGTCCATCAATACAAAATACAATTTTATATACAAACCATCAGCAACAAGAATACTCAAATCAAAAGGTTTTACGATTAATAATATCGGTGATAACTTTGATAACACACAAAGAGAAGTTATATTAAGTCATATAAACAATATTTTAGATTATCGCGAAAAAGGTGGTGACGTTATTCTTGATAGGTGTATACTTGACGGGGTTGTATATACAAACTATTTTTACAAACAAGGTAAAGTATCAGACCAAGTAATGAGCTATGCTGATAAAGCAATTAAAGCTTATTACCCTGAATATGACCGAGTTTTTTACCTTGATCCTACAGGTGTACCGCTAGTTGACGATAATGAAAGGTCTACTGATGTAATTTTTCGTAAAGACATTATTAGTATATTTGAAAAATATATTGAAATATACCCCGTAATTAAACTTACCGGCAGCATTGAAAATAGATTAAATACTATCGCAAGGTATTTATGACATCAGAAGAACTAAATTATTTCCAACCGTTTCCTTTATTATGGAATAATTTAACCACTATACTCACCACACCAACCACAAAAGTATTAGATGTAGGTGTAGATACATGGTCATGTTGGTGGTACACAAATTGGTATTACATGCCTGTATATTTTGCACCTAACTACACTGGCACGTTAACAATAAAAGCTATTTCTAGACCTGTTCAACCTGTATCTAACCCCGCTGAAATAGATACAGTTATGATGCAAAACCTATAGTTGTACCCGGTA
>Ga0194133_10001296_pt1 | contig 44667 bp, 35 predicted proteins | sample TA2KigOf40mmetaG_FD_155448 | JGI IMG/M metagenome (GOLD analysis project Ga0194133, IMG submission 155448) | Freshwater microbial communities from Lake Tanganyika, Tanzania - TA2015055 Kigoma Offshore 40m | ecosystem: Environmental > Aquatic > Freshwater > Lake | place: Tanzania: Lake...
TGAACAACAAACAGTTGATCAGCACCTTCACAAGTAGGTTTTCCAGCCCAAATCCTCCATCGCGTCAGAGCAAAAACCTCTTAAGCTGAGGTTAACCAACCCCATGTCAAGTGGGTTGACGAGCGAAAATAAAATTGAAGAATTTAATAAAAATTTAAGTTGTCTTCTTCGCCCTGTTCTAAATTTCAAGTCTTTTTTTTGACTTTTGCCGTTTCAGGTACCATCTAATACAGACGCAAATTTGGGTGAGAGCACATAAATAATTGAGAATGCTCACTGCTTCGGCCAAAGCCATTATCGATTTGGAGCAGTCTTGCTTAGCTTGAATCTGCACAGCTTCCTGCGAAACAAAGATTTGTATTGTGGGTCTAAGTTTCAACCTAAATATTCCAATGATTACAAGAAGAGCTGAAAAAGTAGACCCAATGGCGACCAAAGTTATGGAAGCTATGGCTATGAAGACTGTTCCCGACCATCCTTTGAACAAGTGGCCAAAGCAAACCGCTACCTTCTTGCGGCTAAAATAAAAAGAAGATGTATGACCTTAAGACTTTCTCTTTTTTAAGAAATACTCAAAACTCTTAAGAATACAATTTCTGCATTGAGTTCAAACTCAACCTGACTAACACCATGATCCGGGACAAAGCTCCGCCAAAGGCCAGGTCGAGGTTGGCGCTAACAAGCCACATTCTGAAGAGAATCTGTAGGAAATCTTTCACAATGTTTTGAACTATTGCCTTACATGATAGAGACCAGTAAAAGCTCCTCCACTTTTTTGGGGCACTTCGCCCACTTTTCGTCACTGTCTTCTTGCCCATAAATAATGAAGAGAATGGCTCCTACGGAAAGCCAAACCAATCCACACCAATTAGCAGATTTGTGAAATTTAATCTCAATTATTGGGTCAAAAGCCATGGTTTTTAGTTAACCAGAAAAATGTATTTGAATTTAGATTATCTTTAATCTTTGTTTTCCCAGAAACAAATCTTTCTCGAGAAATCTTTTTAAGATCATGGTAAAAAAAGTTATAATTAAAATGAAGATCTAAAATATTTTTGGAGGTAACAAAAATTTTAATTAAAGTTCATTGTTGCTTTTATAAAAAATTAATTATGATCCAATTGCTATTGATTTTAAATTTCAGCTCTCTTCCATTTGCTGGAAGAATCCGATTCCCTGACCTAATTTACAACCTGACGGTTTGTGTTGTGTGAATGTATCTTTCTTAGTTCTCCTATTTTCAATTGCCCAGAACTAAAATTTCAACATGATTTTGGACGATCAGTTTTGAATTGAGGGTGCCATTTTATAGCCCCTCATACCCTGGACCTGGGGAGCAAAAATGAAGTGGCTCATTTGGACAAAAACCTGCCTTAACTTTTTAGCAACACAATTTTTTTTCTCCCGTGATCTGTGCAGGGGTTTGGGTTGGCAGGGTAATACTTGTGTTAAGAACCTTCCCTGAGTTGGAAGGAAGGTCTGTATAAAATTTGGTGGAGACTGGTACCTTTTGGATACACAAATATGGGTGAAGAGAGCTACTGGCTACCTATAATGCTGTGTTCCAATTGTTGTAAAAATGGTGGTCTCTTGATGTCAAAACAATACCAACCAAAATTGACTTGAATGCGATTGCACTAACCCTTCGTCAAATTAAAAACATTTGAGTTTCATGAGTAGAAAATTCTTAAATGTTTTGCCAAGTTTATTTCCCTGGAAATTTTTAATCGAGATCTTTGATTTTTGTGAAGCACAAGTTTTTATTTCCGAATATCTATATCCAGATTCCTTTAAATTATTGTGGTCCACAGATGGTTACTAGCGTACAATGGATAGAATAGGGTCTGCGCGAACTTGCGCAAGATCCCATCGCTTGTCCATATCCTCATCAACTTCTCCTATCACTGCAACGTTCTCACCGCGTAGTATGTGTAGACCAAGGACAACCTGTAAAAAAAGGTTTGGACAAAACTGATTCAGCAGTAATTGTTGCTATCTTAACTTACCTGTTCCACGCCTGCCACAGATGAAAACACTCGCTCATGGGTGTCTTCCAAAATAATGTTGATTGTCTAAAAAGAAAACTGGCACTTAACAGAATAATTCAACAGACCAAAAAATCTTGAAATTACTTGATCAAATCCTTTTAGGGTTCCCACAAAGTTCCTTCCGTCCATTGTGATGATGGAAACCATCCGGTTAAGATAGGATTCAAGAGCTGATGACATATTTCTTTGGCAGTAATCCTGGAATTTTAAGATTGTTGTTAATGCTCGTTCATCTTTCAAACTAGATTAGTTTGGTTTTTTATTCACAAAATTTTCATGTTTCTTAACATTTAACAATTTAGAAATTTCAAAACATAACAAGGTTATTTATCTACCAAATCTTTGCTCGCATTTGCTAAATTTTTGTAAATGGTTAAAGAAGTCTGAAAAATGGTAAAATCGTAAACTCGGAAAGTCATAAAACTCCGTTAGCTGTGTTTGCCAAGGTAAAAATCCTAAGTTGCTGCTTGACTGTCCCAGACGTATGAAAACAGATGGATCTGGAAACCCCTGGTTGGAGCTCAGAGAACTCGTTATCTAAAAGAATGAATGAATAATTTTGACTATCTTGTGTCAAGACGGCAAGTAAGACAATTCAGAATCGGAAATCAAATGCTTTAAACAAGAAAAAATTATTCACAAACTTTTTAGCAGTCTTATTATAAAATTTTCCACGTTTTTACCATGTCTTCATTGATCAAATTTAGGTCAACTTGATGGTTACTCCGGTCTGCAAGCCTTTGAGCAGCTTTAACAATGTCTGCACGACCATCATGGCATGAAAGAAGACTGAAATTATCCATACGAAACAACTTAGCTTATTGATAATCAACTCTCAATTTGTGAAAGTCTTACCTAATGTGAATCTTTCTTGCACACCTAAAAACGGTTGTCTTTTTGAGCTCATTCTGACAATCTGTTTCATGCTCGTCGCTGTGAGGGTGCAAGTAAAAGTGAAAGCTATTACTTAATTCCTCTTTGGGAGCATTACATAGAAGAGCCAACTGGTTGAAGATCTCACTTAAAAGGTACCGCCTTTGGTCCTTGAGTGAGCCAACTATATCGTACAGACTAACATAGCCGACTCCTGAGGCAACAGCCCACACAACCTATGAAAAGTAATATAGCATTAGTTATCTACCCTTACTTGTGCTTAACTCTCACCAACTCACCATTCTTGCAACTTTCTCAATAGAAACATTGGACTCGTTTTCCAAAAATCCAAATGCAATATGTCGAGGAACTTTCGTCAAGTTTTCTTCGGAGCTCTTGGCAATTTGTTGGAATGTGAGCTTTTTTGAGCTGGCAGTGATGCAAACCTTCCAAAAATGGCACAACTGAAGCCAAACCAAAGTTAGAACGTTAAGAACCTGATGGAGAGACCAAAGAATAGCTGGAAAAATGAATTTTTGCCAGGAGGAAAGCTCAAGAGGATGTTCCAGATTCACGGAGGAGACCTTTTCAACCTTAGTTACCATGCTGAAGTCATAGAGACGGTGCAAATCTTCAAACCTTCCCAACTGTCAGACCCTAGTGTTGAAAAAGCAACCATTTATCTGGCTACAAAATAACTTCGAATAGACTGTTTATTGCTAAACCTTTGTTATACCTATTCGTTATTACACATATAAAATAAGGTAAAACTAACAAGTATCACCTACTTTTTTAAATTATAGAAGATCTTTGACTCTGATGTGACTTTTTTGCAAACTTACTATAAATACGTTTGTTAGCACTTCGTAAAATATTTTGATAAAACATTAACAAAAATGGTTTGTTTACAATTTTTTGGAAACTTACAATCTTATATATGCCGTGCTGTTTAATTGCATCTTATTTCTAACCGCATAGCTGCTCCTCTTTTGTGCTCGCTAAGCATCCATGGTATGATCCAGAGCCGGTGACCAAAGCGAGCCTGACTCGGCTGAGTGGTGCACGCATATACATATATATATTAAACCAAACTAAAAAAAATACAAAATCTTGAAAGATTACTTAACAACAATTCTTCCGTAAGAATCTACTTTTCATGCAATTTGAATTTTTCCAGATACATATTAAGTCTCTTCTTGGAATAACACTGCATTTATAAAGTAGCTTATATCGATTTAAAAATTGCCATTGGCAAAAACTGACCCACGTCGCTTAACCATTCTTCCTTCCCCTTGCCTTATAACTTTTATCTCACTTGTCACCTTCGTAGACATCGGTGGAAATTTGTTAACGTCAAGTAAATTTTTGATTGTGCGAAACGAATTGTGAATTTGTGATTCTAATTTCTATTTATTTCTACGACGGTAAACAGGCATAGCTCTTCTGATTCACAAATATTAATTAATTTTTATGTGACAGTATAATTCGAGGATCTCAGGCTGCTAAGCAAACTAACCCAACTGGAGGCTTAGCATAGTAGACCTAACTGGTTAATTAACTGGAACCTTTTGGTCCAACCGAAAGAGCCCTCCAGGGTCAAACAATGTGAGTAAAAGTAAAAAAATTTCAGATTAGTTTTCCATTTCGTTTTGTAAACGTTCATATTTGTAAAATCATCATTAATCGATTCATAGGATGAGTTCTTCTGAGATCAATGGAAAGGACGAAGGTTCCATCACAGACGATGAGCAAGAAGACGCGAATGTCGTTCTAGGCAAAGGCACGAAAGATCAAACTTTTTTAGATAAAGGAAAGATTTTCATTAAAGACTTTCCCTTACAGAGAGTCGGTCTTCAGAAATAAGTAGTGTAGTGCATACGACAGCAGAAAACTTAGTAAGCAAGTTAGAGGCCAATTTGACCTCTGCATTTTCTGGGCCAGAGTTGTCTGAAGAGCAAGATAATTTATTGCAACTATCTGGACCAGGTCCACTTCACAAGAATGGGTTGAAGGTCGAAGAAGTCCTGAATATTATCAGTCACTCAATTTATAGGGAAGGAGAGGGTACGAGACAAACTATTTCTTAAGTTTTTCTTTTTTGATTTATTTAAAAATCCGAAATAATCCTATCACTTTTTAAAATTGTTTATATTTCAGATGTTAATGATAAGAATATAAAACACTTGTCAAGTCTTCGAAGGCTGCATTAACATTTGTTTCTAGCTTTATTTTTGATAAAACTATTTCTCTTTTCAGGGCAAATTTTGCTTAAGCTTAGTGATAGGTCTTCGCTTTTAAGTGTGGTAAGCCATTCTTTATCAGCATACATCACAACCCTCGAGCCGTTACAACTGCAAAGGTGAAGCTTCCAAGGAATATTAATTCTTAACATTCAATATTGATCTTTTGTTTTTGACAGATTATCAGCAAGGATAGGAAATGAAGTTAGCATATGGGTATGTCAGCTTTTTAAATTTTCGAATGGTGCTGCATATTGCCATGATGATACCAGAGAAGGTTTGTTTAGATCATCTACTTCAATTATGAAAGTCTAAAGGGTCATTATCTGTTAAATTTTTTAAATGTGACTATCTTAATTGCAGGGCTTGTGCGTATCACTCGCATGGCGTTACACAAGCATTATCCGAAAATGGCTATTGATGGATTCGAAGCATTGTTTTCAAGGTAATCATTAATATTTATTGATTAACTTTAAAGATGAATGACTGTTGGAACAAGAGGAGCAAATAATTCCTTTCTTTTGAATACTCAAAATCATTAATTATGGCACACAAACTCGAACCACTCTTAAACTGAGTTGAGCATTCCCATGAACGACTATGCATAACTGTTTGTTTATATAAAATTTAGGGTCTAGAACGTAAATAATATTTTTTAAATCCAACCAGTTTGGCCTACTTGTATAATGAAAGATCTTTCTTCCACAACAGGCCCCCAGTCATCTACTTGACTTCGAATACTTACACAGAGGTTGCTCAATATGTTTGCTTGCAGTTAGGATTACCAAGGTATTATCTTATAATGTTAAATACTTGAAAAAAAGTTATAGTTTCACTTTCCACGTAGGTCAACCATTAGAGTTCTAAAGTTTGATTCGAAAAAAGAGGATATCAACTCTATCGGTGAAATTTTTATGGAAGATAAGGCAGCAGGAAGGCTTCCAATAATGTGTGTAGCAAATGTCCATTCGGCAATTTTTCAGGTGCATTCTTTAAACATAGCAGTGTCAAAAACTGGTTTTTGCTCGATGGAAAAAATATTTAGCGTCTAAGCGCGACAAGGAAAAAAATTGCAGTTAAATGCTAAACACGATTTCAGGGTTTAAATCCAATCTTAGTGGAAGAGTTGTGTCAAAAACATGGTGTTTGGCTTCATCTTGAGGGGCATGCTTTAGCTGGTTTAGCCCTCCTTGATGCATCATCGAATGGTGCCCCCACAGGTCACAGTATGTCGCTCACTATTGGATCCTGGTTAGGGGTTCCTGCCCTACCTTTCGTAACTTTATTTAAGGTAAGCCCAGGAACTTTCTTTGAAACTCATGAAAAACTTTTTTAGTATAAGGAACAGTTCATCTCCAAAATCTCAATTATCATGTTCAAAATAAGTTTTTTATTCTAGACAAATGAAAGTGAAAGCGCAGCCCTGGCAAGTGGCCTTAACACATTAACTCCATCAGTGCGTTTAAATTGTCTACCCTTATGGTGTGTTCTAAGATCCCTCGGAGAAGAGCAGTTCAAAAATCGCATTGCAAATATTTTTCAAATCATGGAAATCCTGAACACCAAAATGAGCGAGCTCAAAGCTATGCGAATTTTGAGTCAAAGGTACGAGATTTTGAAGAGTTTCAGAAATTCTAGATTTAAATCCATCAAAAATTAAAGGCCTGAACAACAAACCTTCCTGAGTATTGATGAACTATCAAAAGCTGAATTTGATGTCAGTAAGATATACAAAACAGTCAGTCCTGCATTGGCCTTTCAATACGTGTCAAATAGCCCACCTGATCAAAATACCAGGGTTCCTCCTTATTTCAACAACTTGAATTCCTGGTTGGGTCAGACGATGCAACGAGATTGTCCTCAGGTAATACATATTTTATTTAAATCTTGCTGAAACTTTTACGGGAGTGATTTTTCTTAGATCCCATTGGAAATTGTTGACGTCGAACCAACTGGTTATGTTCTGCGCCTCTGCCCCTTTGAGAGCCTTGCTTTTTCTGGTAACACATTGTCTGATGATGATTTAGAGACATTCATTGAGGTAAAGTATTCTTGTAATTCTCTCTACACTTTGGAATAAGAATTAGTAAAAGTAACAAGTTGTTAAGTCTTAATCTAACAATTTTAGGGCATCGAGACTCAGACCTCTATTCTCAACGCAACCGTTGATCAACGTGATAAATTCATAATGCTTATTGAAAATGAGGAGCATCTAGAGCACGTTGAAATTCCTCATTGGGCAGGATTGGGTGGAGTTTGTTACATTCCTTCCCAATTTTTAGCACGTGAAGACAAAAATGATGTGGTAAATGATCTTTTTTTCTGTTGCGTTTCTTTTTTTTTTACAAATTTTGATTTTTGTAGGATCGGCCAGAGTCCAAAAGATCCCGTTTTCACTCTCAGGAGGATTTAGTAGTGATAAATCAAAGAAACACAGAATTAGTTGCTCAACTGAGGAACATTGATTCTGCTTTTTCTTTAGGAGAAAATGGTAAAGATAAAATTATCTTTTAGGGCAACGTTGAAACATTTTTTTAGGTGATGGGAGGGTTTGCATTCGTTTTGGCATGGTAAGCGCTGATACTGATGTAGAGGAACTTCTCCTACTTGTGGTCAGGACAGGGTCAGAATTAGAAGAGCAGGCAAGAAGTTTTTAAAATAGGCCCAAAAAGGATATTTTCATTAGCTATCTTTTTTTATAGCTTGAACAACTTGAGACAATGTCTACCCTTGTTAGGAAAGGGATAGAACAGGCTCAGGAAGATCTTCGGCGTGAGACAGACGACGCTCTCTGGCAAGAAGGTATTTTGAGGCATGTGCCAATTGTAGGAAGTATCTACAATTGGATTTCACCAATTCAAAAGGTAATCTTAGCTTTTAATTTTGAATTTTCCTTTTACAACGTTTCTAATCTTGGCATCAATTAATTACTGAATATTTTAGCCGCAAGTTAAAGGCCGATATCTCAGTTTAAAAGAAGGCAAAGTTGATTCAACAGAGAGTATTTACAACCGTCAGCCACTAAAGGTATTTTTCAAAAATTTCTTTTACACTTGTGATATCATTCTTACGTCAAACTTTCTCTTATAATATAATTCAATAATAGTTTCAGAACGGTGAACTCCACGAAAGAGCAGATTCATCAACCCTTGATTTGACGGAAGATAAATCTCCAATCGGAAATTCTAATGAGGAAATAGGGAACACAAAAACCGTCGACGAGTAATAGCCTATTTTAAACTAAGCAATTTTTAAAATGACATCCTAGGGCCATTTTCATTCAAATCTAGATTAAACTTGACAAAAGATTAACTTAAGCATAAATTCTAGTTATTTTGTGATCGCACAAGCATTTGTTTCACCAAGCTTTAAATCCATCGAGTATTTTATGCAATCTGAAATTTCTATAACATTGATTGGTTGCTCCAGATTTTATATTTTTAAGTTTTTTTTGAATGACTTTACATGTGTTTAGCGTTTGTTGCTTTTGAGTTTTGTTTCTCATTTTCAAGAGTAAATTTTAAAACAAGATTTTGAATATTTTCTTAAGTTTATAAGAGTTGAGTTTTGGAATTTTTGTACCTCCCCTTTTATTAAAACATCCGACTCCTGAGGTCTTCTTAATTTTTCCATTCACTCGTGATAAAGAATAGGAAGTTTGTACTTCCAGGGTATGGTTGTGAAATGACCATGTAGACTTGTGTCTCGTTTTTGCTCATATTCGACAGGAAATAAAATCTGTCCGAAAGCTTGAATGTGAAAATTAAAAATTTTCACTAGATAGATAGATAAAAGTGATTATCCACGTGGGTGGAATATCTAAATCGTTTTTGAAAGAGAAGCAGTTGTGTGACTATTTCAACTTTTTCATCGTCTGGGAGGCTACAATCGTGGCTGAAATACTTGTAGTGTTACAAGGTACGGATCAGATAAATGAGTGAATTGTTTCCCAAAACTGCTACTTACCCTGAAACAGAACGAGTCCGGAGAGGAGCACATAAAGTCCCTCCATAAAGAGGGTCATGGAAAAGTGCTGCATTCCAGACCAGCGTCCAGCTCACAGCGCTAATGGGATTCAAGATTTTTCTCTCAGAAATGTATCAGAGCATAAATTTCTCCATTGGGCTGAACACAAAAAGATGCAGATTATTCTCTTTGAAGTACATTTGAATCCCGTACGTTGCCTCTCAGACCTCAGCTATATATTTGCACATTTTATGACTTTGACAATAAATTTAAAAAATGAAGCTGTCAATTTACTCAAAGCTACACCCTGACAGGTATTGCAAGATGAGTCAGGAAAAACCTATAATCTATATATCATTTCTTTAACTTCAAAAGAAGACTTTTCTCTTCTAAGATAGACTGAAGCTTGTAGCTTTTAGCCATGATAATTAGACTCCATTTTTACCCGACTAAAAGAGCACAAAATTATCAGTTAGTTCACGAAGCGATGGTCAGTCCTAAATTTTTTAACCCAAATCCTGAATTCCTGATATTTTCAAATTTTGTCTTTACAAAAGTTGAACTCTGTGATTTGATTTCGATCTAAGTTTTCATTTTCATAGATATCTAACTTATTCTCTTGCAACTGGTTATATATCAAAGCTTGAAAAATGAAAATAAATTTATTTTGGTCAAAACTCCATTAAGTATGAGTTAAAAGATTAAGATTATTGCATAATAAGGGACAAATCCAAAGCAAAACGGAAAAATTTCTACATGCATTCAAGGTAAGAACTTATTTATTTAAATATTTTTTTCAACATCATAGGAAATTTTAAGCTATATCTAACCTGCAACGTTTTAACTATACTATTTTTTACTTACTTTAGAATAGGTCTGAGATCTTTTTATGAATCTTTTTCTTTCCTTTCAGAAAAAAGGTGCTTTGAGGATGACGAATTCGGCCTAATGTTACATTTACTTATTTTTCTATCAATTAAAGTTCTTGTCCAACTGTAATCCTTGTTCGAAGCTCTTTCAGTATTACCCTGGACTGAATTTGAAACTTTCTTGCCATGTCTGTCCGCAGTCAGAGTTTATACACGAAATTCGACATGGGTTTTATTGAAGTGAAGTCGAAATTTGATGCAGAGTTTCGAAGGTTTTCGATCGACGGAGGAAAATATTCTTCATTTGAAGCCTTCCGTGGACTTCTTGCACAGATCCATTTACTTTGTCAATCAGCAACTGATGTTCTCGGAGAGGGTGCAACATTTTTTGTGTTTTACGTCGATCCCAAAGATAACGACCTTCTCCCTATAACAAATACTGAGAACTACAGACGTGCCCTTCACAGCGCAAGGCCCATGCTACGATTAGTTGTTCAAAGACAAGGAGAGTGCGAGCAAAGCTATTACAAAAGGACAATGGTTGGGGGCCATGGAGGTCAATCATTACTCACATCGATGCTTGGAGGGGCTCCAAAACCACACAAAACTGTTATTCCAATATCGAACCCTACGGAATTTAGACAGGTTTGCCTTTCTCACAAGAGTCAACGAAAAGTTTACAAAACAATGAATGAGAGGCTGTATTTTCTACTAAGTACATTATTTGTAGGTCTCTGCGATTATTGATGTCGATGTAGTACCTGAAACGTGCAGGCGAGTTCGACTTTTGAAGCATGGATCTGAAAAACCCCTCGGTTTTTACATAAGGGATGGCACATCAGTCCGCGTCACACCCAATGGGCTTGAAAAAGTTCCAGGAATTTTCATTTCCAGGCTTCTGGCCGGAGGTCTCGCAGAAAGCACTGGTTTGTTGGCCGTCAACGACGAAGTTTTGGAAGTGAACGGAATAGAAGTTGCCGGGAAGACACTTGATCAGGTATTTCCAAGACTTTCTTTATCAAGTTTTTAAAATTCAATAACATTTTACTTGAAAGGTGACGGACATGATGGTTGCCAATTCGAATAATCTTATTGTCACTGTCAAACCAGCAAATCAAAGAACCACACTCTCCGCCTTGGGACCTCGCAGGGGCTCTTATTCACGTAATTCAAACGTCTCCCATTCGTCTCACATCTCTAGAAGTTCAACTCACAGTGATAGCGGAAGAGGGTTACCCCTCGTTGAATACCCCACTGGGAATACCAATTATTCAGATTCTGGAGAGCACGACGACGACGATGAAATCCGCGACCTAACGTCGCTGTCGAAATTAGACTTTCTGATGAACCAAGTCGACGGAGGCAGCTTCAGTAACTCAGGGAATGCTCGAAAGCCAGTCCTGCATTTGTAAATAAAGAAACCTGGTCCAACGTCAGAACTGCAAACGTCGTGAAAAAAGATCGAAAATTTACTTACAACTCAGTGCGGCTGCTTTTTTAACTGTGAAAATATTTACCCTCTTTTTAAATTGCAGACAGATGAAATTTTAGTCACTTTGACTCGTGCATTTACTTCAATGCACAACCACGTGTACCTTTGGAACACATTCTTAATTGCGACACCAAATCAGCTGTCATCTTTTACAAAATTACGTATTTCTTAAAAAATGAGATCAATTAATAAGCTCTTAATCTTTTGTGCTCGTTGACCAATTGTATAAAAATTAAGTGGAATGTGTTTATTCTCTTTGACAAGACACGTTAAATGCTGTAAACTTTCGTGAGTCAATATGGAACAAAATTTGATTTTTCTTTTTTCATAAAACAAGGGAAAATTACATTCAAAAAGCAGTCAGAACTCGACACAAGGCTAGAGCCAAGCAGCCATCATCACAATCTTCGTTTTCATTAAAGGTGCAGTTGGTCACTCGGGTTAAAGTTCTGCTCTACGGGACAAAAAAGCTAAGGTTCTGGGGGATCAAGAAAGCATGGTTGGTTATAGAAAAAATGCAGATCTGAGATGATTGTAGACAATGGGTCATTAATAAAAGCATTGAGTTGAAGAGTATCAAAATGAAAATGGCTATTGATAATTCTAGATAAGGAATAATTATTGTTGTACTTGTTTATGGCATGTTGGATTCTAATTATCTACATTTTCTGTTTAAGCTTAACAGATTTACTCTTTTCCCTATGATGAGATTAAATAATGGATTTAAAAAATTTACTTTTTTTACAAGCTCAAGCTTTTCTTTTGGTACCAGGACTAGAAAATTAAGTAGAGAAGACGTATTTGCAGATTCTAAAGCTATAAAACTTATGCATTTCGATGGCTATTTCCTCCTTTCTCATGGCTGATAATTGGAAGAGGTTAGAAACCCATCCGCAGAAAGATTTTACAAAGCAAGGCTATCACTAAAACAATAAATCATTATGACATAAAGCTCAAACAAATTTAGAGATTTGATACCATTTCAGTCTCTTGAAAGGAGCAAGTAGGAAGTCGCCTAGTTAAGTCTCTGGATGGGTAGGCAGCTCCCTGGAATCCATCTAATCCTGTTAAGTGACCTCTCGACGAAGAGTTTCCTTTATAACAGAAAATGAAATTAGTTGAAACTAGTCACTCTTTTTAAATAGTATTCTTTAACTAATTTCTCTTTGAATTGAATCTGAGAGAAACGAAAGGAGGTAAAATTGAGTTTAAAAAAAATCTGGTATGATGAAAGAGAAAGCGAAAATAAACTAGCAGCAAATAAATGAATAAAATAAAGCCAGCTAGGGAGCAACATACATCACACAAATCATCTAAGCTCGACTGACCGAGGCCACCTTCGAAGGGACTCCCAGATTTGGTAGATTCTGTGTAGGAGGGAGTTCCTTCTGTCCATGTGGGTGTTGGCGTGTTCCACCCTGAACCCCCAGTCACTGATAAATGGGATGGGGTGCCATGATCCAGAGAGGCAACTTCACATAAACTGTTGTAAAGACGTCTTTATGATGAATTAGATTTTGAATAATTTTAAATTGATAAGAACCTTTTTGATTCAGCGTTGCTAAGTTTTTTAACGTGCTTGTGCTTAGGCTTGGAGGGCGCACCCTTGCCAACCAAGTGAGTCTCTATATCTGCACCTAAACTCCCGGGAATAACGTCTGGGCGAGGATTGGGGTTGTACCCACCTAGGAAAAAAATTCAAGCTTAATATGACTTAATTTTAAAACCTGAACAAAGCGAAATGATCAATGAAAAGAATAGAAAGATTAGAAAAATGATGAAGAAAAAAAATCAAAAATAACTTGAAGTAAAATTAAGAAGCCACGAAAAAAGCCTAGTGATAAGATCAGAGCCACCAAATCAGGGATTTGGAAAAGCGTCTAAGTCAATCCAGTAGCCCAACCTCTAACAATGTTGGTTTCTTGAAGAGCAGCAGCTGCGCTTGCAAATGCACCAGTTGGATCTAGGGGTCGTTTCGGTGAACGGGGTGGAACCGGAGGAGGCACTCTCGTCTTCGACCCTGGAGGTTTGTCCCAAAGGACAGCTGGAAGATTGAGCGTTTCTTGCTTTTGGTCATCGTAAGAGGCGGGTGTTGCTAGAAGGGGTTCAGGTGCAGAATCTGCCAAAAGATTTTCCGACACAGACTCTTCCAAGAAAGAGGAAATCCCCATCCGTTCAGGGGATTGAACGACGGTTGCACCACGGACTGCAGCAGGAAGATTGGAAGCTTTGCCAGACTTGTTCCGTTGTTGCAAATCTTTTTAATGATTCGAAACACGAGCGCAAAAGAGGTTAAGAGGAATGAAAGGAAAATAGAGAAAAGAAAGAAAAAAAGATTAGAATTATTTCCTTTAAACATTCAAAATTTTCACTTGAATAAGCATTTTTATGTTCAGTTACCTTGACCATTAGACTGATCGCTGGTCTCTTTTTCCAAGGTAGACCTCTTCTTTAGAGAGTCCCTTTTCCCTTTTTTGCTTGGAGAGTGTTTCAGAGCTGAAAGTCAAACACAGAAAATGAATCAATTAAAATCATGGCTATAAAAAAAATAAGTAGAAGGTTTCTGTCAAAAAAATCTGCTCAGGAAAGTCGTCAACATGAAAAAGTTCATTACAAAGATGCCAAACACAATCATGGTTGGAATGAACAAACAGCAAATCAGGGCACGTGCGTCAAACATTGGCAGAAAAATGAAATCATTTTTGCATTTAAATTCATTAGAAAAGTTAATGAATGAAATGAGTTAAACTAGGCAAGGAAGACTAAAAAATAACATTTAAAACACACATCTTTGCAACAATTTTAAAGTGATAAAATTTCTATTTGCAAAACCATGCTGTATTTAAGTGATGGAAGTTGAAAATAAAAAAAGTAGCTTTTTCTGCAAAAAAAAAAAATGTTTTCCTTGAAAACTCAAGCTCTGTTGTTGCATTTTGGAGCAAATCCTAGATTCTTAAGCGACTAAAAAGATTTAAAAAAGAATTAAATACCACTACCTTTCATACCTATTATGCTGGATACGATAGACCTAAATTTGCGATGACTTCCCTTGATTTCGGGCAAATCCACTTTTTTGATCGAGACATTATTTGAAGGAATCCATGGGTGAGAGGCAAGGAGGTATACAATGGTAACATGGACAAGGAATGGGAAACAAAGATGAGAAGAAAAAAAAGTGAGAAAGAAACACATTAAAACACAAACTTTAAACATTATGTTACAGACATAATTTTTTTTATTATTTTTGATTCAAAAAGGAAACGAGCTGATCTCGAAATTAATCTGTCAAACGCAGATATAATTACTAACAATCATTTAATGATGAGACTTCATTAAGTGGTAATCTCCATCCAAAAAAGAAAACATGACAAAAAAAAAAAATATTGTTTCACTCAGCAAATTTTTCATATTTTTTTGACATTGAAAAATTATTTATAAAAGTACATCAACATACGAAAAATTGCTTCATTAAAAGCATGAAGTAAATATATTAGTGGTTTTGAAAATAAGTTCTTACGTGATGGAATCTTCTTGAAAACTTTATCTGCCATGAAATCTAAAAATCTGTGAGCGTAAAATCCCGGTCTGTGAACGGAGACAGTATCCTAGAACAAGAAATAAAAAAGTTAAATTTTTTCAAATCGTCAAAAAGCGATGAAAAAGGTTACCCCATCCAAAATGATAGCTTTTAAAGTGTGCTCAAGCTTTTTTCTGATTCTATAGCTTTGTAAAATGTCGATTATCCCCAGATAAAGCAGTAAACGTTCTCCCTTGTGATTGCGTGCTGGTATACCTCCAGGCCTAAAAAGATTGAGAGATGAAATTTTTTTGCCAGATGATAATTCTGTCACTCAGCAGCCTACGGCAAATTGTCTTCTTCGTCTATAGGATCTGTTTGGGCTTGAATCGACTCCATAGCGGTTGAATGTGCCACCAATCTTTGTTTGGTTGTAAACCTAAGGCTCATCCGAGTGCTGCGGTTTTTCCCAATTTGCCTTTCTTCATCTGTCAAGCTCGTGTTGCTCGATTTTTCCTAATGAAAAGATGCCTGATTTGATTATTGTTAAGAAATTACTGCAATTGCTCACTTGTTCTTCACGTGCAGCTTGGTCCAAGTTGTGAATCCCAATTAGAAGACTGTAATCCATAATTCGAAAGCTTTCAAGAACACGACAATCTCTTCGTAATGTTGATATCTATTATTTAAATAAGATTTGCCAATGCATGATGGTAAAAAGATATCACGATTTAGATTTTTTACTCACCAAAGCATTGTAAGTCTCTGCCTCTAGCAAAACTCCTTCTGGAAGAATGTCCATGAAGTCTAAATCCTTAAACGTTGGAGACTTTTTCTCACGCTCCCGTTTGTTTGCCTCAAAATAATTTCAAAAGTTGAAAATAAAGGATAACTTGATATTCTTAGAGTATGAAAAAAAATACTTTTCGCTTATAAGTGGATCCTTTCAAGTCAAATTTTAGATGCATCGTTATTGATGAAGGTAAGATGTTGTTCATTATCGTCAGTCTGAAAAGGTAAATTCAAAGTGAAGGATGCAGAAAAAAATAGATAAATTCAATTAGCCGTCTTGACGTCTTCAAAGCAACTTTTCGATGGAAGTTTATCAAGCTTTCAGTCAGTGGACGAAATAAAAAAAGACTTACCTGATGTTCTTCTGGTTGCAATGATAACAGAACATTCCGAAAAATTTCGGTAAAAGGGTGTGTGGGTTCTGATTCAGGTTCATAAAGTACCCAGGAAGAAGTTTTTGTAAAAATTCAGCCTCCTGAAAATGAATTAAAAGAATTTTTATCCATATTTTTCCAACATTTTTAATTTTATTTTCTCATACTTTATGCTGGACAGTTTTAAGAATGAATTCATCGTCGTTTGTCAGGTAGAAAATGCTGCCAGAGGCACCAGGGTTACAAAGCTCTCGCATGGGCTCATGACAAATGGACATCTGAATCGTGGTAAAGTGGTTTTTAATCAGCAAATGGTTGAATAAAGACCTGCAAATTTCCTCTTCGGAAAGCCCTCCCTTCCTCACCCCAACCAACCTTTTCTCAATTTTTTCCTTCTCTTTTTAGATGCCTCCAAGGACAGTGAGTCCAACATGATACAATTTTTTGGTATGTGGTTTGCTATCTAACAATCGATTCAAGGCTTAAAGGTCTTCCTTTTTTCGATGAAAATTAGAGAAAAAAAGACTACTTCCAAGCAAAAACTGCTTTACGGGGCTAATGAAAAAGATAACCTTCATGTTGGGAGAGCCAATTGAATTCTTAAGGGACAACTTTTAAAACCGAATTATTCAACAGACAAATAGAAAATTTCGGTGATCAAAGATTTAGCTTTTGACTCGAAAATAAAAAACTTTAAGCTAACGCCAATCAAAATAATATAATTTCTTAAATTAAAATAAAATGAACGAGAAGTTGATGCAAAAACCCAAAAACCTTTGTGAAAAGAAAATAATTTCTACAAAACATATCTCTTACCAAAAAATCTTCTCTTTGTATACCGAACAACTTGTGAAAGTATCTGAAAGCGACAGGCGCATAAGTCCTAAAAAATAATGCAAGTTAATATGGATAACAAATAAGTTGTTCTTCCAGAAGAAAGAGCATCTCAACAGGATAAAAAATGAAAAGCTTCAAAATATAAACTATTGAAAGATTATCCAATACCGAAATGTAAATTCAGAATGTGTGTGTGCTGGGGTTTGTTGACTACCATTTCTTGGAAAGAAAGTTGATTCCACAGTCATGAAATCCTAAATAAGAAATTCAAGCGTACATTATCTCCAAACAGTTCGTTGGTCTTTTTAAAGTAACGGATGTTGACAAAGCCATTATCAAACTTCAAATGAATTACCTGCATCAACAAGTCTCTCTCTTCAAACTTAGTCATGCTACTTATAGAATATTGAATGCCCAACTGGATGGATGCCATAAGCTTAAAAGATTAAGATTAGATTTGAAGAAAATCCCATCGCGATAAGAATCAGTCACTACAGAATTACCTCGTTGGTTTGAATTTTCTTGTAAGATACCTCGCCCTCCTCATTGACCCTGCGATGACCGATTTTCCTATCTTTGTCGTTCAGTTTGGAGATACCCTTGACATTGAGCCTGGATCCTCCTTCAAAATGAATTTTTCACAACTTTGATAATATTTTACAGGAAATTTTAGCCAATAAAAACTAGCTGCAAAAACAAAAGCTTCAAATTCAACATTTGTTGAAACTTTTTTTTTTTGATAATGTGAAACGTCAATATCTCACCATCTTCCATGTCCTCGTAGGACATTGCCCTGCCGTCCTGAGGCTCAAGGGAGGCTGGGCCATTGTTGGTGGCCATTTTAGAGACGTTTCGCGGCTTGAACACAACTCAGACGTTGAAAACTTCTCAAGTCATCTGATTCACGAGTTCAAATGTCCCGGCTCGACTGTCAACAAATAGGTTTTAGCAGCTTTATCGACTTTGATATATACCGAGAAGTGGGGCTGGCCTTTCAGAGAATGCATGTGACACTGACAGGAGCAGGAGAGAGAAAAAGAGGGCGGAGATACATCATCGTCCCCGTCTTCACGTGCGTTTTTCCAAAGCAGGGAAGGGAACCGAGGCCGCGTATATTGAAAAGAAATGCAGCTATCCAACTCCTCTAGAGGCTAGAGCGCAGCCGCAAGGATCCAAGCCTCGATCGAAACACGCACGCCCACCAAGGCACGGCACCCCGCACCAAATGTGACCTCCAGCGTCCACGTACAAAATCAAATCACGCAACGCGTTAAAGAAAAAATGTAAACAAACAAGGACAAAAAATCAGCTGCTGTATTAACTTTAAACTTCACAACTCACAAGTGTGTTTCTATGTTTATTGGGTAAAAAGTACCAACGTAAGTAAATAAACGACGAAGTTTTCCTTTTTATTTTTCAAATTACAAAATAAGAAAGTTGATTTTGAACTTTTCAACTCTCTCTTGTAACAAAAATAGGTACATCGTAGAAAATACGGATGGTAGTGACAAAATCTTGGCGGCGGAAAATCAACAAACTAATTTTGAAAACAAAAATAAACTTTAGTTGGTCGCGTTTTGTAACGTACTTTTATTGCGACTTGCGAGTCGCAAATTTTTTCAATAGTAACGATAGGGTTATTTACTCGAACAGCCCCATTAAGTGTGATTTAAAAGTTAAGACTGATTTTTTTCTGTTTTTTAAGTGTTTGTATCAAACTTCGCATGCATGGATTGACCTCCTCTGGCTCTGTGTGAAGATTAAACCATTTAAAATATTCGCGAGTCACGACAGACTACAGTTTAAGCAAAAGCAAAGTAGAACAGTAACAAAGGCAAGTAAATGGACTTTTCGGCTTTCTAAACACTTTGAATATCTGAAAATCAAGTTAAACACCATGTCATTTGGAATTCTTTAGTTTGTTAATTGTTTCTACTTTGTGCTTGTCAGACATGCTTTATGTGTGGGGCAAAGTGACGACAGGTCAACTCGGCTTAGGGAGTGGACACGATGACACGAACGTGAATAGGCCAAAGTTGGTGCCGAACTCCCTTGTCAAGGATTCTAGCGTAAGTTAAGTCTCCGTATCTTTTTCCTACAAGGTCTAAAAGATATTTTTCTCTGACCTGCCTTCAGGCTGAACCGTTTGGAGCGACAGAGGAAGACGTAGCTATACAGATTTGTGCTGGAGAAGAACATACAGTTGTGCTCGCATCAAATGGAAGAGTATTTACTTGCGGAACAAATGACTATTCACAGGTGGAGACGAACTATTTACCATTATTGTAGAGTTTCCGCTATCGGTAAAGATTTATTTTTAAGCTGGGTCGGCAAGAAAAACTAAGTCGTCTCATCGCCGTCGATACTCTTCTCCCTTATACGATCAAAGCGATCTCTTGTGGCGAAAAACATTCTCTTGCTCTAGTAGGTTATAGCTCTCTTTGAATCAATATTCTTTTTTAGTCACAAAGTCTTTTGAATAGGATGAATGGGGAAAGGTGTTTTCTTGGGGCAGCGAGAGCTACGGACAATGTGGGCACAATCAAGGAAACAGCGTTCAGGAAAAACCTAAGCAAGAACCATTCACGTACACATCGATAAGTTCTTTATGTAATGTCTCTACTTTTTAGACAAATCCGAGCTCTAGGAACTGAAAATATTGCTCAGATTTCCTGTGGATCAAACCATTGCTTGGTCATGACCAAAGGAGGCCAGGTAAAACTGCAAAATCCAGCTTGTACACGATAAAACATTAAATTTTGGAGGTCAAAGGCGTCCAATCTTCTAAATGGAAAAGCCATTTTTAAATACTATCAATGTTTTAAATTTAAAAATATGCAAAATTATTTTTATTCCCAGATCTATACATGGGGCGACAATTCATACGGACAACTAGGTCTTGGTGAGAAAGCTGACCGGCGATATGCAACACCCCAGGTTATTAGATTATTATCAGGAGTAATAACTAAATTGTACACTTTTATTTTGAAACAATTTACAAACTTTGAAATCAAAAAGATCAATAAAAATTCTAAAATCAATCAAAGTAAACGTTTGTTCTTTCAACCTTTAGCTTATTGAGAGTATTCAAGGATTACCAGTGCGCCAAGTGGTTTGCGGCGGAAACCATTCTTTTGTGATTACAATATCAGGGGCAGTGCTCGGATGGGGACGAAACAATCGTGGTCAGCTTGGAATTGGAGATACAAACGTAAATAAATTGAATTTAAAAGGCCTTTGTGTTTGAAGAATTTTTTCAATGAAATTTTAATAAACGATTCAAAGGACCAACATTCTCCAAAACTTGTGAGGAGCTTACGAAAGCAAGATGTTGTGTTTATGGCATGTGGCTTAGAGCATTCTGTTACATTGACAAGGTAGGAAAAGCAATTTTGTTTTAATGAATCCTTGAAAATTACTCTTCAAAATCTTCCACCTGATTTTCTTTTGAAGAGATGGAGGGGTATTTTCCTTCGGTGCAGGTAGCTATGGACAGCTCGGGCACACGTCGAAAAATGATGAACATCTCCCCAGGAAAATTATTGAGCTGATGGGAACTCAAGTTACTCAGGTGCGTTTTAATTAGTTTTTTCTTTAGTTCTCTCACCTCATTTTTAGAGGACGAAATGGTTCCAAATAAAAACTGTGCACAAAAAAAAGGTTTTTTTAAGATTGCGTGCGGTAAATGTCACACACTTGCTTTTGTACCTTCTCGGGGACGCCTTTACTCATTTGGTCTTGGAGGTGCCGGCCAACTTGGCACGAGCTGTAACGAAAGCTCCATGTCACCTCAAGTTGTTCATGGACCATGGGTTAGTCCTAAAGGAGAATCTGCCATGCCTGAAAAAATTGTATCAGCCAATTCATATAAATTATTAAAACCAGTAAGTATATTTTTGTGAAACCTGTTGCGACTTCATTAAAAAAATAATTTTTTCACACTTTTTTCAGGTTGTAATTTATGTTATTGGGGCTGGAGGTGACTGCAGCTTTGCCAGTGTGTGTTCAGAGTCGAATCAGATGATTTTTGATCATCGTCAACTACCCGAGTTTTCTCAAATCCAAAGGCTCAACAACGACATTGTCAATCAGGTATATCACAGCACCAAAATTAAAGATTTCACTAAAGGAGGAAAAATATTTGCCAAAAATTTATATTTTTAATATTTCACCAAGATGTGTTCCTTTGGTGAAAATGATAGTGTGGACCAAGACTTTCTGGAATTACTAGAAACGGTTTTTCAGTCCCCTGCTTCCTTGAACGCTAGCTATCTAGTTGACTCTCATCAGGTTATTATGAACAAAATTTCATTTCACCTAAAGCAATTATGACCTGATTTTAAAATTTAATAGTGTTGCTCAGCCCAAAACCTTGGTTTAGATATGCCTGTTTGGTGTGCCATAACTAAAAAGCTGAGTCAATGTGAACATGGTACCATCAAAGACTTAATTACTAGTGGAATCATTAAGTATGATAAATTCTGACATTAATTTAAAGTTTGATATATGTTGTAAAGCTGTTCATTTACCTTAGATTTTTGTTACCACGGGTCATTTCATCTCAAGACATTCCAGAGCTCCTGCGTATTTTTGTGATTCTCCCTATGTTTCATGTTTTTGAAGACTCATCTGCGGCAGACTATCTTCACGCGGTTTTTTCTAAGTTAGTTTCAAAATTCCCATTGAAAATCTTGGACGAGTTGTTAACTTGAATGTTTTTAAGGAAACTTATAAGCCTTGACGCAAAAGCTTGGGCGATTGTGGAGCAGTGGTACGCTGAGAGATCTGCTGATTACCTCAGACCTTATGTACAAAATTTTAAGGTTAGATAATTAGAATGATATGTTCCTAGTTGTATTAAACACCATTCAAACGCTCTCTAGGCTGCAGTTGTTAAAACTCTAAGGGACACGAGTGGTTCAAAAGACACCATCTCCGAACTCATTTTGATAACTTTAAGAATTCTTAACAGGTAAAAAAAACCTTGGTCTTTCAATCGACATATCTAGTAAAAGCTGTACTGTTTTCCAGAATAAACGTCTCCAACCATTGCATAATAGGTTACGAAGATTTTTACATTCCAGAAATAAATGAATTGATCAACCTTGAAAGAGATTATGATTTATGGTAATATAATTTCTGCTGGCACCTAAGTATTTTAATTTCTAATATCGAGGTGATTTCATAGGCAAAAAGCAAAGACAATGCCATCTGAAAAACGGTTTTTCGTCTGCAACTATCCATTTATTTTTGATAGCCAAGCAAAAACTAGATTACTGCAGTTTGACCAGGCGACTCAGATGCACGTTGCAGCAACAGCTGCTGCCAATCAAGCCTTTCTACAGGTGACCAACATTTTTCAAAGGTTTTTGACCTTGTATCAATTTTGAAAAAAGGCTCACGATTTCAGGCATTTTTCATTCCCCAACCTGGCTTCAACCCCATTGTTCAGTTGTACTTGTACCTTGAAGTCGATAGAAACAACATCGTTGAAGATACCCTTATCCAAATAAGACAAGTTGACACGTCCGACCTGAAGAAACCCTTGAAGGTAATATTGTGAATTATAAAACCTGGAAAATCTTTCACACTGGTTGAACAAAGTCTAAAAGACAAAATGCCCTTTAATACCTAGCGGCTATTTAAAGAGCCAAATCAGATCTTTGACAACCTTTCTTTTTTCTTCCTAGGTAAAGTTCAAAAATGAGGATGCTGAGGACGCAGGTGGTGTAAAAAAAGAGTTTTTCATGCTTTTATTGCGTGAAATTCTTGATCCTAAGTTTGGAATGTTTAAACTTTACGAGGAAACTCAAACAATTTGGTGAGTATAAATCAACTCATTTTTCCGAGGAAAGAATTTAAAAAAAATCCATTTAACAGTTTTCTTATTCGGTTCTCAATTTTTATTTGTGCAGTTAGACGTTTAGTTCAAAACCTTTTATTTCAGGGTTAGACACTTTGGTCTGCTGTCAATTAATTTTGTATTGATCATATAGGTTTCAAAATGGGTGCTTTGAAGAAGTCATGAACTTTGTTTTGATTGGAATTTTGTGTGGATTGGCCATATATAATTTCACTATAATCTACATCCCATTTCCGCTTGTTCTGTACAAGAAACTTCTTGGTGAAGATGTCGACCATCCTGTTGACTTAGACGATTTGGATGGCATCAGTCCAAGTTTAGCTAAAGGTATATGTTTCAAAATAAAGTTCTACAAATCTCAAATTTACTTCTTTTTTCTCCTAGGGCTTAAGGATCTTTTGGCTTATCAAGAGACAGACCTCGAAGAAGTTTTTTGCTTAAACTTTACCATGACTGAAGATTTCTTCGGTGAAAAACGTGTGGTAGAACTCAAGGTAACGATCTAATTCTCAGGTGATGTTTGAATAATATGCCTGTCCTTAAACTTGTTAACTTTTAGGAAAATGGTACTAACATTGCAGTCAACCAGGTCAAACCGTTAATTTTAAACACATTTGTGAAGCTCAAAAAGTTTTTTTACGTAAAATTTGATTGTATTTTAGGAAAACAAATCAGAGTATGTTCGACTATATTGTGATTACATTCTAAATAAGTCGATCGAGTCCCAATTTAATGCGTTCAAAAAAGGTTTCCAGTTGGTAATATAATAGTTGTCTATGAAGATAAGTTTTGACAGTTTGTCAATCTGCTTTATTCGCTAGGTATGCATAGGTAGAGTTCTGGAGCTTTTTCATGCTAGGGAACTAATGACCCTCGTCTCTGGATCAGAAAACTTTAATTGGGAAGAATTGGAAGAAACTGTCGAATACAAGGTATGATCTAAAACTCCAGTTTCATTTTTCCTCTGAATATATTTATTCGCGTTTCATTTCAGGAGGGATACAGCAAAGACCATCCAACAAGTACAAGTTTTTTTGCCATAAAATCTTAAAAGTGCAAAAGTAAAACTTCTTTTTCTGCTATAGTTACATTTTTCTGGAGTGTTTTTCATGAGATGAGTGATGAAGACAAGAAAAAGTTTCTAAGATTTTTAACTGGAACTGATCGAGTACCTATTTCTGGTCTTAAGTCTTTGAAGATTGTCATACAAAAAGTGAATGATGTTAAGTTTTTGCCAGTTGCTCATACGTGGTAAGACTTATTTTGATATCAGGATAAAAGTAATCTGCAGTGTGCTTAGACATGTCTATGGTGGAACTCTGATAAAGGTGTTGATTGTGCATTAACATCGCCTGAGTCTATGCTGCACCAGATTATTATTAATATTACAACAAAAATTCAATCTCGTAGAACTGAAGTATGAATAATTTCCTTTCCAGTTCCAACACTCTTGATTTGCCTTGCTACAGCACCCGAGAGAGACTCAAGTACAAGCTTCTTTATGCTATCCAATTCACCGAGGGTTTTGGGCTTGTTTAACTTCGAGAACATTTATGAAGATAAAACACCAAAATCTGCACCGAACACACCTCTGCCAGGTGGAGAAACACCCACTAACTAAGCAATGATAATTTATTTTCAAAGAGAAACAAAGTATGACTGTTATGAAAATTTTAATTGTCAGTAAAATCAAAACCAACCTGGTAAAATGAGCTTTGGGGTGTTGCTCTCTTTAAAACGAGTTGCCTCCGCCGAAATTTGTGATAACACAAATCTGAAAGTTCATCCATTTAAACATTTCACTTAAAAATTTAATGGTAAATAAATTCAATCTGATCTGTAATTTTTTTCATTTATGGGAGAATGGGCTCAAAATCCCAATTCTCGACGCGGACTGATAATGCACAAAACCCTGATTTCGTTAAAGGTGAAAGCGTACATAACTACCCTACGATGCGATTTCATGCGGCAAGCGTCAAATCAAAACAAATAATTGCTTGCACAGATGTATATATACAGCAGGACAGCTGCGTGCGGCTCTCGCTGCTGCTCATTCGCAGGCGCGCGCGATCGTCTGAGCTGACGCAGTTGCAGAATGCAGATGGTTCTGCGCCTGGCTTATAAAGGAGAAAATAAACTAGACATTTTATGTTATTTGAAGCTGTCAGAAACTCAACAAACTTAAAAATTATTAACCATGGACGAATCAGGAATAAGTGAGGACGAGGACGAACAGGTTGATAAACCAAATGTTTTTGGAAAAGCATCAAGATCATTTTTCTGCATCATTTTAGGGCCAAGATTTGGTCATAAATGACGACGGTGAAGAGGGTATTGCTAGCAGTGAAGAGGGGGAAATGGACGAAGAAGAAGAAGATTCATCAGGCCAGTTCCTTTACTTTTTAATGCAGAAACTAAAAAGAGTCTTTTTTGCTTAAGTCTTATCCTAAATTGTCGTCAAGTGCTCATCAGGGGATAAATAAATTTTTAAGACCTAATCACTGATAATGCAACAAAATTTACAGATATGGACGCTTCTGATTGTGATAGAAAAAGGGTTGAATTTTTGGACGAAATGATGGATCTCGAAAATCAATTTTCGATCTTAAGAGAGCAGTAAGTATTTTTTTCCAGGATAAACATTTTGCTGGAGCACAATCAATACTTAAGAAATGGGTTCGGGCTGAAAACTATAAGACGCTGGTCGGATTGGGTTCAACGTGTCGATCCAAGTCAGAATTTTTTTGATTAGGTCAAAAAGACCCTTATTTATTATATAAGTATGCATAGGCTGGGCCATCTCTGTATTTCTGACGTGAAGTTAGGGGATTCAGGCCTTGCTAGTTCAATCTTCGCCCTTAACCGGCCATTTTCTATCTTGGATTAAAAAAAGAACCCATTTCATAGGCTTTACCGCGAGAGGTTCGCAGCTCTTGAGACAAAACTCAGCCAAGTAAAAAATGGAACAGCCCCAGACTACTTGATGCCCCTGAAGGAGCTAGAGCTCCAGAGAGAATCAAGAGTGAGTGAAAAGTTACAGGATGCTGTCTTGAATCCAATATATCATCTTTGTTACTTTTATTAAATTTTCCAGGTTGAAGTAGCCTCAATCCAAAAGAGTCTAAGTCTCGCAAATATTCAGTGCAAATTTGAGGCAGAGAACGAGGCTGCTGACAACAACTTTACGGTTTTTATGCATTTTGCTGATACAGCATTTTCTGTTTGTAATTTTTCCCCTCAAATTCCAGAGTGAAAAAGAAGATCTTTTTGATTCCATTAAAGCTGAGCTTGAAGAAAAAATACGGTGCCTTGAGGAAGATAAAAATAATGTAGATTTTTCGTCTGGGCTTTGGGAGCAGTCTGTAAGGTCGGTCCATATTCAAATACCTTTACAATTCAGCTTCAAAGTTAATTTTAAAACATTTTCTGGAATTCAGCTCATTCAAATCAACAAAGATGAGAAAGTTCGATATGTTGGATCTCGATAGGCGGAAAAAACCTGTCTCCGTGTCCGGACCGTTTATAATTTACATGATAAAAGACTCGGATCTAATGGAAGACTGGGCCTTAATAAAGAAATCTCTTCAGCAACAAAGGGTCAAATGACTCAACTATTCGTGCATCGACAGGTCAGTCCAAACTTGAAGAGACAATTCAGGGTCTGTTTCTGAGTCCAACGCCTTACTTTCTAATGTTCAATTCTGATTCTCTTTGCTGTTTTGTAGCTTTGTAGTTCAAATTTTTATTATTTTTCAAACAGGACTCCGAGAATTTAATATGGTTGAGCTGTATCGAATTTAAGTGTGATGGAGATGTTTTATGAATAAATGATATTTAATTGTAAAGAATTCTTTCAGTTGAAATTATTGGGGATATTAGCCCTTTTATGAACAACACATTTTATTCTTCGAACAAATACTTTTTAAAGATAAAATTTAAGAATTCGTACAATTAACATAAAGGCTAAAACTGTCAAATGCACCATGGGAATCTTCTTGATGAAACTGTAAACTTGAACGCTTTCGAAGAGGAAAAAAATCTTTTTCTGGACGCAGATCGAATCGTCAGTTGAGCTGCCTTCGTGATAAACTGGGCACAAGCTTCTGGATTTTTTTCACCTCTCTTATGCTCATGTCTACGCTGAAATAAAAAGAAAAAGTTCAACATGCAACTAAGAAAAAAGAATGGAAATCATCCTCTAAATGTGAAATAAACGGATGATTTAAAATGAGCAATAAATATGCTACAATCAGAGGGGACGTAAGGTTTGGGTGATGTGTGCTTCATTTGTTACGCTAAGTGGAGTCGCACGAAAGGTAAGGTATTCAGGCCCTCAGTGTTCTGTTTTTTTACACTAGAGCATATTGGTACCTCGTAGAGTCAATTTCGATCGAGTCTGAAGTATCGTCACTGTTCTTCATACGCACCCCACCTCGTGCTGGAGATGTGGGATCGTTGCAACTCGACCAGTTTTCGATTACACGATGTGAAACATGCTGGCGACCAAGGTGTCGAACAATCTAAATCCATTCATAAAGTTAAACGCGTAATCATTATTTTAAAGACATATTTTAATCAGGAGTCCTTCTTCATACATTCGTATAGCGTAAAACTGAAAATATTACCACTGCTTCCGTCGAGTTTTCTGTCATGAACTTCTTTGGTAAATCTTTAGCTGTTTTTGTGGGTAACTCTTTCTCTAGAGCAACTTTGGAAGATCTGAAGCAATTTTAAAACGTCAAAAGAATGATAATGTTAATAAATATTTTCTGTTTTTGAACCTGTATTCGGCTTCTGGCAAGGGTTTAAAAATGTTTTTCTTTTGTTGCTCTTCTTTGTTGGCTTCGTCTGTCTCATAAATATTTCGCTCTTGAATGGCTAAAATCTCATCTTCAAGGTACCTTTTCACAAAAAAAGTTACAGAGACTTGCTAATTTATAACATGCTTCAAAGAGGATCCTACTTGGCAGCCTTGGGTTTAATATTCCTTATTAACTTAGGAGCTGTGCTTGTTTGAATATATTGTGCCACTGGAGAGACGATTTTAGTCTAACAAAAGGAGCATTTGAAAATGGGACCAATTTAAAGCTTAGCGACTAAAAGTTTACCATATTAACCAAACACTTTTTATAAGCTGGCTCCTTCAAAAATGCTTGTCTCGGTTGCATAGAGGGGCTAACACTGCAATAGTTTCCTCGAGTACACGGATTAGTCTCGAGTGAAGGGTAACCGTGACTGGAAGGAAAATTTAATTTAGGTATTTTAAGATGATATAAGAAAATTTATTCTTGCCAAACCTATTTTTGGTTGAGGATGCGCGTTGCTTAGAAGCAGTAGTCGGTTTTAGATATGAGGGCGAGTTTTCGGTTGCTGGAGACTTAAAATACTTCCTTTTCGTTAATTCTATTTTAAGAGGAGAATGATAACTCGCTCCCCTGGCATCGGGTGATGCTCTTGAATTCGGAGAGTTTTCGTTTGCAACAGGCTTGAAATACCGTCTTTTAAAAAGGTTTGCTTTAGATGGCGAATGGTAGTCGACTGTTTGAGGCACATAACTATTTGAATCCTTCATTGGCTTTTCAGGAACCGACGGACTGCACTCCTCATGTATATTTATTGCCTTGAAAAATTTTGAAATTATACCAGTTTTCAATAGTCACTTAGCTGGTCTTACATTTGGATTCTTCTGAGGTGTCAATGTTCTAGGCAGTGGGATGGGCGCTTTCTTGTCATTGATTGGTTCAGCAAAACATCGATTTTCCCTACAGAGTTTGGAGTTAAAACAGATTAAGTTTGAATTGTATATTACACTAAATACAATCTAATGTCAAATTGTTTCAAGAAAAACTTAAACTTACCTGGCTGCAGTGATTATTTTCTCGCTAAGTTGAGAAACATTTGGAGTTTCATCCACCATAAAAACTGGAGATTGGAGATTGTCGAGCTAAAAAATGTGAAGCCTATAGATTGGAAAGAAAACTAAGATTTTATCTAATACCTTTACCTCGAGCTCATGAATATTTTCCTCCAATCCCTCTTGGGTCTCGGGTGTTTCTTCTTCAGGATTTGCTAATAATTCATGCACCTCTTTTGGCACTGCCTTGGATATCTCTTCTTTGAGGAGAACTTTTTCCTCATGGGACATCCTTTCGACAATCTACAAAACTATTTTTTACGCAATAGTGCTCAATTTCATAATTGACTAATTCCCTCTTACAACATCGTAGTCTTCTCCAAACTTTTCGTACAAAATCATTTCCTCGCGAGTGGTATTGAACCAATCGCTACAAGTTGATTCTGTGCTATCTCTCCTCTCCGATTTGAAAGAGTCGTTAACTACGAAAATTGAAATCTTTTAGAAACATTATTTGTACAATCGAGTTCAAATGTTCTTCATTAACCATTGGAGAACCCTCTAGACAAAACTTATCAGATCTACCTCGTGAAGTGAAACTATCTTCAGATATCCTTTCAGGATCAACAATTACTTCCTGTGATGCAGAATTCTCTTCGAACGTTTTTTCTTTCTGATTGGAGATCTCTGTAGATCCATCAAAGTCTAAATTTCTTTTGACTTTTTCAATATTTAGAATTTCTTCGTCGATGTCGCTTTTATCATTGGAAGATTGGTCATATTTTGATTCGTTCAGCTGCAACGGTCAAGTTGTACAAAGTTAAGATATTAGATTTTTTTTTAATTACCAGCAACATAGTTTCGTCGATAGGTTTTTTAAGGTAGCTCAAAGATGCCTCTTGTTTGTTCTTCTTTTTCTAAAAATGATAATTTTTCTATGATAGCTGAAGGATATGGAATAATAATAATTACCTTTCCATCTGTCCTCAAGACTGTTCTAAATTTTACGGATATTTTTTCTGACATGATGCTCAAGTCTTTCTCGTCATATTCAGTGAAGATCGAATTGTCGAAAATCTATAAAAAGTATTGAGCTCAATAATTTTTTCGTAACAAAAAAATAAAATAAAATTTTTAGCCATCATGTCATACTTGATCGTTGTTAACGTCAACTATAGACGACGTGGAGTCATCGCCATCTTCATCGAGCCCGAGTCTGGCGACCAAAGCTGGAAATTTTCTCATCGGTGATGCTTTCATTTCTGATTTGATATCAGGCTTTTTAAACGGGCTATTTATTTTACGAGCGGGTGATCTAACAAAGGCTGGAGAGCCTAAGAAAATTGCAACAAAATGAATGTTGGGCAACCTTGATCAAAACAATAAATAACACAAAAACGTACCTGAGTAATTTTCCTTATCATTCGACTCTAACTTGTTATACAAAGAAGGAACTTGGACCGAATTTTCAACATTGGTTGTTTTTAAAATTCCCCTGCATAAATGGGCGGATGTCAACTTCCTTTTCAATGTGTAATGGTTTTTTTTCAAAATACAAACCTGGGTTTAGCTTCCATCGACCCTTGAACAATAAAACTGTTTTTTTCATCAACTAAAGAAAAAGTGGTGTTGAGGAGAGGAACATTTGGAATCTCAGTGGCAAGAAGAGCCATCGTCGAATCAAAATTTTCATCCATTTTTCTGCAGACTTTAAAAGTGGTTATCACTTTGTAATCTATTTTATTGTTAAAAAAGTAGAACACATTTTAAAGTTTATATTCTTACCTTTAGCCTTTTTTGTTATTTATTTTATTAAATCTGTAGAAGTAAAACCTGTGGAAATGTGAAAAACAACCAAGTACAAGATCAGGTTGGCTAAATATAAATTAGACCGTAGCGCCGGGCGAAGGCGCTCAATTTTCAAAATTTAAACTTTGTTACCATGTAGAGTTCAGTGCGAATATCCATAGACACCAACAGTAATCAATAACTTTGGTGACAGACATGTTGAAGCGTGCCGCGCATGCGTAAAATGAGAGTGGGCGAGCTCGCCCGCTTTTCTATTTAATTCTGTCAGAATATTAGAGTACTCGGTAAGCGTCGCCGTTATTGCGAAAGCTGAGCATTAGGAGATCAAGAACTATAAAAAGATTTGAGGAAAATCAACCATTGTGAACAAGGCATGCTAGTCACCAAAATCAAAGACGCAGAGAAAATAACAAAAACAATATAATGTTGCAACTTTGCAGTCGAAGTTAATTTTTGATGCTTTGTTCAAGCAGCTTTTTTAAGGGATTATTTTGACAAAAAAGGTAAGGCTTTGAATTTTGATTAAAAGAGTAAAAAAAGCAGCATCTCCCACTTGTCAGCTAAAAATGCCCATCTTAAAACGTCAATTGAAACAAAATACCTGAAAGTGAACGTCTTTCGACTTTACAGACATTTTTGTGGAAAAGGTGACATTCCTTGCATCATCATTTTTCCTCGCAATCATCCTCTCATGACTTTAGACGGACCCTCGCCCGGAGGCCCAATGTATACCAAAAGTAAAGGTACAGGAGCCCCCTCTGATGCGCAGGCCAGAGAAAAGTAAGTGTCGCTTTTGATTATTTTCAAAGCTCACTTTTTTGAAAAATTTGGGGGCTTTTAAAAGTAATCCTTTAACAAATCTTTGCAGATTGGCACTTTATGTTTATGAGTATCTATTGCATGTTGGTGCTCAGAAGGCTGCTCAGACATTTTTGAATGAGGTAATTTAGTTAAAAATATTTATCTGGTAAACTTTGCTTTATTCATTAGTTTTGTTTCAGATACACTGGGAAAAAAATATAACTTTAGGAGAGCCACCTGGTTTTCTTCATTCCTGGTGGTGGTAAGTTACCTAAATTTTCATATTTTTGATATCTTGAAATAATCAAACTAATTTTATAGTGTTTTCTGGGATCTATATTGTGCTACCCCTGAGCGGCGGGACACCTGTGACCATAGCAGTGAGGCCAAAGCATTTCATGACTATGTAAGAAAACTTTTGAACTCAATGTTGTTCATTTTGAACATTTTTGAAAAATGGAACTGTTTTTAGGGATTTGTAAACTCTGGTTACAGTGTCAATGGACTTCCTCATGTGAGTAAAAAATCTCTCCATTTGTTTCTATTTAAAAAAGCATTTCACTTGCCAGCACCCTGGGCAGCCTATGATGGGTATGGATCCCACAAGACCGCCGTGTAATCCAGTGATGGGCCCTCGTATGACTCCACCAAGAGGACCAGGTCCCTTGGGACAAGTCTCCATGGGTCCTTACGGACCAATGAGAGGACCACCACCTCCTGGTATGATGCCTCCCATGGGTGTTAGACCACCTTGGCCTCCAACATCAGCGGTGAAAATTTATTTCATTTTTAATTGTAGTTGAGGTAAAATATGTAGTTTCTACTAACAGCCTGGAATGTCTCCTGGAGGTTATGGCCCAATGGGATGTCCTCCTTCTCATGCAGGCCCAAACACACCGATCATGCCAAGTCCACAGGACTCCAGTAACTCTCCTGGAGATGGAATGTATCCAATGATGAAACCCTCAATGCCAGGAGTATGATAAAACCTATTTTTTTACTGTTTATTTGATAACCCAGAATACCTAATATTCATAAAATCATCACACTGAGATTTGCGGGGCTTTCTGCTGCAAAAAAGAACTCGTGTAGATTGATTAATTGAAAAACAAAATAAAAATAGAAATTGTGTACTTGCTCAGTGCAGGTTTTAACATTTTTAATGTTTGCATAGGACATGTGTGGCGATGGGATGGGACCAATGGGCCCTGGTCCCAACAGTGGTGGTCCAGGTGGACCCCCCAATGGTGTTGGTGGCGACACAATGGATGTTATGAAAACGTCGCCAGGACATGACCCTGGAACACCACGAGAAGATTCTGCAGTACTTGGCGACTTTAACATGGTGCCATACGGAAACGGAGAAAATGTATATTTTCAGTCGTTTTTCCACTCAACTAAATATCTTACAGAATATATTCCTTTTGTCTAGGACCAGATCGATTCAGCAGCAATACTTAAAATCAAGGAAAGCATGCAAGAAGAGGCTAAACGCTTTGAAAAAGATTCAGATCACCCTGACTTTTACATGCAGTAAAAGTATAGAGGCTCATCAATGCATTTAACTCCAAACTCCAACTTGCGCTTATTGGTTTATATTTCTCAATCAGCTCGATTCAGAGCCTTAAAGTGCAGCCAACTAAACGGGAATCCAAACAGTCATTGACATTTACCCCTCCAAGATGACTCATCATTTAGTCAAACCGATATTTATCTCCTATAAAAATGCCATGCATTTGCAACTATTAGCTTTAATTTGGAATCTCCCTGCCCCTTAAATTGGACAACAAAGTATGAGAAAATTATGGTCACAATTCTTCCATAGCTTTTTTTACTTTCAACCTTCATTATTGAAGTATTTTCACTGTGTAGAATTTTCTGCTTTGTCCAAAATATCCACTTTATCATTGCAATTGAAACCACTCGTCAAGGGTTGAAGAACAATTTATCAAATTGCGAGTAGGTATTTCTTCAAAAAAATACCAAAAATATTAGTCAGTTAAATGTTTCATTGATAAAAATGCTTTTGAAAAATTTGTTAGTTACTACGTGTTTAACCTAAATGGCTAATTTAAAATTTAATCACATTATCAATGTATTTATTAGAGATACGCGTTATTTTCTCCATTTCGACTGCATTTTCACCTTGATTTAAAATTCCTTTTTTCATGTCCAAATTGTGTTGATTCTCTTTGTAACAAAATGATACAGTTTTGATAAATGCAAAGTAAGTTGTATTATTAGTTTATGTTTTTCTTGGGATGATTTATAATGACTTTATAGCGCCAAATTTAAATCACTTTTAACCATCCTCCATCCCTGCCTTCCTGCCTTCCCTACCTTTTTTTCTTGTTTAGTATGAAGCAAGGCAGGTAGAGGAGGATTTCTACCTGTCTGCAAAATGACTTGTGTGTTGCTTGTTGATGGGCAAGGTTTGTTTTGAAGTGGTTGTATATAACTCAAATGAAGAAAAAAAATCATTAAAAACATCAGAACTCATGTTATGAAAAAATATTGAAACAATTTTCCATTCAGGTAAAACATGTTGCTGCCTTTTTTTATGGAAAAACATCTAAAAGTTGTTTTTTTTCCAGTGTCATCATGGCCTCAAGAGACACCAGCTATGAGAGTTCATTTAGTGCTGTACCTAATACAGATGACAAACAAAAGTTAGCAAGGTAATAGATTGTTTCAATTTAACAGGGCAAAAAAAGATAAATCCAATGAATTATTTGCAGTATCACAGAGGATGAAGATTATATGGTGCAAAAACCATCAGGGTTCTGTTACAATTCAAAAACAGGAGAACTTTTCGGTCGCTCCCTTACAAGTTGGACCAAATTGGTGGTCTTTATGACACTTTATTCTGCAGGGGTGGCACTTTTCTGGGGGCTGTGTTTGTGGGTTTTCTACCAGGTAATTACTAAAAATGGTCTGATATTATAGAAAATAGAAAGAAAAAATACTTTTTTCTCCATTAGACTTTGGATAACTACACACCAAAATTGCAACAAGAGACATCTTACATTGGAAGCAATCCTGGTTTAGGATACAGACCTATGAGACAGGATGCTGATCCATACTCATCATTGGTAGAGAAATCCACCCATTGTGTTTCATTGATGAAGTGCCACTGAAAATATTTTTTTATCAGGTTTGGTTTCGACATGGAGGTGCAGGTGATTGGGATGATTTGAAAGAAGAATTAGATAAGTTTCTCCAGGTAATTTGAATCAAACAAATTAAAAAAAACCCAGCAATTTAACAGCTATGTTTTTAGGAATATGAACCTGGTTACTGGGCCAATGCTGGTGCATCTCAAACAAAGTGTACATGGGACAGGCCACCTTTGAAAAAGGAAGAGGCTTGTGAATTCAATAAGGAATGGCTCTCAGATCAGGCAAGGATTGAAAAGACATCTATTTAAATGGTCAATGAAATAATTGAAATTCTCTTAAAGGGAAGTGACATTAAGTGCATTACTGAGGAACATTATGGATACTATCACGGGAAACCCTGTCTGTTACTTAAGCTGAATAGAATCTACGGTTGGGAGCCCACTCCTTACAGAAATCTAGCTGAAGTCAACGAATCTGCAATGCCAGAGGATCTGAAGAAACACATTTACCAGGTAAGAGGAGCTAAACTCGAAGAAAATCCTTTTATTTATAAGAGCCCATTCATTTTAAGGTCTGGGAGGAAAATTGTCAAGGTCGAGGGCCTCAGAGAGAAGAAGATTGTCCAGGTAAATACTAGTAAAAAGAGAGTAACACAGAACATTGAATTAATTTTTTCAAAATTAGAACTTAATATGGTCTGGCTGGACTGCCATGGCGAGCTCGACACAGACAAAGAGAACATTGGCACAATTTCTTACACTCCATGGAGGGGCTTCCCAGCTTACTTCTTCCCTTACTGGAATCAATTAGGATATCTGCAACCTATTGTGATGGTCCAACTGAAAGAGCCGACCCCTGGGGTACTTATCAATATAGAGTGCGAAGCCTGGGCAAAAGGAATTGAACATGACCGGATAAAAATGAGAGGCTCCGTCCACATTGAATTTCTCATGGATTAGATATATTGCATTGACGATTAAATAACTATGCAACAATCCAAGTAATTTAAAAGATCTCTGATAAAAATTGATAGAAATATTCATAACCCCCTCTCATTACTTGACTGAAATTGCTCACACAAGGTTCAAGAGTCGAAATTCATTTCGAAAATACAACTTAAATATTAACAAAAACAAGAGTGTGCAACACACTCCTCGCATAAAACTATATCGTACTTTGGACAAGGTTGCTCGGCAGGTGACTGGTCGGCTAAATTAGCATCTTCGATTGGCTAAAAAAAAAATCTTCGTGCTGTTTGAAATGATAAAATTCAAAGCAAAACCTATACTTTAATTACCAAAACCTTCATGACAAAAAATAATCCAGATAACGCCCTGACGTAGTCTTGATCAACGTGAATTGTTAAATTCTGAAGATTTTGTACAAAGACCCTTCGAACCTCATGAATCTCAACCTAATCGAAAGAGATCTTTTGACGAGATTGAATGTACGTATATAAAAATAGGATATTACCACCTTGTACTTCGATGAAATTGCAACAATTAAGGCAGAAAGTGTTGGGCTTTCCAAACACAGTCGCGTATAATCAATCTCAGTCTTTTTCTCTTGTCGCACATACAAGAATGGCTCTTCAGATGAAAATCTAACGAGAAAAACCAAGATCAAAAACTATCAGTTTTGGCACTTTAAGCATCCAAAAATACTTTGCTTTTCGCGACTTAAACTGCTTAAATGTTCCTTGATGCGTGTTGAACTCGTGAGCTTCTCTGCATACTGGAATTGAAACGAAATTTTACAGAAAATTAGATTCGGGGCTTCGTTTTATAAGAGTCAATTTTTTTTTACTTGCCTGGAGTTTTTCCATTGTCGTCTTTAGGGTCAAAAAAGAACGGGTCATCAAAAGGTGGGTAGAGTCTTATAAAGTTAGTTATCGGGTAAGAAGTCTAAAAATAATAAAATGCAAACGCCAGATAATTTTCTAAATGAAAAAAGCAGAATACCTCACAAGGGTAAGGAGGGATGAACTTTGAAAGACGTCTATCCTCTTGGCGGAACTTTCTGTCTGCTCCTTTGTCACAAAAGGTTTTGATCTTCAAAACAAATCTTAGTTGTATATATTTTTAATCTGCTAAATTAAGTCTGATCACCTTAGCTATGGCTCTGTTTTTTTGAGTTCCACAGAGTGTATCTACCTACAACAAAAAAGTTAATTTAAAGTGTTTTTTTCGGCATGACAAAGATAAAATTTATTTTCAGATTCAAATAAGAACTAAAAGGCTTAATTCCTTTGTGATTAGTAGTTTCCATATCAATAGGAGTCAATCAAAAATTATTTTTGACCAGCGAAATAAAGATTTGAAAAATAAATATTCAAGAAATTTTTAGAATTTTGATTGAAGTTTTTTTAATTTGTGACGAAAAGATTATCTACGTTTTTGAAAGCAAATCTGAACTCATGAAATAGTTTGTCTAAGATTTTTGTTTTGAACGTTAAGCTACTTGAGTTTGAGTCGACTGTCCTCTATCCTCGAATTTTTTGGAACGTTGGACATACCTGCAGAATAACTGGGGTTCCCTTAACCCCTTTTTGATTAGTGAAGTCGGTAGAGAGACAACATATGCTCAGAAAAAGAGAAACTGAAAAAGTATTGAAAACTGTTTAATTTGTAGCAGCAAAAAGCAGACACTGATATAAGATCGAAAAATACAATCTTGACTTGATTTTCTACATGTACCTGGTTTTCCTTGGGGGCGCCACGTGATTTTCACTGCATTGGACGCAACCACTCGAATTTCCTCAACTTCAGTTGAAGTTGACGGGGCAACGACTTTAATAGCCTTATCAGGAAAACAAAAAATTGACGATTGATAGCTTTAGTTAGGCTTAGTTTATCTAAATTGTCTACTCATCAACTCAAAGCTTGTCATAATTTGTCAACCTGACTTTTATACCTCCAAGTGCAAATAATACATTTGTAAAGAAATAGTCTTTGAGGGAATTATTGGGTCAGAACTTGAGATAAGCAATTATTGAATATTTTGAACCTGATTCGGGTGCTTAGTCTGCTTTGATGCCCACATCCTCCACATACTCATCGGGTCAAGATCATTGGAGCCAGCTGGGAATTGTAGACTAACAAATGTCGAATACAGGTCATCTTTCAAAGAGCCTTAGACAGTAAAAGGAAAAGAAATAGTCTGTCAAACTATAACTTAATAAAATAAGTAATAAAAGTTTTGCACCATCGAAATCTATCTGAACTCTCTCCTCGATCTGGGTAAATTCTATTCGAAAACTGTAGAGCTAAAATAAGATGGATATTTTATTATACAACTTGCAGCTCTTTCAGTGGATTAAACTATAAAAATTTCTTGTCAACCTGATTCTTGTTGAGAAACGTGAGGGAACCTTCTCCTTTACGAACACAACCCGAAGTAGGAGCGGCGAGGGTGTATGTAAGGGTGTCCATCAGACAAGATGGGCTATTGGCTACTTCATAAAGAGGTAAAGGACATACATCTATTTCAAATAAAGAGAGGTTACAACTCAAAACATCCCAAATGGGCATCGACATTAACTTAAATAAAATATTACCTTGACTGTTTACACTTGAAGAATCAATCTTTAAGGTTGAACCCTTTAAAATCGTTAATTTTTTTACCACATCAGAATCGGATTAAAACATCTAAGAAAGACAAACAGAACCTGCAATTTTAACTCCTGCGTGTCAAATAGCTCATTCTCAATAGCTAAAATTTTTTGCAAATTTTCATCTTCCCCCAACAGATGCGTGATGCCCTGAAGGTCATCTGGATTTATCTAGTCAAATTAGAAAATCGATTTCCGTTTTACTCAAAAGTTTTTGGTCAATGCTCACTCACCAGGAAAGTCTTGGCCAGATCCATTTACCTCAGCTTTCAGAATCTGCTACAATTGTGAGAATTATGTGTAAAAAGTTAGTTAGACCCTAAATTTGATTGCTTTTAGTATAAGATTTGTTTTGCAGTCAAGACTTCAGACTTTAACTATCCGTCTAGTTCTCAACTTCTCACTTGTTTTGCATTACTGTTACTCATAATATTCGTCACTTAATTTTTAGCGCTCAGCCGCCCACGCACTGCGATACTATAATTACTATATTGCACTGTAAAGCGGCAAAGAAACGTTTTAAAACGGGGAACTCAGCTTGAAATCAGCAAAAATAAATTAAAATACGGTTAAAGCAGTGCAATATCAGGGAAAACAAGTGGAATATTGTGTCAAACCCTAAACACCTACAAATAAGCTACAAAGTAGGGAAAATATTTTCTAAACTGCATTAAACTTCAAGTTTCTTACTCTAACTAAGCCATTAGATATATGTACATTAACTGTAGCTTTAAGTAACTATTTTTAACTTACTATAAAGAATATTATATAAAGTAAAGCACACGATGACGAACTAAGTGTGTGAAAGCTGACGTGTAGAGGTAATCTTGGACTTAATTGTGGAGAATCCTCAGGATAAAAGATCGTTTCACAACTCCAGTCTCCAGTCGTTTCAGATCAGCTGATAGAATAGCTTCGTTATATGACCTCTTTAGCGGGTAATCAGTGACCAGATGACCACTGGGCGTAATCCACTAACATGAGCAGTCCGTTGAAATCCAGCTCCAGCTCCGTTAGGCCCACCCGGATGGTACGACTTGCAGGGTGCTTTACAAATTCAAATCTTGACAATGACAAAGCGAGTATTTTTTTATTTTAGCCACAACTTCGCCTCTGTCAACACGGGATGTCCGGCTAGGAAATCCAGGTTTGCTATCATCAGATCTTGCAACCCAAACTTAGTCTGTGCGTGGTTAGCCCTTGCAAATTTTCTGAAGGGGTCTTGAGTGTTGTACCAGACCAAATCTGCGCTTAAATGCAGAATATAGGCCCATGACTCGCCATATGTTTGGTTTCAGAACCGGTTAATCTTTCAAAGTCTAACAGCCGTGAAAATGGCCATAACATAGATTGCAATCCTACAAAGAAAAGCTATTAAAAATAGGGTGTTAAAACAGTCTTATTTTGGGTCCAGTCGTCTCAAAGTTTTAAGGTCATCGAGCTGGAGATATGACCATTTGTCATGGGTTCAAAACCTTGCGCCTCCGGAAGCCTCTGACCCTGGGTTTCCAGAAAATATTTGAAAAAGAGTGGTCATGGCATCAGGCTGGGAATGTGAGAGTCGGGGTTTGAATCCAAATATTCCAGGACTCAGTGTGCCCTTAATGATTAAGTTCTTTGTAAGGTTCATTGAAGAAATTAGTTTATTATACTCATGTTGGAAAAAAATTTGTGCTTCGGTTCTTTCTCACTTCTCTGTCTTTACTGGAACTTTCCAAGGAGCAGCAGGAAGGCCAAAAGTATTTGATGAATAAATTGGAAGAGCCTCAGTTTCCAGAAAAGGAGATTCATTCCAAAGGTATGCAAGGCCTACCCCGCAATTATCAAATTTGACAATTAAGCTATTCTTAGAATCCTGTTGGACATCCAAGACTTTCTAGAATTTAAGGGTCAGACTTTATCCTTATTTCCTAAAAAACACTTAATTTTTTTCTTCTCACCTGTAGCCATGCATTTTTGCTATCACACTCATCATAATGATCCACATCACAGCAGACGTAAAATCCATCAGATTCCTTGACATCAAACTCAAACTCTTCATCAAAAGTAATTTTTGCCGTTTTGAAGACAACTAAAAAAACTCGCCTTTGAATCAATAGTCTTAATTTTCAAGGAGCCCAATTAAGAAAGTCACCATCGTCAGTGAATTCAACACTTTTTAGAAACGGTCCATTTGTGGAATAGGCTGTTTGACCATAAGCAATATTCATTGCTGCAATGGAGAGCCTTTTTGCATTCAGCTGCTTGTTCCTTGGATGGATTCCAGTCTTTGCATCATATGTGTCTAATGACACTGACATGAACACATCCTGAATTGAATCAAAAATCAAACTTCCTCTTTTTTTTCTAGCTTGCACATGTCATACCGGCATTTTCTCATTTGGCGCATATCCCAGGTCAGCAGTTTGGTGCCAACGGATCTCAGGAATCTCTGCGCCTGAATAGTTTGGCTTCCAAGCAGAAAGCTGTCCAAAACCAAATGGAAAATCTGGATTTGTTTGTGAATGTTTGGACCAGAGCCTACGCCATTCTGAAATCATGGCTGGGAAGGTGCATGAATAAAGCTCTTTGTTCCAGTCTCTGTTGGAACTTCCTGTTTAATCAAGAAAAGGAGACTGTCAATCGTAATTGTTCTAGTGATGGGCTCGAGCCCTCTCAGCTTGCTTCAACTCAAGTATTGGAAAAAAAATTTGTTCCAAAGTTTAGAAATATTTATGGTAAAAACCATCAATACATTTTCTTTTGAGTATAGATTTTTTTCTAATATTTGAACTTAAGGGAAATATTTATTAACATAGCTCTTCATTTGACTTTGCTCCAGGCAAGACCAGCTTGCTTGTGTACACTTGAAGCCCTGCTCAACTCGAGCTCGAAAATTTGGTTAAACCTGGTCACTAAATTGTCCATTATCATAAAATTGTGTAGCCTGTGATTTTAATTTTGAGTACCAGAAATTATTACCTTGGTACCAAATTACTCCATAAATTGTAAACTTCATTAATGGACGAATCATGGCATTGTAGAGATGAGAATTTGACCGTTCGGGGTGTTGCTCGCTTGTGTATGGAGGAACTTCACAAGAAGAAAGTCCTGCAGGAGGTGACCAGGGCTCAATTCGGGTACCGCCCCAGGCGGATTGAATCAACCCAAAAGACTAAGGAAATACAGAATTATAGATTCAAGTAGCCTATAATCTTTCATTGCTTCCTTTTACTTTGCCTTTGGGAAAGTTATCTGTCAAATATCTTGCATACAGCAAACAGAGAGCTGAGAATTCAGAAACTGCAACAGTATCATCTGTGGTTGTCCAAGAGTAGGGCCCTTATAGTCAATCAAAAATATAAGTGTTTTGAATCATGTGAAATCTTTTGCTATTTAAAACACAAAATATTCTTTTTAAAAACTACCTACTGGAATGTCATCTTGAAGAGTTGAAGATGTTGCATGACTTATTTTAAACATGCGGATCCTGGAGTAATCGGCAGTGGCATCGATTTCTGCCTCAGAGTTTAGGATGTCACTCATAGGCCATTCCATATTGGATTGCCCTGAAAAAACTTTGAAGGTGAGAAACCATCAGAATAATGGGGTCGCCAAGGCCGAGTGGTCAAAGGCACCTGACCGAGAACTAAAATCCAAGGTTGAGGGTTCAATCCTTGGCCAGGCCAGCAATGTTCATCCTCAGGCAGGGTAATAATGTACCTGCAGTGACAGTAACTCATAGCTGGGGGGCTATACTGCACCAGATTATTATTGTACCAAGATGAAAAATACCTTCAAAATATCCTTGCCTGAACAAACCCAAACATCTCCAAAGAGAACATCTTTTACTTCTAAAGTGGTTTCTCCTTGTGAGACAGTGATGAAACACTTTATGCCGTCCTCAACCATTGGAAAATTGTGGTGAAACTTGTCATTAACCTTTTAAAATAAAAAACAATTAGTTAATTTTGACCACAGTAATTTGGTTATATCAGTATTTGACAATAGTTAGAATCTTTTACACTCTTCAACCTCTGACTTACTGGTTCAATAGTGACACTCTCAGTCACAGAGTCCTTGCATTCAATTTTGATTGAGATACTTCCGGTTTGCCCGTCAGTGTAACCCCATATGGATGAAACAAATGGACTTGCTTGGAGCACCACGTGGTCAACAAATAATTTGTGCAACCTGAGACCTTGAGTCAAAGGTAGCTCACTTGACAGGCAAGTGAGAACCAACACAAAAGCTACACTTTTTATGATCATTTCTGCTCAGCTGCTACTAGCTTGAAGACTGAAACAAACTTTGACTTTTATAGTGATAATCCTCCAACAAAAATGTCTTATCTTGATAAGCTTTCTGGAGAATGCGGAATGTTTGATTAAACCAGAACAAATCTAATAATCAATCTAAATTAGGTTTGAAACGTGCAACTCTTTTGAAGGTACTGAAAACTCAAGTCCAAATAGACTTGAGAAAGAAAATTTCAAAAAAACAATATTAACTTAGGCTTAATTAATTGCAGATAACAAAATCAGAAAGAAAAATTTTCCTCACATGTCACATTTTGTCGTTAAAGGTCATCTTTTTCCTTGAGTTAGACAAATATGTGTGTTATGAAACAGAGTCCCAAATACCATGCATAAAAATAGGTACAAAGTATTCTTACATATTAAGAACAAGCGTGAAGCATAAAAAATACAAAAAGGTGGATCAACATCATTAGCTTAACGCTTTGTGTCGGCCAGGAAATTAGCTCTTTGAATAAGGCCACCAGTCTTCTGACACTTGGATGTCTAGTCTTCCATTGTCCCCACTACATTTGTACCTGTAAAAATGAGTTTCGATTCGCCGATTAGCTCTAGGGATGTGGCATCGAGAAACTTTGACCAATCTTTTAATTAAAAGAGTGACTTACAACGCTGCCAAAAAGGGACAAATAATCTCCTTAGTAAAAGGACTCGTCATACTATGACTCCTATACATTTCCTTTTCACGTCCATTAATCTTACAGAATGCACAATCCACCGAAGAGTAACTTCTTTTCTGAATGCAAGCCATTGCTCTGGCCAACTGATTCATTAAATTCTTTAGAAATTACATTAATTCATCAAGTTAACCCAATAAAAAAGGTACCTGATTTGACACCAACAGCTGTCTCACCAAATTAAGGTCGCTTCCCGTTCTCTTCGAAATGGCCTCAGGATTGAAGCTCGGGTCGGCCTCCCAACAAGGAAAGTTTGGAGGTGCACTTGTGAGTTGCGACAATGGGCGCAATTCTAGGGTATTTCTTGGTTGTATAGAATCGGAAGATTTACTTGGAACGAACGTTTCACTTTCGAATGGATTTCGTGGAACACTCGCAGATCCCGAAATAACTCTTTCTTTTTCTTTCGATGACGTCCGGTTGTAGAGGCGCCTCGGGGAGTCCACACCGTCAAAATTTCCCTCACTTTGAGACGGTCGTCAAAAAAAATCAATCAATTGATCAGAACCCAAAGTACCACTGTCTCTCTCACCTCGAAAACTCATCTACTAAATTTTCCAAAAGGGCGTTCCACGTTTGGGTCAAGGTTGGACGGGTCCGGGTCGACGTGTGACAATGCCAGGTACCGACACCAAAATGCGAGTTGACCAAAGGCGACGACCTGACCTGACTCTGAAACACGTCAACATAAAAAGATGAAGCATTATTTTTAAAGTCCCTTTCTCTGACCCCAGTTCGTTCGGTCGTCGGTCTCGCAGGCTCTGACCTAGTCTTCGGAACAGGTCCAAACAAGGAAAGGGCTCTCTCCCGCTTGGAAATTTCCTTCAAAATGATCATAAGAGAGGAACAACTTTAGGGTACAATTTGTAAAGTAGTCACTAAAATCTTACCGAACAGTCGCCGTCCAGCATCGTTCACAAGTGTCGCAAAGTTCTCGAGCTTATCTCTTACTTTAAGCTTTCACCTTACTTTTAATACGGGGAGAACTACACATTCTGCATCAAATTCAAAAGCACACGAGTCACGAGAGTCGAGACCAGAGGTGTGTCACCCTAGGGATAAGCCGATAACCCGGGGCGGGGGAGCAAGGGTGGCCCTAGGGCATAAATAAAACGTAAACAACACTGTTAGTGTATATCATAGGTGACGTTAAGATCTGTGTACGGTGACAAAAGGTTGTGTCGCTTCATTCCTAAAAGCTTTTTGTGTACCGAACCCACATCGGGAAAGCTTACTTGATTCGCGGGAAAAACCCGCGCGTTAGTCTGGATTAGTAACATTTAGGGAACCGTACTATCCAACAAGAAACTGCTTCCTAAATTAAAAATCAGTTCACCCATCCAAATCGGCAAACCCTGACAATTAATCTAAAACCGCCATCTATGACCGATTGAATCATAAAAAGGTTTTATTGTAACATGTACAACATTTGCATATATTTGGTGTTGTAAAAATGTATGAGATGAGTCTCGAATAAAATGCATTAGGTTAGGCCCGTGTGAATTGAACCAAGTTACGGTCGGGATTCATTGTCGAGGGCCAAGAGGGATACTTTTTCTCTTTTTTTGGTGAGCTTTGGGTGTGGGGTCATAATGAAATAACTTGAGTCTAATTTCACCGCTGCCCCTTTA